>Ga0164242_10002344_pt1 | contig 21953 bp, 19 predicted proteins | sample OricomgcompostMG_FD_108783 | JGI IMG/M metagenome (GOLD analysis project Ga0164242, IMG submission 108783) | Miracle-Growth compost microbial communities from Emeryville, California, USA - Original compost - Miracle growth compost (MG) ... | reverse complement strand
CTGCGTCGTCCACTCCGCGAACCGGTCGGCACGCTCCCGCGGCGTCCACACCCGGCCGAGCACGTCGCCGTCGCAGGTGTGGCCATCGCCCCCGGCGCCGATGCCGAGCGTCAGGCGGCAGCCGGAGATCCGGTCGAGCGAGCGTACGGCGGCGGCGGTCGGCAGCGGGTGCCGGAAGTTCGGCGAGGTGACGAGGGTGCCCAGCCGGATCCGGGAGGTCAGCGCCGCGGCCGCGGCGAGGCTCGCGTAGGCGTCGTCCCAGGGACGGTGGCCGCGCCAGGCGAGGTGGTCGTAGACCCAAGCGGTGTGGAAGCCGAGGTCCTCGGCCTGCCGCCACCGCTCCCCCATGGCCGGCCACTCCTCGATCGGCCACATCACGACCCCGACGTTCACCGCGCTGCCAGTCACATCGCCCAGTGTGCCTGGCCTTAGGGTCGGGGACATGCCCGCCGTAGCCGCCACGCTGCCCTCCACGCCGTACCTCCGGGTCGACGTCCCACGCCTCGCGGCCAACATCGAGCGCGTCGCGGCCAGCACCCGGGCGCGCGGCCTCGCGCTCCGCCCGCACGCCAAGACCCACAAGTCCCCCGAGATCGCCCGCCGCCAGCTCGACGCCGGCGCGGTCGGACTCACCGTGGCGACCGTCGGTGAGGCGGAGGTCTTCGCCGCGGCGGGGTCGGGCGACCTCTTCGTGGCGCTGCCCCTGTGGCCCGACGACGACCGGGCCGCCCGGCTGCGCGCCCTCGCCGAGCGGACCGCCCTGCGGCTGACCGTCGACTCGGCCGAGGGCGCGGAGCACCTCGCCCGATCCCTGGCCGGCGCCCCCGCGAGCGTCCTCGTCGAGGTGGACAGCGGACACCACCGCAGCGGCGTCACCCCCGACCGGGTCGCCCACGTCGCGGCGGCTGCGGCGGCCGCCGGGCTGGACGTCGTCGGCGCGTTCACGTTCCCCGGTCACAGCTACTCCCCCGCGGCGCGCGTCACGGCGGCGTACGACGAGCGCCGGGCGCTCCAGGCCGCGGCCGAGGCCCTGCGGTCGCTCGGGCTCGCGCCCACCGTGCTCAGCGGCGGCTCGACACCGTCGCTCGATCCTGCGCTCGGCGGCACCGACAAGGGGTCGCCGCTCACCGAGCTCCGCCCCGGCGTCTACGTCTTCGGCGACGCCCAGCAGTGGGAGCTCGGTTCGACCAGCCCCGACCTGATCGCGCTCACCTGCCGCGCAACGGTGGTCAGCCACGCCGGCGGTCGAGTCGTGCTCGACGCAGGCAGCAAGGCCCTCGGCGCAGACCGGGCCTCCTTCTCGACCGGCTTCGGGCGCCTGATCGACGACCCCGACGCCAGGATCGTGCTGCTCTCCGAGCACCACGCCGTCGTCGAGACGACGACCCCGCACCCACTCGGCTCGGTGGTCGACGTCGTACCCAACCACGTCTGCAACGCGGTCAACCTCGCCGACGTGCTGTACGCCGACCACGGCCGGCCCGGTGGACCGCTCGAGCCGTGGCCGGTCGCCGCACGCGGCCGGCTCTAGGGCCTTGGTCCGTATCGCGAGACGTATGTCCATATCGCGGTACCGGTCACTAACGTCCGCACCGTGCCCCCGACGATCCCCACCCGCACCCGCCAGGACCGCAACGCCGTGGTCGCCGTCACCGTGTTCCCCCTGGTGGTGATCGCTGCCGGAGCCGCCGGCTTCCTGTTGCCGGACACGTTCGCCCCGGTCACGTCGTCGGTCAACTACCTCCTCGGTGTCGTGATGTTCTGCATGGGCATCACGCTGACGCCGCCGGACTTCGCGCGCATCGCACGCCGCCCGTGGGCGGTGCTCCTCGGCCTGGTCGCCCACTACGTGATCATGCCGCTCGCCGGATGGGCGATCGCGCACGTCCTCGGGCTGTCGCCGGCGCTGGCCGTGGGCGTGATCCTGGTCGGCTGCGCCCCGAGCGGAACGGCGTCGAACGTCATGGCCTACCTCGCGAAGGGCGACGTGGCGCTCTCGGTGTCCGTCGCGACCCTGTCGACCTTGCTCGCGCCGGTCCTCACCCCGCTGCTCACGCTCTGGCTCGCCGGCCACTACCTGCACGTGCCGGCCGGGTCGATGTTCGTCGACATCGTCAAGACCGTCCTCCTGCCCGTCGTCGTCGGCGTCGTCGTACGACTGGTCGCGGGCCGTTGGATCGACCGAGCCGCCGACGTGCTGCCCTGGATCTCGGTGGCCGCCATCGCCGTCATCGTCGCTGCCGTGATGGGCAACAGCGCCGACGCCTTCCGTACGTCGGGCCTGCTCGTGCTCCTCGCCGTCGTGCTGCACAACGGGTTCGGGCTCTTCCTCGGCTACCTCGCCGGCCGCGCGGCCCGTCTCGACCACCGCGCCCGCCGCGCGCTCGCGTTCGAGGTGGGGATGCAGAACTCCGGTCTGGCCGCCACGCTCGCCGCCGCGCACTTCGCGACGATGCCCGCCGCGGCGCTGCCGCCGGCGGTCTTCTCGGTCTGGCACAACATCTCGGGCGCCCTCACCGCCGCGGGCCTCGCCCGGCGTCCGCTGCCCGCCGAGGAGGCCGCGGAGGCCGCAGCCCAGCCCACCGAGCAGGCCCTGACCGGCTCGGGCTGACTGCGGACAGGCCGTAGGCTGCCGGAGCGATGACCGACCTGACCACGACGCCCCTGACCGACGACCTGTTCCACGGCGCCTCCGAGCTGGAGCGGACCGGCCGCGGCCTCCTCCCCCACCGGCTCCCCGCGTGGGCCCGGGCGCAGTGCGACGACCCGCAGCTCACGATGGTGGAGGGCCAGCCCAGCGGCGTACGCCTCGCCTTCCGGACGACGGCTAGGGCCATCGAGCTCGAGTCGCTGCCCACCAAGCGGGTGTACGTCGGCGCCCCGCCGCGCCCCGACGGTGTCTACGACCTCGTGGTGGACGGCGTGCTCACCGCCCAGGGCAGCGTGACCGGGGGCGACACGCTCACGATCGACATGATGACCGGGACGGCCGACCTGGCCGCGGGCGAGCCCGGCACGGTGCGCTTCGACGGTCTCCCGTCGGCGGCCAAGGACGTCGAGATCTGGCTGCCGTGGGACGAGACGACCGTCCTCGTCGCACTCCGCGCCGACGCGCCGGTCGAGCCCCTGCCCGAGACCGGCCGCCGGCGCTGGGTCCACCACGGCAGCTCGATCAGCCACGGCTCCAGCTCCGCCAGCCCGACGGCGACGTGGCCGGCACTCGCCGCCGCACGCGGAGGCGTCGACCTGGTCAACCTCGGACTGGGTGGGAGCGCCCTCCTCGACCCGTTCGTCGCGCGGCTCCTGCGCGACACCCCGGCCGACCTGATCAGCCTCAAGCTCGGCATCAACCTGGTCAACGCCGACCTGCTCCGCCGCCGCGCCCTCGGCCCCGCGATCCACGGCTACCTCGACACCATCCGCGAGGGCCACCCGACGACGCCGCTGCTCGTCGTCTCACCGATCCTCTGCCCGATCCACGAGGAGACACCCGGCCCGAGCCTGCCGGACCTGGCCGCCTGGGCCGAGGGCCGGCTCGGCTTCGTCGCCGGCGGCGATCCGGCCGAGGTGGCCCGCGGCAGGCTGACGCTGAGCGTGATCCGCGAGGACCTCGCCCGGATCGTCGCGCAGCGCCGCGCCACCGACCCGAACCTCCACTACCTCGACGGTCGGGAGCTGTACGGCGAGGCCGACCACGCGACGCTGCCGCTCGAGGACGGGCTCCACCCCGGCCCGGACGCCCAGCGCCTCATCGGCGAGCGGTTCGCGGCGCTGGTCTTCGCGGAGGGCGGCGTCTTCGGCTGACTGCGGTGACGGATGACTGCGGTGACGGATGTCAGTGGAGACCGCGCGCGAAGGGGCGCATGGTGGAGCCATGAGCACGGAGAGCCGTCGGCCTCCTCAGGCCACGCAGTACTTCAACAAGGTCGCCGTCCGGCTGGCCGGACGGCGCTTCGTCCCGATGTGGGCGCGCGTCGACCACACCGGCCGCAGGTCGGGCCGGACCTACCGCACCCCCGTCGCGGTCATCCCGGCGCCCGGCGTCTTCTACATCGGTCTGCCGTGGGGCCGCGGCACCGACTGGGTGCGCAACCTCCGAGCCGCGGGCGGCGGCACGGTCGTCTGGAAGGGCACGACGTACGCCGTCTCCGATCCGACGTTCGTCGACAAGGACGAGGCGCTGGCTGCGGCACGGCCCCTTCAGCGGCGGATGATGGCCCGCTGGCCACTGGCCGACTACCTGCGCCTGCGCCGGGTCGCCGGCGGCTGACCGGCCGGGACCGACCGGCAGGCGGCCGAGCATCGGCGATCGGCCGGTCGCGCGGCGCCGGCGTGTCGGCGTATGCCACGCTGGGGGCGTGTCAGAGGAGTGGTACGTCGTCGTGCTGTGCGTCGTGTCGTTGCTGGTGATCCTCGTCGGGGCGTGGTTCGTCCGGCACGAGCTGCGGACCCGGGCGGCGCCACCGCCCCCCGCGCTGCTCTGGGTCTCCTACCTCGGCGTCGTCGCGGTCGTCGTCCTCGGCGCCGCCCGGACCTCGTGGGTGGTGCTGCGATGACGACGACCGCCGAGGAGCCGACGACGCTCCCACACAGCCGCGCCCGGCAGGTCCTGGGCTGGGTAGGCCTCGCCGGCCGCCTCTACCTCGGCTACACGTTCATCACGGCCGGGATCGACAAGCTTCCCCACCACGACACCACCGAGCTCGCCGTCCGCGCCTACCAGCTCCTGCCGTGGCAGTGGGTGTCGGCGTACGCGACCGCGCTGCCCATCGCCGAGCTGCTGCTCGGCATCCTGCTCGTCCTCGGCATCCTCACCCGGTCGGTCGCCGTGCTCCTGGCGCTCGGCCTGTGCTCGTTCCTCGTCGGCATCACCTCCGCCTGGGCCCGCGGGCTCAACATCGACTGCGGCTGCTTCGGTGGCGGCGGCGCCACGACCGACCCGCACTACCTCGAGCACGTCCTGCGCGACGTGGGCTACCTCGCGATCGCGGTCTACCTGGTCGTCGTACGCCGCACGGCCCTCGCCCTCGGCGACTGGCTCTTCGGGCGCGGGGACTGAGCATGCCGGTGCACCTGCCCGCCCAGGTCAGCGCGCGGCGGCGTACCAGCGTCCTCGCCGGCGCTCCACCTCGATCGGGTGGTCGAAGCACTCGGTGACCAGGTCGGTCGTCAGTACGTCGTCGACCGGGCCCGCCGCCACCAGGCGTCCCTTGCGCAGCAGCGCCGCGTGCGTCGTCGACGGAGGCAGCTCCTCGAAGTGGTGGGTCACCATGACGCTCGTGATGCCCGGTATCGCCTCGGGAAGGTCGGCGATCGTCCGGATCATCTGCTCCCGAGCGGCCACGTCGAGCCCCGTGCTCGGCTCGTCGAGCAGCAGCAGCGGCGGGTCGGTCATGAGCGCGCGTGCGATGAGGGCCCGTCCACGCTCGCCCTGCGACATGGTGTGCCAGTGCGGCTCGTCCGGACCGTCGAGGCCCAGCGTCTTCAGCAGCAGCGCGGCCCGTGCGCGGATGGAATCGTCCGGCTCCCACCTCGGGACCAGCTCGATCGAGCCGGTCTCGCCGGTGAGGACGATCTCCTCGGCGGTCAGGTCGGAGCGCAGCGGGTGGCGAGGGTTCACGAAGCCGATCGAGCGGCGCAGCTCGCGCAGGTCGACCCGTCCCATCCGGTGGCCGAGGATCCGGGCGCTTCCACGACTCGGAAAGGTCACGGCGCCACAGATGTTGAGCAGCGTGCTCTTCCCGGCCCCGTTGGGGCCGATGAGAGCCCAGTGCTCACCGCGAGCGACGCTCACGGAGATGTCGTCGAGCAGACGCCGGCCCTCGCGGATGAAGCTCACCTCGGTCAGCTCGATCGCCGTGTCAGTCACGATGACGACGCTATAGGCGGACACCCCGTATGCCGGCAGGTGTCCGCGACGAGCACGTCCCGCGCGCCGTCCCGCCTGCCGAGAGAACGGCGGCTCAGCGTGGCTTCCATCACACGGGAAGCACCCTTCTCCGGCCTACCTCCCCCGGACAGCCTTGTCTCACCGCCGCGACGAGAGATCGGGAGCACATGACCACGCACGACGCCCAGACCCGAGGCGCCCAGGGGCAGCCCGCGACCGGACAGGGCGCTGTCACGGGGACCCCCGACGAGGTGCTGCGCAGCATCCTGCAGAACCTCACCTACGAGGTGATGCCGTTCAAGGGGACCGAGGAGAAGGTCACCTCGCTCGTGCCGACCTCGACCCGGATCACCGTCACCGCCTCCCCCGGCAAGACCCTCGACGACACGGTCGGGCTCGCCGTACGCCTCACCGAGCAGGGCTACACCGTCGCCCCGCACCTCTCCGCCCGCATGCTCAAGGACCGCGCAGAGCTCACGGACATCGTCGCGCGCCTCGGCGAGGCCGGCGTACCGACCCTCTTCGTGGTCGGCGGCGACGCCGACCAGGCCGGGGAGTTCTACGACGCCCTCGACGTGCTCCGCGCGCTCGACGAGATCGGGCACCACTTCACCGACATCGGCGTGGGCGGCTACCCCGAGGGACACGCCGCGATCTCCGACGACCAGCTGTGGAAGGCACTCGAGGAGAAGTCCCGCTACGCCCACCACGTCGCCACCCAGGTCTGCTTCGACGCCGGTACGACGGTCGCCTGGGCCCGTGAGGCGAAGCGGCGCGGCATCGACCTGCCGATCCGCGTCGGGATGCCCGGCGCGGTCTCGCGCCAGAAGCTGATGCGGGTCACCGCGAAGATCGGCCTCGGCGACTCGGCCCGCTTCCTCAAGAAGCAGCAGGGGATGCTCTGGAAGTTCTTCACCCCGGGCGGCTACAGCCCCAACAAGCTGGTCCGAGGGCTGAAGCCCCACCTCGGCGACGCGGACGTCAACCTGCGGGGCTTCCACATCTTCACGTTCAACGACGTGGAAGGCACCGAGGCCTGGCGGCAGAAGCTGCTGCGCGGCCTCGAGCGCTGAACGGCCCCTGAACACCGTTTCCACCTGAAAGGTAAAGGAAGCAATGACCGCACAGAACCTGCAGGAGCTCCTCGACGAGAAGGGCAACATCGTCGAGCACCTGCGCAGCTCCCAGATCGGGGCCTACATCTACCCCGTCGTCCCCGCCGAGTTCACCAACTGGCGTCGTGAGCAGCGCGCCTGGCGTGAGACCGCGGTGCTGTTCGACCAGTCGCACCACATGGTCAACCTCTTCCTCAAGGGCCCCGACGCACTGAAGCTCCTCTCCGACACCGGCATCAACTCGGTCGCGAACTTCCCGGTCAACCGGGCGAAGCAGTTCGTGCCGACCACCCCCGCCGGCCACGTCATCGGTGACGACATCCTCTTCCACGAGGACGAGGACGCCTTCGTGTACGTCGGGCGCAGCCCGGGTGCCAACTGGCTGCAGTACCACGCGGAGACCGGCGGGTACGACGTCGAGGTCACCTACGACGACCGCTCCCCCTCGCGCCCCTACGGCAAGGCCGTGACCCGCAAGTACTGGCGCTTCCAGATCCAGGGCCCCAACGCCTGGCCGGTCATCGAGAAGCTCAACGGCGGACCGCTCGAGCAGGTCAAGTTCTTCCACATGGACTACATGGAGGTCGGCGGCGAGAAGGTCCACACCCTCCGCCACGGCATGGCCGGCGCGCCGGGTCTCGAGATCTGGGGTCCCTACGACTCCTACGAGAAGGTCCGCAACACGATCCTCGAGGCGGGCGCCGAGTTCGGCCTGGAGCCGGTCGGCTCGCGGGCGTACTCCTCCAACACCCTCGAGTCCGGCTGGATCCCCTCCCCGCTTCCGGCGATCTACACCGGCGAGGAGATGCGCGGCTACCGCGAGTGGCTGGGTGCCGACAGCTACGAGGCCGTCAACGCGCTGGCCGGCAGCTACGTCTCCGACAACATCGAGGACTACTACCTCAACCCGTGGGAGCTCGGCTACGGCAACTTCGTGAAGTTCGACCACGACTTCATCGGCGCCGACGCGCTCAAGAAGATCGACACCGAGCAGCAGAAGACCAAGGTCACGCTCGCCTGGAACTCCGAGGACGTCGCGAAGATCTTCGCGTCCTACTTCGAGCCCGAGGGCCAGGACTACCAGTTCTTCGACCTGCCGAACGCCAACTTCGGCTCCTCGAACTACGACTCCGTGCTCGGCCCCGACGGCTCGCACATCGGCTTCTCGATGTTCACCGGCTACAGCGCCAACGAGCGTCGCGCCCTGTCGCTGGCCACCATCGAGCCCGGTGTCGAGATCGGCACCGAGGTCAAGGTCGTGTGGGGCGAGCCCGACGGCGGCAGCAAGAAGACCACCGTCCAGCCGCACAAGCAGCTCGAGGTCCGGGCCGTGGTCAGCCCGGTCCCCTACTCCGACACGGTCCGCAAGGACTACCACGAGGGCTGGCGCTCCGCCGGCCGCGCCTGACACGCCTCAGGCACCGGCACAGCCGCGGGTGCCCGCACCGTCAAACCCGGTGCGGGCACCCGCGGTCCGCCGTACGTTCTCCTTCCACGCACCCTCCCCGAAAGGGCCCCGATGAGCACCACCGCCGACGGCTCCGCCGCCGTCCCCGAGTACGTCCTCCGCTTCTCCTGCGAGGACCGCGTCGGCATCGTCTACGCGATCTCGAAGTTCCTCGTGGAGCGCCGCTGCAACATCATCGAGAGCCAGCAGTTCGGATCAAGCACCTCGGGGCTGTTCTACATGCGCGTGCAGTTCCGCGCCGAGGACGGCGGCATCCTCGACCTCGACGGCCTTCGCCGCGAGTTCGCCCCGATCGGCAGCGACTTCGCGATGTCGTGGGACCTGCGGGAGCTGAGCGCGAAGCAGCGGATCCTCATCATGGTCAGCAAGTACGGCCACTGCCTCGACGACCTGCTCTTCCGGGCCCAGAGCGGCTGGCTCAACGTCGAGATCGCGGCCGTGGTCTCCAACCACCCCGACATGCAGCACCTCGTCGAGAGCTACGACGTGCCGTACTTCCACATCCCCGTCACCCCCGAGACGAAGCCGGCCGCGGAGGCCGAGCTCCTCGACCTGGTCGAGAAGTACGACGTCGACCTGGTGGTTCTCGCGCGCTACATGCAGATCCTGTCGAACGACCTGTGCCGCCAGCTCGAGGGCCGCGCCATCAACATCCACCACTCGATGCTCCCGGCGTTCAAGGGCGCCCGCCCCTACCACCAGGCGCGCGACCGCGGCGTGAAGCTGGTCGGCGCGACGGCCCACTACGTGACCGCCGACCTCGACGAGGGGCCGATCATCGAGCAGGAGGTCGCCCGGATCGACCACACGATGACCGCCGACCGGGTCACCCAGGTCGGCCGTGACAACGAGTGCATCGCGCTCGCCCGCGCCGTCCGCTGGCACACCGAGAGCCGGGTCATCATCGGCGGGAAGCGCACCGTGGTTTTCAAGTAGAACCGTGCGCCGACCGGCGCCGAGCCCGCCAAGGAGGCCGGGATGAAGACACAGGCAGCCGTGCTCTGGGAGTACGGCGGGGACTGGCAGGTCGAGGAGCTCGAGCTCGACGACCCGCGTGGTGACGAGGTGCTGGTCAGGCTGGCCGCCTCCGGGCTGTGCCACTCCGACGAGCACGTCCGGGTGGGCGACCTCCCCATGGAGGCGTTCCCGATCATCGGTGGCCACGAGGGCGCGGGCGTCGTCGAGAAGGTCGGGCCCCACGTTCTCGGCCTCCAGCCGGGCGACCACGTCGTGCTCAGCTTCATCCCGGCGTGCGGACGGTGCCCGTCCTGCGCGACCGGCCACCAGAACCTCTGCGACAAAGGCGCCGGCATGCAGGTCGGGCTGCAGCAGGACGGGACCGCACGCCACCACGTGCGCGGGCAGGACGCCCGGCTCATGTGCATGGTCGGCACGTTCTCGCCGTACACGCTGGTCAACCAGGACTCCGTCGTGAAGATCGACGAGAGCATCCCGCTCGACAAGGCCGCGCTCGTCGGCTGCGGCGTCACCACTGGCTGGGGCACCGCGGTCTACGGCGCGAAAGCCGGCGCCGGCGACACCGTCGTCGTCCTGGGCGTCGGCGGCGTCGGCAGCAACGCCGTCCAGGGCGCCCGGATCGCGGGGGCGACCACCATCGTCGCTGTCGACCCCTCGGAGTTCAACCGCGAGCAGGCGAAGCGCTTCGGCGCGACCCACACCGCGGCCGACGCCGACGAGGCACGCGCGCTCGTCGCCGACCTCACCCGGGGCCAGATGGCGAACTCCGCGATCATCACCGTCGGTGTCGTCGACGGTACGGTCGTCGGCGACGCAATCTCCCTCGTCGGCAAGCTCGGCACCGTCGCGATGACCTCGCTCGGCGACGTCACCGCCAGCCAGGTGACCTTGCCGATGTTCGAGGTCACCGCCTGGCGCAAGACCCTCACCGGCTGCCTCTTCGGCAACGCCAACCCGCGCTACGACATCCCTCGGCTGCTCGACCTCTACCAGCGCGGCGAGCTGCTCCTGGACGAGCTCGTCACCCGCACCTACACCCTCGACGAGATCAACCAGGGCTATGAGGACATGCGCCAGCACCGCAACGTCCGCGGCCTGATCACCTTCGGCTGACCCGCCAGACATCGGCAGTCACCTCGACGCGCATAGATGCTCCCGGCGGGCCTCCCACTGACCTCGACCCTGGAGGCCAGAGAGCGCATCCCCGGCTAACCGCCCCTCAGCGCCGCGTCCGCTGTCCCGAGGGCCTGGATCAGCTCGGCCATCGTCCCGGCGCCCATCCGCGCAGCGAGCAGGCCCGCGATCTGCGCTTGCGCCGGCGCCAGCTTGGCATAGAGCTGACGACCACGCGGTGCGAGCGCGACCAGGACGCGGCGGCGGTCGTGCGCGTCGGTGGTGCGGTGGAGCAGCACCGAGGAGACCAGCCGGTCGACCAGACGGGTTGCTGAGGCTGGGGGGATGCTGGCAGCGTCGATCACCTCTGCCATCGTGTGGCCCTCGCCGTCCGCGAGGAGCGAGATCACTGCCCAGTCCTCGACGCTGAGGCCCGCAGGATCGAGGTTGATCCGCATGGCGTCGCTGACCTGCCGCTCGAGGGAGCGCAGCGCATGGCGCAGGCCCACCATCGTGTCGGCGGACGTTGGGTCCGCAGTGGGCGTGGCCCGCTTGCCGGCGAGGGGTGTCGACATCGATGCTCCCTGGGAACCGCGTAGAAACCAAACGGTAACACCTCCAAGCGAAGATGTTTCATCGGCCGCGTAGGTCGCGCGCCGAGCCCGCGAAGGAGGCCCCATGGTCACAACGAGTGACGCCGAGGCCCTCACCCTCGCGCTGGTGCTGCCCTTCCGGGGCCCCGCCGGTCTCTATGGACCGTCCTGCCAGGTCTCGGCCCAGCTCGCGATCGAGGAACTCAACGCCGCGGCCGGCATCAACGGCCGACGCGTCCGCGCCGTCGAGGTCGACGGCGGGCGTCATCCGGACGCCGTCGCGGCGGAGGTCGACGAGCTTGCGACCGCCGGTGCGGTGGACGCGGTCGTCGGATGGCACATCTCCGCCGTACGCCAGGCTATCGTTGCGCGACTCGACGGACGCCTCCCCTACGTCTACACAGCCGTCTACGAAGGGGGCGAGCGCTCGCCCGACGTCTTCGTGACCGGCGAGACCCCCGACAAACAGCTGCTCCCGGCGATGACCTGGCTCCACGACGAGCTCGGCGTCCGCCGCTGGGCCGTGGTCGGCAACGACTACGTGTGGCCGCGCGCGTCCGCCCGGGCAGCCCACGACTACGCCCGCCGTCTCGGCGGCAGCATCGAGAGCGAGACCTACCACACGCTCGGGACCGACCGGTTCACCTCGGCACTCGACGTCCTCGAGCGCTCGGAGCCGGATGCGGTCCTGATGCTGCTGGTCGGCCAGGACATGGTGCACTTCAACCGGCAGTACGCCGCCCGCGGACTCGACCAGCGCATGCTCCGCTTCAGCACGATCATCGACGAGAACGCGCTGCTCGGCATCGGTCCTCGCTCGACGCGCGGCCTCTATGCCGCCGCCGGCTACTTCGGTTCGCTCGCCACCGCCGACTCGATCGAGTTTGCGGGCAGGATCGGCGAACGCTTCGGCGCCTTCGCGCCGGCCTGCACCAGCCTCGGCGAGTCCTGCTACGAAGGCGTCCACCTGCTCGCCCAACTGCTCGAGACGCGCGGCGACCGTGACGAGCCACTCGCGGCCGCCGCCGGCCGCGTCCGCTACACCTCCCCACGCGGCGGCGTCCGACTGGCCGACAACCACCTGCAGCAGCCCGTCTATCTCGCGACGGCTGCCGGCGTCGACTTCGACGTCACCGCCCAGCTCACCGCTGTCGACGCCTGACCCACGCGAGGACGTTGACACCGACCGCGGCGAGCCCAATACTGCGGCCAGGATTTAATTCCATTCGGAACTATTCCATGGAGGTGCCATGCGCCACGGCGACATCAGCAGCAGCGACGACGCAGTGGGGGTTGCGGTCGTCAACTACAAGATGCCCCGGCTCCACACCCAGGAGGAGATCCGCGCCAACTGCGAGCAGATCGCCGCGATGGTCACGGGCATCAAGACAGGCTTCCCCGGGTTGGACCTCATCGTGTTCCCGGAGTACAGCACCCACGGGATCATGTACGACCGCGACGAGATGTTCGCGAATGCCGCCTCGATCCCCGGCATGGAGACCGAGATCTTCGCGCGCGCTTGCCGGGAGGCGGGCGTCTGGGGTGTGTTCTCCCTCACCGGGGAGCAGCACGAGCGGCACCCGGACAAGAACCCCTACAACACGCTCATCCTGATGAACGACCAGGGCGAGATCGTCCAGCGCTACCGCAAGATCCTGCCCTGGACGCCGATCGAGGGGTGGTACCCGGGCGACACGACGTACGTCGTCGACGGCCCCAAAGGGATGAAGATCAGCCTGATCGTCTGCGATGACGGCAACTACCCCGAGATCTGGCGTGACTGCGTCGCGAAGGGCGCCGAGCTCGTCGTCCGCTGCCAGGGCTACATGTATCCCGCCAAGGAGCAGCAGATCCTCGTCGCCAAGGCGATGGCGTGGATGAACAACACCTACGTCGCCGTCGCGAACGCCAGCGGCTTCGACGGGGTCTACTCCTACTTCGGCCACTCCTCGGTCGTCGGGTTCGACGGTCGCACGCTCGGCGAGTGCGGCACGGAGGAGATGGGCGTGCAGTACGCCGAGCTCTCGGTCAGCCAGATCCGCGACGCCCGCGCCCACTGGCAGTCCCAGAACCATCTCTTCAAGCTCCTCCACCGCGGCTACACCGGCATCATCCAGTCGGGCGAGGGCGACAAGGGCGTGGCCGACTGCCCATTCGACTTCTACCGGACCTGGGTGGAGGACCCGGCCCTGGCGCAGAAGCAGATCGAGACCGTCACCAGGTCGACGATCGGCACCTCGCAGGCCCCAGTCGAGGGCATCCCCCACTGAGCCGTCGCCGCTGACGCAGCGCCCGATCCCCTCCCTGCGCGGCGCCGACGCGCCGCTCCGCCGCACAGTCCCCTCCGACAGCGCCGTCGGCCCCGCCGCACATCCCCACCATCGGAGGACCCGATGAGTTCAACCACCGCCAACCGCAGCTACAACGCGGCGGTCAACAACGAGACACTGGAGGACTACTCCCTCCGCTACGCCCCGCGGTCGTTCCGTAAGTGGCGCGAATGGACTGTCGCGAACACCGCGCTCGGCGGCATCGCCTACCTCGCCGACTTCTCGATCGGCGGCGCCATCGCGATCTCGCACGGTCCGGTCGACGCGATCTTCTCCGTGCTGGTCGCAGCCCTCGTGATCTTCCTGACCGGCATCCCGATCGCCTACTACTCCGCCCGCTACAACATCGACATGGACCTGCTGACCCGGGCGGCCGGCTTCGGCTATCTCGGGTCGACGATCACCTCGATCGTCTACGCGAGCTTCTGTTTCATCTTCTTCGCGACCGAGGGCTCGATCATGGCGCAGGCCTTCCAGATCGCCTTCCACCTGCCGCTGTGGGCGGGGTACATCGTCGCCTCGCTGATCGTCATCCCACTGGTGATCTTCGGCATGACCGCTCTCTCGAAGCTCCAGGTCTTCACCCAGCCGATCTGGCTGATCCTGATGTTCCTGCCGTTCATCTACCTCGCCTTCGCCAAGCCGGAGTTCTACTCCCACTTCATGGGCTGGGTGCCGACGGGCAGCGACGGCGGCGGCGATGGAGGCGGCTTCTCCTGGCTGGGCATGGGACTGGGCATGGGCGTGGCCCTCTCCCTCATCGCCCAGATCGGCGAGCAGGTGGACTATCTGCGCTTCATGCCGGAGAAAACGGTCGACAATGCGAGGCGATGGTGGGCCGCGGTCATGCTCGCCGGCCCGGGCTGGGTCTTCCTGGGAGCGCTCAAGCAGCTCGGTGGCGCACTCCTCGCCTTCGTGGCCGTGACCGGCGGGGCCAGCCTGACGCTCGCGGACGAGCCGATCCAGCAATACATTCACGCGAACAAGTTCTTCCTGGGTGCGGCCGCCACCGCGATCTCGGTCTTCTTCGTGATCCTGTCGCAGATCAAGATCAACGTCGTCAACGCGTACTCCGGCTCGCTGTCCTGGTCGAACTTCTTCTCCCGGGTCCTCCACTATCACCCCGGCCGGGTGGTGTGGATCTTCTTCAGCATCGCCATCTCGCTGACGCTGATGGAGTGCAACATGTTCAGCTTCCTCAGCACCGTGCTCGGCTTCTACTCCAACGTCGCCGTCGCCTGGATCGGGGCGCTCGTGGCCGACCTGGTGGTCAACAAGCCTCTGGGCCTCAGCCCGCCGATGATCGAGTTCAAGCGCGCCCACCTCTACAACTTCAACCCGGTCGGCTTCGGGTCGATGATCATCGCATCCGCGCTCTCGATCATGGCCTACTACGACTGGTTCGGCGCCGCTCTGCAGGCGTATTCGCCCTTCCTCGCGCTGGCCGTCGGCTTCGCACTGGCACCGGTCTTCGCCTGGTTGACCAAGGGCAGGTATTACATCGCTCGCGAGGACGATCACGAGGCTCCTCTCATGGTTGACGGACAATACGCCGCCACCCTCCACGACTGCACAGTCTGCTCGATGGAGTTCGAGCGTCCGGACATCGTCAACTGCCCGTTCCACGAGGGTTCGGTCTGCTCACTGTGCTGCAGCCTCGACAAGGACTGCCACGACATGTGCAAGACGAGTGCACGCGGCGGCAACGGCACGGTGAAGGCCCTCCTCCAGATCACCCCGGCACCGGCATCGACGCCGGCCGGCGACCTGGACCCGGCCTGACGCACGCCGCATGCCCACCTACGTCTACCGCTGCCCGGTCGATGGCGAGTTCGACGTACGCCGGCCGATGGGAGGGGCCCCGGGTGACGAGGTCTGCCCTCGTTGTACGACGCCGTCCCGGCGTGTCTTCACCGCCCCACGCCTCGCCGGCCAGCCGAGAGCGCTCACAGATTCGATGGACGCGGCGGCCGCCACCTCCGAGCGACCCGAGGTCGTGAGGCGGCCGCCCCGGCGACGTACCGGACCATCGGCCGTCACGAGCCTCCACCCAGCCACCCGGCGGCTCCCCCGACCCTGACCCGACCCCGCACACGCCCCAAGGAGACAGACATGCCAGAGCTCGTCTTCCCGCTGGACTCGACCAGGCCGTTCACCGACCAGAAGCTGCTCGGCCACAACCGGTGGCACCCCGACATCCCGGCGGCGGTGACGCTCAGGCCGGGCGACTCGTTCCGGGTGCACTGCCGGGAGTGGTTCGACGGCGCAATCGTCAACGACGACTCCGCCGACGACATCCGGGACGCACCGCTCGACTCGGTCCACGTCCTCAGCGGGCCGTTCGCCGTGGAGGGCGCCGAGCCCGGCGACCTCCTCGTCGTCGACATCCTCGACCTCGGGCCGCTCCCCCAGGAGGACACCGGCCCGCTCGCCGGCCAGGGCTGGGGATACACCGGGATCTTCCCGACGAACAATGGCGGCGGGTTCCTGACCGAGCAGTTCCCCGACGCCTACAAGGCGATCTGGGACTTCTCTGGGCAGACCGCCACCTCACGCCACGTCCCGGGTGTCAGCTTCACCGGCATCGCCCACCCCGGCCTGATGGGGACCGCGCCGTCCCACGAGCTCCTCGCCCGCTGGAACGCCCGGGAGGGCGCGCTCCGGTCGACCGACCCGACGCGCGTCCCGCCGCTCGCCCTCCCGCCCGAACCGAAGGACGCGATCCTCGGTGGACTCACCGGAGGCGCCTTGGAGGCGGCCGCGGCGGAGGCGGCGCGCACCGCTCCTCCACGGGAGAACGGCGGCAACCAGGACATCAAGAACCTCACCAAGGGATCGCGGGTCTTCTATCCGGTCTTCGTGCCCGGGGCCAACCTCTCGGTGGGCGACCTGCACTTCTCCCAGGGCGATGGCGAGATCACCTTCTGCGGGGCGATCGAGATGGGTGGCTTCATCGACCTCCACGTCGACCTCATCAAGGGCGGGATGGAGACGTACGGCGTCAGTGAGCACGCGATCTTCATGCCTGGCAACACCGACCCGCAGTACACCGAATGGCTCGCCTTCTCGGGGGTGTCGGTGACGCTCGACGGCGAGCAGCGCTACCTCGACTCCCACCTGGCCTACCAGCGGGCGTGCTTGCACGCCATCGACTACCTCACGAAATTCGGCTACAGCCCCGAGCAGGCCTACCTTCTCCTCGGTGCTGCGCCGATTGAGGGCCGGCTGTCAGGCGTCGTCGACATCCCTAACTCGTGTGCGACCGTCTACCTGCCGACCGCGATCTTCGACCTCGACCTCCGGCCCGGACCGGGCGGTCCCGCGCAGATCGATCCCGGTATCGGGGCGCCCCACTCCCCCATGGCCGGATGAGCGGGCGAGGAGTGCACACGAGACGATCGGCGCACCCGAGAGCGAACCCCGCCCCAGGTCGGGGTATGACCCAACGGTGTGAGCAGCGACCGCGGACAGTTCGGGCGGCCGGACGAGCCGGTGTCGGCCGGCCTCGGGCGATGTGCGGGCCTCAGCCGACATACGGGATCGTCTGCGGGCCCTCGGGGAGGACGCAGACCCACGCGTCGTCGCCGAGGCCGGCGAGCTCCCGCTCGACCGCCTCCGAGACGTCGGGGACCGGCGTGAGATGAGCGGCTCGGACCTCGTCGTCGGTCAGCCCGCCGGTGTGCAGTCCGACCCGGGCGAAGCTCGCGATCTTGGCCTGGATCTGGATCTGCCACTGGTCCGGCACGGTCTCCTCGCGGGCCGCGATGTCCGCGAGCAGCTGCGCCGGCGAGGGCGCCGTGGTCAGCTCGGAGCGGTAGGAGCCGTGGTCCGGATAGCCGTCCCGGCACTCCGCGGCGCAGAGGATCACGCCGTCGCGGCGGACCACCTCCATCGCAGCCGACATGCCCTTGACCGCCTGGTAGAGGTTCTGGTCGAGCGGATAGCCCGAGTTCGTCGTGACGACGACGTCGGCGCGACCCGGCACCTGCTGCATGCTCACCCTTCGGGCGTGGCGGCGGGCCGCCTCGTGCATGGCCAGCAGGTCGCCGCCGTACGCCGCGACGATCTGCTTGTCCCGGTTGAGGACGACGTCGAGCGCGAAGTCCACACCGGTGCCGACCGCGGCCGCCCTGATGTCGTCGTGGACCGGGTTGCCGACGCAGACGCCCCAGCGTGCGTCCGGGTGGCCGATGCGGGCGGCGTCGTGGAGGGTGAGCACGGTCTCGAGCGCCGCCAGGCCCGGGGTGACAAGCTTCGGACCGCCGGAGAAGCCGGCGAAGAAGTGCGGCTCGACGAAGCCGGTCGTCACCTTGAAGTCCGCCTCGACCCACTCGGAGTTGAGCCAGACCGGCACGCCGTTGCCGTACGTCCCCCGCCAGGTCAGCGTGCTGCGGTCCCGGCTGTCGTGGTTGACGACGCGCACCGCCCCGAGCAGCTCGGGCCCGAGCATCTCGAGCAGCTCCGCCTCGGTGTTGCCGCGGTGGGTGCCGGTCGCGACGAGGACCGTGACGTCCTCGGTGCGGACGAGGCCGTCGAGCTCGTCGAGGATCGCCCGGACCATCGCCTCGCGCGGCTGCGGCCGAGTCAGGTCGCAGATCGAGATCGCGAGCGTACGCCGCCCGGCGAACCGCTCCCGCAGCGGCGGCCCGGCGACGGGACGGCGGAGCGCGTCCCGGAGCGCGGCCGCAGGATCCGACGCGGGCGGCTCGTAGCGCGGCTCCACGACCCGGGTTCGCCCGGCCGGCAGTGCGACCTCGAGCCCCTCGGTGCCGTAGGCCAGGCGGACGGTCGTCGACGTGCTCATGCTGCTCTCCCCGGTCGGTGCTCCCTCGTGCACCCACCAACCTAGTCCGCGCGGGCGGCGGAAATTTGTCCAGGGCGGACCGCATGAGCCCGCGGCGACCGGACACCGGACAGCATGCTCACTCTCACGGACAACGCCACGACCATCATCAACAACCTCACCCACCAGCCGGATGCCCCGGAGGGCACCGCCCTGCGGATCACCTCGGACTCCCCCGAGCCGGGCCTGGCCGTCACGACGGCGACGTCCGCGCAGCCCGGCGACCAGGTCGTGGAGCAGCAGGGCGCCACCGTCTACCTCGACGAGACGGCCGCGACGCTCCTCGACGACAAGGTGCTCGACGCCAACCTCACCCAGGAGGGCAAGGTCGAGTTCGCCATCGGCCAGCAGGCCTGATCGACCCACAGACCCGACGACGGGCGCCGTGTGCCTGGCTCACGGCGCCCGTTCGCGTCTCCGGGCACTCCCCCCGAACGCGCCCGGCCTAGCGCGCGAGGGGGTTCGCGATCGTCCCGGCGAACGCGAGCGACGACGCCTGGTCGGAGATGTCGACCATCTCGAGCGTGTTCCGCAGCTGGAGCCGGTTGAGGCAGCTGTGCCGGAACTCCGGCCGGAGGAGGTCGTAGCGCGCCGCGGTCCCGGAGAGCTCGGGATGGTCGCCGGCGTGCTCCTCGACCACCTCGCGGGCGAGCGCCCAGAACCCCGCGTCGTCGAGGAGACCGTCCTCGGCGAGGATCGCGGCGACGTACCGCAGGACGCCGTCCATCACGTCGGTGTGGACCGCCAGGGAGCGCAGCTCCTCGGGCACGTCGGCGCGGATCCGCTCCACCTCGGGCGGGAGCGGCTGATCCCCCATCACGGCGACCTCCTCGCCGACGTCCTTCATCAGCATCCGCACCGGGACGTGGCCGCGGAGCACCATGACGAGGTTCTCACCGTGCGGCATGAACGCGAGCTCGTGGGCGAGCAGGCAGTGGACGAGGGGACGCAGGTAGGCCCGCAGAAACGCCCGGACCCAGTCGGCGGCGTCCAGTGGTGACGCCTTGACGAGAGCGGTGACGAGCGCGTCGCCGTGGGCGTCCCGGTGCAGCAGGGACGCCATCGTCGCCAGCCGCTCCCCGTCGCCGAGCTCCGGGACCGGGCTCTCGCGCCACAGTGCCGCCACCATCTTCTGGTGCGGCGACCGCTCGGCGTGCCGGTGGAACGCGTCGCCGGTGTAGCCCACCGCGGCGACCTCGCGCAGGACCCGGAAGCCGCAGTCCCGCAGCTCCGGGTCGGCGTGGACCGTCCGGGCCACCCAGTCGTTGATCGCCGGCGTCGCGGTCATGTACGCCGGGGAGAGGCCCCGCATGAACCCCATGTTCTGGATCGAGAGGGCGGTCTTCACGTAGCACCGCTCGGGTCGGCTGACGTTGAAGAACGTGCGGATCGACTGCTGCGCGCGGTAGCCGTCCTCGCCCTCCCCCAGGTCCACGAGGTCGCGACGGGCGACGTCCGGCGCGAAGGTCACGGCGAGCTTGGTGCGCCACTGCCACGGGTGGACCGGGACGAGCAGGTAGTCCGCCGGGTCGAGGCCGAGGGCCGCGAGCCGGCCGCGCAGCCGGTCGACCCCGTCCTCGCCGAGCTCCGCACGGTAGTGCGCCTCCTCGTCGAGTCCGTCGGCCAGCGAGAGGTGCCCCCTCGAGCGTCGTACGCCGAGCCAGCGCAGCCGCACCTCGCGGGCCGTCTCGGGAGCGAAGGCGAGGTAGTCGTCGACGCCGAACCCGATTCGACCGTTGTTGGCCACGAAGGCCGGATGGCCCTCGGTCATCGCACCCTCGATCGTCTGGTAGTCCGCCTCGACCAGCTCCCGCGCGGTGAGGGTACTGTTCACCACCTTCCACGAGGCGGAGGCCAGGGTCGAGGCGATCTCCTCGAGATAGACCGGCAGGAGCGCCGCCGGGATGCCGAGCGCGGGCGCCAGCTCGGCGACCAGGTCCTGCGCGTCGAGCGGCGCCCGCTCGCCGCCGACGGTCCTGACGAGCGACTCCTCGTCGATCACCCAGTGCTCGAGCGCGTGCACCCGCGCAGTGAAGGCGTACGTCGACCCGGACGTCTCGAGCACCCAGGCGTCGGCCCCGACGTCGGGCGTGCGCCGGGGTGTCACCAGCCGCTCGTGCGCGTACTCCGAGATCGCCTTCGCGACCAGGTGGCGCTGGGCGCGGGCCATCGGCGCCGGTCGGAGGTGGCTGACCTGCGCCGCGGCGGCGTACGCCTCACGGGTGCAGACCGACAGCATCGCCGTCTTGCCCGGCACCGCGACCTCACGAAGCTCGACGAACCCGGCCGCGACGTTCTTCGCGCGGACCGGCGCGTTGCGGACGTCCGGCTCGACCACGACCCGGCGCACCGAGGGGTCGGCGAAGCAGTGTGCCAGCACGGCGTCGAACACGTCGGTCGTGAACCCCGGCACCGGCTCGTCCTCGGGCGGCGCGACGAGCACGTGCATGCCCAGGTCCCCCGGGCACAGGTCGGGCAGCCCCACGAGGCCGCCGGCTTCGCAGCGCGCCGGGTCGTAGGTCTCGACGACGAAGGCCGGCCGTCCGTCGGCCCGGCCCAGGAAGGCGTCGTGGTGCGGGTCGGCCTCGATCCCGGCGTACTCGGCGCGCACCTGGGCGAGCGTGGCGTCCTGCATCATCCAGTACGCCGAGCGCGGGTGCGTGACCCAGGCGTGCAGGAGCGCCACGTCGCGGTCGACGTCGAGCGGCTCGATCGTGAGCCGGTGCGGACCGAACGGACTCTGGCCGAGCCCGGTCATCGGGCCACCGCCTCCTCGGCCGAGGCGACCCGGAACCGGTCGGGGACGCCGAACTCCTGGAACGCGACCCGCTTCTCGATCGGGTAGGCCTCCCGGCCGAGCATGGCGGCGATGATGACGGAGTTGCGGTAGGCGCCCATCCCGAGATCGGGCGCGACGAACCCGTGGGTGTGCTCCTCGCCGTTCTGGACGAAGATCCCCTCCCGGCGCTGGTCCTGGTCGTGGTCGACCGCGTAGGTCGGGCCGGCGGCGTAGCGCCCCTCGTCGTCCCACCGGATCCGGTCACGGATCGGGGTGAGGAACGCCGGCACCTCCGCGCGGTAGCCGGTCGCCAGCACGAGCGCCTCTGTCGCGACGCGGAATGATTGGTTCCGTTCGGTGTGCCGGAGGGTCAGCTCGAGCCCCTCCGTGGTCCGGCGGGCCCCCGTGACCTCCGCGCAGGTGAGCAGCGTCGTGTCGGTCCCGCCGGCGACCTCCCGCGCGTAGAGCGCGTCGTAGATCGCGTCGATCGTGGCACCGCTGATCCCCTTGTAGAGCCCGCGCTGCTCCCGCAGCAGCGGTCGGCGTACGTCGGCGGGCAGCCCCTGGAAGTAGGCGGTGTACTCCGGCGAGGTCATCTCCAACGTGAGCTTGGTGTCCTCCATCGGGAAGAACCGCGGCGAGCGGGTCAGCCACGTCAACGAGTAGCGGGGGCGGTCGGCCTCCTCGCCCGGGCCGCCCGGGCCGGCCAGGCCAGCCAGGCCAGCCAGGAGGTCGGCGTACACCTCGGCGGCGGACTGCCCGCTGCCGACCACGGTGATCGACCGGGCGCGCTGCAGATCGGCGCGACGGCTCAGGTAGTCGGCCGAGTGGGTGACCAGGTCGT
>Ga0164242_10002343_pt1 | contig 21961 bp, 20 predicted proteins | sample OricomgcompostMG_FD_108783 | JGI IMG/M metagenome (GOLD analysis project Ga0164242, IMG submission 108783) | Miracle-Growth compost microbial communities from Emeryville, California, USA - Original compost - Miracle growth compost (MG) ... | reverse complement strand
GCGCCTTCGACGCCCCCGCCGTCTGCGCCGAGTGGCTGGCGGTCAACCGCGTGTGGGTCGACGCGCTGCTCGACGCCCGCGCGGCGGCGGTCTCATGACGCTCGGGTTCCACTGGTTCCTGCCGACCTACGGCGACTCGCGCTCGATCGTCGGCGGCGGCCACGGCATGCTCGCCGGCGCCGCGGCAGGCGACCGGCGGGCCACGATCGGCTACCTCTCCTCGATCGTCCGTGCCGCCGAGGACTTCGGATTCGTCAGTGCGCTGACGCCGACGGGTGCCTGGTGCGAGGACGCCTGGCTGACCACCGCGATGCTCAGCCGCGAGTCGGAGCGGCTCGGCTTCCTCGTCGCTCTGCGACCCGGCCTGGTCAGTCCGACGCTGGCCGCTCAGATGGCCGCGACGTTCTCGGCGCACGCCCCCGGCCGGCTGCTGCTCAACGTGGTGGTCGGCGGCGAGGCGCACGAGCAGCGCTCGTATGGCGACACCCTCGCCAAGGACGACCGCTACGCCCGTGCCGACGAGTTCCTCGAGATCGTCCGGCGGCTGTGGGCCGGTGAGACCGTCACCTACGAGGGTCGTCATCTGTCGGTCGAGGAGGCGTCACTGCCGACGCTTCCCGCTCCGGTTCCGCCCCTCTACTTCGGCGGCTCGTCGCCCGCGGCCGGGCCCGTGGCCGCCGAGCACTGCGACGTCTACCTCACCTGGGGCGAGCCGGTCGAGGCGGTGCGGGCCAAGGTCGAGTGGATCCGCGATCTCGCGGCGGAGCGGGGCCGGAAGGTCCGCTTCGGCATCCGGCTGCACGTCATCACCCGCGACACGAGCGAGGAGGCGTGGCGTCAGGCCGAGGCGCTTCTCGCCGCGATCGACGACGCCGTCGCGAAGGCGCAGGCCAACCTGGCCCGCAGCGAGTCGACGGGCCAGGCGCGGATGCTCGCCCTGCACGAGGACAGTCGCAGCTCCGGCAGTTGGCGCGACGCACACTCGCTCGAGATCGAGCCGAACCTGTGGGCGGGCGTGGGCTTGGTCCGTGGCGGTGCCGGCACCGCACTGGTCGGCAGCCACCGTGAGGTAGCCGACCGGATCGCGGCGTACGCCGCCGTCGGCATCGACGAGTTCGTGCTCTCGGGATACCCCCACCTCGAGGAGCTCTACTGGTTCGGCGAGGGCGTCCTGCCGGTGCTGCGACAGCAGGGGTTTGCGACACTCTCTGCGTGAAGGTCGTGGTGGTGGGCGCCGGTGTCGGCGGCCTCGTCGCGGCGCACGACCTGGTGGCTGCCGGACACGAGGTGGTCGTCCACGAGGCGTCCGATCGGGTCGGCGGCAAGCTGCGCCGGGAGCCCGTCGCCGGGGTGAGCGTCGACGTGGGAGCCGAGGCGATGATCGCGCGTCGCCCGGAGGGCGTCGCGCTGGCCGACGAGCTGGGTCTGGACGTCGTGCATCCCACCGGCGCGTCCTCGCGGATCTGGGTGCGCGGCGAGCTGCGCCCGCTGCCGCCGTCGATCATGGGCGCGCCCACCGATCTCAACGCGCTCACGGCCGCCGGCATCCTCTCCGACACCGGTCTGGAGCAGGTGCGGAGGGAGCCGTCGCTGCCGCCGACGCCCGTCGAGGGCGACATCTCCGTCGGCGATCTCGTCGACGCCCGCTTCGGCGCCGAGGTCACCGACCTGCTGGTCGAACCGCTGCTCGGCGGCGTCTACGCCGGCCGCGCCCGCGAGATCTCGGCCCTTGCGGCCGTGCCGCAGCTGGTGACGTACGCCCGGCGCGGCTCGGTGATGCAGCAGGCCGCCGCCGCGCCCAAGCCCGCTATCGCCGGGCCGGTCTTCGGCGGCATCGCCGGCGGCATGGCGAGCCTGGCCGAGCGGCTCGCGGCCGGGCTCGACGTGCGCCTCTCCGAGCCGATCGGCTCGCTGGCCCGCGACGACGCCGGCTTCATCCTGGGCGCGGCGGACGGCTTCGCGACCGCCGACGCGGTGGTCGTCGCCGCTCCGGCGGCGCGGGCGTCCGTGCTGCTGCGCGACCTCGCGCCGTCCGCGTCGGCGGCGCTCGCGGCGATCGAGTCCGCCTCGATGGCCGTCATCACCCTCGCCTTCCGGCTCGCGGACGTCGCGGGCGTCGCGGCCCTCGACGGTGCCCTCTCGGGCTTCCTCGTGCCGCCCGTCGAGGGCCGCCGGATCAAGGCGTCGACGTTCTCGTTCGCGAAGTGGGCGTGGGTGGGCGACGCGGGCGCGGCCGCCGACGAGCCCGTCGTGCACCTGCGCACGTCGATCGGGCGCGTGCACGAGGAGGCGAGCCTCGACTTCGGCGACGAGGAGCTGGTGGCGCACTCCCTCGCCGACCTGCGCGAGGCCACCGGCCTGACGGCGCAGCCGATCGACTGGCACGTGCAGCGCTGGACCGACGGCCTGCCGCAGTACGGCGTCGGTCACGTCGACCGGATCAGGTGGATCCGTGCCGCGATCGCCACGGTCCCGGGCCTTGCGGTCTGCGGCGCCGCCTACGACGGCGTCGGCATCCCCGCCGTCATCGCCTCCGCGCACGCGGCGGCAGCGACGCTCACGACCTAGGCGGCGCCCTCGCCGGCGAGGCGGCCGAAGCCGCTGCGATGGAAGACGAGCGGCTGTCCGACCGAGTGCTCGACGGCATGCAGCCGCAGGAGCACGAGCACGTGGTCGCCCGCCTCGACCTCCTGGTAGATCGTGCAGTCGAACTGGGCGAGGCCCTCGTCGAGGGTGACGGCGCCGTCGTCGGAGGCCGAGAGCGCGACGCCGTCGAACCGCTCGTCGACGGGGCCGGCCAGCTGCCGGCAGACCTCCGCGTGGTGCTCGGCGAGCACCGTCAGCCCCAGGTGCGCGGCGCGGCGCAGGTCGGGCCACGTCTTGGACGTCTTGGCGACGGAGAACGAGACCAGCGGCGGGTCGAGCGACACCGACGTGAACGACGACGCCGCCAGCCCGGTCAGCCGGCCGTCGATCTCGGCGGCCACGGCGACCACCCCGCTCGGGAACACGCCGAAGGCGTCCCGCAGGGCACGGGGGTCGAGGTCCTGGTTGGTGTGCAGTGACGTCACGCGGGCTCCTTAGCAGGTGGCGAGTGATGAGACTCACCGACGAATTCCTCGTATGTTACTTAAGTGCAGTGTATTAATACTGTTACTGCATAGCGGCATCCGTCGAATAGCCCCCGTACAGGAGCCAGATCTTGGAAACAGTCACCGGCCAGGAGCTGCGTCGTGCCATCGACGCCGGCCACGAGCTCGCGATCATCGACGTCCGAGCGCCCCTCGCCAGAACGAAGGGACACATCTCCGTCAGCAGCGGCATCCCGCTGCATGAGCTCGAGCAGCGCATCGACAGCCTCGTGCCGCACCGTGGCACGCCGGTCGTGCTGGCGTCGGAGCCGGAGCTCGACGAGCGAGCCGCGGCGATTCTGCAGCGGCTCGGCTACACCGACGTCTCGGTGCTGGCCGGCGGGCTCGACGGCTGGACCGCAGCCGGCGGCCGGCTCTACACCGGCACGAACGTGCGCAGCAAGACGCTCGGCGAGTGGATCGAGGGCGAGTTCGGCACGAAGACCGTCGACTCGGCCACCGTCGCCGCGTGGCGCGCCGCGGGCGAGGACGTCGTCGTCCTCGACAGCCGCCCGCACAGCGAGTACGTGCACCACCACATCCCCGGCGGCTACGACACCGGCGGCGGCGCCGAGCTCGCCTTCCGCGGCCTCCAGGCCGTGACCGGCCCCGACACGAAGATCGTCGTCAACTGCGCCGGCCGCACCCGCGGCATCGTCGGCGCGCAGTCGCTGGTCAACACCGGCATCGCCAACCCGGTCTACTCGCTCCACAACGGCACGCCGGCGTGGGGCTGGGCGGGTCTCGACCTCGAGCACGGCACCGGTCATCCGCTGGGCGCGCCCGCCGCGGTCGACGACGATCTCGCCAAGTGGGCCGCCACGGTGCTCGACGACGCGGGCGCCGACGTCATCGGCGCGGACGCCGTTCGGCGGCTGCGCGCCGACACCGAGCACACCGTCTACGTCATCGACATCCGGCGGCCCGACGAGTGGGCCGAGGGCACGGTGCCGGGCGCCCGCCAGATCCAGGGCGGCCAGCTCGTCCAGGGCACCGACGAGCACCTCGCCGTCCGCCGGTCGCACGTCGTCCTGGTCGACACCGAGGACCTCGTCCGCGCGGCGAGCACCGTGCAGTGGCTGCGCTACCTGCACGACGGGCCGGTCTCGGTCTACGTCTACCGCGCCGGCGAGGACACCGGCCCGACGGTCGCGCCCGAGCCGCTGCCCGACGTCCCGGTCGTCACCGGGCCCGAGCTCGCCGACGAGCTCGCGACGTCCCAGCCGCCGCTCGTGCTCGACCTGCGCAGCGCGGACGCCTACGCCCAGGGTCACCTGCCCGGCTCGGTGCACGCCCGGCGTGAGCAGCTCCCCGGCATCGTCGCGGGGCGGCGCGTCGTCCTCGTCGGCGACGACGTCGACGGCCCGCGCTCGGTGGGCCAGGACCTGCACGCGGCCGGCACCGGCATCTACCAGCCGCACTATGCGGCGCAGGACCTGCTCGACCAGGGCGTCGACGTCCGCGTCGTCGAGGGCGGGCCCAGCACGGTGCCGGTGGCGCTCACCGACGCCGACCCCCAGTACGCCGGCGAGGTCGTCGACCGCGTCGGCCCGCCGCCGTTCGGGCCCGAACGCGACGCCTGGTACCGCGAGTACTTCGAGTGGGAGTACGCGCTGGTGCCCACCTCCGCCGGAGACCCCGACTTCGACTTCGAGAGGAAGAAGCCGTGACCGCAGTCACCAACGTCGCCGTACCGCCTCGCGCCGTACGGACGTTCAGCAGGGAGTACGACGCCGCCCGCAAGAGGCGCCGCCTGCCTAAGATGTCGTCCACGTGGAACGTGACGCTGCGCATCCTCGTGCCGGTCGCCCTGATCGCGCTGTGGCAGCTGAGCGACAGCCTGAACTGGGTCAGCGCCCACGTGCTGCCTGGGCCGCTCGCGATCATCGACGCCTACAAGGAGCTGTGGTCGACCGGCGACCTCCAGGCTGCCCTGCCGATCTCGCTGCAGCGGGCCGGCATCGGCCTCGCCGTCGGTGGCGCGGCCGGTCTCGTGCTGGGCATCGCCGCAGGCCTCTGGGTCACGGCGGAGCGGCTCTACGACGCGCCGCTGCAGATGCTCCGCACGATCCCGTTCATCGCGATGATCCCGCTCTTCGTCGTCTGGTTCGGGATCGGCGAGACGTCGAAGGTCGCGTTGATCATCGGTGCCTCCATCTTCCCGGTCTACCTGAACACCTACCACGCGATCCGCGGCATCGACCCGAAGCTGCTCGAGGTCGGGCGGACGTTCGAGATGTCGCGGCTGGAGGTGATCCGGTTCGTCGTCGTGCCGATGGCGATGCCGGGCATCCTGGTCGGCTGGCGCTACGCCGCGGGCACCGCCCTGCTGGGCCTGGTGGCCGCCGAGCAGATCAACTCGCAGGCGGGCATCGGATACATCCTCAACACCGCCAACCAGTTCCAGCGCACCGACATCATCGTCGCCGGCATCCTCATCTACGCGTTCCTCGGCCTGGTGGTCGACCTCGTGATGCGTGGCATCGAGCGGGCCCTTCTTCCCTGGAGGGCGAGCCATGTCGGTGCCTGAGGTGGAGAACGGCGCGCAGGACGTTGCGCCCGAGCACGGCGTCGAGGCGGTCGTTCGTCTCGACGGCCTGTCGAAGAACTACGGCGACCAGGTCATTCTCGACCGGATCGACCTGACCATCCACCGCGGCGAGTTCGTCGCGTTGCTCGGCCCGTCGGGCACGGGCAAGACGACGCTGTTGCGCATCCTCAGCCGTCTCGAGGACGCCAGCTCGGGTCGCGCGACCATCGCGGAGCGCACCTCGGTCGTCTTCCAGGAGCCGCGGCTGGTCTCGGCCCAGCGGGTGTGGCGCAACGTCGTCCTCACCGACGGCCGGGGTGAGAAGCGGAAGTCCGCCGCGCTCGACGCGCTCAAGGAGGTCGGGCTCGAGGCGAAGGCGCGCTCGTGGCCGAAGAACCTCTCCGGCGGCGAGGCGCAGCGCGTCGGCCTGGCGCGGGCGCTCTACCGCTCGCCCGACCTGCTGCTGCTCGACGAGCCGTTCGGCGCGCTCGACGCGTTCACCCGGCGCAAGGCACAGGACCTCGTGCTGCGGCTGTGGGCCGACCACGGGCCGGGCGTGCTGCTCGTCACCCACGACGTGGAGGAGTCGCTCCTCCTCGCCGACCGGGTGATCGTGCTCGGCGGCGGCCACATCCAGGCGGACATCCCCGTCACCTCCCCGCGTCCGAGGGACACCACCTCGGCGGACTTCAACGCGGTCAAGCGTGAAGTCCTGGCTCAGCTGAGCCACGTCTCCCCGCACGTGAGCCCGGACCATCCGGCTCACCGCTTCTACGGAAGGACATCATGAAGAGACACCTCGCCCTCCTCCTTGCTGCCGCACTGACGGTCGCGGGCCTCACGGCTTGTGGCGCGTCCAGTGACCAGGGGGGATCCTCGGGGCGGACGTTGCTGAAGATCTCGTACCAGGACACGGCCTTCCCCGCCCTGATCGAGGCCTCCGGCGTGCTCAAGGGTGCCCCGTTCGACGTCGAGTGGGAGAACCTCACCGGCCCGGCCGCGAACCTCCAGGCGCTGTACGCCGGCGCCATCGACCTCGGCCACATGGGCGACACCTCGCTCACGATCGAGCAGGCCAACGCCAGCAGCGACTGGACGAAGGACAACGCGCCGCTCGCGATCGTCGCGGGTTGGCGCAACAACTACGACCCGAAGTACGAGCCGCTCGTCACGGCCGTGCGGACGTCGGCGAACATCGACACGCTCGCCGACCTCAAGGGCCACAGCTGGGCCAACAACTTCGGTGGCTACAACTACGCGCAGTACCTCGTCTCGCTGGTCAAGGCGGGGCTGACCGAGGACGACATCCAGCCCAAGCAGTTCGCGGACAGCGCCACCTCGGCCGCCGCGTTCGACGACGGCCAGGTCGACGTCTACTCGGGCTCGCACGCCTCGATCCTCCCGGCGCTCCAGTCGGGCGACGCGAAGATCCTGCTCGACGACAAGGACACGGCGATCCCGGCCCTCAACGTCTGGGCGACGACGCGCGCCGACCTCAACGACCCGAAGAAGGACGCAGCGCTGAAGGACTTCTTCCAGCGCATGTCCGGCTACTGGGCCTGGCACGACTCGCACGAGTCGGAGGCCGAGTCGATCATCGAGAAGCAGCTCAAGGTCGACGCGACCCGTGCGGCCTTCGAGTACCAGGTGCGCAGCGGCGCGTTCTGGCAGTTCGGCACGACCCTCATCAAGGAGGAGCAGGCGATCGCCCAGACGCTGTACGACGGCAAGGCGATCGACAAGCTGCCTGACGTGAGCGTGGAGTTCGACCCGCGCTACAACGACGTGCAGAAGGCCATCACCCCGCAGCAGGCGGGCCAGTGACGGCAGTTGCCGACCAGGCGGTACCCGCCTCGGATCTCCTCGACGACCTGGCACCCGTCGTCGAGGAGATCCGGGCGGGTGCTCGTCAGCGAGACCTCACCCGCTCGTACGCCGTCCGCGAGGTCGAGCGCCTCCGCGCCGTCGGCTTCTGGGCGCTGACGACGCCCGCCGCCTACGGCGGTCTCGGCCTCGGCGCGGAGACGCTGGTGCGGGCGATCATGGCGATCGCGGCTGCCGACGGCAGCCTCGGCCAGATCCCGCAGAACCACTTCATGACCGTCGAGCGGGTGCGGCTCGGCGCCGACGGCGAGCAGCGCGACCACTGGCTCACGGCGCTCGGCCGCGGCGCCGTCTTCGGCAACGCGACCGCCGAGCCCGGCGAGCTCGCGCCGGGGGAGCGCACCACCACCGTCGAGCCGGTCGCCGGCGGCTGGCGGGTGCAGGGCCGCAAGGTCTACTCCACCGGGTCGCTGCTCGCGGACTACATCGCGGTGGCCGCGACGTCGCCGGAGGACGAGTCGTGGACGGTGCTGGTACCCGCGAAGCACCCCGGTGTCACCATCCACGACGACTGGCAGGGCCTCGGCCAGCGCACGACCGGCTCGGGCACGTCCGAGTTCCGCGGCGTCGTCGTCGACGACCTGGCGGTGCTGCGCGGCGACGTGCCGACGACGGTGACCTACCGCGTGTCGGCGCTCGGGCAGCTCGTGCACGCGGCGATCGACGCCGGCATCGCCGAGGGCGCGCTCCGCGAGGCGCTCACCCTCGCGGGCCGGGTGCACGGCGGTCGCGGCACCGGTGCCAAGGCGTTCGCCGACGACGCCCTGGGCGTCGCGCTGGTCGGCGAGCTGCACATCGAGACGCTGTCGGCGCGGAGGCTGGTCGAGTCGGCCGCCCGCCGGCTCGAGGCGCTCGACGACGCGTCGCCGCTCGACGAGGTCGTCGACGTCTTCTACGAGGTCGCGGCCGCCAAGACGCAGAGCACGCGCGCGGCGCTCGACGTCACGGCCCGGCTCTTCGACGTCGGCGGCGCGAGCTCGACTCGTCCCGAGCTCGGCCTCGACCGCTACTGGCGCGACGCGCGTACGCACACGCTGCACGACGCCGTCCGCCAGAAGCCCCACTCCATCGGTCGCTGGCTGCTCGCCGGCGACGTCGCCGACCCGTGGAGCATCGGCCACCCGATGCGCCCGATCACCGATCTGAGGACCACCCATGAGCACGACTGAGCGCAAGCTGCACCTCAACGTCAACGTCAACAGCTCCGGCCGCCACCCCGCCTCGTGGCGCGTGCAGCCGGACCCGCTCGGCTTCCTCGATCTCGGCTACTACGAGGAGATCGGCCGGCTCGCGGAGCGCGGCCTCCTGGACGCCGTGTTCTTCAGCGACGGCTTCGACTACGGCGGACCGGCCGTGTCGCGGCCGTGGCAGGCGCTCGACCCGTTCATCCCGCTGACCGCCGTCGCCCGCGTCACCGAGCACGTCGGCCTCGTGGCCACGGTGTCGTCGAGCTTCCAGCACCCGTACAACATCGCGCGGGTCAGCGCCTCGCTCGACTACGTCTCGGGTGGCCGGGCCGCGTGGAACGTCGTCGCGACCCGCTCGCCCGACGCCGCGCTGCTCTTCGGCTACGAGGCGATGCCCGACCACGACGACCGCTACGCCCGCGCCGAGGAGGCCGTGCAGGTCGTGCTCGCGCTGTGGGAGTCGTGGGAGGCGGACGCGCTGGTGGCCGACCAGAAGTCGGGCAAGTTCGCCGACACCTCGCGCATCCACCCGCTCGACCACCACGGCGAGATCTTCACCGTCCGCGGCGCGCTGAACGTGCCGCGCTCGCCCCAGGGGCGTCCGGTGCTGCTCCAAGCCGGCGGCTCGCCGCAGGGCACGGCGCTCGCGTCGAAGTACGCCGACGCGGTGTTCTCTGTCAGCCACACCCTCGACGCGGCCCAGGAGTTCTACCGGACGGTCAAGGAGGGCGCCGCACGGCACGGCCGCTCGGCCGACGAGCTGGTGATCCTGCCGGGTCTCTTCCCGGTGCTCGGCTCGACCGAGACGGAGGCGCGCGAGCGCAAGACCTGGCTCGACGAGGTCGTCGGCTTCGACGAGGAGCTCGAGTCGCTCACCGCGAACCTGGGCCTCGAGCCGGGCGACCTGCAGCTCGACAAGCCGTTCCCGTGGGACCTCATCGAGAAGGCGGACGTCGGCCGTAGCAAGGGCTTCGCCGACGCGATCCTCGCGCTGGCCCGGCGCGACAACCTGACCGTGCGTCAGGTGCTCGACAAGAACCCCAACGGTCACCGCAGCATCGTCGGCACGCCCGAGCAGGTCGCCGACGACATCGAGGCGTGGTTCACCGGACGCGGCGCGGACGGGTTCAACCTCAACATCGACTTCTTCCCCGACGGGCTGGTCAACGTCGTCGAGCAGCTCGTGCCCGAGCTGCAGCGGCGCGGCCTGTTCCGCACCGAGTACGAGGCGACGACGTTCCGTGGCAACCTCGGCCTGCCGACCCCGGCCGGTCGCTGATGGACCTGCAGCTGCGCGGCAGGCGCGCCCTCCTCACCGGCGCCACCGGCGGGATCGGCGTCGAGATCGCCGATGTGCTCGCGGCCGAGGGCGTCGACATCGTCCTGGCCGCACGCCGGCCCGAGCCGCTCGAGAAGCTGGCGGCGCAGGTCGCCGAGCGGCACGGGGTGCGGGCGTTCGCCGAGACCGTCGACGTCCACGACGATGCCTCCGTCGTCCGGCTCGTCGACCGGACGGTGGAGCTGCTCGGTGGCGTCGACATCCTGGTGAACTCCGCGTCCAACCAGGCGGTGGGCAGGCAGATGCCCCGGCTCGCCGACACCAGCGACGCCGTCTTCTGGGAGGACTACGACACCAAGGTGCTCGGCTACCTGCGCACGGCGCGGGCGGTCGCGCCGCACCTCGTCGCGCAGGGCTGGGGACGGATCATCAACCTCGGCGGCTCGGGAGCCCGCGAGACCCGCTCGATCGTGCGGACGGTGCGCAACGTCAGCGTCGCGGCCCTCACCAAGAACCTCGCCGAGGAGCTCGGGCCGCACGGCGTCAACTGCGTCGTCGTGCATCCGGGCCTGACCCGGACGCCGCAGCTCTCGGAGGAGCTGGCGACGCAGGCGTTCCGTGAGCGCCGGCCGCTCGCCGAGCTCGAGCACGAGCTGGGGAGGAACACGCTCGGCCGGCTCGTCGACGCCCGCGAGGTCGCCGACGTCGTCGCCTTCCTCGCCTCGCCCCGCAGCGTGGCGATCAACGGCGACCCGATCCCCGTCGAAGGCGGCGCACGCGGTGTCGTCCACTACTGACGTCCGCGTTGGCATCACGGACGTCGTCGGCTGGGCCGCGACGTTCGACGCCATCGCCGCCGGCGAGCGGGAGCGCGAGCGCACCGGCTCGGCGCCGTTCGCGCAGGTGCGGATGCTCGCCGAGCAGGGCTACGGGCGGCTTCGGCTGCCGGTCGAGCTCGGCGGCGCCGGCCTCAGCGTCGAGGAGGTCATCGAGCTGACCGTCGACCTGGCGGCGGCCGACTCCAACGTCGCGCACATCTGGCGCAACCACCTGCTCTTCGTCGAGTCGGTGCGCGCCGACCCGGAGCTCTACCGGCCCTGGCTCTCCGACCTGCATGACGGCTTCGTCTTCGGCCTCGGCTTCGGCGAGACCGGGATGCCGCGCGCGGGCCTGCAGGACTTCACCACGACGCTGACCCGTCGCGAAGGCGGGTGGGTGCTCGACGGCGTCAAGTTCTACTCGACCGGCAACCTCTACGCCGACCGGATCGTCGTGCAGGCGGCGACCGACGACGGCGTCGCGCATGCGATCGTCCCCGCCGACCGCGCGGGCATCGTCCGCCTCGACGACTGGGACGGCATCGGCCAGCGGTTCACCGGCTCCGGCACGACGCGCTTCGACCGCGTCGCCGTCCGCGACGACGAGGTCATCGCGCCTGAGCGTCTCGATCGTCCCGGCCGGCGTCCCTCGCCACTAGCGCAGCTCTACTTGAGCGCCGTCGTCGCCGGCATCACGGCGGCGGCCGCGCGCGAGGCGGTCACGCTGGTGCAGGGGAGGGGACGCAACTACTTCCACGGCCTGGCCGAGGAGCCGCGGCACGACCCACTGCTGCAGGAGACCGTCGGGCAGCTCTCCGCCGACGCCTTCGCGGCCCGCGCCGTCGTCGTCGCGGCCGCCCGGACGCTCGACCTCGCGGTCTCCGACGGCGGCGTCCCAGCGATGGAGGCGGCCTCGCTCGACGCCGCCCGCGCCAAGGCGACCGTCGACCGGATCGCGACGCGGGCGACGAGCGGGCTGCTCGACGCCGGCAGTGCGTCGGCCGTGCGCGAGGGCACCGCGCTCGACCGGTTCTGGCGCAACGCGCGCACCGTCATCGCCCACAACCCCGCCTCCTACAAGCTCCGCGTGCTCGGCGAGCACCTGCTCAACGGCACGCCTCCACCCGAAGGGTCGTTCTTCTGATGGGCACTCCCGGCGACGGCCAGCTCCGTCTCATCGTCAACATGCAGCCGTCCGGTGTGCACCAGGGCGCGTGGATGGCACCCGACGCGAACCGGCGTGCCTTCGTCGACCTCGACAACTACCGGCGCATCGCCGAGATCGCGGAGCGCGGCCGCCTCGACGCGCTGTTCCTCGCCGACTTCGCGGCGCTGCAGCCGGAGTCGAACCGGCAGCCGCGCTGGACGCTCGACCCGATGGTGACGCTGTCCGCGCTGGCCGCGGCGAGCGAGCACCTCGGCCTCATCGCGAGCATCAGCACGACGCTCACCGAGCCGTACCACGTGGCCCGCGTCGTCGCGTCGCTCGACCACCTCAGTCGCGGCCGCGCCGGCTGGAACGTCGTCACGAGCTTCGACCCCAACTCGGCGCGCAACTACGGCCTCGCGCAGCTGCCGGCCAAAGCCGACCGCTACCGCCGCGCCGGGGAGTTCGTCGACGTCGTCCGCGCCCTGTGGAGCAGCTGGGAGCCGGACGCGCTGGCCCTCGACCCCGAGACGCGCACCTTCATCGACACCGCCAAGGTGCACCCCGTCGACCACGAGGGCGAGTTCTTCTCCGTCGCCGGGCCGCTGCAGGTGCCGCCGCCCCCGCAACGGCAGCCGGTGATCTTCCAGGCCGGCGGCTCCGACGCGGGCCGCGACCTCGCGGCGCGGCAGGCCGACGGTGTGTTCGCCGCGCAGCTCACCGTCGAGTCGGCGCGCTCCTACCGCGACGACCTGCGCAACCGCGCCGAGAAGGAGGGCCGCTCGGCCGACGACGTGAAGCTCTTCCCGGGCGTCGTCGTGGTGGCCGGCGCGACCCGCGAGGAGGCGCTCGCCAAGCGTGCCGCCCTCGACGACCTGGTCGGCCCGGCGCCCGCGCGGCTCACCGGTCTCGAGCACTTCCTCGGCCTGCCCGCCGGCACGCTGAAGCTCGATGAGCCGCTGCCCGACGAGGCCCGGGCACCCGCCGGCAACGACGCCATGGAGGGCTTCCGCCAGTCGGTGGTGAGCTTCTTCGACACCCCCGGCCGGACGGTCGGCGACTTCCTGCGAGAGGGCTCGGTGGGCCACCGAGTGCTGCTGGGGGACGCCGTCAGCATCGCCGACGACCTGCAGCACTGGTTCGAGGAGGGCGCGGCCGACGGGTTCGTCCTGATGTTCGACACGCTGCCGTCCGGCGTCGCCGACTTCGTCGACCTGGTCGTGCCCGAGCTCCAGCGCCGCGGCCTGTTCCGCCGCGAGTACGAGGACGGCGACCTCACCGCTCGCCTCGGCATCGCGCGGAGCCGGTGATGGCCCGCCGCATCCGGTTCAACGCGTTCGCCCAGAACGCGGTCGGCCACCAGTCGCCCGGCCTCTGGCGGCATCCGGAGGACCGCTCGTCCCACTACACCGACATCGAGCACTGGACCGACCTGGCGCGAGTGCTCGAGCGCGGCATCTTCGACGGCATCTTCTTCGCCGACGTGCTGGGCGCCTACGACGTGTACCGCGGCGACACCGCCCCGGCGCTCCGCGCTGCCGCCCAGGTGCCGATCAACGACCCGCTGCTGCTCGTGCCGGTGATGGCCAGCGTCACGACGCATCTCGGCTTCGGCGTCACCGCGAACACCGCCGCCGAGCACCCCTTCCCGTTCGCCCGCCGGATGTCGACGCTCGACCACCTGACCAAGGGCCGGATCGGCTGGAACATCGTCACCGGCTACCTCGAGTCGGCCTCGGCGAACTTCGGCGTCAAGCCGATGCCGCACGACGAGCGCTACGACCACGCCGACGAGTACGTCGAGGTCGTCCGCAAGCTCTGGGACATCTCGTGGGAGGACGACGCCGTCGTGCGCGACGCCGCGGCCGGCGTCTTCACCGACCCGGCGAAGGTGCACCCGATCGAGCACTCGGGGCGCTGGTTCGACGTGCCGGGCTTCCACCTCAGCGAGCCGTCGCCGCAGCGCACGCCGGTCATCTACCAGGCCGGGTCGTCGCCGCGCGGCGTGCAGTTCGCGGCCCGGCACGCGGAGGCGATCTTCGTCGCCGCGTCGAGTCCCGCCTCGCTGGCCGACACCGTCCGTCGCGTGCGGCAGGCGCTCGTCGACGCCGGCCGCGAGCCTGACTCCGCGCGCATCTACGTCAAGGCAACCGTCGTCACCGGGCCGACGAGCGAGGCGGCGCACGCGAGGCACGCGGACCTCCGGCAGTACGCCGACGTGGAGGGAGCGCTCTCGCTGGTGTCGGGCTGGATGGGACAGGACCTGTCCCGCTTCGGTCTCGACGAGCCGCTCGCCGCGATCTCCGGCGGCTTCGGCGTCCACACCTACGCGTCGTCGTTCAGCGGCACCAAGGACGACGGCAGCCCGTGGACCGTCCGCGACCTCGCCGAGCGGGCCGCCATCGGCGGCCTGGGCACGCTGTTCGTGGGCGCCGGGGCGGAGGTCGCCGACGCGATGGAGCAGCTGGTCGCGGAGACCGACGTCGACGGCTTCAACCTCGCGTACACCATCACGCCCGGGTCGTTCACCGACGTCGTCGACCATGTGGTTCCGGAGCTGCAGCGCCGCGGCAGGTATCCGACGGCCTACGACGAGGGCACCCTGCGTCGCAAGCTGCTCGGCCACGACCGCCGCCTGCCCCTCCCGGGCACCACCCGCACCACCGAAGGAGAACCGCCGTCATGACCACCCTTCCCGCCCGGCACCTCGGCGAGCTCGCCGTCTCCGCGATCGGTCTCGGCTGCATGAGCTTCGTGCAGTCCACCGACGCCGAGGACGAGCGCGTCGCCCGCGACGTCATCGCCGCCGCCCTCGACGAGGGCGTGACGTTCTTCGACACCGCCGATGTCTACGGGCCCTACGTCAGCGAGATCCTCGTCGGCCGCGCGCTCGCCCCGGTGCGCGACCAGGTCGTCATCGCCAGCAAGTTCGGCAACGCGATGAACCGCGAGGAGCCCGGCGCGCGGCAGATCGACGGGCGTCCCGAGTACGTCCGCACCGCCATCGACGGCACGCTGCAGCGGCTCGGCGTCGACCACCTCGACCTCTACTACCTGCACCGTGTCGACGCCGAGGTGCCGATCGAGGAGACCGTCGGCGCGATGGGCGAGCTCGTCGCGGCGGGCAAGGTCCGCTACCTCGGGCTCTCCGAGCCAGGCCCGCAGACGATTCGCCGCGCGCACGCGACGCACCCCATCACCGCCATCCAGACCGAGTGGTCACTGTTCAGCCGCGACATCGAGGACTTCACCGTCCCGATCGCGCGGGAGCTCGGCATCGGCCTCGTGCCGTACTCGCCGCTCGGCCGCGGGCTGCTGACCGGCGACATCCGCTCGGTCGACGACGTGCCGGCCCGCCTGCAGGGCCGCGAGCGGTTCACGCCCGAGGCGCTCGAGGCGAACCTCGCGCTCGTCGCCGAGGTGCGCAGCGTCGCCGACGAGCTGGGCGTCGAGCCCGGTCAGGTCGCCATCGCCTGGGTACTGGCGCGCGGGGAGGACGTCGTCCCGATCCCGGGCACGAAGCGGGTCGACCGCGTCCGTAGCAACACCCGCGCGGTGGGCGTCGAGCTCGGCGAGGCACAGCTCGCGTCGCTCGACGCCCTGGCCGACAAGGTGGTCGGCCACCGCTCGCCGCGACCCGAGCACATCGCGGTGGAGGCGCCGCCCCTGGCCGTGTAGGCAGGGGAGACAATGACCGTATGAGCGACCCGCAGGCCCACCTCAAGACCAACGCCGCCCGCATCAACGAGCTCAACGAGACCATCCGCTACACGATGTGGTCGGTGTTCCGGCTCGACCGGTCGCTCGGCGAGAACGACGTCACGCGCAAGCTCGAGGCGGCCGAGCTCGACGAGCTCTTCGAGACGCTCGCCGGCGAGGACGTCGTCGTCCGCGGCCTCTACGACGTGGCCGGCCTACGCGCCGACGCCGACGTCATGATCTGGTGGCATGCCGACAGCAGCGACAAGCTGCAGAGCGCCTACCACCGGCTGCGCCGCACCCACTTCGGTGTGCGGCTGGCGCCGGTGTGGTCGCAGATGGCGCTGCACCGCCCGGCGGAGTTCAACCGCAGCCACCTGCCGGCCTTCCTCGCCGACGAGCGGGTGCACGACTACGTCGCCGTCTACCCGTTCGTGCGGTCCTACGAGTGGTACCTGCTCGAGGAGGGCGAGCGGCGCCGCCTGCTCGCCGAGCACGGCCAGATGGCGCGCGACTACCCGGACGTGCGGGCCAACACGGTGCCGTCGTTCGCCCTCGGCGACTACGAGTGGATCCTCGCCTTCGAGGCCGACGACCTCAGCCGCATCGTCGACCTCATGCGTCACCTCCGCGGCTCGGAGACCCGTCGCCACGTCCGCGAGGAAGTGCCCTTCTACACCGGCCGCCGCACGACCCCGACCGACCTTCTCCACCACCTTCCCTGACCCACCCCCGCCGAGTCGGCACGAGCGGCGGCTCGGTCAGCGGATGGGGTGGTTGGCAACGAGCACCTGCCGGGGGTCGGCGTCCTGCACGGCGCGGCGGAGGCGGTCGCTCTCCTCGCCCGAGCCGAGACCGCTGCCCGTCATCGGGCGCTCGGCGAAGGTGGGCAGCGCGGTCGGGAGGGCCCACGGAGCCATCCGCTCGCACACCGACGTGGTGGCGCTGAGGCCGGCCGTGACGAGCTCGGGCGTGGGCGCCATCGCCAGGGCGAGCAGCGCGTACGAGCCGGCGATGTGCGAGACCACGCCGCCGTCCGGATCCGGCTCGGCGAGCCTGCCGCCCAGCTGACGCAGCTCCGCGCAGAAGACGCCGGTCTCCTCGGCGACGGCGACGAATGCGTCGACGCCCGCGTCGTCGAGCGGCCCGAGGATCGCGTGGTCGGCCACGGAGGGCGTCGGCTGGGGCGGGTCCAGGTGGACGCCCAGCAGGGCGCCGACCGGCATCCGGTCGAAGAGGTCGAGCTCGGGCGAGAGCGACCGCAGCGGCGCCAGGACCTCCTCGGCGGCACCGTCGGGGCCGAGCACCGCCCCGTCGACCAGGACGACCCTCCGCCCCGAGAGGAACGGCGGCAGTTCGGGTAGCGGCGGGAACGAGAGGATCCGCAGCGACGTCGTCACGGAGTCGGGGGCGGTGGCCGTCCAGTCGCGCCACGCGCGCACCACGCGGGGCGCGTCGTCGGCCGGCCACAGCAGCGCGCCGGCGTAGACGGTGGCGTAGGGCAGCAGGTCGATCTCGAGCGCGACCACGACGCCGACGTTGCCGCCGGCGCCGCGCGCTGCCCAGAAGAGCTCGGGGTTCTCCGTCGCCGAGGCGCGCACGAGCCGCCCGGCGGCGGTCACGAGCTCGATCGACCGGACGCCGTTGGCCGAGATGCCGTGCTTGCGGCCGTAGAACGACACGCCGCCACCGAGCATGAAGCCCGCCACGGCGACGTCGCCCGCGCTGCCATGGGCGGCGGTGAGCCCGTACGGCTCGGCCTCGGCGACGACGTCGCGCCACAGCGTGCCGCCGAGCACCCGGGCCCGCATCGTGATCGGGTCGACCGTGACGCCGGTCAGCTCGTCGAGCTTGACGAGGACGACGTCGCCGAGATCCTGCTGCGCCAGCGGACCGGCGCCGTGACCGGTGCACTGCGGCGCGACGCGCAGGCCGGCGTCCAGGGCGGCGCCCACGACGAGCGCGACCTCCTCGGCCGAGTGCGGCCGCGCCACGGCGGCGGGGCGAAGGTCGGCGGCGAGGTTCCACGCCAGACGCGCGGCGTCGTAGCCGGGCTCGCCGGGCAGGTGGACGCGCTCGCCGAGCGTGGACGCGTACGGGTTGGCGAGGCGCCGCTTGAGCTGTGTCGCGGCGTCGAGCCGGGTCGTGGTGCTGGACATGTGGCCTCCCTGGATGCCGACGACCATCCCACGCCGCGACGCGGTTGTCGCCCCTAGCTCGCCAGAGCGTCGACCGAGCCGGTGAGCTTCTCGAGCGAGGGGAGCAGCAGGCCGTACCAGTCGCCGACGGTCGGCACGGCCCCGACGTGCCAGGAGCCGTCCTGCCGGAGCGCCACGACGCCGACCTGGTCGTACGGGAAGCCCTCGACCTGGTCGCGCAGCGCGCCCGGCAGCGTGGAGAGCTCGCCGGTCATGTACTCCGACGGGATCGAGCCGATCGCGTTCTCGAGGACGTCCTGGAGGCACTCGTCGTCGCTCGAGCCCTGCTCGGACGACGCGACGCACGTGCCGTCGTAGACGCGCACGACCGAGTGATCCTTGGTGTCGGTGAGCTGCACGTCGTCGAGGCGCACGCGCGCCCAGTCGCCCTTGTCGGCGGCCACCGAGACGTCGTCCTTGTCGAGGGTCAGCACGTCGCCGGAGCCCGCGACGGACTGCGGGTCGTAGTCCGACAGTGGGATCGCGTAGACGTCGACGAAGCGGCGCTCGGCGGCCGGCAGCGAGTCGGCCAGCGTGCGCAGGTCGCCGTCCTTGCTGAACGTGGTGAGCGCCTGGAGCAGGCCGGTCGTCGCGGCCTCGGGCGAGGAGTACGCCGCGCCGTCGCCGCTCGGCATCGCGCCGCGCGTCAGCCCGGCGTCGCCCTTCCGCTGATCCTCGAACGCGTACTCGCCGGCGGTCATCGACGGGGAGACGTACCAGCGGCCGTCCTCCTCGGTGGTGACGAGGTAGAGCCCGTCGGCGGCGTCCATCTCGCGGCGCAGGTCGTCGAGCGTCGTGTGGTACGGGAACGTGGTCGAGCTCTCGAGCCGCCTGACGAGCTTGTCGATCCGCGCGTCGGTGACCTCCTTGCCGAGGCTCTCCGCGTCGTCGTCGTGGCCGTTGGCCCGCAGGTAGCTCGCGTAGTCGTCGCGCAGCGTCTTCGCGCGGCTCGTGAGCTCGGCGCCGTCGACGTCGACGGCGATGTTCGCGCTCTCGAGGCTGACCTTCGTGAGGCCGGTGCCGATGGGCTCCTCGGTCGTCTCGACGTCGCTGAGCTCGACGGAGAACGCACCGAGCAGGTCGGCGGCGTCCTGCTGCAGCTGCGACGCGTCGGGCTGCTGCGCGGCGTAGTCGCGGGTGGCGTCGACGACGGGCTTCAGCTCGTCGAGCTCGGCCGGGGAGAGGTAGCGGCCGACGTCGCGGAGGTTCTGGTCGGCAAGGCCGTCGAGCAGCTCGGTGACCGCGGACGTCGGCGAGGCCGCGCCGGTGGTGGTCAGGCGCTGGTAGGCGAAGACGGCGCCGACGCCGAGCACGACCACCAGGACGAGGGCGCACACGCCCGCGATGACGAGCCCCTGCCGGGGCCTCTTCGGCTCCGGTGCTCCGATGACGAGGCTGGGGTCGGCTGTCTCACTCACCCACAAGACGTCGGCCTGCGCCGGCGTTTCGTGAGCGAAGCGTCACGCCTGGTTGTCGGCGGGCTCGAGCGTGAGGCTGATCGAGTTGATGCAGTAGCGGTCGCCGGTGGGCGTGCCGTAGCCGTCGGGGAAGACGTGACCGAGGTGGGAGCCGCAGTTGGCACAGCGCACCTCGACGCGCTTCATGCCGTGCGAGTCGTCCTCGAGGTACTCGATGGTGTCGCTGATCGGCTGGTAGAACGACGGCCAGCCGCAGCCGGAGTGGAACTTGGTGTCCGACTCGAAGAGCTTCGCGCCGCAGGCGCGGCACTTGTAGACGCCGACGGTCTCGGTGTCGGTGTACTCGCCGGTGAAGGCGCGCTCGGTGCCCGCCTGACGGAGCACCTGGAACTCCTCGGGCGTCAGCTGCTCGCGCCACTCGGCCTCGGACTTCTCCACGTTGTGTGCCACGGGTTCTAGCGTAGGCCCGTGGCCAAAGAGGCGTATGTGCAGGCAGGGGATCGCGAGGTGCGCGTCTCGAGCCCCGATCGGGTCATCTACGAGGCCACGGAGCGGACGCCCGAGATCACCAAGCTGATGGTGGGCGAGTACTTCGCGTCCGTGGGCGAGGGCATCATGCGGGCGCTGGGCGACCGGCCGACCGCGCTGGAGCGCTGGCCCGGCGGCTACCGCGAGGGGATGACGCTCAGCGTCGACAGCGAGGGCCACCAGACCGGCGACGGCTTCTACTCCAAGCGGCTGCCGAAGGGCGCGCCCGACTGGGTCGAGACCTGCCGGGTCACCACTCCGAGCGGCCGGCAGATCGACGAGCTCTGCGTCACCGAGCCCGGCTCCGCGGTGTGGGCGGCGCACATGGGCACGCTCACCTTCCACCCGTGGCCGGTGCGCCGCGACGACACCGACCACCCCGACGAGCTGCGCATCGACCTCGACCCGCAGCCGGGCACCGGCTTCGCCGACGCCGTCCGCGTCGCGCTGGAGGTGCGCGACCTGCTCGGCGAGCTCGGCATCCGCGGCTTCCCGAAGACGAGCGGCAACCGCGGCATCCACGTCTACGTCCGCATCGAGCCGCGCTGGACGTTCGAGGACGTCCGCCACGCCGCCATCGGCCTCGGCCGCGCGCTCGAGCAGCGTGACCCCGCCGTCACCACCGCATGGTGGAAGGAGGAGCGCGGCGAGCGCATCTTCGTCGACTTCAACCAGAACAACCGCGACCGGACGATCGCCAGCGCGTACTCGCTGCGGCCGATCGTCGGGGCCCCGGTGTCGACGCCGCTGCACTGGGACGAGCTCACCGACATCGCCAGCCCGCGCGACCTCAACCTCCTCACGGTGCCGAAGCGGCTTGCGGAGCAGGGCGACGCCTGGGCCGAGATCGACGACGTGCACCACTCGCTCGAGCCGCTGCTCGAGCTGTGGGAGCAGCTGCCGGGTGGGGAGATGAACTTCCCGCCCGACTATCCGAAGATGCCGGGCGAACCGCCGCGCGTGCAGCCGTCGAAGAAGGTGGCGGCGCACTGGGACGAGCACGGCAACCGCGTCGAGAAATGACCGAACCCCATTCGCGAGTCCCCCCGGAAGCGCGAATGGGGTTCAGCAAAGCGTCGACCTGCACTTCCCCCGAAATGCAGGCGAGCGGTGGTCTGATCGAATCCCCCGAAACGATCAGGCACCTGAACGCTACGTGACCGGGCGCTACGCCAGCGGGCCGGCCCGGCAACAAGAAAGTAACAGTTTGAGGCGTCGGCAGCGCCGGGCCGGAACGGCCTAGAAGCCGTTGATGCCCTCGCCCTCGCCGGCCTGCTCGTCGAAGGTCTCGTGCTCGAGCAGGTGCAGGACGGGCACTCCCACCTTGTGGCGGGCGCGTGCCGTCCAGTCGACGTGGAAGAACTCGGCGACGACGTGCGGGCTGGTCAGGATGATCGCCTCGCGGCCGTCGACCTGCTTCACCTTGTCGACGAGCGCCTCGACGGGCTCCTCGACGAGGTTGCCGTCGGCGGTGGCGCCGGAGTCGCGCAGCAGGGCCAGCGTGGCGTCGAGCTGCTGACTGGCGCGCTGGCGCGCCTCCTTCTCGACGATGTCGAGGTCGATGTTGGTGTGGCCCATCGCGAGCGTGCCCATGTACTCGGTGGTCGGCAGCGCCGCGATCGCGGACTCGACCCGCGTCGCGGCGTCCTCGACCGGGAGGAGCACGTGGTACACGACGGCGTCCTCGATGCCTTCGTGGAGCGAGCGGACGCGGCTGGCGTCGCTCGCGGAGAGAGCCTGCTCGATGAGAAGCACGACGTCGTAGGTCATGCCCGGAGCCTAACTGCCGAGGACGGAGCCGAGGTCGTAGCTCACCGGCTCCTCGAGCTGGTCGTAGAGGCACGACTCGGGCTCGCGGTCGGTGCGCCACCGCTTGAACTGGGTGGTGTGGCGGAAGCGCCGGCCCTCCATGTGGTCGTAGCCGACCTCCATGACGAGGTCGGGGCGGAGGGGAACGAACGAGAGATCCTTCCCCTGGCTCCACCGGCTCTGCGTTCCGGGCACGCGATCGGGGTTGGCGACGAGGCCGTCCTCCCAGCCGCCCCACGGGTGCTCCCCCAGGGGGACGACGAGAGGCGTCAGCTGCTCGACCAGCTCGGCTCGGCGCTTCTCGGTGAAGCTCGCGCAGACGCCGACGTGCTG
>Ga0164242_10002342_pt1 | contig 21965 bp, 24 predicted proteins | sample OricomgcompostMG_FD_108783 | JGI IMG/M metagenome (GOLD analysis project Ga0164242, IMG submission 108783) | Miracle-Growth compost microbial communities from Emeryville, California, USA - Original compost - Miracle growth compost (MG) ... | reverse complement strand
TCGACCGTCGAGACCACAATGCAGAAAATACTCCACGCCCTCCACAGCATCACCGTCGAGCTTGAACGGTAGCGCTGGCATGCTCGCCCCTTTTTGCGGTGAACTAGATAGGATAGCGCCATCATTCAAAGTCAACGGCTCGCAGATACATATCCTTCGAACGCCAGCCGAGTTCTATGAGACTCTGAAGGTTTGGCTTCCTTTTAAGATGTTCGATGCCACCTCCTAACTTGGGCGGGTAGAACAAGATACGACATGCCGAGAAGCGTATTTTCCTGTCGACGTTATACATAGGGAAAACCGAGAAAGAGTTGGTGAGTAGTACTTATTTTTGTTAAAAAGCTCTTGTATTAACCTATCTCGACCTCAGATTGCTTGCCTTGCAGAGGCGCTGCGTCGCAAACCCGAACTAAAGCTTAGTATCCTTACGGACGCACTGCGTGGAACTCGCGAAGCACCCGAGCCGTCATGCGCGTCGCTGCTGGCCCCATTAGTCGCCGAATTCGGCCCCGATCGCGTCGAGATCCGGATGTACCATACCCCTAACCTCACGGGGCTGAGGAAGAAACATGTGCCCAAGAGGATAAACGAGGGGTGGGGATTACAGCATATGAAGCTGTATGGTGTTGATGATGAGATAATACTCTCTGGGTTGGTAACGCGTACCTGCTTGTCGAATATTTATCTGACAAAGCTATGCAGGGCGAACCTCTCGACAGACTATTTCACGAACCGACAAGATCGGTATCACCTGTTTTCCTCTCGAGATATTACGGACTATTTCGCGAAACTTCACGACGCTGTATCTTCGCTAAGTTTCCTCGTTATGCCATCGGATGATCCCTCTGGATTCAACATGTCGTGGCCGAAAACCAACGCGGCGCCATCGCCCTTAGATAGCCCGGGGAAATTTGTTTCAAAGTCCACAAGTCTCCTAAGAGAGAAACTATCGACGGGCCAGAGGCTAAAATTGCTCGAGGCGAATAGTCCAGACCATCTGGACACGTCCGTGTATGTGCTTGCCCAACTCTCACAGCTACTCTCGCCGGACACCTCGACGGAGCTACCCGCAATTACCCATATCCTCAAGACTCTCTCGCTGCCCCAATACGCCGATTCCTCCTGGACGTTTACCGCAGGCTACTTCAACCCAGCCCCGTCTCTTACTAAGCTCCTCTTGTCGACGGCGTCGCATAACAACACCGTCATAACAGCCTCGCCGTACGCCAATGGCTTCTACAAGTCGCCGGGCGTTTCTGGCCTCCTACCGGATGCATACACTCTCCTCGCACGACGCTTCGTGCAGGCTGTGCATCATAGTAAACACCAGACGTCCACGGTTCTCAAGGAGTGGCGGAGGGGAACCGTGGGTGAACCCGATGGCTGGACGTATCACGCGAAGGGACTCTGGGTGACCCTTCCAGGTGCCTCGAACCCGGCCATAAGCCTCGTGGGGAGCTCAAATTACACCAAGCGTAGCTATTCGCTCGACCTCGAGGCGAATGCGCTGATAGTGACGCAAAACGAGGAGTTGAAGAAGCGGTTGGGTGACGAACAGCGCGGACTTCAGGACTCTGCCACAGTTGTTACTCGTGACGATTTCGCTCGAACCGAGAGAAGAGTCGGGTTGAAGGTCCGCCTTGCAATGTTGATGGTTCAACTAGCTGGAGGCGCGTTGTAAGCCGTTCGGCCGGTATCCGGGAACCAATTTAACAAGCGCTCGAATCATTGACCATGGGCTACTGCAAATCGCGAAACGGAGCTACCACGGCCTACTTTGCCGTACGGGAGCCCGATCCAGAAAATCCCAGCCCTAGAAAACCCTCAAACCCTGCTGGCTGGTAGATTGTTTCGCAAGGTTGACAAACAAGCATTCAGCGGAGTCCGCCCCTCCGCCCTCTCCCCCCACTAGACATTCCGCGGGCGACCGCGAGCGGTGGAATTCACGACCCCTCAATATCCAGAGATTACGGCTATGCACCCTGCAAGGGGACTGCTGCCGATTTCAAGAGCCGCTTTCTCGTTGTACTTCCTCGCTAATTCTACGGCTGTTTAAGATCACTGCGCGGGGCAAGTGTTCCTAGCCGCGAGGATGGGACAGTGACCCCAGGCCCCGGAGTTCCGTCTTAATCAATTGCTGAAGGACATTTATCGTGGACGAGACCGTGTAAGCGCCGTGACTAGTACTTAAGATCCTTGGCTACCCACCTCATCATTGAGGAATGGAGGTCACCGAGATCGTCTTTCCTGCCACTCTCGCTAGAGGCTGATCTCGTTCTGTTCCGACACCATGAAGCTCACCATCTCCGCTCTCTGTGCCGGTCTCCTCCACGGTGTCAGTGCCAAAATCTTCTACGCCGGTCTCGCCGAGTCTGGCGGGGAGTTTGGCGTCTGGAGTGCCACTGCGACTCCAGGAACAGGTCTCCCGGGAACCTTCGGCAAGGAGTATGCCTTCATCGCGGAGAGCACCATTGACACTCTAGTCGATGAACAGGGGGTGCGTACCTGAGTGGGAGTTAGATCACTGGTGTGGACGTATGGGCTTGTATGCTGATTGATGTTTACTCAGCTCAACCTATTCCGTATCGCCTTCTTGTTGGAGCGGATGTGCCCCCTCGCTACGGGCCTGGGAAGCACGTTCGACGAGACGCACTTCAACCACTTCAAGGATGCTGTTGATTACGTTTCGGTAAAGAAGGGGGCATGTAAGTCGTCATAGTGGTGTCTGCCTCCCCATCGTTCCAGAGTTTGTTTTAACTTTGACACCCCCGTTCTAGACGTGATCCTGGACCCGCACAACTACATGAGATACAACGATCCCTCATCGCAGCCGTTCACTGGTAGCGTTATTGGAAACACGTCCGACTCGACTGCCGCGACGACTGCCCAGTTCGGCGAATTCTGGGGTGAGTTGGCCAAGCGGTTCGCGGATAACGAGAAGGTCATCTTCGGTTTGATGAACGAGCCCCACGATATGCCTAGCGAGCTCGTGGTGGCTAACAACCAGGCGGCCATCGACGGGATTCGTGACGCTGGCGCCAAGAACCTGATCATCGCCCCAGGGAACAGCTGGACCGGTGGACACGCGTGGACGGAGGGCGGTGACGAGGCGAACAGCAACTGGATCCACAAGTTTGTTGACCCGCTGAACAACACCGCTATCGACATCCACGAGTACCTCGACTCGGACTTCAGCGGTGGGCACTTGGCGTGTACGCAAGACGCCGAGACCAACCTGAAGGGCGTGACAGCCTGGCTCAAGGAGCACGGCCTGAAAGCGTTCATCACGGAGTTCGGCGGCTCGGACACCGCTGATTGCCATACTATGCTCGACGGGATGCTTACTTACATGGAGGACAACCCTGAATACATTGGCTGGACCGCGTGGGCAGCCGGTAAGTGCTTGGATCTACTTCCTGCGTCACCTACCTGACGACTAACTAACCCTCACTTCCCTGCAGGCCCATTCTGGGGAACTGCAAGCCCTTGCTGCACCGACTCGAAGGCGCTCGGCAGTCTGGAGCCCGGCAGCAAGGCTGAAGATGGCTCGCCCGGCTTGTACGACACGGTCTGGAAGCCAACAATCCTGCCCCACGTGCCAAAGGAGCTGCAGTGGTCGGGCCTGGCGACTGTTGACGGCGGAGAGGTGTCGGCTAAGGGCGCTTAGAGGAAGGCTCAGGAAAACAGATCAAGGGAAACCTCATCATGAACCTTAACATCTGAGAGATTTGTACTACCTATGGGTGTGGAAATGAGTGTATATCTGCGCCAAGGTAGTTTGTTAACTGCTCACGAACCTTATTGTACAGCATCTTAGCAAAAAAAGAATCCATGATCTAATTACCGCCCCTTTTGATCATTCGTCCTCCATACCCTCGCGGAGGATCTCAATCTGCTTCTTGATTTCCACCCACAGCACCAACTCCTCCAGATCGCCGTCTCCAACTGCGTGCACTCCGACCCAGCCATCCCCAAGGTCCTCTGTCAGCCCGCTCTCATCCCCGCCTCGGCCGGCGCCCGCCGCGCTGTTGCGCGCAATGGCTAGAAGCGCAGCGACGAAGGCCTCTTGCATGTACGCGAAGCTGAAACCGTGCGTTATCTCCGCGACGGCGCCACAGAGCTTGTCCGGGAACTCAATCTCCGGGTTGTCGGCTAGCTTGCCCTGCCAGAAGTGGCAGTACGCGATGCGTTGCTCTAGGTCCGGATCCGGGAAGTAGTACTTCCTATCGAAGCGGGAAGGGCGTTTCTAGGGCCGGTGAAGAGTTTGTTAGGACATTCAGATAAAGGGGGTTGAGGGACATGAGTGGCAAGTGTTATGTTTTGGGTCATCAATAACAGGGTGAGTGGACTTACCGAAATACCGGGATCTAGACGGTCTAGGTGATTGGTGCTTCCGATCATGAAGATACCGTCGTTGTTCTTCAGCCCATCAACCTCATTAAGGAAGTAACTCCTGACATTGTCAGACACGATAGTGTCGAGATCCTCGAAGACGAGGTAGCACGGCGCGAATTGGCGGGCCTTGCTGAAGATTTGCTGGATGGAATATTCCGGACCAGCCCACTATTCTAAAGGTCAGGATTATTGCCTTCGAAGCAAAGGAGGTTGAAGCCAGACAAGGGGAAAACCCACCGAGGTTAGCGTTCGGACATATAAAGTCGGGATTTCTGGCTTGCGGGAATACAGAGTATGCATCATAGCCTTGATAGAGATGGTCTTCCCATTCCCAGGCGGGCCATGATAGATGACACCTCGCTTCCACGGCACCTTGAGGCGGGTATAAGTGTCCCTGGAGCCGAAGAAGGAGAGGTGGTCATCGATAATGGTCCGCTTCATCTCCTCATCCATGATGACGTTGCCCCACGACGACTTCTGCACGCTCCGGTACAGCTCCCCGCTCTTCTGCCACATACCCCCGTCGAAGACCCAGACCTCACCGTGCAACTCGTTGCTCCACCGTCCTGCGGCGGCGACTAGCGCGTCGGCGTGAGCCTTCTCCGTGGACAGGACGTAGAAGTTAACGACCTGCGGATACCCAGAGGAACCGTCGCGCCCGTCGACGAGGTACACGACGAACTCGTGAGACCGCCACCGGTACAGGAACTTGCCAAAGACAATCATCTCGGCGAGCGCCCCGGCCCCGCCGTCGATGCGACGTGCCGGAGGGAAGTACATGGTCCACCGCACCGACGAGGGGATATCCTTGCTCGGCTCCTCGATGGGCGTGTAGCTGGCATGACCGGCGGCTGCGTACCCGAGCAGGTTACAGACGCCCTCGGGTGCGATGAGGAGCTCGAGGCCCGGGTACTGCTGCTTCAGCGACTGGGCCATCATGGCGTCGGTCGATACCCGAGTAGCGGAGGAGTGCGCAAAGAACCGACTCGTCGTGGCATCGCCGCCGTAAGGTGAGTGGGCCTTGGGAGGGCTAGGGCCCGGGCCTGGCTGTGACGCCATGTCTGTAACGTCTTCTTCCTATGTCCCTAAAGTCGGTTTGTGGTGCTATTTCTTGAGCTCGCGGGATGGGCTGTGACTGTGCAAGAGCTCAAGGCGATTGACAGTCTACAGAGCAAAGGTCAAGGTAGAGCTGGCGTTGCCTGGGTCACATGCGGGGCGCGCAATTCGGAGGAGTATTTAGAGGGGCAGAGCAAGCCAAAACTGCTGTGCCGCTCTTATTTGCAGATATGGTGATTGAGTGAGTGAGACGACAAGATGAGGCCAAAATGCGGGGAGGGGGAGGGATGAATGAATGGATGTGTGCTGCGCCACCAGCCCACGATCGACCATTCCCTTCTCGTTGCTGGGCCAAGCCAACTCAATATTTCCCTCTGCTTATTCCCACGTTTTGATACCTCGCCGGCTTGAGGTTGGGCGCGCGTACCAGAAATAATGTCATGAAGTAACTGCCGACTAGCGAAAGAAACAGGATGCCGATGATGATGAACCCGTAGATGGGTAGATCTGGGTATACCTCATCCTCCCAATCCTGCCCGTCTGTGCTCATCTTGAGGATGCGGGTTCTCGAATGTTGTAAATTCAGAGTGGTTGATGTACTCGGTTGCAAGCTGGCGCGTGGTGTTGTTTGAAGAATCTTAGTTGTCGACGAAGATGGGATGGGCTTCAAGTCTTAAGTAGATGGCCTGTTCGTAGAATCATGACTCTCTTCTTTTGCATACTCTTTGTTAGTTCTCTTTCTGGGGCCTTCCAACGTCTCTAGCAGCCTACCTTGGTTCGAATATCTTCTTTCGGCGAGTGCCAGGACCTGCTGGTCTGGGGAAGCTCTTTGAGGCCGTAACCCTCTTGCGGCAACCCGTCTCAATGACTGGTATGTTAGGAAAATGGAGGATATATAATGTAGTGGTGGTGTCAAACTCGGAAAAGAAGAATAAAGCTGGCAAATACCATTCGGAGCGACTATGGTGAAAAGGCACTCAATCGATCAAGTCTCTCCCATCGTCCTCGTTTGTAGGCGAACCCCGTATCCGCTTGGTGCCCCTATCACTGATGGAGGTTGGTCGGATATTTGGTTCATCGATTTCGAGTGACGCACACTGGTCTGCAGGAGTCGAGGAGCGGTACTCGAACTTGGCCGACCGCTCGGGCAGGCTAAGAGGTGCAATGGAAGACAGGATATGGAGTTAAACAAGAGGTACGACTTTAAAGAGTTCCTTTCCTTTGCAAATAGAGCATTGGAAATGGGAGTAGTTGTGTCTCTGTTATATCTACTATTGCGTTTAGGTCTATGTTATAAGGAGTACATGGCCAGTATATCATTTACAAGTATGGTACACCCCTCACCATTTTCCAGGGGCTGGCATGTCCCCCAATGCGAGGGCGCTTGTACAGCACCCCAACGGGCAGCTAGGTCCCAAGTAGTACAAAGGGGGAATCAAAGGATAGATGCGTTAGCATCCCGGTGCCTCCGGCTCTTCAAAGCTTCTTGAACCGTGCGTCCCTCTTCTTCATGCTCTTCTCCTCTCGCCTGGCATGGTACTTCTCCTCCTCCTCTAGCGCTCGCCTGGCCTCGTAAGCCTGCGCCTCCTTGAGCTGCGAAGTCTTCTTCTTGCTCTCGTTGCTCGTGTTTATCTTCTCTTTGAAGCTCTGCATGCCACTCCTGACGCTCGACATGACGCTGTCGTCCTTGACTGGGGTGGCGGTGGTGGAGATGGTCCTTGGCGACTGGTACACCGCTGCGCTCTTCGCCGAGAACGGACTGGTTTGGGGCGAGCTGGGTGTGGAAACGTTTCTTACCACTAATTCTGGTAGGTTCGCCCAGCGGCGAAGCCACGGCTGGTAAAATAGCCATGTCTGTAGGTATTGGAGCGCACCGGTCATGAGGAAGAACCACTGTAGGCCGGCTGGGAAGTAGACGGTAACGAAGAGGGATAGAGGAGTCATGACGATTGCTGCAATGCCCATAATCTTCGCTTGTTGAGGCGCCATGTACGGTGTGTTCATCTGTTGCGGAATGGGGTCAGCATATGGTCATGTCCCTCGCGGGAGAACTGTGTAAAGTAGTGCGCTGGCTTACCCTCATGACGAAGAACAACAACGCGCTGCTAGCAATGGGTAGGATAAACAACGGATCCGGAACCGTCAGGTCAACAAACCACAGTGCTCCGCCATTTTCCAAGCTCGGCACGGGGAGCGCAGCCATGCCGCGAATCAGCCTCAGCATGCCCAGCGCGATCGGGACGTTGATCATCGGGACAAAAGCCCGCCATGTCTCCACGCCGGCTGCACGCTGCATCTGCTTCGTCTCGTTCCGCGCCGCCATCATCTCAGCCTGGTTACCCGAGACCATGGCCGCCTCCTGCATCCGGCGCATAGCATCGGCGAACCGCGGGTTCTTTCGGAGTTCCTGGAGTTTGTGCGAATGCTCAGCAGCCGTCAGGGACGGCTTGAAGATCGCGACACGGATGATAACGGCTACCGCCGCAATCGAGGCCCACCACGGCATGCCGCTGTAGATGTAGACGTGCTCGAGAAGCCACTGCATGGTCGAGGTTGGACCGATGCCGAAGTCGAGGCCAATGGCCTGGAGGTACCCAATCTGCTCGGGCATGTCCAGAAGGTCGCTGCCGCTTATGCTAATCGGCGTGGAGGCCAATTCTGTCGGGATGCCGTCGGTGGCAGTAGTGGCAGCTTCCACTACTGAGGGCTCTGTTGAGGCATATCGCGTTTGCTGCGACCGGAGGAAGAGTTGGTGCGAAGGCAGCGCGCCGGCGGCAGTTATCGATCCCCCTATACGTGCACCCTTGAAGGAACCGTTCAATCCCGCGCTCCTCGACGCGTTCCCAATCCTCTGTAGGTTCGTTCCGAATTGCCTGGCGCTGCTAACTCGTCCGGCTTGGAGAGTAGTCAAGCCCGGCCTCGTCCTTGGCAATGCCTGCAGCTCCGGTTAGCCAAGTTGCAAATGACCCGTCTTTGTTGTAGAACAAATTTTACCCTTTGGGCAAGCCCTTGGGGGGGGATTGCCCGTATTAGACCTCTACTCGGAAGCATGGTCGCTTTGGCAGTCGATCACTGTTCAAACCAAAAAAAGTCGAGACTTTTTTGCCCATTATTTTTTTTGAGCTGGTCTTTGGGGCCGGCGAATCCTCGGTTGGAGAGATTGGGAGTGGGCAGCTGGCACCGGGCCGCCAGGTTCAGGTCAAGTTGGAGATATTCCGGTGCCACAACAAAGCTGATATCAGAACCTCGGGTTAAGGGGCACATGCGGAGGAGGTATACGTAGGCATATTAATGGCCCTCAAAAGAAGTAAAAGGCGCCCTGGCGCTTTTGTACATGATTGATTGACATATTGGGCCGCGCAGTCCCGGTCTCACAGAGCCTCCATCCCCAAGCCCCGCGACGATAGGTTACGAAGTATGAACTTGGTTGTCCTTCGAGATACTGTTTCCACAGCTTCTCTTACCGGGACTGTATGGGATATCTATCGCTGACAACGGCGGATGCATCCCCGGGATTCCCAGCTCCGATCTCCCTTGCTGGTACGATCAAAAAGGTGGAGGCCGTACCATCCAGGAGCAGAACCATCACTTATGCATGGATGGCGGGCCACAAAAGGCCTATATGATACCATTGATCCTTGACGACTTGTATCTCCCTCCCATCACTCCAAGCTTGTTAAATGGTTCAACTCCATCCGTCTCGGCTTGTCCACAACCTCGATTCCAGGGCCGATTGGGTGTGACCGTCGCCTCGATAGCGGGAATACCTGGTAGGAAGTTAGAAATGTTCCTTATATCGCGCAATGACAAGTAGTTTGGAAAATCGGGTGCTTGGTGTGGTGCATTGCACCCTGGATTGTAACGTACTCTTGTGCCACCCCATCCAAGTCTGAACGCTGCTTCGTGCGCAAAGAGTTCGCCGAACCCGAGCATCATGCCGTTAATGAACGGGAGGAAGAGGTTTATCGCGGCTCCTCGCATCAAACTCCAGATCGTCGGTGGCTGGTAGAGAATGAGAGGCGGAGACGAGGAGGAAGGTGGTGACATGGACAGGTCCTCGGCGCCAGAGTACTGCTCGCTGTCGGATGGAATTGTGACGCCGGACTCGGCCATGGGGTTTGCTTGCTCATCTGACGACATCTTGGAGACTTGGAAGACGGAAGTCTGGGTTGAAGTATGGCTCTCCCCTGGGTTGTTGTTGGTGGTGAGTTCAGCAGATGGTCTAGCTTCCGATCACCAGATTCCAGCTTCCATTCATTCAACAGAGCCGGAGAATCCACGGCTTCCGGTTGAGGAGCTCCCGCCACTCCACTCGCAGGGGAAATTGTGGGGAAAGATACCTACCCTCAGATCCCGACGCCTTGCTTAGCTAATCCGACCAGGTTTCAGAGCATTACGAGGGGTCAGGCGTCTGCAGCTCGGTAGTGGGGCTTTCCAAGAGCAAAACGTCACTTCAACGGCCTGGAGCTGCCTAGCTCAGGTACCTTACCTTCCTTCATTCAAACTTCTTTGGTATTTCAAAGCTCACAACTGAACTGATTAGACCTTCACCAATCTTTCCATTTTCATATCACGAGGACAGCTGCTCGTTGGCACCTTACTCCTCATCGCCTTCACACCTTTTACTTCCACGCAACGCCCGTCGTTCAGCGCACACGATGGCGTCTTCGAGCGACCATGCCGACCTCACTACCAGCTTCTGCGAGCTAACTGGTGCTTCGGAAGAGCAGGTATGCGACCACTAACGAATACAGTTATATATACAATGCGTGTCTAATTTCTCTCTCTGCGGTACTAACTGATTTGTTCGGATATAGGCCATCGAGTATCTCAGCGGCAGCGGCTGGGATATCCAGACTGCAGTCCCGGCGTTCTTTGCGGACCAGGAGGAAGGAAGCGACCCCGGCGCCGGCACATCTGCCCCTCAACCCGCCCCTGAACCCGAGTACACCGGCCCTCGAACTCTTGACGGCCGACCAGCACCCCAGTTTGCTGGTGCTTCCTCGAGCTCTGCGTCAAAGCGACCGAAGAAGAAAACCGGCCTGGCCACGCTGGGTTCGATGGGAGGCGGTCACGATCACGATCACGATGGTTCATCGGACGAAGACGACGAGGACGAAGCAGGTCGACCTCGTGATCTTTTCGCGGGAGGCGAAAAATCGGGCTTAGCAGTCCAGGACCCGTCACAGAAATCGTCGGACCCGATGAAATTGATCAACGACATCCTCGCCAAAGCTAAGGCGTATGTGTTCCCTTGCCCCTTTGGATTTTCCAATCCCAAACAAATGCTGATTGCTGATACCCTCCTTTAGCAACTCCAGGCGACCTGAGGTAGAGCCCTCCGCACCTGCCGGCCCTTCGGGCTCCCGCTTCCGTGGAGCGGGGCAGACTCTTGGAGGCGACGGCGTTGAGAGCCAGACGATCCCCGATCCTACTGGTAGTCGCATCCCCACATCTAGCAGCGACGCCCAGCCGCAGGAGCGAATCCTGCACCTCTGGAACGATGGTTTCAGCATCGATGACGGCGAGCTGCGCAGGTTTGATGACCCTGAGAATGCGGCAGACTTACAGATGATCCGAGAAGGCAGAGCCCCAATACACCTTATGAATGTCAACTACGGGCAACCGGTGGATGTTAAACTCCAGCAGCATGAGGAGAACTACCGACGCTTGCCCGGTGTGTATCGTGCCTTCGGCGGCGAGGGACGTCGCCTTGGGAGCCCGGTGCCAGGAGATGGAAGTATTGCTCCATCTCCTGCTGTGGCAACCACGAGTGCTCCTACTTCCAGCGGATCTGGTCAACCACCCTCGTCCAATGTTGATGAGTCTCTGCCGACTCTCATGCTTCGGGTCCAGATGCCCGACGGCACTAGATTGCCGGCGCGATTTAACACCACACAGACCGTCGATGACGTCTATCAATTCGTCCAGCGCGCCTCCCCTGCTACGAACTCGCGACCGTGGGTCCTGGTAACCACCTTCCCAAACAAGGAACATACGGACAAGAGTCTGGTGCTCGGGGAGATGGCCGAGTTCAAGAAGGGTGGAACCGCGGTGGTTAAATGGGCTTAAGGGTCGCTTTTTGGGACATATCACCCAAGGCTGCTAGCATCGTTACCTGGAAGTCGGAAACTTCCTACCTGTTAATACCACCTACCGCGTCTTCTTTAACTTCGGGGGTTGACTTTCGGGATTCCTACGGGGTTTGGGGGGAAGGAGCGTTATGAGTTCGCACTTTAACTGCCCGATTGTGAGGCATCACGACCCATCCATAGATGAAAAACAATTATGAAATAGTTTTCTGCATTCCCTATGGGCACCGTGAGCTAGCCCAGAAGATCTGGCGTATGAACCGAGACCAAAAAAACGCCCCTACTCCATGTTCGAGGGTATGATGACCCGTTTTGTCTCAAAATATCCCCCGTTGATGCAAACCCGATGTCGTCCATTTATCGCAAGATGCCTTTAACCCATAGTCATCACAGTCGTAGCTCCCTTCCCTACGAGACGAGGCGCTGGGATTCAAGTCTCCGAGGACGGGCCCGAGAGGAGGTCCGTACCACTGCCACTGGCGCTTGTAACAGCGGTGGACTGCGACGGCCCGGAAGAGCTCGTGGTCGCGGTCGCGATTGCGGCGGCAGGGGCGGCGGTGGCGGCAGCAGCGGGCGCTGCGATGGGCCCGTCGAGGAAGCGGAACCAAGAGCGGGCGATGCTGACGTTGAGCTTGGCGCTGTTGAACCGGGCCTCGCCGGGAGGCATGCAGACGAGGATGTAGGTGTTGGTGGTGAACTTTGTGATGAAGAGGGCAAAGTTGGCGCCCGCCTTGTACTCGAAGTCTGTGAACTGCTCGGCGTTGCGCGGGGTTCCCGTGAACTTGGAGCAGGTGTGCTTCCACGACTTGAGGATGTTGGAGAGCCGCTCGAAGCGGTCGCCGAAGGGGTTGCACTCGCCCTCATCCGAAGACCACTTGGAGACCACAAGGAACGAGGTACGCTCAAAGAGGAGGATCTCCTCCGCGTCGATGGCACCGCCCAGGTTGGCAAGCTGCTCCTCGATCAGCGCGAGGTTGGGGACCAGGTCGTGAATGATGGAAGCCCAGGCCTTGTACAGGGACTGGTCCCAGATGCTGGTGGCAAATGCCTGCATCTCGAGGTCGGCATCGGACGTGACGGCGGCGGTCTCGGGCTTCTGCTTGCGCACGATGGCCACGGCCTCGGCGGTCTTCTTGCGGATGGCGGCGACACGGTTGTCGAATACGTCCTCGCGCGTGCTCGGCTGGATGAGGTCCATCTTGTGAACGAGAACGAAGATCTTGGCCTCGCGCGAGTACTGGAAGAGGGCGCTGGCGATGTTGACGTAGGTGGCCAAGTCGCGCTCGACATCTCGGCTCTCGATGTCGAAGACGTAGATGAGCACACCGACGTTGGAGAAGACGTGGGCCCGCTGCTGCGACAGATAGTTTTCCATGAAGGCCTCCTGGCCGCCACAGTCCCACAGGTTAAGTGTAAGATTGCCCAGGAATTTGACATGGGAGAGATCAATATCAATGGTCGCGCCCCTGAAGCTGGTCAGCAGTGTTCATGATCACCTAAGGATCTTGACGTAGGCTCAGGAGGCGAAGTATAACTCGACCGTGAAGAAAACATAACAGCCCAGAGCCCAATCTCATGTGCCAAGGAGTATTATAATAGCAACCAGGTTGACTGGAAAGCTCCTAATAAAGAGGATAAAAGGAGAAGGGTAGGAACTCACAGTCGGCGGGTATCTCGAGCTAGATAGTTGCTGAAGATAATGCTTCGCATGCTGGATTTCCCCGAGCCACTCTTACCCATGAGAAGAACCTTCTGTTTCTTGACCTTCTTCAGACCGGCGGCGATGTTCTTATCAGTCGCCGTGACGACCGGGCTAGCTACCTCGCCAGCACCGGAGGATTCAGGGTCGGCCATGCTGTTGGCTACCTCCTTGCCCTTACCCTTGGAGTAAACAGTAACTTCTTCCTCCTCAACCTTGAGGTTGGATAGCGCGAGGATGGGAGCGACTGCGATGCCCGCGTGGCTACTTCTGAGCTGTGAAATAGGGACCGATTCCTTGTGGGGAGCAGCGTCCACCTGGAACGTGGTGGCGGCGCCGGCTTCAGTGTGACCAATTGTCTTCACCGCAGAGTGGGCGATACCGCCGCCGTCGGAAACGTCTTTTTCTGCTTAAAAAAAATTAGCTTATTTTGACTGCGTACCTAGAGTGAGAAAGTGAGGTGATTGCGAGCCCCTCTTCTAACATACCGGTAGTCTGGCTAGTAGGAATGTCGCCCGGATTTCCTGGGGTCAGATTGGGGCATGGGACAGGGCAATCGTCGTCGCTAGAGGAGGAATAAATCTCCTCAAGCTGACGGGCCTCAATTTGCGCGCGTTCCTCGGGAGTAATGAAGGGTAAGCGGTGGTGATATCTTCCATTTCGAAGATACCTGGATGCACTGCTGCTCTCCATGGCTGGAAACAATGGATGAATGGTCCGTGCGCCTGTTTCCCGTGATTGTCACGTGGTGCGGGGGAGAAGGAGTGTGGCGTTAGATGTGGCAGTGAAAACATTATCAGGGTCAAGTTGGGATTGAACTGGTGGTGGCGCTTTGTCCATTGTGATCGGCCAAATGACTTGAGATGGGCGTGTGTTGTGTGCTGAGTCGGCGATCCACGCAAACCATCGCGAGCCATCGTGAATGCAGGTCGTGACAGTCACTGGTTCTTGTTTGTGCTTCCCTACCGGTTCTGAAGCTTACCTTAAACTAAGCTACGGAAACATGAGCCTTACCTGCTCCGAGGAGGAGAGTTTTACTGCCTACGAGCCCCTACATTGGTGCTTTTGACTCAACAGGGACGAGATGAGAGTAGAGAGCCCGAGAGAGTGCAGAGGATTTCGACAATCGAACAAGGGAGACATTTCAGGCAACGTAAGAGATTACAAGGTGTTGGTGGATGAAAAGCCCTGAAGGCGTGCATCATCACACTGTATCCGTACCTAGGATCTGTTCAGAGGATCGCTAGCGACTAGAGCATGCGGAGCATACCGTTGGATTATATCCGCTCCACACTCATCGGCTGTGGATGGGGCTACCTCTGCTGTATATATCACGTTGGCGTCGCACAAATGACGCAATTCATCACCTCTCCATAAAGCCGCTGCTGGCGTTGGAACCTACACCTTCCCATATACATCGTCCCCGACCTTGTATAGTCTCTAATCTTTCTGCAAGCCTACTCCTTTTGGTACCTTGGATCCACGGTGCCCACGGCAGTTTAGAGATGCCGTCTCACGTGGGTCCCGTCCAGAAGTAAAATTCACCGCCATCTGCCCGTGTCTTTCCTTTGCGTACCTATAGGAGAGCACCTGCATCCTTGCCCGGTTAGGTTGTATGATATAACTTTTCTAGGTGGTGGGCACGTGTGCACAAATGCCGAATGCACCCGCAAGTGGCTACGTCTCTTGCCTTGCATCTAGAACAGCCGCTGTCCATTGTGCACCTCCCAGCGTATCACCCAGAGTGCCCAGGCCCGTAAAGGGATAGAGAGTGCCACATGTGAGGGCTTGGCCCTCGCCTCGAAGTTAGGAGGTGGACCTGCGATGACTTGCGTGATATGCTTGTTGCCTACCATCCCCTAGCAGTTTTTTAAAAGAGGGATTGAACCTGGATAAATGTCCTGCTCAGAAAATCCCCACGTTTTACCGATATACCCTCACAATTTTAATGACTAAGGTTCAATCTCGTGATTCAAGACTGTTTAATTATCGGCGCAAGGGGGCCGACGTCCCCCGTCTTGCTCGGTTGTGGCTTGGCATCGGGTCGATAATCACTACTCCTAGTTCTGCTGCGCAGTACCACTTGTCCTTATCGATCTACATCTCTGATATCGAGCCCAAACTTTGAGCACATCCTGCGACCCAAAACCGACGGTAACAAGGGTAAAGTAGAGAGTGGCTGGGGATTTACGCTTTTAAGGCATCATTGGTGGATTGCAAGTCACAGTGATAAATGCCCTACATGAGGAACGCAGAGCTTGAAATGTCTGTAATTAGGTACGGTGGGAAAATGAAGATGGGGGCGTGACCCCGTGGATCAACTCTAAGGGGTTCTAAGGTGAGTCGGGTTGGAATTTCAAGAAAAAGGCTATCAATCTGAAGGGTAGTACTAGGTGGGCAATTGTCATAACTATAGCCACGACACCCGTGTGATTCTTCCACATATCTTTAAACATCCGAAGCCTTACATCTCCATATCCATACCTGGGAGCTCATCGAGCCCTATTAAACTTTTGTTAGCATGTCTACTCATCGTGGAGGAGGGGATATCTGCTAGGGTGCAAGGCGACGTCAAACTTACATCCGTCGTGGTCCTCCTTGACAACGGCCTTGACAGCGCAGGCCTTTGCCTCATCAATGCTCTGGGTCTTGAGGGTACCGCACTTGGCACCCATGCAGCCCGAGGTATCCATAGCCTTCTGTAGGGAATCGCCCTTCCAGCCGAAAACGTAATCGGCGTGCTGGCCGAGACCGGTCTTGTCACCTTGGCTCAGGACGAACGGCTGGGAGCCGTCTGTGGGCCATAGCGACTTGTCGTTGAAGGGAGTGGTGTCCCAGACAACCTCATACATAAGCTGAGGAATCCGGACGGGGTGGGTCGCGGGGCAGGCGCCTCCCAGGGACAGGAAGGTGGCGGGGCCGGAGACGGGGTAAGCAACGTGGTCCTTGTGGTTAGGGCTGTCGAGGTTCTTGCCGTCCCAGCATCTAAGCTCGTTGTTAATATAATATATCGAGCGAAAAGGGGAAATGGGGCTGGGAAACTTACGTTGGGAAGTGGATGTTGGAGCGGATACCACCTGGGCAGGGAGCCTTGGGGAACTCCTCAGTGTCGATCCTGGCATCTTGGCAAGGAGCGCTGACGTCGCCGCCGAAGTTGGGTCCGGTGTAGCAACGGTAGCAGTTCTGCCTCTTCAGGGTGGTATCTGGCCTCGAGCGCTGCGTGGGGTCGCCGACGAGCATGCGGAAGCCCTACGTGGTCGATGTTAGTCCACTGAAAACCCATTTCCATTTGCTTGTCTGATTGGACTTACGGGCTTGAAGGCCGTAATTTGGCCGGGCTGAGCGGACACGTAGTAGACGAGAACACCACCGCCAATCTTGGTGGAGAACGTGTCGCTGAATTGCAGTCTGTAAAAACGGGGTGATGTTAGTCAACTGCAAGCCTGGTGGAATTGTAATCGATTCTTTTCCCCGTACACACGGAGAATTCGTGTTCTTCAACTCCAAATATCTGTAGAAACGGCATCAAACTGAGAAAAAAACGAAAACTTCGCTAAACGTACGCAGCACCGCCCTGAGTAACACGCTTGTAACTGCCGTTCTGGGCCCTGAAGTACAGGTTCGCCGTCCAGTAGTTAGAGAAATCTTCGGAGAACTCGCAGGTTGTGCAGCTTGCGGTGTTCGAGACATCGCCGGTCGTCATGGAGACGTTGAAGCCATTTCCTCCGACGATCTGGTGGACGTGGGGGGAGGGGATTTGGCCGGGGTTGACGAGGGGATCGAGACGGTCAATGACTACCTGGGCGCACCCAAATCTCAGCATGGTTAGCCCACCACCACCTCCGAACTGGGGTGCCGCTTCGGCGAGCGCCGTGAAGGCGAGGAGACTGGTCCAATGCATTTTGAAGGAGGCCTGGTGTTGTCACAACAATGGGATGGATGCTCAGAAAAAAAGGAGTAGGGCCCGGGGCTAGGGGGTTCCGCATCGTTTATAAGAAATCAAAGAGCCACGAAAAGGGGGGTGGCCAAATTGGACCGTCTCGTTGTTCTTTTTCTTTCTTCTTCCATCCTAAACTGCCACCATGCGAAAACAATGTGGAAATGCCGAGTCATGGGGACAATTCGGTATAGTGTCAATATCGACGTAGATTCTATAACCAATCTCTATCAACACTGAGGGTGGCTGTCAAGAACCCGGACCCACATGAAAATACCCGTAAAGGCTGTCAGATACTCGGGCGACAGGGAGGTAGATTTGCATCAAAGACCGGGATTTGGTGGCGCGTGGGTACTATATATATATATATAGCGAGCGATCGGGAGCGGAGTTTAGGCAAATTCTAGAGAACCTTTTACTTGGCTGGCTAAAAGAGGGCGCGTGGGTTTCGGTGGGTGGATGCGACCGGATAAGCTCTCCACATGTCCGTTACCTTGGAAATATGCGTACGCCATTGACACAACAGGCGGGATGCTTTGCAAGATTGATAGGGCCACAGATCTCAAGAATGGAAGCCCGAACTGGGGTTATACTAGGCCCGTGCCGTCCTTCCTGGGGAATCGTCTGGAATATAATAGTAGACAAACTGGTACGCGGGTCAGGGGCTGGAAGGGCCGAAGAGGGCACTGGTCATAGGTGCCTTGCAATATTCATTATCGGAAAGTAGGGTAAGTAGCGATATAGCAACGTCGGAATAGCAGAATTATTGAAGTTGAGCTATTACTTCAAGGGGAAGGATGGTTTATCATTTGCATGACCGGGGATCACAACACGTCGTACTGTGTAATACGACATTACGGGGACGGCGTGGATTTGGTCATGTGTAGAATGTCTCCTTGCGTTTGCCAAAGTTCCTTGTGTACCCGTCTAGAGCTTTCTGCGAGCAACGCTAATGTCGGTAGAGATTGCCGAGTCTGGAGAACTTACGGGTGTCCCATGCATAACCCCAGCATCGGGACATTTGTCCTGTTCGTACCGTTCCCCAGCCGCCCTGGTTTTGAGCGAGGTTGATGGACAAGACTTTTGGCGTCTCATTGGTAGCGTAAAACTGGATACCGCAAATATGACTGTGCATGTAATCTGTCGTGATTTGCCAAGATAAGACAAGATAGCTTATATTGTAACGTTGAGTCCGATGTCGTCACGGATCTGGGAGTTGGTTAGAATTGTATCCACAATGCTCCCTGAATCTTGCTCTCCTGGACCACACACCTCCCCGCGCACACCCTCGCCTGCTTGAGTGGGAGTGCCGTTCACGTGATTTTAATTCTCTTTACAATGTATATATGTAGGTACCTAGTAGTAGACATCGCAATGACGGGTTGCATGCCATTTTACGTCGCGCTTCCCATCCGCAGTAGCATATCGATCACCAACCCGAGGCAGAACCATTCTTTCAGCTGAAACTTGCGTATATAATTACACCTGGTGGGCAGAAATAGCTCATATAACACATTATCAGTTGCCTAACCTTTTGGCTGCCTTGCTAAGTAAGGGCATATCCAGCGTGCATTTCGACAAGGAACCTAGTCCAGATCCGTAGCTTGTTACCTCAAAGGTTCCAACATACATGTGTGTAGGAGCACCTGAGAATTGTGCACATCGGCCCCATTGGGTTGCGGTTCCCAGCAGAAGATCGGCGGGGGTTTCAGCCACTCCAACGTCGAGAATACCGTAAAAGTCTAGCCTCTCGTCGTTGGGGAGTTGCTCTATCTTGTCCAGTTTTACGATTCGTCAGTATTGGCCTATCTTGCAGACAGATTAACGTTTGATAAACCTGGAAATATAACAAATCGTGGGTGCTGCGCACTTATTTAAGGAGCAATAATAAGTGGAGGCCAACTTGAGCCCGAGGCTGTTGCCGAGACGAGTGCTTAAGCGCCGGACTAGGCCGGGCCGGGCCGTAACTCGCAAACACCCGACTGACGATGCAAGTCCAATAGGCACCAACATAACATGCCTTTAGGCGTGTCAGTTCAAATGCCACCGATATCACCCCAATACCCCGACTAGGCTTGCCGAGACCCAAGACTCGCTTGGGCCATGAAGTGCGGCACGATCACTAAGCCCATTTCCAGGTAAGGATCCTCGCTGGATGGTGTTACTGTCGGTTCGCCCATCTGGAGATATTGGAACGAGGCATACAAAAGTTCATATTAGATTAGTTCTGCGACGCCGCCCACGAGCCATCCTCCACTCAAATCTCGTCTTTTCCCTCTTCATTTTCCTCGTCGAGACCATTGGCATCGTCCTCCTCTGTCTCCGCCTCAGACTCGTAGCTTCCTTTCATGGATTTGGACGGGTCCGCCTGGTGGCGACCGCGCCGGCAGCCATCCTCGGTTCCGTCTTCATCGCAGCACGTCCACAGGAAGCCACCGGGGTATACCTCGCGCATCTCGGCTGTATCAATGGTGCCATGGCAGTTCTCGTCATGGTCGGCCCAAAAGTCTCCATCCCAGTCCACCTCCAACTCCCCTTGGGCAAAGGACTAGTTAGCGAGTGTGCGGCGTGTTAAGTAGCTTAAGCAAATATCTATGTTACGTATGTCAGTGGACTTACCGGAGTGATACCAACAGTCCTTCTCCTCATTATCATCTTCGTCGAACACCTGGTCGCACTGCACACAGACAGCGAGTGGAGATGTCGCTTTGCGTTTCTTTGACTTCGGCCCCATCTGTTCCGCCAGCGACGCCGCCTTGCTGCGGACGCGCTGGTCGTCGCAGAGGTATATTAGAATCGCATGTGCGTTCTCGGCGGAGATTGCCCTGATTATGTCGAGGTCGCTGACCGAAGCCATGTTGATTTGTGCTAACTAAAACATGCGATGGAGGAGATGGTGCGCCGATAGAGGGACGCGTCCAACGCGTCGACGAGGATCTGGGCACTTGCAGGGGGCCAAGGGTTAGGGGTATTGGAGAGGTTAGACCGGGATATTCGGGGCTATGTGCGACGTCCTTCCGTTTGATGCTAGTGTAAAAGGGGGCATAACTGAGGTACCTAAGTTGGATGAGGGGGAAAAACTCGAGGCGAGGGGCCGAGCAACAGTTGGTGGTTAACAGAAGATACAGTGTCCAGTATCTTGGAAAACGGCGACAACCATGTAGGCTCTTCAGGTTAGCCTGCCGCCTGCATATTGAGCGCACCCGGCCTACGGCCCCACTCTTTCGCCAGCAAGCGCCGATCCCGCGGGTTGTCCCATCCCGTCAAGGTGGGGTATGCGGCGTATGCCTGCTACGATACAATCGAAGTCTATACGCCAGAGTTAGCCATGATACCACGGCCCCGATCCGGATATACCGTCCAGGTTGAATTGGAGTCCATAGCCAGAGCCTGATGAGAAATCGCCGTGTTGGGGATGCTGGAGCAACTTCTCCATTTCCCACAGGCAACACACGTCTGTCGCTCAACGCCACAAAACCCCAGTCTCCCGATCCTCACTGGTCCACTCGGTTGCGTTGGAAGCAGGCTCGCTGCACTCCGCAGCCTCATCAGAAATTGATTTGATGAGGCAGATGGCACGGGCGGCAAGAAGTACTTTGTTCTCAGGATGCAACGGACCCCCGCGCAAAGCTAGGTTACACCAGCGATAGGCGTTCGGCAACCTTGTCGACTCATTCTCCAGCTGACACCGGGGTGGGTGAGAGGGTTTTTGGGAATACTAAATCGTACTTAGGTGGGCAGCCAGTCCCCTTGTGCGGCTGGACCGGCCAACCATCGCATTATTTACGATAGCTCCTGAAGTTCATCAACCTCATGGCGACTCCAACGCCGGCATCCGAGAGCAGAGACCTTATCGTATCAACGACTAGCCCGGCACCAACCCAGTCATCAGTTGGAGGAGGCAATCCGCCGTCTGGAGCTAGCCAACATGCTGTCGGAACCAAGGGCCCGGCAAACTTGGCTGATTGGAAGACTAGACTCGAAAATGTGCTTCAAAAGTCCGAGGACTCCAATACCGCCACCGAACTAAGTAATCTTCTGAGTCCCAAACTCGTGAACAAACTAGTCGGCAAGTCGAAGAGCGATTACCCCTTTGATGACTCGTTTAGCGAGCTCCTTTTTAAGGCCCTCGGGGACAGCAAACAGACCTTCGCAGCACTCTTCATCGATAGCCAGTACTTCAAATGGAACCACAAGTACGGCGAAGACCAGACTACGGCCTTGCACAGGGCTGTGGAGAGTGGCCAGAAGAAGGCTGCTGTCAAAATATTGCAACGCTACCACGACGCGATTGACGAGTGCGATAAATACGGCCGGACTCCTCTCCACCAAGCGGCACAGCAGGGCTCCAAAGATTTTACGACATTTCTACTACACAGTAATGCCAACGTGGATGCCTCCGATAGTCAGAACATCACACCGCTGCACATCGTCGCCTGGAACCCTGACGGGGTGAGCACTGACAGGCTGGTCGACACCGCGACGGAATTGCTTGACAATGGCGCCGAGGTCAATACGAGGGACGTCTTCGGTAAGCATGCTCGACCACAAGATATGCGCCTTGTACCTATGGCCCTGTCACTTCACGGCAGCTTGGATATTCCGACTGCGGCTGTGTACCTAGACTTGGGTATTGACTATAATCCTGAAGAGAGTTTTCTTTTAATTCTATGTTGTTTTAGGTGAAACCCCGCTACACGATGCAGCGAAGCGAGGGGACTTTGAAGTCATGAAGCTCCTGCTTCAGCGCGGCGGTGACGTCGAGTGCCGGAACTTTGAGGGACAG
>Ga0164242_10002341_pt1 | contig 21968 bp, 22 predicted proteins | sample OricomgcompostMG_FD_108783 | JGI IMG/M metagenome (GOLD analysis project Ga0164242, IMG submission 108783) | Miracle-Growth compost microbial communities from Emeryville, California, USA - Original compost - Miracle growth compost (MG) ... | reverse complement strand
GGGGATGACTTCTTTCTGCATATCAACGCTGAGATCTCGGAAAATATTTTCCAGGGCCGGAGACATGTCGCCAGCTCCGGTAACCCTTTCCTTTGTTTGAGGCGTTCTACTGAGGATATCGGAGGTGCCGCTCTCCGGTACACTAAGGTCATAGTCTTCGGGTTTTATCCCGTCCTGCGCAAAAGCACCTTTCACCGTGCTCTTGGCCCACGTACGAAACGATTCCCGGATATCCGGACAGCTAGCAGCAACTTGATGGAGCCAGTTATACAACAATTGTCGGTTCCGTTGTAGAAAGCGAACGTAGTCCTCAACCGATGGGGCGAGGTCGGCCGGTTCGGACTCCTTCACCCCATTTTGCCTCTTCTTCGGCTTGCTTGTGCTGATGAAGTCGTTTATGAAGGTTTCACCTGCTGAAAGGTGCTCTCGGATATCGACCTGCTCGTGTATTGTTCGGATAATCGGCTCAAAACTTCCCACCGCGTCGCGAAGTGCCTGTGTAAAGTGGTCGGGGTTCTGGCGGCATAGGACCTTTGTTATCTGTTCGCGGTCGCGAACAGATAGGGCGGCCGAGTAGTACTCTAGACACTGCGCATGCTGGGCCCCGGAGAGAGTTTTCAGAAGATCAGGTCTGGTGTTCGCGAAGATGGCCGCCACAATTGACTGCGGTGTCTCCGCACTGACCGTACGCAGAGCCTCGTGTTCACCCCTTGACAACTCGATGTACTCTTGGATAACGGAAAGGTGCTCCCGCGACGGACCACCTTTTGCCTTCTCGATAGCCACCGCCGATTTGCGAAATTCCGAACAATCCCACGAAAGCACCATGGAGATAATTCGTTGTAGTAGGTTCATCCCGTCGTCGGCGTTCTGAGTCCAACCCACCCAGTTCGTCAGGGCGCCGACTGTCATCTTGGCGAGCAGGAGCCTCATCATGCCACTAATCATGGTAGCCGCGTTTCCAATGCGTAGCGTTTGCTTTATTACGGAGTACGGGATTAGTTTGTGGATATTTTCCACCAGCTTCAGGAGATATTGACCCTCGGGCGAGAGGACGACAATGTAGTGGATGAAGGTTGCCATACTAGCCCCGTGATTAGCTTCGCAATACTGTACGGATCTTTAAGAAAGAGGGGGTGTACTGGATGATGATGTAGTCGACGGCTGTCCTCACCGCTGGTGAATGATCCTCAAGCGTGTCCTTCTCGATAGCGCAGTCGAACAACTCGTCGATAAGATCACCGTACACAAGCTCACCCACGACAGCCTCCCATGCCGCCACAAGGTCCTCCGCCTTTGCGGGATCATAGTCGTTGTCAAGGCCCCTCCTCTCGTTCTTGGGGAAGCCTCCAAGGCACCCCCTAGTGACGGATTCGTGCACGACAGATGCCGCGGCCGCGAGGGTCCTCCTAGTTCCCAGGGCGCCCTTGTCGTAGCTCTCGGAGAGCTCGGCCTCGGCGAAAGCGGCTAAGATGCCCTGCAACCTAACACTCCAGAACTGCGGCGGTAGCTCACTAACGCCGGGCAGGGGCAGGACGACGGTTCTTAGAAGGGTGGCTAGAAGCGGGGCCGACGACTCGGATGCGTATTCAGCATCTGAGTCGTCGGCGTCGGGGTTCGCGACAAAGGGATGTCCATAGCGACTTATGGTACCAGGGTGTTTGAACTTCTCAACCTCATCATAGGTCTCAAAGTGGGCGAGGATGTCGAACAGGGCGTGCAGTTGGGCGGGGGTCAAGGCCGGCGAGCTCGGGGCAGCAGTTTGGCTGTCGAGATCGGATTTGGGTTGCATCGCGGCCTCGAAGCCCAAGAGTCGAGAACTCCTATGGAAGACCCCCCGGTGTTTTACTGGGCCATTTCCTAAAATAGGATGGGTACCAAAGAAGTTTTGGTTCTTCCGGCTGCTTTTATCCAGCTCTCATTCATGTCTTCAGCGAGATTGACGTCATCCTTTAGGGGGCTTAGCTCGCCGGGTCATGGCCGGATACTATGTAGGCAGGTAAATGGCCAGACCTCCAACGGTTCCCGGGCGAGGCGCCAAGAAACAGGGATCTAGCGCTTACTCGCACTCGATGCATATGTACGAATCCGTACGACGCCAGTCTTGCACCAGCGTAGGTAATATTGTCCATTCTCCTACAAGTAGTCGTAAATACTGTCCTATAGACAATATTATATGAGTCGAGCTTTAGTAACTCATTCCTCACCATCAGGGGAAGTGACAGGAAGTGAAGAGCAATACGGTCTCGTTCTTACTGAATTAACCCTAACCCTGAAGAGGTACAAGTACACGTACCTAGTTCTGCCGACAATAAGCCGAGCAGCCCCCTGAAGCTCCAACCTGGTACGTACCAAGGGGACCAATCACGAAGCCTCTAGCACTTCGCGCTGGATTTCGAGATCGCGAAAAAGTGTCCTGTCGACAAGCCTCCATCCAACTACTGGGAACGAGATTCAAGCACACTGTCCATTATTCACGTCGTTCCTTAACCCTGTCAGTGAGTTATACCTGTTAATTCTTTCCTCCGAACCGTACTGACCACATTAATCATAGCCAAATCCCAGAATCAGCTCGACAACTTAGCAACAATGACCCGCGCGCAGCAGACCATCTCCCTTGCACTCCTCGTGAGCTCGGTATGCGACTGGATTGCCGACCACATCAAGCCTAAAATGGGCCATGCTAATCACTGTTTATTATTGTCACAGCTATACCTCTCCCTCTACCTCGAGCTCATCCCTCTTCCTCCTCTCATCCAGAAGGAGATCATCCCGATCGTATGTCGCCCCTTGTCCCCAACCAACCCCACCACTATGCTTCTGGCGAACTAGCAACTAACAAGCCAACCCTACAGCTTCCTTTCTGGGCCCTTGTCTCGTTCGGCGCTTTTGTACTTCTTCGTCTCGGATGGGGCATGTTTACATTCAACGACGTGCCCGAGGCACACCAGGAGCTAATGGCAGAGATTGAGCTTGCGAAGAAGGACTTGAGGACTCTGGGCGTGGACGTCGATTAAAAGTACAGGACTCTACACGGGGCGTTGGGGGTGGTTGGGGGGGGCATTACACAGCTGGTAAATGGACCACGTTGGGGTAACTCAATTTCGAAGGATGGGGAATAGCTTTCCCGACACCATAATAGCATTTATAACCCGAAATTCCTCTGTCAATACCTTCATGCCCGTCCGCCTACCTCCGGTAACCAATCCCCTGGTAGGCATGAACCTTGCCAAAACGCCAATACACCGGCTTGCAGTACAGAAGCCAAACATCAAGCGATGGGTTGCCTGCATTCTCGAACAATTTTGAGCCACTGTGTCAGAGATCGCAGCGTAGTTATCTCATGAACTCTGTTCCCCTGCCAAAAGTGCCACAATGGTGCGAACAGCAAGCACAGGATCGTCAGTTTCTTCCATCAACTCGTCAAACAATGTAGGAATGCCTGAAAGGCGTCCTCGGTCGTCTTCACGGTGCCCTGCGCCGGACCACATTAGTCAAACCTCCAGAAAATTCGGGATCCAAACTCGGATTCAAACTCACATTTCCCAGGCGTGCCCACAAGAACCCCGATGCGACTCCTCCCTTCGCCCGTCCAGTCAAATTCGATCCGCCACTGCACCCTCAGGCTGGACGTGTCGGCCTCGTCCCCTCCCAGCGCCGGCACTCGGAAGTCCATCGACCGCTGCCCAATATAAGGCAGCAGGTCAGTCGCATCGACAAGACTTTCCATCACATCCGCTACGCTCACATCACCCACTTTGCCGGCACCATCATCCTCAGGCTCAATGTCCGCGGCGGTTCGTTTCCCCTTCCGCCCATTCCTCCTCCTCATCCTCCTCCCACCGCCTTCCGAGCGGATCCTAGCCACGCTCTCCGCCATACCCTCCTTACTCCCCAATTCCCGATCTAGAGTGCGCCACGCGCCAGCTCGCCGCACAGCGATGCGCAGCCACTCACCCATCGCCCAGGTCAGCACAGTAACGTTACTAGCGGCGCTGCTGCTGCTGCTTCTGACGGTGACGGTCTCTATTAGGGGGTTCAGCTCGGCGGCTGCGGCGGGGTCGAGGCGCGGCACGGTTAGATCGGTTATGGCGTGGGTGGCCGTGTCGACGGTCATCTCGATGCGCGCCGAGAAGAGGCCCGGCGGCGAGGCGGATGTCACGCCAATGGAATGGCGTTGGAGTAGGGGGCCGGAAGGGGCGTCGTCGTCGCGAGGGAGGAGGGAGATGTGTGAGGTGAAGGTTAGAGGAGTGAAGACCTGGAGGTAGGGGAGCGCTTCTTCTGCGCTCATGGGGATGGGGTGGTGGGATACAAACGCTTCCTCGGGTTCAGCGCTAGTCATATTGTCTGGGAACAATGTTGGCATCGTCGAGGACGGCTTGCTGAATGGGAGGAAAGCAATGGGGTTTAATGCAGTCTGGGCCCAAGTTGCTGAGAGCGGCGGTTCGATTGCCTTATGGGCTGTCTCGACATGGCGTTGTAGGACATCTAGTATCTCGTCGCTATTTGAAGGCGCCGAAACCTCACGCTTTGAGAGGCGAGACAATCGGACACGCTCATTCTCTTGGGCCACAACATCCAGGTCCGCTTCCAGCTGGTCGACCTCGGCCAGCAAGGCCGCCCGCTGACGCTTCTTCTCTGCGTTTGGGTCGAACGGGCTTACCCCCCGTATGGAGCTGACATCTGTCAGTTGCCTCTCGTGGACAGCGGGCGGCGGAGCGGCATTGGCTTTGGGGGCGACACCGCCATTTTTTGTAGGCGGCGGTTTAGTAGGTGAGCTCCTAATCTTATCCGCTAACGCCCTGCTTCGCCTTGGTCGTCGTGAAGGTGTGTTGTGGATACCCATCGGTGGTGTACTGGCCACCTGGTCTAGATGCTGCGGCGTCGGGGGCAGTTCGGGTTCTGGGATAATCTCGTGTTGTGCGCCCGTGGGCGATCGACGAAGTCCGCGCCTCTGGAAAGGATCTATAATCTCTTCGTCGTCTTCAGGGCCCCGAGGCGGCAGAGGTCGCGGGTTCGGTTTAATAGGTGACCGTCTCGGTCGCGTTGCCATCGCACCTCCAATCCTCCTACTCGGCGACCGCGACAGGTCATCGTTCGCATTATCTGGCTGTCCCTCATAACCCACACTTGGTCGCGAGACTGCAGCCTGTTGATCTTCTTGCAACTGCTTGTCGAGCAACGGGCTCAGAGGCTCGGGTTCCGATCCCACTTGCGTTGCCGGCGCGTGGTCCCCACGTGTGTTCCCGACACTTGACCTCCTCACAAGAGGCTGTCTCCTGCTCAAGATCTCGGGGTTGTGTCTTAACAGGCTCGATTTTGTGGGCGACGCGTACGAAGCTCGAGTTACCCTTTCCGGGGGCGAGTGTCTAGGGGTCGTGGACTCGTGGTCATCGACAGCAGCGGCTGCCCGCGGAGACAATTTGCGCCGTTTGGCGGCGGAAGTCTCCATGGCTTGTTTGGGGCACGTAGATCATTTTACCATGGTCGCAGTAGGTCATTCCACAGTGTAGAGCCGAATTGACGCGTTGAATCGCGATAAAAGAAGCGCTATGGCCCGGTGTTGTGCTTGTTGAGGGTGCTCTCGGAAGTACATAGAATCCAAACATTGGAGGACAGGGGAGCTGCGACTAGGCGTGCCCCACGTACCGCCTACCGGCGATCCTCAAGCCACAGCGAGTTGGGCCCGATCCTAAAGATCGTCCACGAACCCGCACTCCAAAAAAAATACAATAATTGTAGGAGCCCGTGATTGCATAAATTCATCCCATCAATCTTCGCCCAAATACATCTTCATCGTGCCGCCATAAACCCGTTCCTAATTCCTCAGCTCGCCCCCGTACTTTGTCGATGAACTTGCCATGGGAGGCTTGCGTGTTACGATCACGTGACTAACGTCTCGCTCGTCCAATACCGAGGATCGGGATCAACGGCAAGGACCGAGAATGACATAATTTATCGCCGGGAGCTTAATCCTGCTGCGGAAACATTTCTCCCGAACAACATGAAAAAATGAACCCCGCGGTCAATAATGCGACAACCGCAGCGCACTTTTCCTACGAGAAGCAATAAGAATCTTATTACATGCGACGCCGTTAGGCCATGCGACGATCAATATTGGGCCCCAGGGGTGTGCGGGGCCCAATCCAGGCCCTCCTGGTCCGCGGTCAAGGACGGCGCGGGCTCGTTACGCCGGGTACGAAAAACACCACACCACCCAAACCTATCGACCCGTCGAGAGAACAAGCCATGCCGATCGGGCTGTACTACGAGAGTATCCTAAAGTCTCCACAGCCGATCCCGGAGAAGCCACCGCTCAAGCCTCCTTCGCCAACCACCCCCACGCCCGAGGCGCCGCCCTCGACACAACGAGGCAGGAAACCGAAGGCGCCCAAGAGCGACACAACGAAGGCATCCTCACTTGAATCCTCGCCACCAGCTCCGAACCCGCCCCCGAATAACCCCGAGGACAAGGTACGAGTCATCTTCGGCTCTCGCCTCGCCGGCCCCTCCGAGCGGGCCGAGAGGCTAGCAGCGATCAAGAACCGAAGCCAGCTGATCGGGGGCGTTCTCGTGCCCCCGAAGCCCGACGAGCCGGACAACTGCTGCATGAGCGGCTGCGTCAACTGCGTGTGGGACCTATACCGGGACGACATGGAGGAGTGGGCGGCGGCGAGCAAGGCCGCCGAGCGGCACCTGCGCGCCGAGGAGGCCGGCGTCGGCGCCACGGAGGACAGCATGGCCACGCGGCCCGAGATCCGGGTCGGCGAGCGGGAGCTCGACCACGGCGCCGTGAGCATGGACGATGACGGCGGCGGCACGTCGGGGAACTGGGACGTGGGTAACGTTGCGGGGCAGGGCGCCGGCACGAAGCTTTCTAAGGATTTTTGGGACGAGGAGTTATACCGGAATATCCCCGTCGGGATACGGGAATTCATGAAGCAGGAGAAGAGGTTAAAGGAGAGGCATATGCGGGAGGGCACGGCTGGGGGTTGATACCATGGCGTTTTTGCGTATAAGGCGCGAGCATAGATCTCTCGGGGCATATTTCATAGACGACGAGCTTACGAGCCCAGTCCCAGGATAAATTCCATCTTCATTACGAGCATAACAGTTCTCGTCAGATGCTGTACCTTGCCCGGATACGGGGTGACCGGCGCGACGTGGTCACGAAATCTAGCAGCAATGCAAACCGGTTACAATCAGTTATAAGTCAAGCAAGGTCTCCATCAATGCCTCGGCGCCTTGCTCATCCGCCCTAGGCCGCGTACGCTAGCCAAGAGCGAGATGAGATAGAACCCTAGTTGGCCCAGAAGCTGCGCGAATGTAGGCAAGAGTTATCTTCCTCTTTAGTTCGCGCCGCGCTGCGCCTTTGCCAGCGCATCATGTTCGTCGATATCTATGGCCTCCCACGGGTAGCAGATCCATACGTCTCCAACGGTTCGCGCCGCCTTGTAGCGTCCCTTTCCGATGATTTCCTCAGGGAGAGCGCCCTTCTTTTGCTTGTCCTTGTTCTATTTGTACAGTCAGTCTCTACGCCCATCCACCCTTCTCTAGGCTCCGCTGAAAACCTGGGAAATACTCACATGGAGCACAAAGATGCTGAACTGCGCCTTCGCGCCGCCGACCTTCTCCCGGGCGATCTCGACGTCCTTCTCGAGCTCACGTACGGCGTACTCGAGCGTTGTCCGCGTGTCGTCAACCTCGTCGACGATGAGCACACGCTTGCCGACGAGGCCCTCCATCTCGCCGAGAGCGGTCAGGTCGAGCCACTGCGTGCGAGTGACCTTGGTTCCCGGCGCCTCGACGACGTCTGTGGGAAGGCTCTCGTATAGCGACAGGCCGATGGCCTGGATGGGAATATTGGGGCTGCCGGGCTGCTTGAGAAAGCTGCGCAAGATGCGCGCGGGGACGTATCCGCCCCCGCCGATCGCGATCATCAGCTGGGGCTCAAAGGTCTCGAGGATCTCCGGCGCGGCCTCCTGGCAGAGTTTGTGGACCTAGGATGTCGGGGAGGAAAGTTAGTTCAAGTCGCACTCGAGGCGGGGGAGGGGTACAGCTCAAAGGTGGGGGAGGGCAGGTCGCACATCATTGTAGGTAACATAAAGCTTCTCAGCCATCTTGTCGGCTAGTGACCGAAGTCGACGTATAGAAAAAATGAGGTGGCTATGTGTAACTGCGGAAGGAAAGAAAGGGAGAGAAAAGAAGATTACAAAGTTCGAGGCTCTCACATGTGCCTGCCTAAAGTTTTTCTTTTTTTTACGCGGGGTCCGACGATCGCCGTGCTAACTCGCCGCTCAACGCAGCGGCAACCCCACTTCCTTTCCTCCACAGGTGGGGCAAAAAAAGTCCAGTCGGACCCGCCCGGCGCCCGACAACAACGTGGCCGGGCGGCCGGAAGCTGCCGACCGGTTTCTGACACGGGATGAGGCCCCTATATTCGACGAGCCGTACAAAATTTACCTCGACAGGCCATATTTACCAAGGCCAGAAGAATAAATTGATCTCCATTGAACCCTCCCTATTAATTACCACAAGCTCGATCCTTCTGATTACGTCGCCACGCTCTCAGGCACAACAAGTTGATGGAAGCTGCAGATTAAGACTCAACCAGTGATGAATGCACCAAAGAGTCAAGGCACAGAAACTAGGCTCCTATTCCACCCCCTTCCGGACGCTTCGAAAACAGACAAAGGAGTGGAGTGACAAGCCCGCTTAACTTTACATCACTTCGCAGCAAGTAACAAAGAGGTGCAGTCGCTTTGCTAGGCAGGCTCATCAACAATAGGCAGGAGAAAGAATCTGGGACAATTCAGCCAATACTACTTTATTAGGATGTGCGTCGAAGATTCTGCAACCATGGAACATTCGACCGATGAAAGTTCCTTCTCAGGTAGCCACTCAATCTTAGAAATACTAGAAAAGATACCGTTCCTCAGCGGGACCTTCTGGCTCGAGCCTGATGAATGACAATGCCAATTATTCGTCTACTCTTGTCTAAGGATCAACGGAAAGTCTTTCGAGAATCCTTCACCATGTCAAGCCAGAGCAACAACGCCGAGAAGACTATGGAGTCAACGGTTACGAACCCACAGCCCATACACTCCCCAATCGACGGAGATGGAGACACCGGGAGCGCCCTCTCTTCCTCCTCGGTCTCGAAGTTCTCGACCAACGGTCACCAAGACAGCCAACTCCAGCTCAAAGTCGCCGTCCGGGAGTCCAGAGATGCCGAAGCGCTCCACGCCTTCGACATCGGCGTCATGGCTTCTCTGGTGAGCATGATGGGATACTGGGACGAGCAATGCGAGAACCGGCACATCAGCGTTTCAGAAAAGCGCATATTTCGCAGGGAAGCGGACCGGCTGGAACGCTTGCTCATCAGGGCCCAGGAGGAGTCGGCGAAGAGCGAAAAGACCCTGGATGTCAAGCTCGCGGAGGAGAAACGGCTGGCCGACACCCTGATGAAAGCTCAAGTGGGGATTACGGTGGTGCGCGGTCGCACGGGCGGCTCAGCTTCAAGGGAACTTCGGTGCGCTCTGATATCAGCACAGGAACGGGTCGATGCAATTAAGGACCAGATGCGGGAGCTGGAGTAGGAGGATACGGTTCCGGGATTTAGGACACTATATTTGGAACATCTTACGGCGTTAGGGCCACATCTTAGAACCTCGAGGCGCACTGCATAAATAGGATACGGGAGTCCTGCCGAATGGGAGGAAATAAATACAAACGATCTTTTCTTCGAGCTTAATCTTCGAGGGGGTCTGTCCAAGTACCTTGTATTCAAGTCCTACTTTTTGAGTCCTCGGCACCTTAGAGAAATAAGGATTTCTAAACGACTTGTTTTTCTGGGCTACTGAGGGCAAGCTGTTTCCTTTGCTAATCCGCCAGATAATTTCATCAACTACATCCAGCAGCCGTAGAACCACTTTGCCAGCCACGCTGCAGCCGTTCTTTTACATTTCTTCATCTCAACAATCCTACGTTGTAGGATTAAGGAAGCTAGCTGCCTCGTTGGAAGTTTTCCTAGAATGGTACGTGGCGAAGCAGGTACCATAGGAAAGATCGTGATTTGTATGCTTAAAACCACCAGCTTTCCTCAAACTCTACCATGTTCATAAAATTGCAAACTCCGTCCCTGGAAAACAAGTCCCATCATACCATTTTGAACTCCTAGACCCAGTTCCCATATCCCAGTCCCAAAAGATGCCGTTCCGCTTTCCCTAAGGCTAATAGCCCAACCTTGCTCCTGCCCGCATGCTTCCGAACCTCACCTATAACTCGGCGCCACCTTTGCGCTCTCGCTCCTACTCAACCTCCTAAGCCTCCCCTTCGCCGCCCGCTTGTTGGCTCTCGCGCGCCGGTACTCCGAGAACATGGCGACGATTATCCAGGCGGCCACCATGATGGCGGCGACGGCAATGTAGGCAATCGTCGCCTGCTTGCCCGCGCCTGCAAGCCTGAGCCCCAACCCGCCGTTGACGATCCCCAGCGGGATCGTCAGCCGGCCGTTCCAGAGGTGTAGATGCGACCAGATCTGCCGGCGCTGGATCTTCTTGAAGCGGGAGTGGTGGAGCAGGCCGAAGAAGGGCTGGAAGAAGAGGGTTACGAGGACGACGATGCCGATGATCGGGTGGTAGTTGACGGTGGTGAGGGTCAGCTAATCGGGGTTGTGAGCAACACTGATGCGAAATCCGGGTCAAAATGGGCGTGTGAAGATCGAACTTGACTTACCAGACTACCGTTTGAACGAGGTATTTGTACCTCCTGTATCATCCAGAAACCCAGAGCCGCGGCGGCAATGTAAATGATGTACGCGACCAGCTGCGCGAGCCCATGGATCCAGATGGCGAACCGGCCGGGAATGATGCGCATGAGTATCGAGCCCATGGGGAAGAGTATCACAAAGGCCAGCGCGGCCAAGATGCCGTGGATGACTCGGTACCGGGTCGCAGTAGCCACATCAAAGCCCGGTCCGAAGCCGAAAGCCCCCGGTCCCCCAAAACCGCCGCCGTCACCGCCTTGTCCATCGGCGCCGGGGCCGAAAGGCGAGCCCGATCCTCCGTCGCCGCCTCCGGGGGGGCCGTCACCCGAGCCCGAACCCGGGGGCCCCGAACCAAATCCTGGGTGTCCGTGAAACTGCGCTTCCGCAAGCGTGGCATGGGTTAAGACTGTTGGTGCCAGGTCAGCAGCCGGTGATCATTGCCGCCGCGCCTCGCAGCCTTTGTTAGGTCGGGGTGTGAAGCCTACAGAAAGATGCGCCTGCTGCCAGACGCAGGCGACTGGTGATTTGGCTATTGCCTCGATTCATCGTACTTGAGATCTAATATTGTTTGGCGCAAGTGTGATTTGGCGAGGAGGAAGAAGGAGAGTCGGCTGCGATGTACATCGATATTTGATGGAAATGGAAGAAGTGACCGATATCCACACCCGATGACGACGCCGAATAGATCAAAGATATAACGTAAGGTATTGTAAAGTTTAAATCATTGAAGTTTCGTCAGAGATGACCTTTCGGAGAGTTTGTGTTGGCTGCCGGACCTTATGTTGGGGAGATGCCGTGCAGCTGGTCGCGGTGCGAAATGGCGGCCCCAGCCAACCCGAGAGTCCCTGCCACGCATACCTCGCATACCATGCAAAAACCCAGATACCCGGCTCGGCGGTCTTCCATCATCATTGCGCTCCACCTTGTAAAGGCGTGCGATTGATGGTGGAGGTGGATAGGGCAAATTCGCTGCTGGGGCACGGCACAGAGGTATAACAAGCTCGGTATTAAGGGGTCGGATTGGGGGTTGTCGCCCAATGCCCGATCCCGTCGGTGCCGAGTGTGTCACACAACTCCGTAAGTCGTAATCCTCTCAACTGTGTTAACTGTGACTCAGGCACAGCCAAAAATATGGTACTCTCTGTTAATGCCAGCATTGGTTCGCAGCCTGCGTTTCAAGGCATCTGGTAGGCAGCGGTGAAGTAGCTACCTAGGTGGAGGTTGTTATCTTCGACTTAGAGGCGCTTTCGCGTTAAATGCCTTGCGGCCCTCGTCGCTCGAGAAAACCACCGATATTCACCACTTTCTTCATAACATGTCAGTCGAGAGTGAGAAATCGCATCGTAAGGCGTCTTACACACTTGCACTTGGCAAGATCGCTTTTCCGCAAGATTGTCATTGACGACATTTGGTTGCAGGGCAGATCCTTCTCGCTGAACATTATGGCCTTATGGACAGGAGGCGGTTGACGAGCACCCCCGGGCGGATGCTTAGAAAAGACAAGGTAAACTGGAGCGTATGATCTTCTCAGACTCCGCCGATAGAGTCGACGAAGATGCTCGAGGCAGCGATAGCCCGCCCGTGAGGACTCCAAGGCTCGTCGTATTCCAGAGTAAGTAGTACCTCCTAAGAGGTTTAGGTCGATTCTCCGATGTCTGCAGCACGCTTTCACTTGTAACATGACGAAGTTGAATGGCCTCGTTCTATTCCCCGAGTATGTCATCAAGGACCTTCGACTTCGACGTTGGCAAGAATGCTATCGGCTTTTAGGGCTGTGAGAACGAGAACTGCAACGCAAGCAACTTAACTTCTCGGGGACGAGCCAAGCAAGGGCAGCTCAAGCTCAATAGGCTAACCGTCATAGGACGATAGACCTCACCTAGGAACTACCTAGGTAGCTCGGGATGCGTAGGATAGGATTGGGAAGAAATGCATCTCTCAAGTTTCAGCCACCAAGACTGTTGTATAAGTCCACAGCCCAGCATTTGATCATCCCACATCTGTCGTGGGAAACTTCCCGGGAGACGTAGAATCGGCGAAGATCCCAAGTTTATCCTTCTCTCACTTGTTATCTCGTGCGATGATTTTACGCCTGGTCCGGGGACGAGGAGACGAACTGCGAGGCCATATGCCGGGCGACGAAGAGTCGCGGCGGTGGGTATTTCTCTGCGCAATCGACGAGGGCTTGGACAACCCGGGTTTGAGTCTGGAGCATCGTTATCCTGGCCGAGGTCGCCGGCAGCACAGACAACGGAAGAGTGTTTTCTCCACATGGACACGTGTAAGGCGTAGGGGTCCCGCAGGTGCAACCCCTGGAAGAGGCCCCGCGATGCCCCTGTGTTCCTGGAGGAAGCGGTGAATAACACCCCCTTTTATGTGCCACCCACCGCCGTTACCCTTTCGTGGGTAGCACTGGACACAAAAACGAAGCAAGGCGATGTTAGTCATCTCTCGCACAACGCACCTCGTTGACCCCACGACCTCGTGCAAGGGCCATCGGACCAGGAGTGCGTGAGTTGGCAATGATTGTCGCAATTTGTGCAGCTGACCCGCGCCTCGTCGCGCATCACCGTCCAATTTAGGCACGGGGGTGGGAGGTGATTGGCCCTCGTCTCATTTCTGATTCCGGGTTCCAAGTTTGTTTGGGTAAGGGGAACATGATAGCCGCTGATTGGGGGCCGCCCGTTTGGCAGGTCGGGTATTACTGTAGCATGTGAAATGGCGGGGCAAGGGCAGTTGAACCCTTGGTACCTAGGCAATCAAGCAATGCGAGAGTGTGTGAGAGAGAGACAGAACGAATAAGCTAAGGGAGGCGAAGTGAGGTGCAACCAACTGCTCGCCGAATGACATGGGACCGTTTATTCTCACGTTTCACATGCCGAAGACTAAGAATATTGGCCATCCTCTTGACAGGCGTACCTCGACAAAGAGGTGGTTATGTCCATGTGATGACTGACCGACACAACATAAAAAGTGCATATCTTGGATCGAATGCCCACCCTCCGCCGACCCGTCTGAGGCTTTCAAATATTTTCGTGCATTCTTCTTCTCTGCCGAAACTTTTGTTGCCGGCCCCCCTTTTTCCCCTTCTTCGCCTGTCAACATTTACCGCCGCTTCTTGTTAGCGTGGAGACCCGACCCAGTGTTGACAGAAATCTAGAATCGGGTCATCCCGCTAGTTTCCAGTTTTCAAACCCCCTGGTTTGCCGCCGATAGCGGTGAGCCGGTAGCAACGTGGGGTTCGTCGCGGGGTGGGCACAACCACAGCCAGCCAACCAGGCAAGCTGGAATCCAAGCCCCAAATATCTCCCCGCCCCTTGGCTTCGCGACTCCACCATTGACTCAGACGACGATACCCAGTCGACATCCTCCAGACGGGTTCCGACGGGTAGTTCCCCGAGCCCAGGAACTGCTGTCAGGACTTTTCATCAATCCTGGATCAATCAGCCTTGGCTTGCAGTACTCCTGCACATTCAAAAGCAAGCAGAGTAATAAGTCCAGAGTTGTCTGGCCGGTCTCGTCCGACATCGAACCTCCCCTAACCCAGACGGGAACGCCACCTGCACCGCGACCCCTCTTGCATGCCTTAACCTGCGTCGGCTGCACAAGCCCTCCTCGCAAACTATTGGTACCAAGCCAATCAACGGCAAATCGCTAGGGGGGTTTACCCAACCAGCTCCGCTCTAAAGAGGGTCTCACGAGTATCACAGAGACGGTGTGGCCTGCGTTAAAGAGAGGATCTCCATTTAAATCTACCCTTATACCACCCCGTTTCATTGCCGCTTGTTGAGACACAGACCGCAACTTCGCCTTGAGTTCGCCAGTCCAATTTCGTCGTCCGGGTTGCCTCACCGCTTTGACGAACCCACTTCCCACAAATTGGATCCCATTATCGTTCCCTTTTCCTTCAAAAAGGCCAGAACCCGCAACTAGCAAATCTCACGAGTTTGGGCGAGAGAGAGAGAGAGGTCGCTGGCGTCAAGTATCTCACTCTCCTTCAAGTCGAAAACACCTGCCCCGCGGCCAAGCCTCCGATGTGCCAACCCAGGTTACGAACCAACTCGCCATGCCCCGCCGTTCGCCCCCGCCTCGCTCACACTCGAGAGCCAGCATAGCTGCCTCCGACACAACGTATCACAGCTTCCGTGACATCGAGCTGGAGGAACCGCAGATGACGCCACAGCCGCCGGCGGCGGATCAGAAATTGAGCGATCCTCCGTCTTCGTACGGGATGCATCGTCAGGATTCGGGCTACCAATCTCTGACCCCGGTTACTTCGAATCTGTCCCGCCGCCGGAGTTCCCCGACATCGGCGTCGTCCCACAACTCCCGGACCAGGCCATCCGCCCGGCGGTCAGCGAAGTCCGGTCCCGTTTCCTACATGCCGAGGAACAGCGGCCCGTCACTCGATAACGCCAGGGCGTCTACGTACTCGCATCAATCCTACCGGCCGCACGACGGTGCGACCTACTTCTACTTCCCGCACTTCCCATCCCCGGAGCAGGATGCTCCCCAGGAGCTAGAGCTCGTCGACGGCCCCGGCTCTGGACTCGAATCCCCGACGTACCCCCCGCCGCCACAGACCACGCATTACTGGACCAGCGACAACACGCGACGGCTCGAGTATGCGGCGATCGACGCGGCGAGCCGGGGGGTGCGGGGCTGGGCGATGCGGCACATCGTGCCGGACTGCTTCATCCCCAAGGACCGCCGCCGCATCCGCTTCGACGACGACCGGGGCAGCGTGGTGCGGTACCGGCTCGAGCTCGACACCGAGGAGAGCGGGGAGAAGGACGAGCTGCAGGGCTCGGCGAGGCGGAGGAGGAGCTGGTGGTTCGCCTCCCGGGGGAACTGAAGGCGTGAGGAAACTGTTTGGCTTTTGTTTTGTCGCATCTGCATGGCATGGCATGGCACATTGCATTACACATCCCCCGTGTGATCCACACGGGGTGGCGTTCTATACCCAGCTTGTTTCCTTTTTTGGTCATTCGGCGTACCATTGAGATTGAATCGGGGCAACCAGCATATCTTTTTTTTGCTGGTGGCGTTTAATCCATTTAATATCTGGGGAGCTAGCGAGAAGGTATTTGTACGGTGACCGAGGACGCATTGCAAACTCGGCAGTGTTTGGAGAGAAGCGGTCGTATTAGATGGTGTTGCATTCGCGGTAGAGGAGCGAGATATCTTCTGCGTTGTTGGACCTGAGGAATCTACAGCACTTGATTCTCAGGGAGATAGAATGAATACACCTGTGACTGTTTGTTCTTTCTGAATGCTACCAGCCGAAGATTTGCAAACGGGGCCACAAGTAATTATTACACATTGGGTCCACGATCGAGTGGCGTGGGCAGAATCACGAATGCGGTAAAATACAAGCCCTTGACACACTCTGTACCCCCGAACCACTAAATTCCAGATCGACTTTACACTCCTTATCTACTTACCATGTTGTAGTTTATCTTTGCCTACCTCAGTCACCGTGCTTATGCTGCATACTAGCCGGAGAGACCCTTTTGTGAAACGATCAGAGCAAGGACAAGGATGATATACATCGCAAGCAAGATAACCAGCGCCAGCACTAGTACCACGGAGACGACTGCCCTAGCTATATCGAACGATGTTAGAGAAGGAGAGGCACCTACCGGAGTAAAATTGTCTTCCGCGAAGTAGGCAATCCACTCCTCTGAGCTCCACGCCGCCCGGTCTTCCTGCCTGTATGTGACGGATGTTCCCCAACCGCTATCATCGTCATCGTCGTCGTCGTCGTCTGCATGATACCCGGAGGAACCAACTCCGTCGAATACCTCTACCGTGTGGGTCATGACTTGGTCATCTAGGGAACCAAGATACATAGGGCGAGGGCTGTACGACGGAGGGATCGTCAGTGATAGAGGGTTTACCAATGGCCGGTATGGCTCGGTACGGCTTGCTGTTAGCTGTGTTGATGTGGTCTCTCGAGCCGCAGCCTTCAACACGCCAACGACAGCCCCGGCGGAGCCACCACTGGGAGCTGGGTGTGGTTCATAGTTTGGTGGGCCTTCCTGGTTCTGGATTAGGGGATGCCGCTCACCTTGGCCGTACGGGCCGGTTGCGTAGGAGCTTCCGTAGATATACGAGCTAGAAGTCATGCTTGAGTATGCCAAGATACAACCCATCTACATCAAGAATACCCGGTTCGGACCTAGAGTACTTCTCTCGGTAGTAAGCTCCGCGAGAGAAGTACGCTCCGCCAGAGGTATATGTAAGCATATTTTGCCATTCCTGAAAATACAACGTCTTTGTTGGCACGATTGGCCTGCAGTACAGACGCATTGTAATTTTTATTTTTATTTTATTTTTGGTTTGGGCTAGACATCTCTGCTTGTCTGGCTGCCTCCCTACTTCATTGTCCTTTGAATGTCAAGAGAGAAGTCTCTAGAGGAACACGGCTCTATCGCTTAGAAGCCGAATAAGGATCTGGAAGAGATGCCATAGGACTGTACTTCAGTTCAGAGCCAAGTTCTCATCAAGACTGCAGTCCATACAGGTGGTGGTACGGAAGCTAGCCCCATGAGGACACTGTCGGTGTCATGGTGATGGTGGCGCCGCCCGTATTAATGGTGGAACTCGACTGTATTCCGGCATATTGTGGCAGTGGCAGCCTTTCTCAACCTCCAATAACCTCCCTCGGCGTTGCTCTGTCACGTCATCAACTCGGCGCTAGATAGGGTCCGAGGTCAGGGAAGCATGAGGCCAATTCGAGGACGAGGTTTTCGGGGTGAAGGAGAGTGCAGGTGGCTGCCACACGCTCGATGCAGTTGTGTCGGGACTGGGGTGGTGTCCTCCACTGGTGGACATCTCATTTTAGAAGTGGCCGATGGATTAGCTCGACGAGAGGTAATGAATGGCACACAGTTCGGGTAATCATGAATATATGCCCGACTCACCCTCTCCCTTGCTCGCTCACCCACTTGAGTAGGGGATGGCAGAAGGGGTTCCCAACCTTAATCCAAGGTTAAGGGTCTTTTACCTGCTGCGGGCAGACAGCTCACACGGCGCAAAAGTCCCTGCTTTCGCATCGGCCCGAGGAGCTTGCTGCACTTGAGTTAGCCCACCAGAACTGGTATTGAGCGAGCTCAAGGCTGATTATGGCCAGGCTGGGTGGCTCTTCTAGGGATAGTACGACAACGCCATGCATCTCCGGGTGCGGCTACACCAACTCTATAGATGGGCGTCGTGAATGGCTTAGAGCCTGCAGGGCCTGCGTGATCTTCGTCGATGTAGTCCAAGTCGAGAAGCGTGCGACTCTCATGGGCAACAGGTTGGGAAACACATTGCTACGGACGACCAAAGGGGTGCAGCTCGGCTGAAAGCAGCTGGGTGTTGGTAAAAGGGCCGTGGAATTGTTGTTGGTGAGATGTCATGCCTGGACTGTTGGATCTGAAAATATTGTACATAAGTCGGTACATGGCATGCCATCGACAACACATGTGCGTTGATTGGCTCGACTTTCTGAGGTGACATTTTTGAAGTCATCGCCTCTGCGCCCAGCCCAAAAGTCCCAATCTGGGAATCGGGCACAGACCATGGATTGTGGGGATACCTCCCACGGCCAACCGGCCAATTGACGCTGCTCCCTACTTTTTTTTTCTTGCGGGGATCTAAAAATTTAGCATCATGACCGTCGGACATCTATCGGTCCCTCATTCCTGCCTGCTGCCAGTCGGCTAAGGACTGCGACTGCAGCAAACAAGTAAAGAAAGAAAAGAAAGCCCACCTCATCCCACCTCCGCCAACCCCTCCTAACCCGACCTTTGTCCTCAGCTTCGCCCAACAAGTCCTGCCCGCCGACGGGCCCTCTCGCAATATTTCTTTTTCTTCGTCAATTGCCCGAAACCTCCCGCCGGACCTTCCCCCCCCTCCCCTCCTTTCTTATCCACCTTTTAACCCGCGCTTTCTCGTCACGCCAGCTTCTTGTTCGACCGGGAACTGGCACATCGACGAATTTTTCTCGACTACCACCATGGCTCCTCCAAGCGGGGCTACAGGCAAGGCAGGCGTAGGCGGCGGCAGCCAGCCTCTTCGGAAACCTGTAGTCCCAGTGGTTCCTTTGCCCTTCACGCAGCGGCAGCAGCTGCAGCAGCAACAGCGTCAGCGCAGCACCCTCCGGCCCACCGCTGCTTCCCACGCCGCCGCCGCCCCCCCAGTCCAACAGCCTCGCGACAATTCCGTCGGTAATCACAACCACGCAGCACCTCAGAAGAAGGAGAATCATTGCCAGGAGAGCCAGGTAGCCTTGGTTGACAACGACGCTCTCAAGAACGGCGCTCGAGAGGAGGGTCCAACTGGTCAAGGAGCTGAGGCAGAGGCTGCCACACCTTCAGCCGCGCGGGCCAAGGTGACTCCTACCTCGCCAACATCACAGCCTCCCGCTTCTCCAGGCAAGAACGGTATCGGTGCGTGGATTCCCTATTTCATCTTGCAGAATTTTTGCTATCTTGCGTCCTCTTTCTTACTCCAAATGTCTTTCATTCTTTCGCGCAAAGATATCTGAGGGGCGAGCCGCTGACCAGTATGTTGTTTTCCTAGCTACCCCCACCGCACCTTCGGTTCACACCTCCCAAGAGCATACAGCCATGGCCTCCCCAACTCCGACCCGACCCCGAGCCCCTCCAGCGTTCCAGCAATCAAATGAGGCTCTTGGCAACCCCTCAGCTGGGCCTACCTTTGTTTCTCAGGCCGCAGCACCACACCAACCCCACATGGGTACCATGAACCAATATCGGATGCATCAAGCACATCCAAGCAACAGCAGCTTGGTCTTTGGTGGCTTCCGTGACTCCAACACCTCTTCACCAGCTCCTCGCTCCGGCGGCGCCTACCGACTTCCCGACCGCACATCCTATCAGCCAGAAGCCATGCCATTGCCTGCCATGGATAATTACGGACGGCCAATGCTCGCCTCACCTACCGTCGACGGCTATCCGCCAGCGCTTATGAACCATCATGGCCCTCCAACACCTCATTCCTTCCACGGATCGCAGTCGTCTATGCACGCCGAGGAGAACGGCTTCGTCCACTACCCTGTCATGAACGGTCACAACGGCTACCCGACTCATCCCATCAGCCAACAGCAGCAGCACATGCCTACGATTGATCCTCATATGGGGGCACTCCAGACAGTGGCAGGCGGCCCTTTGTCGGGCTTCGGTATTTCCAGAATGCAGTTTCAGACCCTGGATTTCCTCCAACGCGGCATTGACCATGCTGAATTTTCCGACTGCACCCTCGAACTCCATATCATCAAGAAGAGTCCCTCCACTGACCCTCCAGGGCCTCAACCGAGCCAAGCGCCCCTGCGGATTCCCTGCCACAGATTCGTTCTGGCCCAGAGCCCTACTCTGAAGCATATTCTGCAGACTGGAGGAACATCCCCCGACGGAGTTCTCCGGCTTGAGTTGCAGGACAATTATCTAAGGCCAGAGGCTTTCTATTTCTCAATCCGGACGCTCTACGGCTGGGACTTTGGCGACCACTTCCTCCCTGCCTACCATATTCCGCAAGGCATTAAGGATGAATTCGACCTTGCACTTGGGTACGCCGCAGCCGCCAAGTACCTACAACTTCCCCTCGTGCACGCCAAAGCCATCCGTTATGCGTGGAGGCGTCTGCTGCACTGGGAGACTATCGAGGAAGCTTGCGCGTTTGCCTTGCCAGGCGCCATCTTTGGCTACCCGATGAGGCATGACATTTCGTCGCCCACCGCCGACCACTTCAGCGTCGCCGAGCTCCTGGAGGGGATCATGGCGTTCATCGTCAACCGGCTACCGCCAAACTTTACCCTTGATACTACCGTTGGTGACTGCGGATTTTCCCGACTCCCGCTCTCCAGCCCGACTCCACCCACCCGGGCTATGCCGGCCATCGCCCACGGCATGTCCGGCCCAGGTCGGGGTTCCCATAGCCGGAACGCATCCTCCGTTCAGGCTCAGATGCCGCGAAACCCTCGCTTCTCCGCCAACCCACGTCTCTCCCAGATCCAGTTTGGGGACCTCGGGGTTGCGGGACCCGGAGACCAGGGGACCGCCGCCGTCGCGGTTCATCTGCCGACGCCGGGGGATGCCATCCTTTCGAGGATTCTGCTCAACCTCCCGTTCTCGCTGTTGAAGCAAGTTCTCGAGCACCCTGGCCTTGGCAAGGCAGCGGGCGAGCTAAGCAACCAAGCGCGACATGACATCATCTCGAACATCATTGCCGAGCGGGAGGCTAGGCGGCTACGCACCGTTGCGGATACTCACCCTCAGCTGAAGCCTTTCCAGGAGAAACTGGATGGGGCGGTCGAGCCCCTCCCTGTCCATCAGATGGGCGACTTCCTGGTGAACAGCATGGGCTTCAAGGAGGAGGTTTTCCCAGGAGACGTCCCGTATCTGGTACAGCGCTGGGTCCACAGTGGATCCGGCAGCATCAGCGCGTGAAGATAGACTGCCGGGAGCAAGCGAAATGCCCTCCCCCACGACGTCGGGGAACACGAGGCGAAGACGTTCATGAGAGATGAAGTTTGGAGTTTTCCTTTCGAGGGCGGGATAACGTTCGGCATATTTCGCATTTTGCATTTGCAGTACACATGGCTAATACCCCATGCCTACCTTTGAGTGGGTTTTCGATTCTTTTCTTCTTTCTTGTCGATTTACTCCTGCTCCTTTCCCACTTCACACCTTCTTCTTTCACCTTCTCTTTCAGCTGTTGTGTGTTCGGATTCGGCTTGCATTGGTTCGGAGTTGCGAGGGGAGGGAACAAAATCGGTTCTTCGTATTCCAGGAGGAAAAGGCATCTGCCAAATAGGGGCATGTTCCTCGAGGTTTAGGGCGCAGCTTTTCCATTTTGTTTGCGGGTTTAGATGAAACGGTGACTTGGGGGCCACGACGTCACGATCCGCCACATTCTACTTCTGCTATTTACCTATTGATCAACAGAGTACGCGGCACGGTCAGGGATGGGGATCTTGCCTAGGCGAAGCGCTGCGGGAGAATACGAGCGCACTTGGGTTGAATCCCGATGGGGAGTTTCCGTCAGTTCTTGATATGGAGGGGGCCTTGTTCCTTCCCGGTGCAGCGGCGTGACCCCCCCTTTTTTTTTTTTTGGGGGGGGGGGGGGGGGCCGAGGATTTTTTTTTTTGTTTGGGGGGGGGTTCGTATTGGAAAAATAAGGAAAAGGGGCAGGG
>Ga0164242_10002340_pt1 | contig 21975 bp, 10 predicted proteins | sample OricomgcompostMG_FD_108783 | JGI IMG/M metagenome (GOLD analysis project Ga0164242, IMG submission 108783) | Miracle-Growth compost microbial communities from Emeryville, California, USA - Original compost - Miracle growth compost (MG) ... | reverse complement strand
GTTTTTTATTTTTTGAAGGAGTGAGTTCCTATGCGACCGTGTACTTAAATGGTAAATTGGTCGGACAGCATAGCGGCGGGAGAACGGGTTTTAGTGTAAATATTACCTCTTTTTTAAATGCCAATGGAAAGAAGAACTTATTGGCCGTGTATGTACAGCATCCGTCGTCAATAAGGGATTTACCCTGGGTTTGTGGGGGTTGTTCTGAAGAAATCGGCTTTTCTGAAGGGAGTCAGCCTATGGGTATTTTCAGACCGGTGCATTTGATTGAAACCGGTCAGGTGCGGATTATTCCTTTTGGCGTCCATATTTATAATGACACAACGGTGAGCGAACGGTCGGCCACCTTATTTTGGGAAACCAGCTTGTCAAATGATGCAAAAAGATCCAAAGACGTCGTGATCAGGCAACGTCTACTGGATAGAAACGGCCGGCTGGTCAGCACAGCCCAGCGGCGTATAGTCATAGGAGATAGCCAACAAACAATAAGCGGTAGCCTGAGGCTGGCAGGTGATGTAAAATTGTGGTCATTGGCATCTCCGTATTTATATCAGCTTCAGACCAGCGTAATCGATATTTCCACCAGGAAAGTCCTGGATGAGGTGAGTACTCCTTATGGTATTCGTTGGATTAAATGGCCCGATTTAAACAGCCAGGCGCCCAGGCAGTTCCTACTCAACGGTAAGCCCGTTTTCATTAATGGGATTGCAGGCTATGAACATGCTTTGGGTAAAAGCCATGCTTTTACCGCAGAGGAAATTGCCACCCGCGTAGCAATGATTAGGGCAATGGGCTTCAATGCTTTCAGGGATGCTCATCAGCCGCATAATTTAAGATTTCAGTATTACTGGGATCAGGAGGGCCTGCTGTGGTGGCCTCAGTTCTCGGCGCATATCTGGTTTGATACGCCTGCCTTTAGAAAGAATTTTTTACGGCTGCTGAAGGATTGGGTGCTGGAGCGAAGAAACAGCCCTTCGAATATTATGTGGGGGCTGCAAAATGAGAGTAAGCTCCCAGCTGATTTTGCCAGACAATGTGTGGCTTTAATCAGAAGTCTGGATCCGACTGCTTCCAGTCAGCGGCTGATCACCACCTGTAACGGAGGAGAGGGAACGGACTGGAACGTTCCTCAGAACTGGAGTGGAACTTATGGGGGTAATCCGGATACTTATAGTGAAGATCTCAAAAAAGATGTATTGGTAGGAGAGTATGGTGGCTGGCGCACGGTGGATTTACATTCAGAGGGAGGCTTCCGTCAGGATGGCCCTTATAGTATTGAAAGCTGGTGTGCTTTACTGGAAAAGAAAATCAGATTGGCAAACGCTGTTAAAGACAGCGTATGCGGTGAGTTTTTATGGCTTTTTAATTCTCATGACAATCCGGGCAGACAACAGGCAGCAGAAGGATATAGAGATCTGGACAGAATCGGTCCCGTTAACTATAAAGGAATATTAACGGCCTGGGAAGAACCTACGGAGGCTTTCTATTTATATGCTGCTAATTTTACGCGTGCGGATACGGCGCCGATGGTGCATATTGCCAGCCACGACTGGCAGGAGCGTTGGACAGCAGTAAATGAACCAAAAGATATCACTATTTATTCAAACTGTGATTCGGTGGTACTGTTTAATGGAAAGGGGCAGGTCTCACTTGGCGGCAGGACACGCGGTGGAATCGGAACGCACTTTAGCTGGAAAGGTGTTTCGCTAAGATATAATCAGATATATGCGGTTGGATATTATAAGGGAAACGCAGTTTGCTCGGATGAGATGCAGGTAAATAATTTGCCAGCCCCTCCTTTTCCCGTCATTAAAAAGCGGGATAATGCAAATGAAGATGTATTGGCGCCAGTTCAGGGTTACCAGTATGTATACAGATACAACTGCGGTGCGGGGGCTTACACAGATCATTACGGGAACGTATGGTCCGCAGACCGTAACTGTCTTAACTGCGTAACCGGAAAGGAATTCGGTTCCGTTTCCTGGACAGCAGATTATAAAGGGTTGCCTGCTTATTTTGCCAGCCAGCGCTCGGTGAATGACCCCGTTAAAGAGACCAGCGATGATCAGCTTTTTCAGCGTTTTCGTTATGGAAGAGATAAGTTGAAATTTATATTCCCGGTTACAAATGGCAGGTATATCGTGCAGCTGTTTTTTATCGAGCCCTGGTGGGGCAAAGGCTGTCATTATAATTGTAATGGCTGGCGAGATTTCGATGTTGGAATAAATGGAAAAATTGTATTGCCGCATTTTGATATATTTAAGGAAGCGGGTAGTCTCAGGGCATTAAAGAAAGAAATACCTGTGGAAGTAAATAATGGTCAAATTGTAATTGATTTTCCCAATACGTATAGCGGTCAGGCGGTCATATCAGCCATCGCTATTGCCAAAAAGACCCTAGATCAGACATCGCACAAAAAGCAGATACCGCCTGTAGCCAATTCGCCTGCGCCGATATTGTCCGCTATCAGGCCAGCAGAACCGGCAAACGGAAGTTCAAACAGAAATGCTACCGGATTTATAGTACAAGACTGGTTAAACACAGGCGATGAGTTTGACATAGAACCTGTTTTGAAGCCTGGCATAACTCAACCGTATAATAGCGCAATAAAAGATTTGATACACCTGCATATTTCCAGTTTGCCGGCAGCTTTATTTGGAGCGCAGTGGCTGGCACTACAGAAAGGATATTTGAAAGAGGCTACTGAAAATAAGTGGAAAGCCGCAGGTGATCTTAAATTATATGTCGGATTACAAAACAAGGATAGTGCTGAGATTAAAAAGCTGGAAGGACAGGGGTTTGCCAATACGCTTCAGTCTGTACTGGTTATAAATAGCAAGAGCGAAATGCCAAAAAAGGACAGCCTTATCTTACTGGAAAAGGATCTGAAGACAGGAGATGTACTTTTTGTTGAGCCCTGGTGGTCACGGAGTCTGATTGCTTTTAAACCTGCCAGCCAGATGCAGCCTCCTTTTGATCAGAAGCCGGAATTTACTTTTGGGATAAAGGATGCGGACGGCCGGCACAAAGGAAAAGTAGTTCAAAGAGATAATAAGGATTGTCTGCTGTTTAAGGAAGCGGGGCTAAACGCTTTAAGCTGGCCATTTGTAACAGGGGTCGCTGATTTTCATTCTTTTCAGGTGAAATATGCCTATGAAGGGACAGATAGCCTTCGGGCTAATCTGACGCTCACGGCCTTGGACGGCACGCTGCTGGCATCCAAGCAGATTTGGCTTACACCTACCAGAAAGGGCAAGTGGAACAGTAGCGAACTGGTAACCCCTACAATGATTAATGCAGGCCATTATCAATTGAAAATCAGTTGGGAAAAGGATAAAAATCCTTTAAAGGCCGGAGACGTTTACCTTTATAATATGAAATTACGGTAAGCATTTACTGAATATAAATCCATTAACTACCCGCAATGCTCAAATTGACGGGTAGTTGTATTTTATAAGATATTGATTTGTAGTTTTTAGCGGTTGTATGACAAATCTGAAGGTTTTCACGACATCGCTCAATTCCGGGTAAATGTCCTGAATGTGTATGATTATGATAATATTCTACAATCTTATGAAAATAATAAGGAAAGTTATATTTATATATAAAATTAACTTTGACATATAAATATTGAGAATTAGTCCTGTTGTTTTAACCGAAAAGAAATCTACATTAAAAATCGCGTTATTATTAAATATTAAAGGTCTGAACAATCGGGGATTCAAAATAACAAATGTGTGTTAAGTAAGTGACGAGGGGGCTCCAAGCGGCTTTTCCACATTTGTTTTCCCTCCAATTAAAATTAAAAAGCAATGAAAAGTGTTGTCGCGAAATTATTTTTACTGAGTATGGCAATCGGCGGTTTAAATCAATGGACAAATGCCCAGAACCTGAATACAACTGCAAAGGAAGATCCAGGCTATGTTAAGGTTATTCAACAAAGGGTCTCTAAAATTGTAGAACCCTTACATCTAAAAAACCAGGATAAGGCGGGGAAAGTTCAACGGGTCATTGAACAACAGTATTTTGATTTAAACAGAATCGATCAAAACAAGCAGACGGCTCTTAGCGCCGTTAAAACCGGTACTCAGGCAAAGCAGGCTGAGAAAGCTGAAATGGCCCGGATTAATGAAAATGCCACTGCAAGCATTGATTCCTTACATCCTCATTTTGTAAGTCGTTTAAATAAATTATTAAATAAAGATCAGGTAGCAGAGGTAAAGGACGGTATGACCTATCATACCCTGGAAGTAACTTATGGTGCATACACGGATATGCTGCCTCAGCTGACCAGTAAACAAAAAAAGCAGATTATGCAGTGGCTCGAGGAAGCCCGTGAACATGCAATAGATGGCGGAAGTTCCAAAGAGAAACATGCCTGGTTTGGTAAATACAAAGGCCGTATCAATAATTATCTGTCCAAGTCAGGTATTGATATGAAAGAGGCGGAGGTTGCCTGGAAAAAGCGAAGAGACTCCGCTGGTAAATAAAATAGGTTAATCAATTCAAACATAGATTGCGAGCCATATGATTCCTTTGTTGACTTGATAGATTATAAGCGGAAAATCAACAAAATTATTTAGTGAAAGTGCCGGTTTATATAGCGCTTCCCTATTTGTATTAGATTAGATAAGATGTGATGGTTGGCTTTGAGCCCGACTGAACCGAATAAAGAACTTTGTATCCTGCTGCAATTGGATAAGTTCCCGGGAGTACCCTGGTATTGGTTGTAGATCAGTTGAAAATCGTAACAAATTTAAAAAACAAAATTAGTCAAAATTAATTAATGAAAAATTATTCTTTGCCTTTACTCTTTTGCACACTGCTGATTGGCGGATCAAAAATTGTCAAGGCACAGTATCCGACAATCACCGCTCAGGTGCGTGATTCCATTAAACATTTTTCAGATGGGTTTGAGGCGCATTCGGATTCCATGTGGAAAATAGCCTATCCCATCGTTGAACAGGAAGCAAAAGAAGGCAAGCCCTATATTCCGTGGGCGGCAAGACCTACTGATTTGCCGCAATCGGCTCTTCTGGCCTTTCCCGGAGCAGAAGGAGGGGGCGCGCATACGGAAGGCGGAAGAGGCGGCAAGGTATATGTGGTAACCAGCCTTGCGGATCATGGACCTGGCAGCTTCAGAGAAGCCTGTGAAAAGGGTGGTCACCGGACCATCGTTTTTAATGTTGCGGGGGTTATTCATCTGCAAACACCTATTATTTTAAGAGCGCCTTATGTTACCATCGAAGGGCAGACAGCTCCAGGCGATGGGGTATGTATTGCCGGGGAGTCATTCTGGATTAATACACATGACGTTATACTTCGTTATATGCGGTTCAGAAGAGGTAAGACCTGGGTAGGCAGAAGAGATGATGCTTTAGGCGGTAACCCTGTTGGTAATATCATGATTGATCATGTATCAGCCAGCTGGGGATTAGATGAGAATATGTCTATTTACAGACACATGTTTGATCCTGGAGACGGATCCAAGGAAGAAAAGCATGGAACGGTCAATATGACTGTTCAGAACAGCATTTCTGCTGAATCGCTGGATTACTGGAATCATGCTTTTGGTTCTACGATGGGCGGGGAAAACTGTATGCTGGCAAGAAATTTATGGGCGGATAATACCGGTAGAAACCCCTCAATCGGTTGGAACGGTATCTTTAATTTTGTGAATAATGTCGTATTTAACTGGCATCACCGTTCAACAGATGGCGGTGACTATACTTCCTTATATAATATAATCAATAATTATTATAAACCCGGTCCTGTTACGCCTAAGGATGATCCTGTAGGGTACCGGATCCTAAAGCCTGAATCCGGGCGCAGTAAACTTCCCTATAAAGTATTTGGGAGAGCCTACGTGCATGGTAATATAGTAGACGGTAATGAACAAGTTACAAAAGATAACTGGGATGGTGGTGTTCAGATGGAAGGTGTTGACGGAGAGCTGATGACGCTAGATAGTGCTCGCAAATATTTCCCGTATATGAAATGGGATAAGCCTTTCCCGCATGCCTCCGTGACAATTTTACCCGCTCAGCAAGCTTTTCAATATGTCTTAAATAATGTTGGTGCAACCTTGCCCGTCAGAGATGCGGTAGATAAGCGAGTGGTGGAACAGGTTCGGACGGGTAAAATTGCTTATAAGGAAATCAATACGGATGGTGATTATCAGTTTAAGGTTCGTAAATTGCCTAAGGATTCTTATAAATTAGGGATCATTACGGAAATTAAACAAGTGGGAGGTTATCCTGAATACAAAGGAACTCCTTATAAAGACAGTGATGCAGACGGAATGCCGGATGCTTATGAATCTAAAAATGGCCTCAATCCAAATGATCCGTCGGACGCTTCCAAAGAAGCTAAAAATGGGAAAGGTTATACTAATATAGAGGTATACCTGAATAGTGTCGTACCGGTAAATACGGTAAGGCCTGATTATCAGCCATCTTAAATTTTGTTTTGTTTGAATAATGCGTGGCCGATTATAGGCCGCAAAGTAAGTTTTGATGTTGAAAGTAATGTGTTTCTCTTTTGACCCGAAAAAGAGAAACACAGGCTTTCTGAAAACTTTTTCCGGATGTACGCTGTATTGAGTTTCCAGGTGGCCTAAGCAATAAATTATAAACCGAAAAATGAATAGAAAAAATTTTCTATCCGGTTTTCGAATCTAAATAAATTATGAATAATTCTTTTAATTTGTCTCAGACAAATTCTTTTAATAGTGGATTTGTGCGCAAAAATATTCTGTTGGCGGTTTCCTTTTTAATGATGGGTGCTGCTGCAAAAGCGCAGTATCCTAAAATACCGCCTGCTGTTCAGGCAAAATCAGACAGCGCATTGGCCGTTGAACAAAAGCGCTCCGATGAAGCCTGGGCAAAGGCATTACCAATTGTAGAAAAAGAAGCCCAGCAAGGCAAGCCTTATGTTCCATGGGCCTCTAAGCCTGAGGATCTGAAACAGGCGAGCATCGTTGCCTTCCCGGGTGCCCAGGGAGGAGGCGCTTATACGCCCGGCGGAAGAGGCGGAAAGGTATATGTTGTCACCAGTCTGGAAGACCGCGGGCCAGGTACATTCAGAGAAGCCTGCGAAAAGGGAGGTGCGAGAACCATTGTATTTAATGTCGCAGGAATTATCCATTTAAAAAGCCCGGTAATTATACGGGCTCCCTATGTAACGATTGAAGGACAATCGGCTCCTGGTGACGGTATCTGCATTGCCGGTGAGTCAGTCTGGATTAATACGCACGATGTGTTGATTCGTTTTATGCGTTTTAGACGCGGCGCCACGGATGTCGGAAGGCGTGATGATGCTTTGGGCGGCAATCCGGTGGGAAATATCATGATTGACCACGTTTCAGCCAGCTGGGGATTAGATGAAAACATGTCCATATACAGACATGTATATGACAGGGGCGGCATGAAACAAGAAAAAATGCCGACTGTAAATGTAACCATCCAGAACTCCATATTTTCAGAAGGTTTGGATACTTATAATCACGCATTTGGAAGCACCTTAGGCGGTTTGAACAGTACCTTTATGCGCAATCTGTGGGCTAATAATGTAGCCCGTAATCCTTCTGTTGGTATGTATGGGAGTTTTGGTTTCGTCAATAATGTTATATTCAACTGGTGGAACAGAAGTGTGGATGGCGGAGATGATCATTCTTTTTATAACTTTATCAATAACTATTATAAACCCGGTCCCATTACACCTAAGGATGAACCCATTACCCATAGAATCTTAAAGCCGGAAGCGGGAAGAGATAAACAACGGGTGAAACATTATGGAAAAGCCTATGTGCATGGGAATTATGTGGTGGGGAGTAAGCAGGTGACAAAAGACAACTGGGACGGCGGTGTGCAGATTGAAGATATGCCCAATGCAGGGGAGTTTACTGCATCTGTTAAAGTGGATAAGCCTTTCCCGTTAAAGGGAAACGTCAGTATCATGAGTGCAAAGAAAAGTTATGATTATGTGTTGAATAATGTAGGCTCGTTTTTGCCAGTTCGTGACCCGGTAGATACCCGTGTTATAAAAGAAGTAAAAACAGGTCAGATTGTATATACTGAAGGGGGCAAATCAGGGGTGACACCGTACATCAAACGCCGGATGCCGGCAGATTCGTATAAGAAAGGAATCATTAGTGATATTAGTCAGGTAGGAGGCTATCCGACCTACAAGGGAACGCCCTATGCAGATGCAGATCAGGACGGTATCCCTGACAGCTATGAGACAAAGCACGGTTTAAATCCAAATGACGCTTCCGATGCCAGTCAGTTAGCCAAAAACGGTGACGGCTATACCAATATCGAAGTCTATTTAAACAGTCTTGTTCCTTTAAAAAGAGTGAGACCTTAAGATTACCTGTTTTTGCTGTTGCCTTAGCTGATTTAATCACCAAAGTGTAAATTTAAAGTATGAATCAAAAGCGCTACAAAATGAAGATGGGTACAAAAACACTAAAGCAGGAATGTATCATTCCTGCTTTAGCTATTTGTAGGTCTTCGGTGGCAAAATCCAGCCTGAGTTGTGTCCTGATTTTCGTCATGAGTCTTGGTTATGGACAAAATAAAAAAAATAATGAGGAGGCAAAACCCATACCGCCATTAGAGTGGAATAAATCAGGGGGCTTCATCTATCATGCCGATTCTCTGGGGAATAGAATAGTTGATTTTTCTTATTGTGGATATATGGCTTCAGATGAAGCTATTGCTAAGGCCCTGCCTGTTAAAGTATTGGTTCCTGCTCAAAAGGAGGATGCCACAAGGGTGATTCAGTCGGCGCTGGATTATGTTGGCGGACTACCTGCGGACAGTGCAGGCTTCAGAGGAGTCGTATTGCTGGCACCTGGCACCTATCATGTAAATGGCACCATTGAGATTAATAAATCCGGTGTGGTGCTCAGGGGTTCGGGGCCGCAGGCAGATGGAACGGTTATCGTAGCAGAGGGAACCACCAGGGCCCCGCTGATTAAGGTTCTGGGGAAAAAAGACAGTATTGTGGCCCCAGCAGTGGATATTTTGGATCCTTATGTACCTGTTAATAGTGCTTTTCTGACCCTTCCGGATCCTGCAGCCTTTAAAAAAGGAGACCTGGTTGTCATCCACAGACCCTGCACGGATGCATGGATAGAAAAGTTAGGCACTTCCAGTTTCGGGGGTGGTGTCTCTGCCCTGGGCTGGAAGGCGGGGGCTGAAGATATTTTCTGGAGCCGAAGGGTAAAAAGTGTGACCAGTAAAGGGGTAGAGCTGGATGCACCCATAACTACAGCCCTGGATAAAAAATATGGGGGTGCCACGATAGCCACCTTCAAATGGCCTGGAAGGATAAGCCGGGTTGGTGTTGAGAACCTCCGGTTAGAATCTGCATTTGACCATAACCAACCTAAAGATGAAGACCACAGATGGATGGCCATCGTTGTAAATAATGCAGCAGATGGATGGGTCAGAAGGGTTGACTTTAAGTATTTTGCCGGTTCTGCCGTCAGCCTTCTGGAAGGTGCGCAGCGTTTTACGGTAGAGGACTGTATCGCCACCGATCCCGTTTCTGAAATCGGGGGGCAAAGGCGGTATGTATTCAGTACTACCGGACAGCAGAACTTATTTCAGCGTTTATATAGCGAAAAGGGCTACCATGATTTCTCTGTAGGCTACTGCGCTGCAGGACCGAATGCTTTTGTACAGTGTCAGGCAGAACAGTCTCTGAGTTATAGCGGTCCGGTAAATTCCTGGGCATCGGGTGTGCTTTTTGACATTGTTCGCCTGGACGGTCAGACCATAAAATTTACCAATTTGGGTCAGGATGAACAAGGGGCGGGATGGAACGCAGCCAATTGCCTGCTTTGGAACTGTTATGCCTCTATGGTAAACGTGGCTAAGCCGCCAACGGCGCAAAACTATGCTTTTGGAACCTGGTCACAATTTGCAGGGGATGGTTATTGGGCGGAATCCAACAACTGGATCACACCCAGAAGCTTTTTTTATGCGCAACTGTCCTCAAGATTAGGAAAACAGGTGGATAATCAGGCCCGACTCAAACCATTTGAGGGAGAAGCCAGCAGTAGCCCTACTGCACAGGCAGCGGCCGCTCTGACAAAGGAAGCTTATCAGGCTGCTACGACCATGAAGGACTGGATTGAAACTGTAGAAAAATCGGATCCGATACCGGTAGCAATAAAAGGTGTAAAAACAATAGAGCAAATCGGTATTCAACCTGCTGCGAAACCGGTCGCCATTACCCCTATGACTCTTCAAAATGGCTGGCTTGCAAGAGGCGGTGTGGTGCTGACAGGAGCCAGACAACAGACACCCTGGTGGTTTGGAACGGTAGAGCGCGATTTTATAAGCAAAGCCAAGCCCGCGATCACGAGGTTTGTCCCCGGAAGGACCGGAACCGGTCTTACCGATAACCTGGATACAGTCACCAGTCAAATGAAAGACAATCATATTTTGGTGATGGAACAAAATTATGGTTTATGGTATGACAGGCGAAGAGACGACCATGAAAGAGTGCGGCGTCAGGATGGCGATGTCTGGCCGCCATTTTATGAACTTCCCTTTTCAAGAAGCGGACAAGGCATTGCCTGGGATGGATTAAGTAAATATGATCTGACAAAATATAATCTTTTTTACTGGTCCAGGTTGAAAAGGTTTGCCGAACTGGCAGATCAAAAAGGTCTGGTATTAATCCATCACAATTATTTTCAGCATAATATTATTGAAGCGGGAGCGCATTATGCAGATTTCCCATGGCGGCCGGTTAATAATATTAATCATACCGGATTCCCCGAGCCTGTAAATTATGCGGCGGATAAAAGGCTTTTTATGGCGGAACAGTTTTATGACGAAACAAATCCGGACAGAAGAAAACTCCATCAGGCTTTTATCGATCAGTGTCTTGAGAATTTTAAGGAAGAACATAACGTTATACAGTTTATTTGTGAAGAATTTACCGGCCCTACTCATTTTGTCCGGTTTTGGCTGGAAACAATCAGAGACTGGGAAATTAAAAACCATAAAACGGGGGTAAATGCACCTTTTATTGGTTTAAGTACCACAAAGGATGTCCAGGACAGTATATTAAAGGATCCGGATTTAAATAAACTGATTAAAATAATTGATATCAGATACTGGTATTATCAGCAGGACGGATCTGCTTACGCACCTAAAGGAGGCCAAAGCCTGGCTCCCAGACAACAGGCGCGGCAGTTTAAGCCCAAAAATACCAATTTTGAACAGGTGTATCGGGCAGTAAGAGAATACAGGGAATTATATCCGGATAAAGCAGTCATGTATTCTGCCAAAAACGCACCTGAACTTGCCTGGGCCAGTTTTATGGCAGGCGGCTCTTTGCCGGATTTACCAACAGGGGTGGCTACTTCATTTTTGACGGCGGCTACCGGGATGCATATTAAAGATCTGACAGCTACTGCCGGGAAAAGCTATGTACTGGGTGATGATAAAGGAAATTTTATTATTTACCTGCCGAAGGCAAGTACTTTAAAAAGTGGAGCTCCAGGCTTTAAAGGGCGTTATAAGGTGGAAAAAATAAATCCTGAGTCAGGAGCTGTGATAGCGGACTTTACCTTAAAAGATGGCGATACCTTACAGGCGGATCAGGGAGATACTGTTTTCCTATTAAAGAAGTAATGGGCCCTCAGGACTAAATATTATTGCTAAAAGAAAAGCTATGAAATTCATGAGCAGCGATGTATCACAAAAGTTATTCAAGCCTAAAATAAAGGGAAAATCCGTTAAGGCAGGACTTGCGACAGCTGCGGTTGCACTGTTATTGGGCGGATGCCAATCCGGAAGCCGTCAAAAGGAATCAAAAAAGGCGCAACAGGAGGATGGGACTGCGTTTCCTATTAAAGTGTCTGATAATCACAGGTATTTTGTGGATCAGTCCGGGAAGCCGTTTTTCTGGCTGGGTGATACCGGCTGGTTAATACTAAGCAAGCTCAGGCAGGGACAGGTAGACAGCTATCTGGAAGACAGGGCAGACAAAGGGTTTAATGTGATTCAGGTGATGGTTATTCATGATCTGGCTGAAGAGAATGCAGACGGCCGGACGGCCTTGATCAATAAGGATCTGAGCAGGCCTGATACGGCTACGGCTCAGGGAGGTCATATACTTAATTATTGGCAGGGCTTGGACTCTCTTGTGGTAAAAGCGGACAGCCGTCATATGTTGGTCGCCTTGGTGCCGGTTTGGGGCTCTGTAGTAAAATCAGGAAAAGTAAGTTCAGACCAGGCAACGTCGTTTGCCCGTTTTTTAGCACACAGATATCATAGCGCTAAAAATGTGATTTGGTTAAACGGGGGGGATATTCCAGGCAGTGATTCTCTAGGTATCTGGCAAGCTATCGGGACAACTATAAAATCAATAAATCCCCAACAGTTAATGAGCTTCCACCCAAGGGGAAGAACACAGTCCTCTACCTGGTTTCAGACGGCTGAATGGTTGGATTTTAATGTATTTCAATCAGGCCACCGCCGTTATGATCAGGATAATGAATCCGGGAGCCTTAGATATGGTGAGGATAATTATAAATACGTATTAGACGATTATCAGAAAAAGCCAATAAAACCAACACTGGATGCGGAGCCGTCTTATGAAGGGATTCCACAGGGATTGCATGACTCCTTACAGCCGAGATGGGATGCCGCATCCATTAGGAGATATGCTTACTGGTCTGTGTTTGCAGGTGCCTGTGGTTTTACTTATGGAGCGAATGCAGTGATGCAGTTTTATGATCCGTCAACAGGTTTGGCAGGGGCGTACGGCGTGACTAAAAGCTGGCAACAGGGGCTTCAGGATACTGCCGCCGGTCAGATGATCTATCTGAAAACCTTAATGTTGAGTAAACCTTATCTAACCAGGGTGCCTGATACGGTCTGCGTGCTGGATCAGGGGGAGAAATATAATTACGTGGCGGCCACAAAGGGACCCGGATATGCCATGTTTTATACGCCGAACGGCAGAGCATTTAAAGTTGACCTCAGTGAATTACAGTTAAATCATCAAAAGGTTAATATCAGCTGGTTCGATCCGAGGACCGGGGAAATTTCGCCAAAAGAAGCAGTGATTACGGAAAATACTTACGATGCCCGGCCACCGGGACAAAAAGGGCATGGTAATGACTGGGTACTGGTGCTCCAAAAGGCAGGTTGACAATGACTCTTTTTGTTGATTTAAATGGGCTATTCAAAACGGATAAATCGTTTGAATAGCCCATTTTGTGATAATATATGATGATATAATGCAAATTTATGGCAAGTTATTATTTATATATAAATGTACTTTTGATATATAAAGTGACGAACGTTGATTTGTTTTATAATATGCAAGGCGCAAATCATCAGGCCATGAATATATGGGGAGTAGTGCGCTGAGCTTCTGATAATAAGTGCAGCTTTTGAGGGTTTTATGTTTTGGCGATCAATTTATTTAAGTCCGAATTTAATGCAACAGAAAAAATCGATTTTTAAAGCATTGCTGCTTTGTTATAGCAGGCTTTTCTCTGCCCGGTTGGGTGGGGTGCTATGGTTATGCGTGATGAGTATGATACTCACCACCTCCTGCCAACGGCATGCTTTTTTATACACTTCGTTTCACGAACCTGCTAATCAGGGATTAAGACTATTATATAGTCAGGATGGCTACCACTGGGACAGCTTACCGGGTATTTTTTTACAACCTGAAGTGGGTCCGGATAAGATTATGAGAGATCCTTCCATGGTTCAGGGACCGGACGGTGTTTTTCATCTGGTGTGGACCCTGGCCTGGAAGGGGAACCACGGATTTGGCTATGCCAGCTCTAAAGATCTTATTCACTGGTCTGAGCAAAAAGTAATTCCTATCATGAGTACACAGCCGCAAACGGTGAATGTCTGGGCGCCTGAACTCTTTTACAGGAAAAAAAATAAGGATTTTTTAGTCGTCTGGGCATCTACCATCCCCTTTAAGTTCGCTAAGGGCATTGAAGATGAAGATAACAACCACAGACTATATTACAGCATAACAAAGGATTTTAAACATTTCAGCAGCCCTGAACTCTATTATGATCCCGGTTACAGCAGTATTGACGCGACGCTGGTGCAAAGAGGCAGTTCAGATTTTGTGCTGGTATTCAAAGATAATACGAGAAATGAAAGGGATATCAAGGTCGCTTTTGGGAAAAGCGCACTGGGTCCTTTTACCAGTCCGTCCAAAGCGTTTACACCTATGTATAGTGAAGGGCCATCTGTACTCAAAACAAAAGACGAATATTTAATTTATTATGACTGGTACAGGCAGGGGCAGTTTGGTGCTGCCAGAACCAGGGATTTTAAGCATTTTGAAGATATAACCAATAAGGTAGTAGTTCCTAAAGGGCATAAACATGGAACAATTCTGCCTGTATCCCGTCGTTTTTTAAATAAACTGAAGACCAAAAGGCGCTAGTGATGCGTTAAAACGGAACTGATTTGTATAATAAGAATTGAACAACAAATAGCACGGATATCATGAATAAAAAAAGCCTCCTTCGGGACTGTCTTATTATCCTTGCCGGATTAACCGGCCTGGCTGCTTCAAAAGCTGAGGCTCAGGATACGGTGCATTATAGTGGTAAGCAACAGGTGAATGTTGATTATCACGATGGACGACTCCCGATGGCAGTTGGTGTTCATAACCAACAGATTTTCAGAGCAAACAGACAACATCCCCAGTTGGCAGAAGGCTATGGCTGGACTTATAACCATCAACCGATGATGGCTTACTGGAATCAGCAGTTTTACGTTGAATATCTGAGCGATAAAGTTGGAGAAAGCGTCCCGCCTGGTCAGACATTATTATTGACCTCCAAAAACGGACAGGACTGGACACAGCCTAAGGTCGTTTTCCCTATTTACCGGATACCAGATGGTACAACCAAGCCGGGGGTGGATGGAGTTGCTAAAAACCTGGATGCGGTCATGCATCAGAGAATGGGCTTTTATGTCACCAAATCAGGCAGGCTTTTTATATTAGGTTTTTATGGAATTGTTCTCCATGCACATGATGATCCAAATGACGGCAAAGGAATCGGAAGGGTAATAAGGGAAATTTATAAAGATGGTAGTTGGGGACCGATATATTTTATTCATTATAATCCCGGATGGACCACTAAAAATACGGCTTATCCTTTTTATACAGAAAGTAAAGACAAGGGCTTTGTTGAGGGATGTAATGAATTAATGGGCAATCCTTTAATGATGATGCAATGGGAGGAAGAGACGGACAGGAATGACAGTCTTATTCCTTTAAAGAAAAATTACAAGGCGTTTAATTTTTATCATTTACCCGATGGGCGCGTTGTCGGCCTGTGGAAATATGCGTTAACTGCCATAAGCAAGGATGATGGGCATAGCTGGCCGGTGTCTGCGCTAAGAGCTCCAGGTTTTGTTAATTCGAATGCGAAGATCTGGGGACAGCGTACCAGCGACGGGAAATATGCAACGGTTTATAATCCATCTGAGTTTAGATGGCCGCTGGCCATCTCCACCAGCAGTGACGGATTAAATTATACCAATTTACTTTTAGTGAATGGAGAAATCGCTCCCATGCGCTACGGAGGAGCCTATAAATCCTATGGCCCACAGTATACCAGAGGAATTATTGAGGGCAATGGACAGGTGCCGGATAAAAATCTCTGGGTGACTTATAGTATGAATAAGGAGGATATCTGGGTGGCGGATATCCCCGTTCCTGTGACCAGCACTGTGAAAAATCAGGCCGATGATGATTTTAATGCATTACCGGATGGCCAGGAACTGAGGTGGTGGAATTATTATAGTCCGCTGATGGCGCCGGTAAGGATAACTAAAATGAAAAATGGTCGGAAGGCTTTAACATTAAAAGATAAAGATCATTTTGATTATGCAAAGGCAACCCGTTTAATACCGCCGGCCAGATCCCTGGTGACTGAAATTAACTTAATGGCTGCTCAGAATAATCTGGGACATCTGGATATTGAGTTCCAGGATAGTGTAGGTACAGCGGCTATTCGTTTAAGTCTTGACAGCCTTGGGTCTTTTTATACAAAAGCCGGATACAGAAATAAAGAAATCATGCATTATGATGCAGATAAACTGTATCATATTGAAGTTAGCTTAAATACCGATAACCGGTTTTATACGGTAAATGTTAACGGACAGGAGAAAATGCGCAATCTGTTCTTTGCACCGGTCCATGAAATCAGCCGGGTTGTATTTAGAACAGGCGGCGTAAGAAGATTTCCGGATGCAGATACGCCGACAGATCCTGTGGATGATTTACCAGACGCCGGTAAAACAGATCCGGAAGCGACTTATTTTATAACCTCATTTAGGACAACAGCTCATTAGAAATGAAAATAAAAGCAAAATATCGGAGGCGGCATCCTTTAGCCAACATCAGGTTCTGGGGACTGCTGATGACAGGAATGCTCGGCTGGATCAGCGGCGTTTCTGCGGCCGTCACTGTGCCACAGGTGATTGGTAATAATATGGTACTTCAAAGAGACAAACCAGTGTCCATATGGGGAGAGGCTGCTCCTTTAGAAAAAGTATCCGTGCAGTTTAAAGGACAGTCCTTGCAGACAACTGCTGATGCGAGCGGACATTGGCTGGTGGTGCTTAGTCCTATGAAGGCCAGCGCGACACCTGCTACAATGGAAGTGTCAGGCACTAATAAAATCGTGTTACATAATATCCTGGTGGGAGAAGTCTGGCTGTGTTCCGGTCAGTCCAATATGGAATATACAATGAGGAAAAACAGCAAGGTAGCATCCACATCCCTGCCCGCTGGCTATCAGCATTCCCCGGTAGATGCCATTCAATATGCTCATAATGATGAAATCAGAATATTTTTAGGTTTAAGAAAGTCGCTGGAAAAACCGCATCCTGAGCATGAAGGCTGGTCTGTTGCGGAAGATTCTGCACTTCGATCCTTTTCCGCAGCGGCCTATTTTTTTGCCAGAAAAATAAATAAGGAATTAAAAGTGCCTGTAGGCATGATTGCGAATGCCATTCCTGGCAGTGCAATTGAACCCTGGCTGGCCGGTCAGATTACAGCCATTGAACCATCTAGTGATCAGTTGTATTTTGATTACAGCAATCCGGGTAAATTTTATCCATCGCTGGTTCAGCCTTTAGCACCTTTTACACTTAGAGGTTTTTTATGGTACCAGGGCGAAACGAATTGTTTTATGAATGACAGCTTGCAATATGCCTACAAAATGCAGGCTTTGATTCACCAGTGGCGTACGCTTTGGGGAGACCGTTTATTGCCTTTTTATTATGTACAAATTGCTCCTTTCTATTACAGTAAGAATAAAGGAGACTATGCGCTGGATACATTCAGTTTACCTAAATTTTGGGAGGCGCAGTCTTTATGCTTACAGATACCCAATACGGGCATGGCGGTAACTACAGATTTACCCGATAATTTAAATAATATTCATCCGCCAGGAAAATGGGCAGTTGGGGACAGGCTGGCAGACATAGCGCTGGCTAAGACCTATGGTCAAAAAAGATCGTTCAGCGGCCCCAGCTTTAAATATGCAAAGACTGTTGGAAATAAATTACTGCTGTATTTTGATCATGCGGAAGGCGGACTCAAATCCAGCAATGGAAAGCCGCTGGATTATTTTGAACTGGCTGCCAGAGACGGGAAATATTACCCGGCCAACGCTAAAGTAATAGGTGATCATATTGAACTGTCCAGTAAAGAGGTGGCAGATCCTGTTAACGCCCGGTTTGCCTGGATAGAATCTGCGCAACCTGATTTTGTGAATCAGGCGGGGTTGCCGGCTGTACCGTTCAGGACGGATAGTCCCTATAAAAACATTAAATTAAATTAGGCTATCCGTAAATTCTTGGATAGAATATTGAACTAAAGGAATGAAAAGAAATGTAATTAAAAACACGGTATTGGCTGGTTTGCTCTTTTTAGCAGGACTGTCTTTTACCCATGTCTGTGCCCAGGAAAATACCCAGACGCAGGTAGTCATGCTATCAGGAACCGGTAGTGATCAAAGCGTGCCATGGGCGTTTTATTGTACGGCTGGTAACAACAGTGGGAAATGGACAACGATTCCTGTTCCATCCAACTGGGAATTGCAGGGCTTTGGCGGGTATAATTACGGGCTGGATAAAGATAGCCTTAGACTCAATGAAAAAGGGATTTACAGGCATTCTTTTAATGTGCCGAAGAGTTGGCAGGGAAAAGTAGTGCGCATTGTTTTTGATGGCGTAATGACAGATGCTGATGTGAAAATAAACGGCAAATCTGCAGGACCTGTTCATCAAGGTGCTTTCTACACATTTAAATATGATATTTCAAGGCTGCTGCATTATGGGAAGGCGAATCAGCTGGAAGTGATTGTTTCAAAAAATTCCAGTAATACTTCGGTTAACAAAGCAGAAAGAAAAGGAGATTTTTGGATTTTTGGAGGTATTTTCAGACCTGTCTATCTGGAAGTTTTGCCTGATATTTATATTAACCGCGTATCTGTTGATGCAAAGGGCAGCGGAGATTTGAACGGCCTGTTACATATTAATCTGCCTGAAAAAAGTAAGACTGATTTTAATAAAGGATTGACGGTAACGGCCCAGCTTTTGGACGAAAAAGATGGTAAAATCGGTACCCTTTTAAAGGGCGACCCCACGGGTCAGGATAACCGCCCGCTGGAGGTCATTGATTCGCTGAAATTAAAGCAGCACCAACTGGTTTTTCTAATTCGCGGCCACTATGGTAAAACAGAAATAAAACCCTGGACTCCTGAAACACCGCAGCTCTATAGACTGCGGGTTCAACTGCTAAGGGATGGAAAACTGATTCATGAAGTTGTAAAGAAAATCGGATTCAGAACGGTGGAAGTGAGGCCAAGGGACGGAATATATGTTAACGGCGTAAAAATTAAATTCAAAGGGGTCAATCACCATAGTTTTTGGCCTTCCACAGGCAGAACGATGTCCAAAACGTTAAGTATAAAGGATGTATTGATGCTGAAGGATATGAATATGAACGCGGTTCGCATGTCTCATTACCCGCCGGATGCTCATTTTCTGGATGCATGCGATTCATTGGGTTTATTTGTTTTAGACGAGCTGACAGGATGGCATCAGCATTATGATACACAGGTAGGATCAAAGTTAGTTGGTGAAATGATGGTGAAGGATGAGAATCATCCAAGTATCGTTATGTGGGATAATGGCAATGAAGGGGGTTTTAATTTTGATCTGGATCATCTCTTTGATCAATATGATATCCAAAAAAGACCGCTTATTCATCCCTGGGCTGTCTTTGGTCATATGGATACCCAGCATTATATTAATTATGACTATGGCAATGGAACTCATCTGCATGGTCATGAAATTACTTTCCCTACTGAATTCTTACATGGCCTTTATGACGGCGGGCTGGGTGCCGGGCTGGGTGATTATTGGCGGGAGATGTGGTCTAACCCGCTGTCGGCAGGAGGGTTTTTGTGGGTCTTCGCCGATGAGGCAGTCGTGAGAACGGATAAAAATGGCATCCTGGATGCTGATGGAGATCACGGTCCTGATGGTATTGTCGGGCCATATCATGAAAAAGAAGGGAGTTATTTTGCGATTAAGGATATCTGGTCGCCCGTATTTATTGAACATAGGGAAATTACACCAGGTTTTGACGGGATATTCAGGGTAGAAAACCGGTATGATTTTACTAATTTAAATACACTTACTTATCAGTGGAAATTAATGCAGGGAGCTCTTCCTGTAGTCAATGCTCATGCGAAAGGTTTTAATCAATTATCTCCCGGTTATAATGCCCTGCTGTCTGGTTCCGTTGTATTAGACAGTGGTTTCGTACCTGAAAATAAATTGCCCGACGTACAGCCCCATGAATGGGGCGCGCTTTCCATTGATTTACCCCGTGATTTTGAAAAGGCAGATTACTTGTCTTTGGTAGTGAGAGATGCGAAAGGGGAGATTATTGTGGCTAAGACCTATGCAATACGCAGTCCATTGCAAAAAGCGGCTGCAACTGTGCAGAAACTGCATCTTACCCGGCAAAAAAATCAGGTACAATGGCTTATTGACAAGCAACCTGATTTTTATGACATCTCAGACGGTAAGGATGGTGACTTCAGTTACCGGTTTGATAGGGCTACCGGTGTTTTGACAAAAGTCGTAAAAGAAGGAAAGGAGATTCCCTTTAATAACGGTCCTGTTTTATGTGATGGATCGGCGCAGCTAAAAAGCTTTGATATTTCTGAATATAAAGATTCGGTCGTCCTTACATCCAGTTTTGAGAGAAAAAGTGATATTCAGAAACTTACCTGGACTGTTTATCCGGACGGGGTATTGAAATTAGACTGCGGATATTTCCCGCATCAGTATGATTATGATTTTATGGGGCTTAGCTTTAACTTTCCTGAAAATCTGGTGACAGGTGTAAAAAGAATGGGTGCAGGGCCTTACAGGGTCTGGAAAAACAGGATGGAAGGAGTGCAGCTGGGGACTTGGGAAAATCGTTATAATAATACCATTACCGGTGAGAATGTTCCGAAAATGATTTATCCTGAATTTAAAGGATATTTTGCCAACCTGTATTGGATGCAGTTACAGACTAAACTAGTGCCTATTACCGTAATATGCAGTTCAGAAGATGTTTTTGTTAGACTGTATACGCCTGATTCTGCCAACAAACCTTATAATACGGCACCCAGATTCCCTGGTGGTGATATTTCCTTTATGCATGCCATTAACCCGATCGGAACAAAATCTCAGGTAGCTGAAAATATGGGTCCTTCCGGCAGAAAAAATATGTATTATGATTATGGGAAATCTATGGATTATGCCAAACCTTTAGTGCTGTATTTCATCTTTGGCGATAAGTCTGATAAATAATTAAAAATTGATTGTTACTATCACATATAAACAAAATATTAAAAAGATCGGACTTGATGAAGCGTGCCTGAGGAGCGTTCATGCTCTATGGGCATCTGTTGCACGTCGGTTATTTTTATTCGCCGTCATGCTTATGGTGGTTATGGGCTCAATAGCTGGTAACCGTTTATACGGAGCCGATGTCATTGCAGAGAACCTGAGTTGTGCAGGCATTACCGCACCTAATAATCTGGATATGAAAACACCGGAATTAAGCTGGCAGATCACCGTGGGGGCAGGTATTAAAAACGTGCTGCAGACAGCCTATCAGATTCAGGTCGCCAGCGATTCGGCGATGCTAGTGACAGGCACAGCTGACCTATGGGATAGCAAAAAGATGATCAGTGACCAGCAATTGAATGTAGTCTATGGAGGCAGCCTGCTGCAGAGTTTTCAGAAGGTTTACTGGCGGGTCAGGGTCTGGACAAACAAGGGCGGCTCTCCATGGAGCAAAATCAGTAACTGGCGCATGGGAATGTTGCATATTTCTGATAGGAAAGCAGAATGGATCGGTTATGATCATCCGTTCGAAGGGGATACGATCATGAAATTTCCCAGGCTTTGCTCCAGATATCTGAGGCGGGGATTTACTACTGATAAAAAAGTGAAGTCCGCCATTGCCTACATCAGTGGATTAGGCCTTTATGAACTGCATATTAACGGGCGGAAAGCAGGGGGCGGGGTATTAGCACCTGCACCCACGGATTATACAAAAACTGTACTCTATAATGCGATTGATGTAACGGATCTGCTTCGGGCTGGTGAAAATGTGGTTGGCGTTATATTAGGTAATGGACGCTTTTTTGCGATGCGACAAAATTACAAAATCTGGAAGTGGCGGACCTTTGGTTTTCCAAAACTTTATTTTCAATTACGCATTGAATATGAGGATGGTAGTATCAAAAATGTTGTTTCAGACAGGCACTGGGATATCTCCGGAAAAGGGCCCATTCGCAATAATAACGAATATGACGGGGAGGTTTATGACGCGAGAATGGAACTGGCAGGCTGGGATAGTCCGGGGTATACC
>Ga0164242_10002339_pt1 | contig 21980 bp, 35 predicted proteins | sample OricomgcompostMG_FD_108783 | JGI IMG/M metagenome (GOLD analysis project Ga0164242, IMG submission 108783) | Miracle-Growth compost microbial communities from Emeryville, California, USA - Original compost - Miracle growth compost (MG) ... | reverse complement strand
GCTGCGGCTTTGACCCTGTCCGGACCTGCCGGTAGCCTTGGAGGCCGTGCCCGCTCTGTCGGGCCCTTGCGCGTGCTCGCGATCCGAAGGTCCCCGAGGCCGACGGATGGCGGCACCGGACGGTCACCTGGGCCGCCGCGCCACACGATCCGAGAATCAGCGGATCTCGTCGCGCGGAGACCGGGGCGACACGCCCGGGCGCGGGGGTCGAAGCGGGACTCCAGACCAGCGGGGTAGTCGCGCGACGGGCGACGATCCGCACCATGCCGGCCGTCCTGGGTGACGGGGTCCGGTCGACCAGAGCTCAACTACCAGACGGAGACGTAGTGCCTACGATCCAGCAGCTGGTCCGCAAGGGCCGGCAGGCGAAGACCAACAAGTCGAAGACGCCTGCCCTCAAGGGCAGCCCCCAGCGCCGCGGCGTGTGCACCCGTGTGTACACGACCACCCCGAAGAAGCCGAACTCCGCCCTCCGCAAGGTCGCCCGCGTGCGCCTGTCGTCGGGTGTCGAGGTCACGGCCTACATCCCGGGCGTCGGCCACAACCTGCAGGAGCACTCGATCGTGCTCGTCCGCGGTGGTCGTGTGAAGGACCTCCCGGGTGTCCGCTACAAGATCGTGCGCGGCGCGCTCGACACGCAGGGCGTGAAGAACCGCAAGCAGGCGCGCAGCCGCTACGGCGCGAAGAAGGGCTGAACCGATGCCTCGTAAGGGTCCCGCTCCGAAGCGTGCGCTCATCGTCGACCCCGTCTACGGGTCGCCGGTCGTCACGCAGCTCATCAACAAGATCCTCCTCGACGGCAAGAAGACCGTCGCGGAGTCGATCGTCTACGGCGCGCTCGAGGGCGTGCGCGAGAAGACCCAGCAGGACCCGGTCGTCGTGCTCAAGCGCGCGCTCGACAACGTGCGTCCGTCGCTCGAGGTCCGCTCGCGCCGCGTCGGCGGCGCCACCTACCAGGTCCCGGTCGAGGTGCGCCCCGTGCGCGCGACGACGCTGGCCCTGCGCTGGCTCACGGACTACTCGCGCGCCCGCCGCGAGAAGACCATGACCGAGCGCCTGATGAACGAGATCCTCGACGCCTCGAACGGCCTCGGTGCCGCGGTGAAGCGTCGTGAGGACATGCACAAGATGGCCGAGTCGAACCGGGCCTTCGCGCACTACCGCTGGTGATCCGAGACGCACGCGGCCCGGCCCAGCGTCGGGCCGCGTGCGACCGGCGACCGGCCACCCACCCTTCCCACAGACCAAGGGGCAATCCACGTGGCACTCGACGTGCTGACCGACCTCACGAAGGTCCGCAACATCGGCATCATGGCGCACATCGATGCCGGCAAGACCACGACGACCGAGCGGATCCTGTTCTACACGGGCGTCAACTACAAGATCGGTGAGACGCACGACGGCGCCTCGACGATGGACTGGATGGAGCAGGAGCAGGAGCGCGGCATCACGATCACGTCGGCCGCGACGACCTGCTACTGGAAGAACAACCAGATCAACATCATCGACACCCCCGGGCACGTCGACTTCACGGTCGAGGTCGAGCGCTCGCTGCGCGTCCTCGACGGTGCCGTCGCGGTGTTCGACGGCAAGGAGGGCGTCGAGCCCCAGTCCGAGACGGTGTGGCGCCAGGCCGACAAGTACGACGTGCCGCGCATCTGCTTCGTCAACAAGATGGACAAGCTCGGTGCGGACTTCTACTTCACGGTCAAGACGATCGTCGACCGCCTGAAGGCCAAGCCGCTGGTCATCCAGCTCCCGATCGGCTCCGAGAACGACTTCGTCGGCGTCGTGGACCTCGTCGAGCAGCGCGCCCTGGTGTGGCGCGGCGAGACGGCCCTCGGCGAGAAGTACGAGATCGAGGAGATCCCGGCCGACCTCGTCGAGAAGGCGGAGCAGTACCGCGCCGAGCTCCTCGAGGCCGTCGCCGAGACCGACGACGCGCTGCTCGAGAAGTTCCTCGGCGGCGAGGAGCTCACGGTCGCCGAGATCAAGGCCGGCATCCGCCAGCTCACGATCTCGTCGCAGGCCTACCCGGTCCTGTGCGGCTCGGCGTTCAAGAACAAGGGCGTGCAGCCCATGCTCGACGCCGTCATCGACTACCTGCCGTCGCCCATCGACGTGCCGGCCGTCGAGGGCCACGACGTCAAGGACGAGTCGGTCACGATCGAGCGGCACCCGGACGCGACGGAGCCGTTCTCGGCGCTCGCGTTCAAGGTCGCGGCGCACCCGTTCTTCGGCAAGCTGACCTACGTCCGCGTGTACTCCGGCAAGGTGGAGCAGGGCGCCCAGGTGCTCAACTCGACCAAGGGCAAGAAGGAGCGCATCGGGAAGCTCTTCCAGATGCACTCCAACAAGGAGAACCCGGTCGGCGAGGCCACCGCGGGTCACATCTACGCGTTCATCGGTCTGAAGGACGTCACCACCGGTGACACCCTGACGGACCCGACCGCTCCGGTGATCCTCGAGTCGATGACCTTCCCCGAGCCCGTCATCGACGTGGCGATCGAGCCCAAGACCAAGGGCGACCAGGAGAAGCTCTCCACGGCGATCCAGAAGCTCGCCGAGGAGGACCCGACGTTCCGCGTCAAGCTCGACGAGGAGACCGGCCAGACCGTCATCGGCGGCATGGGCGAGCTCCACCTCGACATCCTCGTCGACCGCATGCGTCGCGAGTTCAAGGTCGAGGCCAACGTCGGCAAGCCGCAGGTCGCGTACCGCGAGACCATCCGCCGCAAGGTGGACAAGGTCGAGTACGTGCACAAGAAGCAGACCGGTGGCTCGGGTCAGTACGCGAAGGTCCAGGTGACCTTCGAGCCGCTCGACCCGGCCGAGGGCGAGCTGTACGAGTTCGAGAACGCGGTCACCGGTGGCCGCATCCCGCGCGAGTACATCCCGTCGGTCGACGCGGGCATCCAGAACGCGATGCAGCAGGGTGTCCTCGCGGGCTTCCCGATGGTGGGCGTCAAGGCGACGCTGATCGACGGCGCCTACCACGAGGTCGACTCCTCCGAGATGGCGTTCAAGATCGCCGGCTCGATGGTCCTCAAGGAGGCCGCGCGCAAGGCCGACCCGGCTCTGCTCGAGCCGATCATGGCGGTCGAGGTGCGTACCCCCGAGGACTACATGGGTGATGTCATCGGCGACCTGAACTCGCGCCGCGGCATGATCCAGTCGATGGAGGACGCGACGGGCGTGAAGGTGATCCGCGCCCAGGTGCCCCTCTCGGAGATGTTCGGGTACGTCGGTGACCTGCGGTCGAAGACCCAGGGCCGTGCGGTGTACTCGATGCAGTTCGACAGCTACGCCGAGGTTCCTCGGAACGTTGCCGACGAGATCATCAAGAAGACCCGGGGCGAGTAGTCCCACAGGTCGAAACCTGTAGTTCCATCACACAACCCGACCAGTAGGACCGCGCGCCTCGCGTCTACCCTCCCGGTAGCCGCAGACGGGCACTCTCTACCAAGTCCCAAGGAGGACACCCAGTGGGCAAGGCGAAGTTCGAGCGGACGAAGCCGCACGTCAACATCGGGACCATCGGTCACGTCGACCACGGCAAGACGACGCTGACCGCCGCGATCTCGAAGGTGCTGCACGACAAGTACCCGGACCTGAACCCCTTCACGCCGTTCGACGAGATCGACAAGGCGCCGGAGGAGAAGCAGCGCGGTATCACGATCAACATCGCGCACGTCGAGTACCAGACGGAGAAGCGTCACTACGCGCACGTCGACGCTCCGGGTCACGCCGACTACATCAAGAACATGATCACGGGTGCGGCGCAGATGGACGGCGCCATCCTCGTGGTCGCCGCGACGGACGGCCCGATGGCCCAGACGCGTGAGCACGTCCTGCTCGCCCGTCAGGTCGGCGTCCCCTACCTGCTCGTGGCGCTCAACAAGGCCGACGTCGTCGACGACGAGGAGATCCTCGAGCTCGTCGAGGTCGAGGTCCGCGAGCTCCTGTCGGCGCAGGGCTTCCCCGGCGACGACGTCCCGGTCGTGCGCGTCTCGGGCCTCAAGGCGCTCGAGGGCGACCCGGTCTGGGTCAAGTCGGTCGAGGACCTGCTGGACGCGGTCGACGAGAACGTGCCGGACCCGGTGCGCGACATCGACAAGCCGTTCCTCATGCCGATCGAGGACGTCTTCACGATCACCGGCCGTGGCACGGTCGTCACGGGTCGTGTCGAGCGTGGCCGCCTCAAGGTGAACGAGGAGGTCGAGATCGTCGGCATCAAGGAGAAGGCGATCAAGACGACGGTCACCGGCGTCGAGATGTTCCGCAAGCTCCTCGACTACGCCGAGGCGGGCGAGAACGTCGGTCTGCTCCTGCGCGGCACGAAGCGCGAGGAGGTCGAGCGCGGCCAGGTCGTCGTGAAGCCGGGTTCGATCACGCCCCACACCGAGTTCGAGGGCCAGGTCTACATCCTGGCCAAGGACGAGGGCGGCCGTCACAACCCGTTCTACGGCAACTACCGTCCGCAGTTCTACTTCCGGACGACGGACGTCACCGGCGTCATCACGCTGCCCGAGGGCACCGAGATGGTCATGCCCGGTGACAACACCGAGATCCACGTGCAGCTGATCCAGCCCATCGCCATGGAGGAGGGCCTCGGCTTCGCCATCCGCGAGGGTGGCCGCACCGTCGGCTCGGGCCGCGTCATCAAGATCCTCAAGTGATCCCGGCCCCTCGGGGCTGATCGCTGAGCGCAGGGCCCGGATGCTTCGGCATCCGGGCCCTGCGTCGTGTGTGCCTCGGCCGCCCGGCGCGCGCCGTCGGCGGGTCCGCCGAGGTCGAGCTGGACCGTTTCGGTTCCGCCGAGCCCCGCGCAGACGTCCCGGCGGCCGCCCGGTTCGTGCTAGTTTCCCGCGGGTCGTCGAAGGGAATGCCATGTCAGCGCGGGTCGGTCAGCCGTTCGTCCACGAGGACGGGCCGCGGGGTGAGGGCGCTGCCGGCGAGGCGGTGACCCCGGCGGGTGAGCCGATCGGCGCGCTGGCGGCGCGGTGCACGCCGGCCGACGAGCTCGACCCGGAGACGTACGAGCGGCTGCTGGTGGTGCTCGACCGGATGGCCTGAGCGCCCGCGGGTGCGGGTCGCCGACCCGGCCGGACGAGGGTCACACCGGCGCGGCTTGGAGATCTCGCGTGCCGTCTGGCACACTATCCAGGTTGCCCGTTGCGGGCGTGCGTCCTCGCGCGCCGCTGCTGGGCTGGGAAACGTGGAGAGTCACCGGACCCCGGGGTCGACCCGGCGGTGGAGGCTCGACTACAACCACCGACCTCGTGCCGCCAAGGTACGCAGTGCAGAGGTGCGTCGCGGAATGCGACACGCCCGAGTGCGGGGGTCGGACGGACCGGTTCGAAGAGAGAGAAGTAGACGACGCCATGGCGGGACAGAAGATCCGCATCCGGCTCAAGTCCTACGACCACGAGGTCATCGACAGCTCGGCGCGCAAGATCGTCGACACGGTGACTCGCGCTGGTGCGTCGGTCGTGGGTCCGGTGCCGCTGCCGACGGAGAAGAACGTCTTCTGCGTCATCCGGTCGCCCCACAAGTACAAGGACAGCCGCGAGCACTTCGAGATGCGGACGCACAAGCGGCTCATCGACATCATCGACCCCACGCCGAAGGCCGTCGACTCGCTCATGCGTCTCGACCTGCCCGCGGACGTGAACATCGAGATCAAGCTCTGACGCTGGGAAGGAACTGATCTTCATGGTTACCCAGCAGAACGCGCGCCCCGTCACGGCGGTGCTCGGCACGAAGCTCGGCATGACGCAGGTGTGGGACGACAACGGTCGTCTCGTGCCCGTCACCGTGGTCGCGGTCGGCACGAACGTCGTCACGCAGGTCCGCTCCGCTGAGGCTGACGGCTACGCGGCGGTCCAGCTGGCCCACGGCCAGATCGACCCCCGCAAGGTCACGCAGCCGCTCAAGGGCCACTTCGAGAAGGCCGGCGTGACGCCGCGCCGGCATGTGGCCGAGATCCGCACGCCGAACGCCGCCGAGTTCACGCTCGGCCAGGAGCTCGGCGCCGACGTGTTCGAGGCGGGCCAGCTCGTCGACGTCGTCGGCACGACCAAGGGCAAGGGCACGGCCGGTGTCATGAAGCGTCACGGCTTCGCCGGCGTCAGCGCCTCCCACGGTTCGCACCGCAACCACCGCAAGCCGGGCTCGATCGGTGGCGCATCGACGCCGTCGCGCGTGTTCAAGGGCCTGCGGATGGCCGGTCGGATGGGCAACGTCCGTCAGACCACCCAGAACCTGACCGTGCACGCGGTCGACGCGGAGCGGGGCTTCCTGCTCGTCAAGGGTGCCGTTCCCGGCCCCAAGGGCGGCGTCGTCGTCGTGCGTACCGCTGTGAAGGGTGCGTGACCTCCATGAGCGACACGCTGACCGTCGACGTCCTCGACGCCCAGGGCAAGAAGGCCGGCCAGGCCGACCTGCCCGCGGACGTCTTCGACGTGCAGACGAACGTCCCGCTGATCCACCAGGTCGTCGTCGCGCAGCTCGCTGCGGCCCGCCAGGGCACGCACGACACGAAGACGCGTGGCGAGGTCCGCGGTGGCGGCAAGAAGCCGTACAAGCAGAAGGGCACCGGCCGCGCCCGTCAGGGCTCGACCCGCGCCCCGCAGTTCGCCGGCGGTGGCACGGTCCACGGCCCGCAGCCGCGTGACTACTCGCAGAAGACCCCGAAGAAGATGAAGGCCGCGGCGCTCCGCGGTGCTCTCTCGGACCGCGCCCGCGCGGGTCGCGTGCACGTCGTCTCGGGCTTCGCCCCGGGCCAGGCGCCGTCGACGAAGGCCGCTCTCGCGGTGCTCGACAACCTCTCGGTGCGCCGTCACGTGCTCGTCGTGGTCGAGCGCTCGGACGAGATCACGTGGAAGTCGCTGCGGAACGTCGAGCGGGTCCACCTGCTCGTCGCCGACCAGCTCAACACGTACGACGTCCTCGTCTCGGACGACGTGGTCTTCACGCAGGGCGCGCTCGACGCGTTCCTCGCCGCTCCCGCCAAGGGTGCCAAGGCCACGGCCACCGAGTCCGAGGCGCAGGAGGAGACGAAGTGACCGCCGTCGGAAAGGACCCGCGCGACATCCTGATCGCGCCGGTCGTCTCGGAGAAGAGCTACGGCCTGCTCGACGAGGGCAAGTACACGTTCCTCGTCGACCCGCGCGCCAACAAGACCGAGATCAAGATCGCCGTCGAGCAGGTCTTCGGCGTCAAGGTCGACTCGGTCAACACCGCGAACCGTCAGGGCAAGGCCCGTCGGACCCGGTTCGGCGTCGGCCGTCGCAAGAACACGAAGCGTGCGATCGTCACCCTCCGCGAGGGCACGATCGACATCTTCGGCGGACCGGTCGGCTGAGCGGCCCGGAAGGACTGAGGACTCATGGGAATCCGTAAGTACAAGCCGACGACGCCGGGCCGCCGTGGCTCGAGCGTGGCCGACTTCGCCGAGATCAGGCGCTCCACGCCGGAGAAGTCGCTGGTCCGCCCGCTGACCAAGTCGGGCGGCCGCAACTCCTCGGGCCGCGTGACGACGCGCCACCACGGTGGCGGCCACAAGCGCGCGTACCGCGTGATCGACTTCCGTCGTCACGACAAGGACGGCGTGCCGGCCAAGGTCGCGCACATCGAGTACGACCCGAACCGCACGGCGCGCATCGCGCTGCTGCACTACGCGGACGGCGAGAAGCGCTACATCATCGCGCCGAACAAGCTGTCGCAGGGCGACGTCGTCGAGGCCGGTCCCGGCGCCGACATCAAGCCCGGCAACAACCTGCCGCTGCGCAACATCCCGACCGGTACGGTCATCCACGCCATCGAGCTGCGGCCCGGCGGCGGTGCGAAGATCGCGCGGTCGGCCGGCACCTCGGTGCAGCTCGTCGCGAAGGACGGCCCGTACGCGCAGCTGCGCATGCCGTCCGGCGAGATCCGCAACGTCGACCTGCGCTGCCGCGCGACGATCGGCGAGGTCGGCAACGCCGAGCAGTCGAACATCAACTGGGGCAAGGCCGGCCGCATGCGCTGGAAGGGCAAGCGCCCGACCGTCCGCGGTGTCGCGATGAACCCGATCGACCACCCGCACGGTGGTGGTGAGGGCAAGACCTCCGGTGGTCGCCACCCGGTCAGCCCGTGGGGTCAGCCCGAGGGCCGCACCCGCCGTCCGAACAAGCCGAGCGACAAGCTCATCGTGCGCCGTCGGCGCACCGGCAAGAAGCGCTGATAGGAGCCCGAGAGAATGCCTCGCAGCCTCAAGAAGGGCCCGTTCGTCGACGGCCACCTGCAGAAGAAGGTCGACGCGCAGAACGAGTCCGGGAGCAAGAACGTCATCAAGACGTGGTCCCGTCGTTCGGTCATCACGCCGGACTTCCTCGGCCACACGTTCGCCGTGCACGACGGACGCAAGCACACCCCGGTGTTCGTGACGGAGTCGATGGTCGGGCACAAGCTCGGCGAGTTCGCCCCGACGCGGACGTTCCGCGGCCACGAGAAGGACGACCGGAAGGGCCGTCGCCGCTGACCCCGGTCAGCAGGTGACGCCTGACGGCAGAGACAGAAGGCAGGACAGCAATGGAAGCCAAGGCGAAGGCGCGGTTCGTCCGCGTCACGCCCCAGAAGGCCCGGCGCGTCGTGGACCTCATCCGTGGCAAGCGGGCCGACGAGGCCGTGGCGGTGCTGAAGTTCGCGCCGCAGGCGGCGGCCGAGCCGGTGCTCAAGACGGTGCAGTCCGCGATCGCGAACGCGACCGAGGGTGCCAAGCGCTCCAACGAGCGTCTCGACCCGGCGGACCTCTACATCTCCGAGGTCTTCGTCGACGAGGGTCCGACGCTCAAGCGGTTCCGTCCCCGTGCGCAGGGTCGCGCGGGCCGGATCCTCAAGCGCACGAGCCACATCACGGTCGTCGTCGCCGAGCGAACGACTGCCAACTCCAAGGGAGGGACCCGCTAGTGGGACAGAAGGTCAACCCGCTCGGGTACCGCCTGGGCATCACCACGGACCACCGCTCGCGCTGGTTCGCCGACTCGACCAAGCCGGGTCAGCGCTACCGCGACTACGTCCGCGAGGACGTCCAGATCCGCAAGCTCATGAGCACGGGTCTGGAGCGCGCGGGCATCGCGAAGGTCGAGATCGAGCGCACCCGTGACCGCGTCCGCGTGGACATCCACACGGCGCGTCCGGGCATCGTCATCGGCCGCCGCGGCGCCGAGGCCGACCGCATCCGCGGCGAGCTCGAGAAGCTCACGGGCAAGCAGGTCCAGCTGAACATCCTCGAGGTGAAGAACGCCGAGATCGAGGCTCAGCTGGTCGCCCAGGGCATCGCCGAGCAGCTCGCGAGCCGCGTGTCGTTCCGTCGTGCCATGCGCAAGGGCATCCAGTCGGCGCAGCGCGCCGGCGCCAAGGGCATCCGCGTGCAGGTCTCGGGCCGCCTCGGCGGCGCGGAGATGAGCCGCACGGAGTTCTACCGCGAGGGTCGCGTGCCGCTGCACACCCTGCGCGCCAACATCGACTACGGGTTCTTCGAGGCTCGCACCACGTTCGGGCGCATCGGCGTCAAGGTGTGGGTCTACAAGGGCGACGTCACGGAGAAGGAGTTCGCCCGCGAGCAGGCGACCCAGGCCCCGCGTCCGTCGCGTGGTCCGCGCGGTGAGCGCGGCGAGCGTGGCGACCGCGGTCCCCGTGGTGGCGGCGCGCGTCGGGAGCAGCGTGAGGCCGCTCCCGCCGCCGAGGCCGTCGAGGTCAACCCCGAGGCGACCCCCGAGACCGGAACGGAGGCCTGAGCCGTGCTGATCCCCCGCCGACTCAAGCACCGCAAGCAGCACCACCCCGGGCGCTCCGGCGCCGCGACCGGTGGCACGACGATCTCGTTCGGCGACTACGGCATCCAGGCTCTCGAGCCGGCCTACGTCACGAACCGCCAGATCGAGGCTGCGCGTATCGCCATGACCCGCCACATCAAGCGTGGTGGGAAGGTCTGGATCAACATCTACCCGGACCGTCCCCTCACGAAGAAGCCCGCCGAGACCCGCATGGGCTCCGGCAAGGGCTCGCCCGAGTGGTGGATCGCCAACGTCAAGCCGGGCCGAGTGATGTTCGAGCTCGCCGGCGTCCCGGAGCCGCTCGCTCGCGAGGCCATGCGTCGCGCGCAGCACAAGCTCCCGATGAAGACCCGTTTCGTGGTTCGCGAGGGTGGTAACTGATGGCTATCGGCACCAAGGAGCTCGCTCCGACCGAGCTGGACGCCTTCGACGACGACAAGCTGGTCGCCGAGCTGAAGAAGGCCAAGGAGGAGCTGTTCAACCTCCGCTTCCAGTCGGCCACCGGCCAGCTCGAGAGCCACGGTCGGCTCAAGGCCGTCCGCCGCGACATCGCGCGGATCTACACGATCCTGCGTGAGCGCGAGCTCGGCATCCGTACCGCGCCGACCGCGAGCGAGTGAGGCAGACATGACTGAGAAGCACACCACCGCCACGGCGGAGCACCGCGCGTACCGCAAGACGCGCCGCGGCTACGTCGTCAGCGACAAGATGCAGAAGACCGTCGTGGTCGAGGTCGAGGACCGGGTCAAGCACCCGCTCTACGGCAAGGTCATCCGACGCACCAGCAAGGTCAAGGCGCACGACGAGCAGAACTCGGCGGGCATCGGCGACCTCGTCCTGATCATGGAGACCCGTCCGCTGTCCGCGACCAAGCGGTGGCGCGTCGTGGAGATCCTCGAGAAGGCCAAGTAGGACCCGCACCATCCCAGTTGCCCACGGGCGGCGGGTCGAGGTCTCGTCCGAGGCCCGCCGCGACGTGTGCATCACGGCAACTATCCGTTCGGCCAGGCTGCCGGCGAACGCCAGGCAGAACCCGCCAGACGACAGGAGTAGGTAGATGATCCAGCAGGAGACGCGGCTGCGCGTCGCCGACAACACGGGTGCCAAGGAGATTCTCTGCATCCGCGTTCTCGGTGGCTCCGGCCGTCGCTACGCCGGTATCGGCGACGTCATCGTCGCCACCGTCAAGGACGCGATCCCCGGTGGCAACGTCAAGAAGGGCGACGTCGTCAAGGCCGTCGTCGTGCGCACGGTCAAGGAGCGCCGCCGTCCCGACGGCTCGTACATCAAGTTCGACGAGAACGCGGCCGTGATCCTCAAGAACGACGGGGAGCCCCGCGGCACCCGCATCTTCGGTCCCGTCGGCCGCGAGCTGCGTGACAAGAAGTTCATGAAGATCATCTCGCTGGCTCCGGAGGTGCTCTGACCATGGCGAAGATCAAGAAGGGCGACCTCGTGGTCGTCATCTCGGGCCGCGACAAGGGCCAGCAGGGCCGCGTCCTCGCGGTGCTGACCGAGTCGCAGCGTGTCGTGGTCGAGGGCGTGCAGCGCGTGCAGAAGCACGTGAAGGCCGGCCAGACGAACCGCGGCAGCCGCACCGGCGGCATCGAGACCGTCGAGGCCCCGATCCACATCAGCAACGTGATGCTGGTCGACCCGGAGACCAAGAAGGGCACCCGGGTGGGCTACCGCACCGAGCAGGTCGAGCGTGACGGTCGCACCCGGACGGTCCGCGTCCGCGTCGCCAAGCGTTCCGGGAAGGACATCTGATGAGCGACACGATCGTCGCCCCGCAGACCCCGCGGCTCAAGAAGCAGTACAACGACGAGATCAAGCCGGCGCTGTTCACGCAGTTCGGCCACGAGAACATCAACCAGGTCGCGCGGCTCGTCAAGGTCGTCGTGAACATGGGTGTGGGCGAGGCCGCCAAGGACTCGAAGCTCATCGAGGGCGCGATCCGCGACCTCACCCAGATCACGGGCCAGAAGCCGCAGGTCACCAAGGCCCGCAAGTCGATCGCGCAGTTCAAGCTGCGTGAGGGCATGCCGATCGGCGCCCACGTGACGCTGCGCGGCGACCGTGCCTGGGAGTTCCTGGACCGCCTGGTCTCGACCGCGCTGCCGCGCATCCGCGACTTCCGCGGGCTGTCGCCCAAGCAGTTCGACGGGCACGGCAACTACACGTTCGGGCTCACGGAGCAGTCGGTCTTCCACGAGATCGACCAGGACCGGATCGACCGCGTCCGTGGCATGGACATCACCGTCGTGACGACGGCCGAGACGGATGACGAGGGCCGTGCCTTCCTCAAGGCGCTCGGCTTCCCGTTCAAGGAGGACTGACATGGCGAAGACCGCCCTCGTCAACAAGGCCGCCGGCAAGCAGAAGTTCGCGGTGCGTGGCTACACGCGCTGCCAGCGCTGCGGGCGTCCGCACTCGGTGTACCGCAAGTTCGGCCTGTGCCGGATCTGCGTGCGGGAGATGGCCCACCGCGGCGAGCTCCCCGGCGTCACCAAGAGCAGCTGGTAACCCGTAGGAACAAGCGTCGGTAGGTCCCGGCTCGCCCTGCACGTCAGGACGGGCCGGGATACCCCGGCGAGAGAGGGCTGAAGCCCCCATGACCATGACCGACCCGATCGCAGACTTCCTGACGCGTCTGCGCAACGCGAACTCGGCGCACCACGACGAGGTGACCATCCCGTTCTCGAAGCTCAAGTCGAGCATCGCGGAGATCCTCAAGGCCGAGGGCTACATCGCGAGCTGGACCGTCGAGGACGCCCAGGTGGGCAAGAACCTCGTCGTCACGCTGAAGTACGGCCCCAACCGCGAGCGTGCGCTCGCCGGCGTCAAGCGCGTGTCCAAGCCGGGCCTGCGCGTGTACGCCAAGTCGACCAACCTGCCGAAGGTTCTCGGCGGCCTGGGCGTGGCGATCCTGTCCACGTCGTCCGGCCTCCTGACCGACAAGCAGGCCGCCAAGAAGGGCGTGGGTGGGGAAGTCCTCGCCTACGTCTGGTAACGAGACCGGAAGGAGAGAAGCCATGTCTCGAATCGGCAGAATCCCCGTCCCGGTCCCGGCCGGCGTGGACGTCAACATCGATGGTGCGCTCGTGACGGTGAAGGGCCCGAAGGGGACCCTGAGCCACACGGTTGCCGCGCCGATCCAGGTCGAGCGCAACGACGCCGGCGCCCTCGTGGTGTCGCGTCCGGACGACGAGCGCCTGTCGCGCTCGCTGCACGGCCTGACCCGCACGCTGCTGGCGAACCTCGTCACCGGCGTGACGGAGGGCTACGTCAAGAAGCTCGAGATCGTCGGCACCGGTTACCGCGTGACCGCCAAGGGCTCGGACCTCGAGTTCGCCCTCGGCTTCAGCCACCCGGTGGTCGTCACCCCGCCCGAGGGCATCACGTTCGTGGTCGAGGCCCCGACGCGCTTCTCGGTGCAGGGCATCGACAAGCAGCAGGTCGGCGAGGTCGCCGCGAACATCCGCAAGATCCGCAAGCCCGAGCCGTACAAGGGCAAGGGCGTGCGCTACGCGGGCGAGAACGTGCGCCGCAAGGTCGGAAAGGCTGGTAAGTAGGCCATGGCGATCAGCATCAAGGGCAAGGGCAAGGCGATCTCGCGCAAGCGTCGTCACCTCCGCCTGCGCAAGAAGGTCGTGGGCACGGCCGCCCGTCCCCGTCTCGTCGTGACCCGCTCCGCGCGGCACATCACGGCGCAGGTCGTGGACGACGCGATCGGCCAGACGGTCGCGTCGGCGTCGACCCTCGAGGCCGCGCTGCGCACCGCCGAGGGCGACAAGACCGCTAAGGCCCGCAAGGTCGGCGAGCTCGTCGCCGAGCGCGCGAAGGCCAAGGGCATCGAGGCGGTCGTGTTCGACCGCGGCGGCAACAAGTACCACGGCCGCGTGGCCGCAGTTGCCGACGGCGCTCGCGAGAGCGGCCTGGCGCTGTGACGACGTCGAACCGGAAGAAGAGGACTCACTGATGGCTGCTCCTGCACGCAGCAACACCGGTGCTCAGGGCACCGGCGGCGAGCGCCGTGACGGCGGTCGTCGTGACGGCGGTCGTCGCCAGGACGCCGCAGAGAAGAGCGCCTTCGTCGAGCGCGTCGTGACGATCAACCGTGTCGCGAAGGTCGTCAAGGGCGGCCGTCGCTTCAGCTTCACCGCGCTCGTCGTGGTGGGCGACGGTGACGGCACGGTCGGCGTCGGCTACGGCAAGGCCAAGGAGGTGCCCGCGGCGATCGCCAAGGGTGTCGAGGAGGCGAAGAAGAACTTCTTCCGCATCCCGCGCATCCAGGGCACCATCCCGCACCCCGTCCAGGGTGAGGCCGCCGCCGGCGTCGTGTTCCTGCGCCCCGCGTCCCCCGGTACCGGCGTGATCGCCGGTGGCCCGGTGCGCGCGGTGCTCGAGTGCGCCGGCATTCACGACGTGCTGAGCAAGTCGCTCGGCTCGTCGAACTCCATCAACATCGTGCACGCGACCGTCCAGGCGCTGCGCAACCTCGAGCAGCCGGAGGCCGTGGCCGCGCGCCGTGGCCTGCCGCTCGAGCACGTGGTGCCCGCGCCGCTGCTGCGCGCCCAGGCCGCCGGCCGTGCGGCCGCGGCGGAGAAGGTGGGTGCGTGATGGCCCGTCTCAAGGTGACGCAGAAGCGTTCCGGCATCGGTGGCAAGCAGAACCAGCGCGACACGCTGCGCACGCTGGGCCTGAAGCGGATCGGCGACGTCGTCGTCAAGGAGGACCGTCCGGAGATCCGCGGCATGGTCCAGACCGTGCGCCACCTGGTCGCGGTCGAGGAGGTCGAGTGACCATGGCTGACGAGAAGCCCGAGGTGACCGAGGAGGCGAAGGCCCCCAAGGCCGCCGCCAAGAAGGCCCCCGCGAAGAAGGCGGAAGCGGCGCAGGCCGCTCCGAAGGCGACGAGCAAGGCCGCCAAGGCCGAGGCCACGGCGGACGAGAAGCCCGCCAAGGCTCCCGCTCGCGCGTCCAAGGCGAAGGCCGAGGCCGCCGCCGAGGAGAAGCCGAAGGCTGCCGAGAAGAAGGCGCCGGCGAAGAAGGTCGTCTCCGAGGCGGCGGCGAAGGCCGCGGCCGAGGCGGCCCAGCCGGGTGCCGGCGGCACGCTGAAGATCCACCACCTGCGTCCGGCCCCCGGCGCCAAGACCGCGAAGACCCGAGTCGGTCGCGGTGAGGCGTCGAAGGGCAAGACGGCCGGTCGTGGCACCAAGGGCACCAAGGCCCGCTACCAGGTGCCGGACCGGTTCGAGGGTGGCCAGATGCCGCTGCACATGCGCCTGCCGAAGCTGCGCGGCTTCAAGAACCCGTTCCGCGTCGAGTACCAGGTGGTCAACCTCGACCGCCTGTCGGCGCTCTACCCGGACGGCGGCGACGTCACCGTCGCCGACCTCGTCGCGAAGGGCGCGGTCCGCAAGGGCCAGCCCGTCAAGGTGCTCGGCACCGGCGACATCTCGGTCAAGGTCTCGGTGGCCGTGGACGCCTACTCGGCGTCGGCCAAGGAGAAGATCGTGGCCGCCGGCGGGAGCGTCGCGCAGGACTGATCTGCGCCGACGTCCGGACGGATGACAGAACGCCTCAGCGGGCGGTCCCGGGAGCTTCCCGGGGCCGCCCGCTGTCGTTCGCGCCGGTGTCCGCCCGCCCGCGCGCCGCGTCGGGGCGCCCCGCGCGGAGGAGAGCGACGGGCACGTCCGGGGTTCGGCGCCGCCGGTCGGGCTCGTCACGGATCCCGCTCTGCGGGCGCGGGCCGCGGCACGCCGCGCGGAGGGTAGTCTGTCCCGGCGGTCCGTCCCGCTCATCGACGGCAACGGAGCCGGAGGACGGCCCTTACTGCAGGAGGACGACAGGTGCTGGGTGCATTCGTGCGGGCGTTCCGGACGCCCGATCTGCGGCGCAAGCTGCTCTTCACGATCGGCGTCATGGTCGTGTTCCGCATCGGCTCGTTCCTGCCGACGCCGGGCGTGAGCTATCCGAACGTCCAGAAGTGCATCGACCAGAGCGGCAACAACGACCTGCTCGGCATCGTCAACCTGTTCAGCGGTGGCGCGCTGCTCAAGCTGTCGGTCTTCTCGCTCGGGATCATGCCGTACATCACTGCGAGCATCATCGTCCAGCTGCTGCGCGTGGTGATCCCCAAGTTCGAGGAGCTCCACAAGGAGGGCCAGGCCGGCACCGCGAAGCTCACGCAGTACACGCGCTACCTGACGATCGGCCTCGCGATCCTGCAGTCGACGACGATCATCGCCGTCGCGCGCAGCGGCCAGCTGTTCACCGGCTGCCAGTACGACGTGATCCCCGACGACTCGTGGACCGCGCTCCTCATCATGGTCATCACCATGACCGCGGGCACCGGTCTGATCATGTGGCTGGCCGAGCTCATCACCGAGCGCGGCGTCGGCAACGGCATGTCGCTCCTCATCTTCACGTCGATCGCGGCGAGCTTCCCGCAGGCCATGTGGTCGATCGCGGGCGGTAGCGGCGGCGCGGGCAAGTTCATCCTCGTCCTGGCGATCGTCGTGCTGGTCGTCGGCGCGGTCGTCTACGTCGAGCAGTCGCAGCGCCGCATCCCCGTGCAGTACGCGAAGCGCATGGTCGGACGTCGCATGTACGGCGGGACGAGCACCTACATCCCGATCAAGATCAACATGGCGAACGTCATCCCGATCATCTTCGCGTCGTCGCTCCTGGCGATCCCGGGGCTCATCGCGCAGTTCGCGGACGCGTCCTCCGGGTGGGTCCAGTGGGTCAGCCGCAACCTGGTGCCGCAGAGCGCCCCGCTGCACCTGGCGATCTACGTGCTGCTGATCATCTTCTTCTGCTACTTCTACACGGCCATCACGTTCAACCCGGACGAGGTCGCCGACAACATGAAGAAGTACGGCGGCTTCATCCCGGGCATCCGCGCGGGCCGGCCCACGGCCGAGTACCTCGACTACGTCATCACGCGCATCACGGCGCCGGGCTCGATCTACCTCGCGGTCGTCGCCCTCATCCCGACGCTCGCGTTCGTCGCGCTCGACGTCACGCAGAACATCCCGTTCGGCGGTTCGTCGATCATCATCGTGGTCGGCGTCGGCCTCGAGACCGTCAAGCAGATCGAGTCGCAGCTGCAGCAGCGGCACTACGAAGGGTTCCTCCGGTGAGCGCACGCCTCGTCCTCCTCGGCCCGCCCGGAGCGGGCAAGGGCACCCAGGCCGCGCGCCTGGCGGAGAAGCTCGGCGTGCCGGCGATCTCGACCGGCGACATCTTCCGCGCGAACATCAAGGGCGGCACCGAGCTGGGCAAGAAGGTCCAGGAGGTCACCGCGTCCGGCGCCCTGGTCTCCGACGAGCTGACGAACGAGCTCGTCCGCGACCGGCTCGCGCAGCCCGACGCCGCCGACGGCTTCCTGCTCGACGGCTACCCGCGCAACCCGGCGCAGGTCGCCGCGCTCGACGAGATCCTCGGCGCCGAGCGGCCCCTCGACCTGGCGGTCGAGATCACGGCGAACTTCGACGTCGTCACCGAGCGGCTGCTCAAGCGCGCGCAGATCGAGGGTCGCGCCGACGACACCGAGGACGTCGTCCGGCACCGGCTCGACGTCTACGCGGAGCAGACGGCCCCGATCTCGGCGCTCTACGCGGAGCGCGGTCTGCTCGTGCAGGTCGACGGCATCGGTGAGGTCGACGAGGTCACGCAGCGCCTCGTCGACGCCATCGGCCCGCGCTGAGGCGATGTTCGGCCGCGAGCGCATCGAGCTCAAGACGCCCGACCAGGTGCGCGTCATGCGCCGGGCCGGGCTCGTCGTGGCTGCCGCGCTCGCCGAGGTGCGGCAGGCCGCGCGGCCCGGCGCGACGACGGGTGACCTGGACGCGGTCGCCGAGCGCGTGATCCGCGGGCACGGTGCGACCCCGTCGTTCCTCGGCTACGAGGGCTACCCGGCGACGCTGTGCGTCTCGGTCAACGACGAGGTCGTGCACGGCATCCCGGGGCGCCGGGTGCTCGAGGCGGGCGACGTCGTCTCGATCGACTGCGGTGCGATCGTCGACGGCTGGCACGGCGACTCGGCGGTGACGGTCGTGCTCGAGGGCGGCGACCAGGGCGACCGCGACCTTGCGGCCACCACCGAGCGCGCCATGTGGGCCGGCATCGCGGCGCTCGCGTCGGGCGACCGGCTCGGCGTCGTCGGGCAGGCGGTCGAGGACGTGGTGGACGCCGCGCAGGAGGCGGGGGAGAACGGCGGCGAGCGGTACGGCGTCGTCGAGGAGTACGTCGGCCACGGCATCGGCACCGCGATGCACCAGCCGCCGGACGTGCTCAACTACCGTGCGCGCGACCGCGGCCCCAAGATCCAGCCCGGCATGTGCGTGGCGATCGAGCCCATGATCGTGCGTGGCGCGCGGTTCACCGACGTGCTCGACGACGACTGGACGGTCGTGACGCAGGACGGCTCGCGCGCTGCGCACTGGGAGCACACGGTCGCGATCCTCGACGGCGGGATCTGGGTGCTGACGGCGGCCGACGGCGGCGCGTCGCGGCTCGCCGAGCTGGGGGTCACGGTCGCGCCGCTCGACTGAGACCGGCCGCCGGCGGGGATCGTCGCCGGGTGGCGCTCGTCACGCACGCTGGTCCGCCGGCGTGGCGAGGGGCGCGACCTGCGCAGACGCGCCGGCGGGGGGCGCGGCGAGGCCCAGCCGTACGGTTTCGTCGGACGTCCCGGATGGCGTAGGATTGCCCGTTGGGTGTCTGTGTCCAGCGTCCGGCGCGTCGGCGGCAATGAGCTTCATCGCTTCGAGCCTCGCGGCGAGCGGGGCGGGGTGCGGCACTCTCCGCGAACGAATCGTCCGCCCGGCTCGCGCCGGGGGGTGCGGGTCGGGCGTGGGCCGATACGACCGACAGTTAGCGGAGGACATGGCCAAGAAGGACGGCGTCATCGAGATCGAGGGCAGCGTTGTCGAGGCTCTGCCGAACGCGATGTTCCGCGTGGAGCTCACGAACGGGCACAAGGTGCTCGCCCACATCTCGGGCAAGATGCGACAGCACTACATCCGGATCCTCCCGGAGGACCGTGTGGTCGTCGAGCTGAGCCCGTACGACCTGTCCCGCGGCCGGATCGTCTACCGGTACAAGTAACCACCACGACACGCCGTCACGCCGGGACTGCCGGCAGCGGCGGCGGAGGAAACCGATGAAGGTCAAGCCGAGCGTCAAGAAGATCTGCGACAAGTGCAAGGTGATCCGCCGGCACGGTCGCGTCCAGGTGATCTGCGAGAACCTGCGCCACAAGCAGCGCCAGGGCTGAGCAGCCACCAGCACCACCCGGGAGACTGACGCCTCCCACCCAGGCCCGCACCGCGGGCCGCAAGCGCACCGCCGCTTCGGCGGTCCGGCCCAGCCGTGACCGCCGTCGAACCCCCGGCTCGGAGGCCGGGGCCCGCCAGACGGCGGGAGGACGGTGCGGCAGACCTCCGACCAGCACAGGAGCCACCAGGCACATGGCACGTCTCATCGGCGTCGACCTCCCCCGCGAGAAGCGGCTGGAGATCGCGCTCACCTACATCTACGGGGTCGGCCGCACGCGCGCGCTCGAGACCCTGAAGGCCACCGGCATCAGCGGCGACGTCCGCGTGAAGGACCTCGGCGACACCGAGCTCGTCGCGCTGCGCGACTACCTCGAGGCGAGCTACAAGCTCGAGGGCGACCTGCGTCGCGAGGTCGCGGCCGACATCCGTCGCAAGGTCGAGATCGGCTGCTACGAGGGTCTGCGGCACCGCCGCGGTCTCCCGGTGCGCGGCCAGCGCACCAAGACCAACGCGCGCACCCGCAAGGGCCCGAAGCGCACCGTGGCCGGCAAGAAGAAGGCCGGGCGCAAGTAAGCCCCCTGCCGGCGCGGGCCGCCGAAGCTCGACGGCCCCCGGCACCTCGACCCGTAGACGAAAGAAGAAGAGAAGCAGATGCCTCCCAAGACTCGTGCCAGCGTGCGCAAGCCGCGCCGCAAGGAGAAGAAGAACGTCTCCCACGGCCAGGCGCACATCAAGAGCACGTTCAACAACACGATCGTGTCCATCACCGACCCGTCCGGCGCCGTGATCGCCTGGGCGTCGTCGGGCCAGGTGGGCTTCAAGGGCTCGCGCAAGTCGACCCCGTTCGCCGCGCAGCTCGCGGCCGAGGCCGCCGCGCGCCGCGCCCAGGAGCACGGCATGAAGAAGGTCGACGTCTTCGTCAAGGGCCCGGGCTCGGGCCGCGAGACGGCGATCCGCTCGCTGCAGGCGACCGGCCTCGAGGTCGGCTCGATCCAGGACGTGACGCCCCAGGCGCACAACGGCTGCCGTCCCCCGAAGCGCCGCCGCGTCTGACCCTCGTTCCCCGGGGACCCGCGTGGTCCCCGGGGCCGGCAGTCTCAGCGTTGCTGGGCATGCGGACCGAGGCATGCCCAGTCGGCAGTACTGCGGAGCGTCATATGGCGGACGCCCGCGGAGAGGAACCCCACCGTGCTCATCGCACAGCGCCCCACCCTGACCGAAGAGGTCATCTCGGAGAACCGCTCGCGGTTCTCCATCGAGCCGCTCGAGCCCGGCTTCGGCTACACGCTCGGCAACTCGCTGCGTCGGACGCTCCTGTCCTCCATCCCCGGCGCCGCCGTCACGTCCATCCGGATCGACGGCGTGCTGCACGAGTTCTCCACCGTGCCGGGCGTCAAGGAGGACGTCACCGAGATCATCCTCAACATCAAGCAGCTCGTCGTCTCCTCGGAGAACGACGAGCCGGTCGTGATGTACCTGCGCAAGCAGGGCGCGGGTGAGGTCACCGCGGCGGACATCGTGCCGCCGGCCGGCGTCGAGGTGCACAACACCGACCTCCACCTCGCCACGCTGAACGACAAGGGCAAGCTCGAGATCGAGCTGACGGTCGAGCGCGGTCGTGGCTACGTGTCGGCGGCGCAGAACAAGTCGTTCGACGCGGAGATCGGGCGCATCCCGGTCGACTCGATCTACTCGCCGGTCCTCAAGGTGACCTACAAGGTCGAGGCGACGCGTGTCGAGCAGCGCACGGACTTCGACAAGCTGATCGTCGACGTCGAGACGAAGCCCGCGATCAGCCCGCGGGACGCGCTCGCGTCGGCAGGCAAGACGCTCGTCGAGCTGTTCGGGCTCGCGCGCGAGCTCAACGTCGAGGCCGAGGGCATCGAGATCGGGCCGTCGCCGACGGACGCCGCGCTCGCCGCGGACCTGGCGCTGCCGATCGAGGACCTGCAGCTGACGATCCGCTCGTACAACTGCCTCAAGCGTGAGGGCATCCACACGGTGGGTGAGCTCGTGGCGCGCAGCGAGGCCGACCTCATGGACATCCGCAACTTCGGTCAGAAGTCCATCACCGAGGTCAAGGAGAAGCTGGCCGAGCTCGGGCTCACGCTCAAGGACGGCACGCTCGACTTCGACTCGTCGGCCGGGTACTACGGCGACGACGAGGGCGACTTCGTCGAGGACGAGACCTTCTGACGCCGGGGAGCGCGCCGCCTGGTTGCGGTGCGCAGCCCATCACTGGAACTCAAGGAGACACACAATGCCTACGCCCACCAAGGGTCCCCGGCTCGGTGGCGGACCGGCGCACGAGCGGCTGATCCTCGCGAACCTCGCGACGCAGCTGTTCGAGAACAAGCGCATCACGACCACCGAGGCGAAGGCCAAGCGCCTGCGCCCGCTCGCCGAGCGTCTCGTCACGTTCGCCAAGCGCGGCGACCTGCACGCGCGCCGTCGCGTCATGACGGTCGTCAAGGACAAGGGTGTCGTGCACACGCTGTTCACGGAGATCGCGCCCGCGGTCGCCGAGCGTCAGGGTGGCTACACGCGCATCACGAAGATCGGCCCCCGCAAGGGCGACAACGCGCCGATGGCCGTGATCGAGCTCGTGCTCGAGCCGCTCTCGCCGAAGCAGGCCGTGGTCCGCGAGGCGACGAAGGCCGCCGCGAAGGCCGCGCCGAAGAAGGCCGCCGCGCCGGCGCCGGCCGAGGAGGCTCCGGTCGAGGAGACGCCGGCCGACGAGGCCGCCGTCGTCGAGGCCGAGGAGGCCGCGACGCAGGAGGCTCCGACCGAGGCCGCCGAGGCTTCGGCGCCGGACGCCGCCGACGAGGCCGAGAAGGCCTGACGCACCGCTGCACGACGAAGGCCCGGGC
>Ga0164242_10002338_pt1 | contig 21982 bp, 22 predicted proteins | sample OricomgcompostMG_FD_108783 | JGI IMG/M metagenome (GOLD analysis project Ga0164242, IMG submission 108783) | Miracle-Growth compost microbial communities from Emeryville, California, USA - Original compost - Miracle growth compost (MG) ... | reverse complement strand
TACCGAGGCGTGGCTGGGGTATTTCATGCTGCGTATCGCGCCGGGCATCAACCGGCGGATGGCGCAACCGTTCTCGGTGCAGACCATGGAGAAACTCGGCGCCCGGCTGTTGGACCGGCTCGGCGGGTCGCGGCTGGCGGCGCTGTTGGAGAACCGTGCCCCGGTCGACGACCGGGTTCCCAGCGGGCGCAGGTAAGGCGGCGATGGGCGACAACCTGTCCCGGCAGTACGGACTCGAGCTGGACTCGGAGTTGGACCGCGTGCGGCTCAACGTCACCGAATGGGGACCGGCCGACGCCGATGTGACGGTGGTGCTCACCCACGGCTGGAGCATGTCGGCCCGGATCTGGGAGGACGTGGCCGCCATGCTGGTGCGGGCCGACCCGGCGGTACGGGTGATCGCCTACGACCATCGGGGCCACGGCAATTCTGACCGCGTTCCGAGCGCGTCGATCGAGGTGCTCGCTGACGACCTGGCCGCGGTGCTGGACAAGCTGGTCCCGAACGGGCCGGTCGTGTTCGGCGGCCATTCGCTGGGCGGGATGACGCTGATCGCGCTGGCCCAACGGCACCCGGGGGTGGTGGCCCGGCGTGGCGCCGGGGTGGCGTTCGTCGCGACCAGCGCCGGCGACCTGCTGGGTGCGGTCCGCCGTGTCCCGGGAACCGAGCTGCTGATGCGGGCAGCCCTGGTGCCGGCGGCCCGGGTCAAGGTGCCGAGCCGTCCGCTGCTGCTGGTCCGGCAGGGCGGGCGGGGCGCTTTCGGTAAACGCCCTCGCCGGCACGACCTGAACCGGGGTGTGCTGCAGGCGGCCCAGAGCGACCCGCGGGCGGTCGCGGCGCTGGGGCGCTCCATCTTGGAGCACCGGCGCTACGACGCACTGGCCGAGTTCGTCGGCCTGAACGTGGTGGTGATGGCCGGCACCCGGGATCCGCTGACATCGCCGGTGCATTCCCGGCGGATCGCCGAGCGGCTGCCGAGTAGCAAGCTGGTGGTTTTCCGCGACGCCGGCCACTTCCTGCCTTACGAGCGCCGTGAGGCGGTCACTGCCCAGCTGCTCAACCTGACCGCCGCCGCCCGCACCGCGGCACCGGTCAGCGCGGGAGCCGCGGGATGAACGCCCGGGCACACGACCTGCGAATCTTCGAGGTGGTCAAGGAGACTGCCGAGGCCGTCACGCTGATCTTCGACGTCCCCGACGAGCTGACCGATCGGTTCGGCTACGCACCCGGGCAGTTCCTGACCGTGCGGGTGCCCAGCGACCGGGACGGCTCGGTGGCCCGGTGCTATTCGCTGTGCAGCAGCCCGCACTGTGATGAAAGGATGGCGGTCACCGTCAAACGAACCCCCGACGGTTACGCGTCAAACTGGATCTGCGACAACGTCGCCGTGGATTCGGTGCTGACGGTGCTGGAGCCGTCGGGGGCATTCGTACCCCGCTCGCTGGGCGACGACGTGCTGCTCTGCGCGGCGGGCAGCGGCATCACCCCGATCATGTCGATCGCCAAGTCGGTGCTGGTCGCGGGCGCCGGCCACGTCACGCTGGTCTACGCCAACCGGGACAGCGACTCGGTGATCTTCGACCGGCAGCTTCGTGAGCTGGCCGAGAAGTTCCCGGCGCGGTTGCACGTCGCGCACTGGTTGGTGGAGCACCGCGGGATGCCCACCGCCGCCGGTATCGCCGAATTGGTCGCGCCCTATACCGGCCGAGAGGTGTATCTGTGCGGCCCGGCGGCTTTCGCGGCGGCCACGACGGACGCGTTGCGCGGGCTGGGTGTGTCTGCGGACCGGATCCACCTCGAGGAGTACCGGTCGTTGGACAGCAACCCGTTCGTTGCGCCGGCGGCCGAGCCGGCGCCGGGCGGCGCCGCGGGCGGACCGGTAGTTCACGTCGAATTCGACGGCGATACCTACGATTTCGACTGGCCCGACCAGACTCCGCTGCTCGACGTGCTGCTGGCGGCCGGGCTGGATATTCCCTACGTGTGCCGCGAATCGGCCTGTGGCACCTGCGTGTGCTGGGTCAAGAGCGGTCGCACCCGGATGCGGCAGAACGAATCGCTGATCGACGAGGAACTCGAGCGGGGCCTGACGCTGGCCTGCCAGACACTGCCGGAGTCCGACCGGGTGCATGTCGCCTTCGACCAATGAGGTCCGGAGCGGGAGGCGTGCTGTGTACGGCAACGGTCCGCAAGCTGGCGCCGGTCGAGGCGCTCTTCGCCGGTCTGGCCACCACGGTGGCCTACACCGTCGTGGTCGAGGGCATGCTGGATACGGCCGCGCTGTCGCAGGCGTTCGACGCGGCACGTCGCGCCCACCCGGTTTTCGCCGGCCGGGTGGTGGGTACCGGCGACGGATACCACCTGGTGGTCGAGGGGCGCGGGCTGCCGCCGATTCGGGTCCGAAAAGGAACCGCCCGGCATCCGATCACTCGGATACTGGACGCCGCAACCGAATTGGCCGGCCTGGAGGTGGTGGTCGGGGCCGGCGACCACGCGGTCACGTTGCTGACCCAGCACTGCATCGCCGACGCCCGGGCGTCGCTGGGGCTGTTCGCCGAGATCTGGGCGCGCTACACCGACATCGTCGGCGGCGGGCGTCTCTCGGCGGTGGAGCCGCGGCCCATCCCTTGGTCACTGAACTGTCTGTTGTCGCAGCGCGGCATCGCGGACGAAGCGCCCGAGGAGGCGCGGGGAAGCGCGGCGCCGATGATGCCTTCGCCGGCGGTGGGCGCTCCGGGTGATCCGGAATATGCGCGGTTGCGGTTGACGGCGCCCGACACGGCGGTGCTGGCCGAGCGCGGTCGTCGCCACGGCCTTTCGCTGCACGGCATCCTGTCCGCGGGTATCCTTGTCGCACAAGCGAAAACGGCAGGTGAGGAAGCGGTGGCCCGGCTGTCGTATCCGGTCGACCTGCGCGACCGGGTGGCCCCGCCGATCGGCGTGTTCGACGGGACCAACGTGGTCGGCTCGGCCGAGTTCAGCTGCGCCGTTCGTCCCGGCACCGCGCTGGGACCGCTGGCCGCGGCCATCCTGCGGCAGTTGCGGGCCGACCTGGCCGCCGGGGCGGTGCACCGGTCCTGGCTGCAGGTGGGCAGCCCCGCGGACCCGGCCCCGGGGGCGGCGCCCGCCATCGGGATGACCAATTGGGGCGCGGTGCCGGTCTTCGTGACCCCGCCCGGCCTAGTGGTCACCGACTTCCGCGGCGCGATCACGAACCTGCTCCCCGACCCCGCCGAATCGCTGTTTTACATCGTCAGCAGCGTCGGCGGCCGGCTCAGTGTCGAGCTCACCGTCGGCGGGGCGCAGCCGGTCACCGACGCCGAGCAGATGATCGCCGCGCTGGCCGAGACGCTGCGCGGCTTCGCCGGGTGATCGCCCGCGCTCACCGGCAGTACTGGCGGGCGGCGGTCAGCTGGCGGCGGGCCTGCGCCAGGTCGCGGGCGATCCGGTCCGGGCCGGCGGGGCGGTACGGGTTGACCCGGTTGACCTCGGCGGCCAGCGTGCTCGACCACAGCCGCAGGTCGACCGCGGCGGGACTGGTCAGCCCGAACAGCGGGCTCTGCGCGGCCACGATCTGCGCCTCGGTGCCCTGCACCGGCATGCGGCCGGGGCGAATCTGATCGAACACCGCCTCGAGGTCATCGGCTGCCGGCAGGATGATGTCGCATTCGGGGTCGTGGGCGGTGGCCGCCGGCGCGGACAGCAGGCCGACCGCGATCGCCACCAGGGCCACCGCCGGCCCGCCCAGTCGTCGGCTCACGTCATCACCCGGTATCACCCCAGCGCGGCCAGGGCCGGATGGTGACCCGCTGCGCTTCGGGCCAGATGGCGTTGGCGGCCGGTGACGCGCAGAAGGTGTCCTCGGCCCGATAGACGTCCATGTCGACGGCGTGCAGGCCGTCTTCCTGGTGGGCGCGGCAGCTCACCGCCAGCACCCGGTGGGTAGCGGGGTCGACCCGCTCGGCTTCGATGGTCAACACGACCACCAGCGTGTACCCCGCCCCGGTCGGCAGGTAGAAGGTGAGGTCTCGGCTGTCCACGGCGCCGCCGTTGGTCACCAGGTAGCCGTCGCCGCTGGGGTAGGCGGCCTGCCCGACCATCTGGGTGCGCTCGTAGTGCAACCGGTCGCCGGGCGCCCGCCAGGTGGCCCACCGGGTGTTCGGACTTCCGTTGAACAACCGCTGCGCGATCGGGACGATCAGTTCCTCGCGCCCGTCGCCGTCGATGTCCTGCAGCCCGACCGGGCCCGGGCTGGACGGCTCCAGCAATTCGTCGATGGTCTGCACCACCTCACCGGAGCCATCGGTCACGGTGATCTTGACCGCCCTGGGCTTCGCCAGCTCGGGCAGGGCCCAGTAATTGACGGCGAACGTCAGTCCGCTGGAGTGCAGGACGCAATCGGTATGCGGCGACGGCGTTTTGGGGTTGATCAGCGCGGCCGGCTGGGCACACGGCGGCAGCGCGGGCTCGGCCGCGGCGGTGGGGCAGGCCAGGCCCGCGATCGTGACCGCGCTGAGCAGCGCCGGGAACCATTTCATGACTGCGCCTTACCGCTTCGGTTTCGGCGCCGGCGGGGTCGGCGCGGGTTCCGGTTCGGGTGCCGGTAGCTGATCGCCGCCGGTGGCCTGGCCGCCGGCGTTGGCGCGGCGAATATCGGAGACCTGCCAGTTGCCGCCGGCCTTGGTGACGTTGATCTGCAGCAGGATGACCGAAACCCGGGGCGTCGGACGCTGCAGGTTGCGGGTGGTCTGGGCGGCCGACACCACCACGTGGTAACTGTCGCCGGGCTGGGCGGTCGCCTCGGCGGCCAGCACCTCCCCGGTGGAGGTGAGCTGCCCGTCCACGATGAGCTGCTTGAGCACGTCGGTCACCGCGACGTACTTGTCCTTGAGATCCGCCGACACCCCGTCTTCGACGGCGCGGAAGAAGGCGTCCGGGTCGTCGTAGCTGTAGGTCAGCGACTTCAAGGCATAGTCCCGGGCGACCTGTGCGGCGGTGTCGCGGTCGGCCTGGGCCTGCTGCAGTGCGGCGAGCTCGCCGGCGACCGACCGGTACTTGATGAACCCGAAGACCGCGCCGGCGGTGATCGCCAGCGCGGCGATCAGCACCGCCGCCGCCCGCACCCGGCGGTCGCGGTACCACGCGGCCGCGCCGCCGTCCTCGGGCGCATCGGCGGCCGGTGCCGTGGCGACCTCGCCGGTCCCCTCGTCGACGGCCGCGGTGTCATCGACCGCCGCCTCGACGGTGGCGTTCTCACCCATGTCTGCTTCCCCTGCTCCGTTGCGGTTCACGGTTGATGCCAGTCCGGCACGTTGAGTTGGATGCGAAGTCCCCCGGTGTCGTTGAACGTGGATTCCCAGAAGTCCAGCCAATGCCCGGCGTCGATCCGGATGTCGCGCAGCGGCGCGGTCGCCGGCTGCAGCGCCTCGGCGAACGGGGCCAGCGGGACCGACATCATCTCGAGGTACTCGTCGAGCTTGGTGATCAGCCGGCCGACCGAATCGCCGGGTCCCAGCACCCGTTGCCCGGTGTGGGACAGTTCGTCGAATTCGTGGATCAGCCTGATGAACGCCGGCACCGCGCTGGGCAGCAGCGTGCCGGTCTCGCTGAACACCTTGCCGACCTCCAGCTCACCCATCCCGGTCGTCAGGGTAGACAGGTTGGCGAACAGGGCGGTCAGCAACTGCTTGTCGTCCTGCACCACCTTGGCGGCCAGCCCGGCGGTGGTGGCCAGCGAGTCCAGGGTGCCGTCGTTGCCGGCCAGCGCCTGGGAGGCGTTGCTGACGATGGTGTTCACGTCGGCCGGGTTGACCGCCGAGAGCAGTGCGTTGACCCGGCCTAACAGCTCGCTGACGGTGACCCGCGGGGCGACCCGGTCCGCCGGAATCACCGCGCCGTCGCCGAAATACGGCGGTTGGATCAGCTCCGGCTTGAAGTCGATGTACTGCTCGCCGGCCACCGAGAGGTTCTCCACCGTGATCGCGCTGTCCGCGGGCACCGGGTGCTCGCGGTCCAGCTCGATCGAGACCGCCAGCCCATGCGGGGCGGTTTGGATCCCGCTGACCCGGCCCACCTTGATGCCGCGCATCGTCACCTGCGAGGTAGGCAGCAACCCGCCCGACGAATCCAGCAACAGGGTGAGCCGGGTGACCTGCCGGGTGGGTCCCATGTCGAGCACACCCAGCGACATGTAGGCGGCGCCGACCAAGGTCAGGACCGCCAGGATCACCAGGGTCGCCGAGGCGTTGAGTTTCACGGCAGCATTCCCATCGCCCGCATCGCCTCCACCGCCGCGTCGGCCTTGTCGGCGGGGTCCACGCCTTCCCGGCCGGTGGGCGGATGAAGTTCGGTGACGGTGTATTTCGGGCCGCCGTTGCCGAAGAACGGGACCAGCTTGTCGCGCACCAGGGCCACCACCTTGTCGGCGATCACCGGGATGGTGGTGTCGACGGTGGCCACCGACCCGACGAACGGCGTGATGTAAGACAGGATTTGGATGATGTCCGGGGCGAGCGGGGTCACCAGCTCTCCACCGGCCCGGCCCAGATCCTGGAAGTCGACGACCAGCTGGATGATGTTGAGGGTCACGCTGGCCAGGCCCTCCAGCTTGTGCGGACCCTCGGCGACCAGCCGGTCGAAGGTGTCGGTGTTGATGACCAGGCTGTTGCTGATGGTTTCCAGGCTGGACAGGATGCCGTTGATGGTGGCCTGATTGGCGGCCAGGTCGTTGAGGACCCCGGACAGCTTGTGCTGGATCGTGGTCAACTCGGCGGGGTCTGGCGGAAACGCCTTGTTGAGGTTGAGGACGGTCTGCTGCAGGGTGCTGATCGCGCCGCCGGACACCAGGTTCGACGTCGAGCGCAGCACGTCCTCGACGTTGTCGGCCGGGGCGGTGTTACGCAGCGGGATGGTGTCGCCGTCGCGCAGCGGCTCCGGTGCCGGGTCCTGCGGCGGGAGCAACGCGATGTAGATGTCGCCGAGCACGGTGGCCTGCCGCAGCTCGGCGCGGGTGTTCTGGGGCAGGGAGACGCTGGAGGACATGTCGACGGAGGCCACCGCGGTGTTGCCGGCCAGCTGGACGTGATCCAGCACCCCCACCTGCACCCCGCCGAAGTCCACCTTCGCCCGAGCGGGCACGTTGAGCACACTGGAGAACTCGATCTTGATCGAGTAGGCGTCGTCGGGCAGGTAGGCGCCGGGCACCCGGAGCCGGGTCGGGTCCAGCGAACACGCCGCCGTTACCGCGATGAGGAAGATGCCCAGCAGCCCGGCGGCGGCGCGGATCACTTTTCGGGTCATGACAGCGCCGCCCCGAGGATGAGGTCGGTTAGGCCCAGCGTGACCGGATCCGACGCGGTGTCCGCAGCGCACGCCGCCGCGCTGCCAGGGGTGTTGCGCGCCCGCAATTGTTCGCAGATGGCGCCGGCCTGGGACGGCGAGATCGCTACCTGCGGCGGGATATACGTGACGTTGTGGGTGCCCCAGGCCGGCTCGTAGATGTCGGAGAGCCAAGTGGAGAACTGCGGCCAAGAGTTGATGATGGCGAGGATGTGCGGGGTGTAGGCGCCCAGCAGATCCCTGATCCAGGGCACCAGCTTGTCGCTGATGTTGTGGTACACCCGGGGCGCGAACCGGTTCAACGTCTCGACCAGGATCGGTAGCGCGTGTACCAGGTGGTGCAGCGCGCCGGCGAAGTTGTCCGAGAGTCCCTCGATCAGCGCGGCGGTACCGGGCAGGGTCTGCACGACGGTGCTGAAGGTGTCCCAGTGGGCGAGGAAGCCCGCGGAGATGATCCGGCTGTTCTCGAACAGCTTGCGGTAGTCGGCGTCGGCCTTATACGGATCGCCGAGCATGGTCTCCAGATTCCGCAGCGTCTGGTTGAGCCCGGGCCCGGTGCCGGCCAGCGACCGGCTGGCCGCGCTGATCGCGTCGTTGATCGCCTGCACACCGGGCGCGGCGGCCGGGTCCTGGCCCTTGTCCGGCCCGAGGATGGCATCGGTGAGTTTGCCCAGGGCGGAAAAGGTTTCGCTGACACCGATCGGGGTCTTGGTGGATTGCAGCGCGATGCATCCCGGGCCGGCGAACTTGGGACCGCCGTCGTAGGGCTTGGTGAGCTCGACGTGCCGGTCGGTGACGATCGACGCCGAATAAGTGACCGCACCGACGTCGGCGGGCAGGTCGAGGTCGCCGGCCACGGTGAAGTCGACTTCGACGCGATCTACCTTGTTGCTGACCGCAGTCACCTTGCCGACCTCGATGCCCAGCAGCGTCACTTTGTTGCCTGGATACAGCCCGACCGCGTCGGTGAACTCCGCACACATCGCCCGGGTATTGCTGATGGCGGGCAGCACCAGCTTGGCGGCGGTGACCGTGGCGGCCGCGATCACTGCCACCACGGCCACGGCTACCAACAGCGCCGCCCGGGAGCGTAGCCGGTTGTCGATCGCAGACATACTTCTCATCTCAGCAGTGCTTCATGATGTTGGGCAGGCACAAGTCCTGTCCGGGTGCCAGCCGGTTGTGCTCGTCGAAGACGACTCCGTTTCCGCTCAGCATCGGCCAGACGATCTTCAGGATCTGGCCCAGTTCAATGGCGGCCGCGCCGAGCCGGTCGGGGTGGGCGAACAGGGTGTCGAAGATGTCGTCGATGCCGTTGACGACAGGCGCCACCTCGCGGCCGTAGAACGTCATCAGGCGGTCGACGACGCGGGCCAGCTCGTCGAGCAGGGTGAAGAACTCGACGATGTCGACCGATTTGGAGGTGTACATGGTGCCGATTGCGGCGAACTGTTCGGCCAGCGCCACCAGCTGCCGCCGGCCGTCGACGACGGCGTTCAGGGTGTTGTTGGTGAAGTCCAGGCCGCGATGAAAGTCGGCGGTGCTGCGTCGTAGCGCGGTGGTCAATTGCTCGGCGGACTTGATGACGTCACGCAGGGCGTTGGGGTAGTTGTTGGCCGCGTTGGCGACTTCGCTGAAGGTGTCGTGGATGACCTTCCCGTCGACTTCCTTGACCAGCGGGGTGGCCGCTTGGATGATGTCGTTGATCTCGAACGGCGTGGTGACACGTTGCGGGGGAATCACGTTGTGTCCCAGCGGCACCGAACCGTGGGGATCGAGGGCCACGTAGTGGCCGCCCAACGGGGTGAGCAGCTTGATGTCCAGCGTGGACTCCGAGCCGACCGGCACCCCGCGTTTGACGTCGAAGGTCATCTCGACGACAGTGCGGTCCAGCCGCACCCCGGTGACCTTACCGACCGGGACGCCGGCGATGCGGACCTCGTCGCCGGAGCGCACCCCACCCGAGTTGGGCAGGTGGGCGGTGTAGCCGGTCTGGCCGGTGGGATTTAGGTAGGCCAGCCCGGTGGTCGCCAGCGCGACAATGATGGCCACCAGGCCGATGACGCCGTTGCGCCGGTTGCGCACCGCCGCGGCGTGCTCGTCGAGCACCCGTTGCGGTCTCCTGTCGAAGAGTCTCATTTGCAGATCACCAGACTCTGTTCGGCGAACGACACCTGCCCGATCCCGGGCAGGTTGACTTCGCCGTGCGAGCAGATGTAGGTGGCCTCAGCGTCTTCGTCGGACACCAGCGAGTTCCGCATCCCCTGGATCATCGACGGCACCAGCGAAAGCCCCGCGATGATGGTCGGGGTCTGCGGGAACATCCGGCTCATCAAGTCGTAGGCCGGAACGGTGGTCCCGTCGAAGGTGCGCTCGGCGTACTGCAACACGTGGACGAGGTTGCGTAGCAGCGGCAGCTCGGTGTCGATCGAGACGGAGAACTCCTGGGCCTTGGACGAGAACTTGCCCAGCACGTCGTTGAGCACGGCGATCAGCGAGAACAGCGGCCCGGATTTGCCGCCCAGGTCGGCCGAGACCTCGGCCAGATTGTGCAGCAGCACGGTCAGCACCGCCTGGCGGTCCACGGTCAGCTTGGCGATGGCGTCGAGGTCGCGCAGCACTGGCCCGATCCCGGATTCATCCCCCTGGATCAGCCGCAGCAGGTTCTCGCCGAAGAGGTTGAACTGGGCCGGGTCCAGGGTGGCGAAGATCGGCCGGAACCCGTTGAACAGCTTCGCCACATCGAACGACGGGATGGTCCGTCCGAGGTCGATGGTGCCGCCGGCCGCCAGCGGGTTCGCCGGCTGATCCGGTTGCACGAGTTCCACGTAGCGCTGCCCGAGCAGGTTCTGGTAGCGGACGGCGGCCGTGGTGTTCTCGAACAGCGGGTGTTCGACCAGCGCGGTGAAGTCGACCTTGGCCACCCGACCGTCGAGCCGGATCGCCTCGACCTTGCCGACCTGCACACCAGAGATCCGCACGTCGTCACCGGCGAGCAGGCCGGACACATCGGAAAAGGTTGCGGTATAGCGGGACACCGCGCCGCTGACCGGGCTGCGTAACGCGGTCAGCACCATCAGCGCGCACACCGTAGCGACGGCGGTAAACACCGTCAGCCACAGCACCGCTTTGGATACCGATCTCACCGGCCCCCGCCTTGCCCCGGCTCGGCGGGCGTGTCGGGCAGCGCGGCCGCCAGCCCCGGCACCGTATCGATGGTGACCTCGATCTGCATCCGGACCTTGTTGTCGACCCACGGAAACGCCGCGCTGGTCCGGTCCACCAGTCCGGACAACCGGTCGTAGGCGGGTGCCAGGCTGCCCAGCGTGAACATCATCGGCACGCTGGTGTTGGTGATGCCCTCCAGCAGGGGGGACAGCCACGGCTTGTTCTTGATCACGATCTGGCCGGCGTCGCGCAACAGCTGCCCGGCCTGCTGCAGCACCGCGTTAGTCCGCTCGGCGCCGCCGGGCTGGACCAGAAAGTCCAACCCGTCGAGCAGGTTGTTGACCAGCCCGACCAGCGGGACGAAGTCGTTGACGCCGGTGACGAACGACGAGATCACTGCCAGCGACTCGGAGAACGGCACGGTTTGCGCGTCGGCCAGGATTCTGGCCAGGTCGAAGCTGGAGCGGGTCACCGGCTCGACCAGGTCGGTGTGCCGGCGCAGCGCTTCGAGGATGTGGGTGAATTCCGGGGAGTCGATGATCTGACCGATCCGGTCGCCCTGGCGCAGCAGACCGGTGATCGACGCCACCTGCACGTCGGTGTTCATCACCAGGGTCTGCTCGGGCCGCAGCGGGGCACCCCCGCCGCTGCTGACGAGTTCGACCGCCGCGCTGCCGAATACATTCGACGACGTGAACTGGGCCTTGGTGTCGGCGGTCAGCGCTTTGGCCTGGCGCGGGTCGAGTTCCACTGTCATCTTCTGCTGGTTGTAGCCAATCGATTCCAGCGTCTTGACCGATCCGATGGACAGGCCGTGGAACTTCACCTCGGCGCCGGGCGCCAGGCCCTCACCAATGGTGTCGGTTATTACGGTCAGCCGGAAGGTGTCGGTGAAGCTGCCGACGGCCAGATGGTAGAGCGCGGTGGCCGCGATCGCAGCCACCGTGGCGACGATCAGGCCGCGGACGCGCAGGGCACGCGCGCTGGTGGCGCGCCCGCTGGGATCGTGGAAGGTCGGCATCGGCTACCCGGAAATCTGCACTCCGGGGTTGTTGCCCCAGAATAGGAGGGTCAGCATCATGTCGGCGAGCACCACGGTGATCAGGCTGGCGCGGATGGCGCGGCCCGACGCCTGTCCGACGCCCTCCGGACCGCCACTGGCGTAGTAGCCCTGGTAGCCGTGGATGGCGATGATCAAGGTGACGAAGACGGCCGCCTTGATCACCGAGCACAACACGTCGGAGGGCTGGATGAACGCGTCGAAGTAGTGGTAGTAGGTGCCCGAGGACTGACCGTGCACCACGTTGACCACCAGCGCGCAGGACAGGTAGCTCAGGATCAGTGTCAGCACGTACAGGGGAATGATGGTGATCATCCCGGCGATGACCCGGGTGGTGACCACGAACGGGATCGACCGGATGGCCTGCGCCTCCAGGGCGTCGATCTCCTCGGAGATCCGCATGGCGCCGATCTCGGCGGTCATCCGGGTGCCGGCCTGGGCGGCGAATCCGATCGCGGCGATCATCGGCGCCATCTCCCGGGTGTTGGCGTAGGCCGAGACGAACCCGGTCAACGGCCCCATGCCGACCATGTCCAGCGCGGCGTAGCCCTCGACACCGACCGAGCCGCCGACCGCCGCACCGAGAAACACCAGCACGCCGATGGTGCCGCCGCCGACGATCAGTGACCCGTTACCCCAGATCATGTCGACCAGCAGCGCCCCGGTCTGGCGACGGTAGTGCGTGATGGTCCGGGGAATGGCGGCCAGCACCTGGATCAAGAAGGTGCCCTGGTGGCCGAGCCGCTCGAGCGCCGAGCCGGCCGCCCCGGCCGCCGAGGCCGACAGCCGCACCGGCCTGCCCAGGCCGTACGGCAGATGTCGTGTCGGGGTGGCCATCAGCCCACCTTCGTCGGCATGAACATGGTGACCAGCTGGGTGATCACCAGGTTGAGCACGAACACCGTCACCACGCCGAGGACCACCGCCGCGTTGACCGCGTCGGCCACCCCGCGGGCGCCGCCCTTGGCCTCCAGGCCGCGCTGGCAGGCGATCAGGATCACGATCAGACCGAACAGCCAGGTCTTGAGCAGGGCCACCCCGACGTCGGCCACGTTGGCGAACGACGCGAACGAGGCGATATAGCTGCCCGGCGTGCCCGACTGATAGCCGACGTTGATCAGGTAACCGGCGGCCAGCCCCATGAAGATGATGAAGATGCACAGCACCGGCGCCACGAACACGATCGCCGCCAGCCGCGGGGTGACCAGCCGCTGCACCGGGTCGATGCCCATCACGCGCAGCGCGTCGACCTCCTCACGGATGCTGCGGGCGCCCAGGTCGGTGGTGACCGCCGAGCCGGCCGCCCCGCCCAGCAACAGCGCCGCCACGATCGGCGCGCCCTGGCGGATCACGCCCAGCCCGCCGGCCGCCCCCGAGATCGACGTCGCACCGACCTGCTGGATGATGCTGCCGACCTGCACCGCCACGATCACCCCGAACGGGATGGACACCAGCAGTGCCGGGATCGCGGTGACGCTGACGACGAACCAGGCCTGGTTGATGGTGTCGCGCCACGGGTGCCGCAGCCGGACCAGATCGGCGGCCAGATGGGTGAACGCCTGGGCGGCCAGCGCGAAGAACCGGCCCAGTGTCTGCAGCGATGAGTCGGCCTGGTTGATCCCGTGCCGCAGCGGCTTGCGCAACTGGGCGAGGACCTGACCGGTCAGCGACGGATCCGCCGGCCGGTCGGGTGGTGCCGCCTCGACGGTAGCGGCTGCCGGATCCGGGCCGGTGGCCTCGGCGGCCAACAGGGGTTCGGTGATGTCAGGTTTCGTCGCGGTCACGGACGTGTTCCGGCCCGAACATGCCGCGGCACCCGATGCCTAACAGCGAAGCCAAATATACGTAACACATTGTACCCCGTACTGCTTGTTTAAAGATGTCCCAGTGTGCCCGAGGTCACTTCCTGCGTCAACGGCCCGTTATACCCCGCCTGCCCGTAAGAAGGCGGCGATTTCGGAGACCGCCGCCCGCGCCGGCCCGATTACCGGCGCACCGGCTTGGAACACGTGGAACTGGCCGTCCCAGGTCTGCAATTGGCACCGCACCCCGGCCGCCGCGATGCGATCGGCCAGCTCCTCGGCGCCCTCGCGCAGCACCTCGCGGGTGCCGACCTGGATCAGCGCGGGCGGCAGCTCCGCCAGGTTCGCCGAGGTCAGTCGCGGCCCGGGGACCACCAGGTCCGGCGGTGTCGGCCGGGCGGCCAGCTTCCGGCCGAGCGCGCGAACCGTCGCCCGGGTCAGCAGCGGATCGTCGGCGTGCCCGTCGACCGGGAATTCGGGATCGATGCTGGTCATCGGGGACAACACCGCAAGGGCCGCGGGTTTGCCCAGCCCGGCCTGTACCACCGCCAGCGCGGTGGCCACCGCGAGGTACCCCCCTGCGGAGTCGCCCACGATGCTGATGTCAGCGGCGGCGTAGCCGCGCTTCCGCAGGGCGCGGAACCCGTCGACCGCGTCCTGCAAGGCTTCAGCCAGGCCATCCTGCGGAAGTTGCCGATAGTCCACTGCGAGGGCGGGGCGGCCGGCGGCGCGGGTGATATTGGCGACCAGCCACCGGTGTGTGTGCAGGCCGCAAGTGATGAAGCCGCCGCCGTGCAGGTAGAGGATCGCCGCGCCGGCGATCGGCGCCTTGGGGGTGACCAGCTCGGCGCAGCAGTGCGGAAGGTCGACCCGCTGTCGGCGCACCCCCCGCGGCCGCGGCAGCAGGAAGGCCGCCCGATCCACCCATCCGAACGGCCACCGCGCGTCCGGGAAGCGGGCGAACAGCGCGATCACGGGACGGACGACCATCCGCAGCACCACCGCGACCAGGCGGGAAACAAGACCCGGTCCGGGGAAATCCACCCGCGCCGGCAGTTGTTCGTCGGCGGGTTCTGTTGTTGCTCCGGCGGCCAACGACATCGGCAACCTCGTTTCGAAGCACGGAACTTCATATAGCGACCCATTAAAATGACTGACGTGTCACTCTGCACCTATTAAAGCACTCGGGCGTGGCCCGTGTCACGCCCTTGGCGGATCGTTCAGACTGGGTTGGCCAGGCCGGCCCGCAGTAGTTCCCGGACTTGGGCGACGACGTGATCGAGTCCGCCCGGCAGGGCAGCTCCGCCCTGCGCGGGCAGCAACACCACCAGGCTCAGCGTGATCAGCATCTCTCCCAGCACCTCGGCGTCCAGGTTCGGCCGGAGGTAGCCGGCGGCGATGCCGTGCTCGATCTGCCGCTGCGCGGCGCCAGCAAACTCCGCGAAGATGTCGATCACCCGTTGGGTCAGCTCGTCGTCGATCGCGCACGCGTCGAAGACAATGAGTGAGATGAGCTTGTTGTTGTCGACCGACAGGGAGTGCAGCGAGGCCAGGGGGGCGGTGGCAACGTCCAGGAAGTCCTCCAGGGTGTCGGCCAGCTTAGCGGGGGTCTCCAACTGCGGGGCCATTTCCGCGAGCCCCACGTCGATGGCCGCGTCGAGGATCTCGCGGCGGTTCTTGAAATAGTTGTAGAACGAACCGTGGCTCAGGCCCGCCGCCGCCACCACGTCGGCGACCGAGCTGTTGCGGTAGCCCCGCTCGGTGAAGACGTCGAATGCCGCCCGGCTGAGCTGCGTACGACGGTCGGCGCTCGCCGTCACGGCTGCGCGTCCTCGGCGAGCAGGGCATGCCGCGCGAGATCGATCAGCGCGGCCCGGTAGCGGTCCCGGGTGGCCGGGTCGCGCTGGCCCCGGACTTCGCGCAGCCCGGCAGGCAGCAGCAGCTTGGTGGCCAGCAGGCCGCACACCTCGGGGTCCATTCCGGCCCGCAGCAGTCCGGCTTCCTGGGCGTCCTCGAACAGGCCGGCCAGCATCCGGGTCAGGGTGGCCTCCAGTCCGAGCACCCGCAGCTTGAGTTCCTCGTCGATCGCACCGGCCTCCACCAGCACCAGCGACAGCAACTCGGGGCGGCGATCGAATGCGTCCACCACCGCGCTCAATGCGGCCTCGACCCGTGCTAGCAGCTCAGCGGGGTCCGACAGCGGCTCGTCGGCGGCGAGCGCGGGCCGCACGACCGAGATCACCTCCTCGACCGAGAAGTCGAACACCAGGTCCAGCAGCTCGCGTTTGCTGGGCACGTACCGGTAGATAGTGCCCTGCCCGATGCCCGCGTGGCGCGCGATGTCGGACATCGTGGTGGCGTGATAGCCACGCTCGACGAACACCGCGACCGCGGAGGCGATGATCTGGGCGCGGCGTTGCTCCTCCAGATGCCGGACCGGCGGGCGCCCACGCTTGCGTCGGGCCGCCGGCCCGGCGGGTTCCGCGGCGTCGAGGGAGGTCCGGGGCATCGATGCTGCCTCCCGCTGGGTAACACCGCGAAAGATTTCGCGGACTGGCTTGTCAGAACTAATTTAGCACCTAGGGTGGGGCGTCATGACCGATGCTTCGGCGCAGGCGGAGGGCGCCGACCCGCTGGCCACGTCCCGGCTCAGCCGGGGGGCGCGGCTGGGCCGGCTGGCGGCCAAACAGACGCTGCGTCGGGCCACCGTCAAGGCGGGGTCGGTGGTGGTCGGCGAGGCTCGCCGCGAGCGGATGCTCGACCGGTCCAGCGAGCGGATGGCCCGGGACTTCGTCGCCGTGCTGGGCGACATGCGGGGTGCGGCGATGAAGATCGGCCAGCTGCTGTCCCTGATCGACCTGGGCATCGTCGACGAACGCTCCCGGCCGGCCTTCCGACGGCAACTGTCCAAGCTGCAAGGCACCATCAACGCGATGCCGTTCGCCACCATGCGTCCGGTCATCGAAACCGAGTTGGGCGCCCCAGTGGAAGAACTGTTCGCTGAGTTCGACGTGGACGCGTTCGCGGCCGCGTCGATAGGGCAGGTGTATCGCGCTGTTACCCACGACGGCCGTGACGTGGCGGTGAAGGTGCAGTACCCCGGCGTGCGGACCGCGGTGCGGGCCGACCTGAAGAACCTGGCGCTATTTTTGCGGATGTGGAAGTCCACCGTCCCCACCGTGGCCGCCAGCGACTTCCTCGCCGAGATCGACTATGAGCTAGCCCGCGAGGTCGACTACCGCCAGGAAGCCGCCAGCCAGACCCGCGCCGCCATGAGCTATGCCGGGCACCCGTTCATCCACGTGCCCCGCCCGGTCGACGAGCTGAGCTCGGACTCGGTGCTGACCACCGAATACGTGGCCGGGGCAATGGCGCCGCAGGTCGCGCAGCTGCCCGCCGCGGAACGGGACCGCATCGGTGAGATCATCTATCGCTTCTACCTGGGTTCGCTGTTTCGCGACTGCGAGTTCAACGGCGACGCGCACCCGGGCAACTTCGTGTACCTGCCCGACGGCCGGGTGGCGTTCTTGGACTTCGGCCTCTACAAGCACATGGCGCCGGAGGCGGTCGACTTCGAACGCCGGGCCGCGCAGTTGTGTATCGCCGGTGACGGTGAGGGGCTGCGCACGCTGATGGAGCAGTACGGGGTGCTGCGGCCGGGGTCGAAGGTGTCGGCGCACGACTGCCTGGAGTACACGTTGGACGCGGCGGGCTGGAACTTCGTCGACGACTACGTCGCGGTCGAGCCGATCGACGTCAGCGCCGCGCTGCTGGGGGTGGTCAATCCGGCCGCCGAGTCGTTTCGCACGATGCGCAACGAGCGGCTGCCACCCGAGCACCTGTTCTCTCGGCGGCTGGACTTCTTGGTGTTCGGCACGCTGAGCCAGATCGGGGCCGGCGGCAACTGGTTCCAGGTCGCCGCCGAGTGGATCTACGGCGCGGAGCCGGTCACCGAACTGGGCCGCGCTGAGGCCCGGTGGCGAGAGCAGCGCGCCGGTCAGGACTCGTAGTTGTAGTCGTCGAGGTCGAACGTCTTCGACGCCCGGGTGGACTGGTAGGCGGTGGTCGGCCGCAGGAACGAGAAGTCGCCGTTCCTATCCAGGTAGTAACTGTTGGCGTTGACGCAGGCCCGGCCGTGCATCAGCGTCTGCGCGCCGCGGCGCTGCACGAACGCGGTGAACCGGTCGTTGGCGTCGGCGGAGACCTCGACCGCGGTGGCGCCGCGACGCCCGGCTTCCTCGATCACCCGCAGCGCGTGCCGGGCGGCGTTCTCCACCATGACATGCCAGGAACTGCCCGACCACGCGTAGGGCCCGAACACCATGAAGGTGTTCGGCAGCCCCGGCATCGACACCCCCTCGTAGGCGGCGGCGCGCTGCGTCTCGTAGAAGGCGGCCAGGTCGAATCCGTCGCGGCCCTTGACCGGGCGTTGCCGGTAAACCACCGGGCTGTTCGACATCTCGAATCCGGTCGCCAGCACCAGCGCATCGACCTCGCGTTCTTCGCCGTCGCGGGTCCGCACCCCGGTCGCGGTCACGCAGTCGATCGGATCGGTCACCAGGGTGACGTGGTCTTGAGTGAAGGTCTTGTAGTAGGAATTCGACACGCTGGGACGCTTGCAGCCGAATCCATACTCGGGGGTGAGCCGGCGGCGCAGCTCGCGGTCTCGCACCTGGGTGAACAGGTAGGCCCGGCAGGCCATCGCGGGAACCTTGGCCAGCGGTGCGATCTGCTTGCCGTACACCGTGATTCCGACCAGGCCGACCTCGACCAGACCCGCGGCGATGCCACGGATGATCGACTGCAGCACCGGGAAGACGCGGAACGCGGCCTGCACCGCCTTTGGGATGCGGACGTCTGGTTTGGCGAACACCCAGATCGCCCGGCGCTGGTACACGTCGAGGCGGGCCGCGGTTTTGGCCAGTTGGGGCACCACCTGGACGGCGGTGGCCCCGGTCCCGATGATCGCGACCCGCTTGCCGGACGGATCGAAGTCGTCGTCCCAGTCTTGGGTTTGGATCACCTTGCCGCCGAAGGTCTCCAGCCCCGGGATGTCGGGGACGCGCGGCTCCACGAAGGCGCCGAGCGCGGTGATGACGAACCGGGCCGTCACCGCCGACCCGTCGGCCAAGGTGAGCATCCAGAAGTGGTTGTCCTCGTCCCAGTCGCGGCGCATCACCTCGGTGCGCAGCTGCAGATGGGCGTGCAGGTCGTATTTGTCCGCCAGGTGCTCGATGTAGGCGCGGACCTCGGCGCCCTTGGGGAAGGTACGCGACCAGTACGGGTACTTCTCGAACGAGAACTGGTACACGATGCCCGGGATGTCCACCGCGACATCGGGATAGTGGTTGGCCTGCCAGGTTCCGCCGATGTCGTCGGCGCGTTCGAAGATGGTGTAGTCGGTGTAGCCGGCCCGCTTGAGCTGGATCGCCGCCCCGAGCCCGCCGATACCGCCGCCGATGATGGCCACCAACATGTCCGGGGACTGCCGCACCACGGATGTGTCCTGGTGTGCTGCAACGGATGTCATTTGGCGGCCTCCAACTCCGTGAGGCGGTGCGCGTTGGCGGTGATCCGGGCGTCGTAATCGGCGCGCGCGGAGCGGTCAATGGGGCCGAGGGTGCGGTCGGCGTTGACCACTCGGCGCCCGAACAGCCAGAGCCGTTCCGGGATCAGGTTCGCCAGGGTCAGCAGCGGGGTCAGCCCGGGCGGCGCGCCGGCCAGTGGCGGCCGGGTGCGGAGCGTCGAGGTGATGCGGCGCGCCACCACTCCCGGCGGCAGCACCCCCAGCCGGATCAGCCCCAGCGGGATGCCGTCGACGAGCTGGGTGTTGATCGCCGACGGCAGCACGGCGGTCACCGAAACACCGTGCGGGCGAATCTCTTCGCGCAGGCTGCGGCTGAACGCGGTGGCGGCGTGCTTGGACGCGGTGTAGCTGGCCAGGCCGGCCGAGTGGATCTTGCCGGCGGCCGAGGTGACGTTGACGATGTGGCCGCGGCCGCGGGCGATCATCCGGGGCGCCACCACCCGGGCCGCGGTCATGTGCGCAAAGACGTTGACGTCGAACGCCGCTCGGCTGACCTCCTCCGGCTCGTCGAGGAACGCCCCGATCGGCATGATGCCGGCGTTGTTGACCAGGATGTCGACGTCGCCGAAATCGTGTTCCACCGCGTCGATGAATGCCCGGAAGCCGTCCGGGTCGCCGACGTCGACCTGGTAGCCGCGGGCGCGGTACCCGACGGTGTGAGCGGCGGCACGCGCCGCATCACCGTCGAGGTCGCCGAGCGCGACCTTGGCGCCCCGCTTGGCGAACCGCGTCGCGGTCGCCAGCCCGATGCCCCGGGCGGCTCCGGTGACGACGACCACCGCGCCGGACAACGGGATCGGTGGGTAGCTGGCGCTCATCGCGGCTCTCCTGACTGCGCGACCAGACCCGCATCGGCCGGCGCGGCGGCCGAGTGCGGCGGTTGCCACTGGTAGTCGTCGAACGGATAGTTACTCGCGGCCCGCCGCGACTGCAGCGCCGTCGTCGGCCGGATGTAGGGCATGTCGCCCTGGGAGTTCACGTAGTAGGTGCGCAACCCGCGGTTGCGGACCTGGAAGTAGTGCGCGATATTGCGTCCCCGACGCTCGATCTTGGCGTGGTAGGCCCGCTGGGCGTCGGCGCTTACCTCCACCACCGCCGCACCGCGGCGCTGCGCCTCGGTGATGGCGCGCACCGCGTGCTGCGCCGACGACTCCACCATGAAATGCCAGCCGGTGCCGGTCCACGAATACGGGCCGACCAGAATCCAGCGGTTCGGCAGGCCGTGCACGGCGACACTCTCGTAGGCCTGCAGCCGGTTCTCGGCGAAGAAGTCGCCGAGGTCGAATCCGTCCACACCGATCACCGCGCCCCGCCGATAGGTCTCGGGGTCGGAGAACAGCTCGTAGCCCACCGCGGCCACCAGCGCGTCGAGTTCGTGTTCCCGGCCGTCGGCGGTGCGCACCCCGCGCGGGGTGATCTCGGTGATCGCGTCGTCGATCAGCTCCACGTTGTCGCGGTTGAAGGACTGGAGGAAGGTGTTCGACAACGTGGGCCGCTTACCCAGCAGCCCGTAGCGCGGGGTCAGGGCCCGGCGGGTGCGCCGGTCGCGAACGGTGGCCCACAGCAGGCCGCGGTAGACGACGCGGGCGCCGGAATCCATCAGCGCCGCAACCGGATTCGCGATCTCCGGTGGTGCGTAGACCAGCAGCCGGGTCAGCATCTCGACCAGCAGCAGCGCCACTCCTGACAGCGTGGTCTGGGCGGCGCGCGACCCCAGGATCGGCCGCAGCCGCGGGCCGATCGCGAAGTCGGGCTTGGGCCAGCACCACACCGGGGTGCGCTGGAAGACGGTCAGCGACGCCACCCGGGGGGCGATGGCGGGGGTGATCTGCACCGAGCTGGCCCCGGTGCCGATCACCCCGACCCGCTTGCCCGCCAGCTCATAGCCGTGGTCCCAGTCGGTGGGCCGCAGCACCTTGCCGGCGAAGGTGTCGAAGCCGGGGATGCCGGGGTCGCCCTTGGGGTTGATGAACGCGCCCACCGCGCTCAGCACGAATCGGGCGGTGATCTCGTCGCCGGAGTCGGTGCGCAACCGCCAGCACTGGGCGTCGGAGTCCCATTCCTCTTGGACCACGCCGGTGGAGAACCGGATGTGCGGGTAGAGGCCGTGGTCGCGGGCCACCATGCAGTGGTAGGCCCTGACCTCTTCGCCCTTGGGGAACATCCGGGACCAGTTGGGGTTCTTGGCGAACGAGTACTGGTAGGTGAAGCTGGGCACGTCCACCCCGATGCCGGGGTAGTCGTTGTCGCGCCAGCTGCCGCCCGGCTCGGCGGCCCGCTCCAGGATGACGAAGTCGTCGATCCCGGCCGCCAGTAGCCGGATGCCGGCGCCGATACCCCCCGGACCGGCGCCGATCACGACGACCAGAAATTGTGGATTCATCAGCGGTCCTTAGCTTTTGTTGCTGAGTTGCGGTGGAGCCTGCAGCGGCAGTTCGCGGTTGAGGCCGCCCACGCCGAAGTGGAACACCGGCTCGAGGACGGCGGCGACGGGGCGCCCCAACAGCCGCGCGCCCGGGATCGCCGACAGGTAGCGCGGCGCGCAGGCCAGCGTCCAGTCCAGGATCGCGTGGCCGGGGTCGTCGGCGTCCTCCACCCGGTACTGCTCGCACCAGGAACCGAACACCGGCAGGGTGGCGTCGACGGCGGTGTAGCGCATCGTGCGGCTCGGCGGGTCGAAGACGGTGATGCGCTCGTGCTGGGCGAACACCAGCCAGGAGTGCAGATACATCTGGAAGTCACGGACCACGCCGACCTCCGGCTGCCCGCCGTGCGGGTACCGGCAGCCCCACACCGTGGGCAGCCACGACCACATCCGGTCGCTCGCTACGACCTGCCACACCTGTTCGGGCGGGGCGGCGAACCGCCGCCGCACATGGGTGACCACCGGTGCGGTGGCAAAGAACTCGTCGGCGGACTCGGCTTCGACGGGGACCGCGTCAAACCGCATGCTCGACCTCCTGTTGCGACGCCGTCACGTGGGCGAACGTGTAATCGGATTCGGGGAACCGGACGCTGCGCCGGCGC
>Ga0164242_10002337_pt1 | contig 21991 bp, 20 predicted proteins | sample OricomgcompostMG_FD_108783 | JGI IMG/M metagenome (GOLD analysis project Ga0164242, IMG submission 108783) | Miracle-Growth compost microbial communities from Emeryville, California, USA - Original compost - Miracle growth compost (MG) ... | reverse complement strand
GGCGAACTCCGCGTCGACCTTGTCGCGCACGGCCGCTGAGACCGTCCCCTGCTCCCCGGCGATGACGTCGGTCCATCCCTGGTCGTTGACCCACAGCAGCGGCCCGACGGCAGTGCCGACGCTGAGAGCCTCGCCCAGCGACCCCAGTGCTGCGGCGGCCAGGCGTCGGTTCTCGCTGTAGGCCACCACCGCGACCTGGGCGGGCCGGTAGCGGTGGAGGTAGACCTCGGTCATGGTGTCCTGCACGGACTCGATCTCCTCGCGGCTGCCGGGGAGGTCCACCCGTGAGCAGGGTCCGCCGCCGACGGCGACGCACACGATGGACTCGCTCGGACTGAAGTGGAGGACGTGGGGCACCAGAGCGATCAGCTCTTCGTGGGAGTGGACGCGAACTGTCTCGACCATGAGGTCACGGCCCTTTCGGCAGGTGGTGGACGCTGTACCGGGAAACAGCAACCTCGACCTCCGAGAGGACGGACACGACGGCCCGTCAAGCCTGGCCAAGCCCGTGCCTACTTGAGCGCCGATGGGGCTAACGCGGCTGGTCGCCAGGCGCCGAGTCCGACTGCCCGGGTGCTTGTTCAGTCAGTGGCGGCTGCGTTGACGGGCGCTGGGGTCGGAAGCGCTGGTCTGCGCGGAATGCTGAGGCCTGGAGTCGTGCAGACGCGTCAGCGCGCGATTCTTCGGCGTTGTCGCGGGGGAGGAAGACGCCGGTGTTGACGAGGCGGAGTTCGTAGAAGCTGGCCATCCAGGTCGCGCCCGTGAGGTCGCGGAGTCGTTCCTGGTCGCCCGCGACGACGGTGAAGAGGCGATCGACTTGATTGGAGGTGAACACGGGCCAGCCTTGGGCGTCGCAGTCGGCGGCGAAGTGTCCTAGGTCGGGATGGTGGAGGTGGGCCTGTCCGAGATGCTCGTAGGCGGGGTCCTCCCACACGCGCCATGCCGCATCGATGGGGAGACGCGCCGCGATCTCGTCGCTAGAGCCGACAGAGCTCGAGCCGCGAACGTAGCCGGCACACAGCTCGAGCTGCTGGTGACGGGCCTGGTGCACCGGATGCCGGGTGCCGGGCGCCTCGAGGCCGTACTCCTCGAAGAGGTCGAGGATCTCGTCCACCCGGTTAGGCGGACATACATAGATGCGGACCTCAATGGGTGTGCGATCTCCCACGACCGTGCCTCCTGCGCCAACGGGATTGCTTCGGGGGAGAGAGCAACGATGCGATACGCCGGCGAGGACGTGCAACGGGACGTCCTCGCCTCAAGGGAAACCTGAACGAAACGCTGTCCGCCTAGACCGGGCAGCGATCCAGGGTGACACTGTCTTTACGTACCACCAGGGGTTACTCGCTGATGCACTACTCGGAGAAGCGCAACCTTGAACCTCCTGGACGGGCCACTCTCGGGCTCGCCCCGCGCTTGATCGCGGCCCCAACACGGTGGGGACATCGCCAGTCGACAGCACTCGACTTCGCTGCTCACGGCCAGCGCGAGCCCTCCGCAACAGGCCACGTTCTCACCCATCTGACGTCCGCTCGCGGAGTCCCCGCGAGGGTTGGGTCCGCTCTGCGTGAGCTGAGGTTGCCTCTCTACAAGCGCACACCACCACGTAGAGCGAGAGGAGCGAGGACCGCGGGTGAGAACCTCTGAGGCGGGACGCCTGCGCCACCTGACGGCGGCAATCACCGCAGGCATGCTCACCGCGATGCTGGCAGCCTGTGGCGGTGGAGACCCGAGCGCAGGTCCCAGCCCGAGCACACCTGTGTCGTCGAGTCTCGCGCCCACCACTCCGGCGCCCACCAGCACATCACCGAGCCAGTCGGAGGCCTGGCGATCCCATTTCAACGCCGCGCAGCTGCGCGCCTACGACGCGGCGCTGCAGCGGTGGGAGGACTACGAGTCACGCTCTGAACCGATCTGGGCCAAGGGCAAAGCCACGGCGGCGGCCAAGGCGCTGTTCATGCAGTACTACCCCTCACCGGCGTGGGTCGGGGTCTGGAACACCCTGCAGACCTACCAGCAGGCGAAGGTGAAGATCGTCGGCCTGCCGAAGGTGTACTGGTCGCGCGGCAAGTCGATCACGGCAGCGGCATCTGACGTGGTGATCGACCAGTGCCTGGACTACATGCCCGTGCAACGCACCCAGGACGGGCAGGCCATCCAACCGCCCAATCCCAAGCCACAGCTCCGCATCGTCGAGCTCTACAAGGCCCCGGGCCACGACTGGCTCGTGCGCAGCGTCACGACATCTACCGACAAGAAGTTCCGCCCATGCGAGCCCTGAGGGCGTTCCTGGCCATCGCGCTGGTCGGACTCGCCGCAGGGCTCGTCGCCCTATGGCCGACCTCGGCGTACGCCGGAACCTATCCGAACTGCGGACCTGGCGAGACCGCCAGCCCGCTTCCGGGCGGCGGGGGTATCTGCATCGTCGCCACCGACCCAGGGAGCCCGGGCAGCCCGGGCGACCCGGGTGGTGGCAGCACCGGGGGTGGTGACGCGCACTGCTATGACCAGTCCGGCGCCGAGGTGCCGTGCACGAAGGATGGGTTGTCGTGGTTCGGTGCCCCGCACTACTGCTACGGCGGCGTGGAGAGGCCGCAGGGGCATCCGCCGGCGGGCAAGACCGCTGATGAGGGCACGTGGTATGAGTGCACGCTGAGCTCGGGAGGCAACGCCGAGACCGACGAGGCGTGGTGGGTCGAGGGCGCGACGCCCACACCTCCGGACCCGGCCCAGCTGGCGCGAACGAAGTTGAAGGAGCTGCCACTGGTAGCTCCCACGATCCACATGGCGCCCCAGCCGCCGCTGATGACCTACGTCGGGCTGCCGACGTGGTTGTGGATCGACCCGGGCCAGTGGTCGAACGTGACCGGCAGCGTGACCGCGGGAGCAACGACGGTCTCGGTGGTCGCCAAGCCCGTCGACGTGAGCTGGGACCTGACCGAGGGCACCACGAGCTGTGACTCCGCAGGCCGAGCCTGGGTCAAGGGCATGGCTTCGGATGCGACCACGGACTGCTCCTACACCTTCGAGAAGGTCTCCGACTTCCAACCAGGCGGCACCTTCGCCGTCAGCGCAGAAATCACCTACCAGGTCGACTGGACCTGCACGGGTGACTGCACCAGCGCCAACGGGACCCTCGGCCAGATCAACGGCCAGGCCAGCGATGCCGCAATCAGGGTCGGCGAACGACAGTCGGTGGTCGTGCGCTGAGGCAGGCGACAGAGACCAGCTACTCGATCAGAGAGCCAGACGTACAGGGGAACGGGCAGAGGAGTCAGGAAGGGCACACACCGTGAGTCGAGCAACGGCACGAGACGCAGGCACGAATACGGGTCTGACCGGCACGGTCAGACCCTCCACTCGCGGTGCAGGTCGCGGTGCAGGCAACCAGGGCCTGCTGTCGGGGGCCAGGCGTGCCGGCACACCGGGGCGTACGCCTCGCAAGCGGTCGACCGGCCTGATCGCGGGCGCCGGCGTCCTGGTCGTCGGCAGCGGCCTGGGGGTCATGACCTGGGGCCTGAGTGCGGGGCAGAAGGAGTCGGTGCTGGTCGTCGGTGCGCAGGTGGCGAAGGGCCAGACGATCACCCGCAGCGACCTGACCGAGGAATCGGTGGCAGGAGTCGCCGGTGCGATCCCGGCGGGCCAGATCAGCACCGTGGTCGGCAAGACCGCCGCCGTCGACTTGGTCGGCGGCCAGGTGCTGACGGCACCGATGTTCACCAGCGTCTTGGTCCCGGGCCCGGGGCATGCACTGATCGGGCTGGCACTGGACCCGACACGACTCCCGGGCGCCGGACTGGACCCCGGTGACGTGGTGGACGTGATCGCCGTGCCCGACGCGGATACCGCCAAGGCCGACCCCACCGCCCTGGATGAGCCCACGGTGCTGGCCAAGAGCGCCCAGGTCTACTCCGTCAACGGTGTCTCGACCGCGGGCGGTGACGTCGTGGTCACCCTGATCGTCAAGGCCGCCGACGCCAACCGGGTCACCGCCTACTCCACCCAGAACCGCACCGCCATCGTCGAGACCGCCGCCGGTGCCGGCGGCGCGGCGAGCACCAGTGGCTCCTCATCCAGTCCATCGACCACCCCGCCCTCCACCAGCGTCCCAGGTAGCGAAACGAGCCCAAACAGCCAGCCCGGTAACCAGTCGGATGGCCAGTCGAATGGTCAGGGGTAGGGCCATGTTCGTCACGCTCGCATCGGTGAAGGGATCGCCCGGAGTCACCTCCCTGGCTCTGGCGTTGGCGGCGGTGTGGCCCCGCCCAGTGGTGCTGCTCGAGGCCGACCTTGACGGTGGCGATCTGGGCTATCGGGCACGGGCTGCCCACGGCGGCCCGATCGCGCCACACCGCGGCCTGCTGCGGCTGGCCTCCGCGGTTCGCGGTGGCCCGCCGCGCCCGGACGCGGTCAGCAGCCAGGCACAACTGCTGGCCTGCGGGGTCAGCTTGGTCCAAGGCGTGTCCGCCCCGGCGCAGACCCGTGGCATGGGCAGCCTGTGGCCGCTGATCGCCCAGGCGTGCCTGAGCGCGGACGTCGACGTGATCGCCGACCTCGGCCGGCTTGACCGCACCAGCGCACTGCTTCCACTGGCGCAGGCATCGGAGGTGTTCCTGCCGGTGGCTGCGGCCAGCCTGGAGTCGGTGATGCACCTCTCCGACGGGCTTCAGGACCTGATCGGTGGCCTGACGCCCACCTTGACCCAAGCATCGAGCCAGGGACCCGGCCTCGGACCCGGCCAGGGACCGACCCGGCAGACGACGAGGAGGCATGTCGTGCGGGTGCTCCCGATCCTGGTCGGGCCCGAAGCCCACGGGGCCGCGGACTGCGCCGACCTGGATGAGGTCCTGACCCGGTTCGGGATGCCGACCGAGCCGACCATGCCCATCCCGTACGACGCGCGCGCCCTCCAGCGCCTTGAGCAAGGCGAGCGGCCCGACGGGCGACTGGGGCGCACCCTGCTGCTGCGCGCCACCAAGGCGGTCGCGACAGCGGTGGTCGGCGAGACCGCCAGCCAGCACAGTGGTCGGCACGGTGGGCAGGGGGCTGCGTGATGAACGTCGATCCGGGCCTGCTGCGGATGGTGCGACGCGCCGTGGGCGATCGCATCATCGAGGAGCGGAACCGCCGTGAAGCCACCGGCCTGCCCGCGCTGGAGGTGGCCACCGAGCGTCAACTGGCACGCAAGATCACCGCCGACGTCATCCGCGAGCACACCGAGGACCTCCTCGCCGCCGGCGAGCCGCCCCTGGACACGGCGGTGGAACAGGAGCTGGCCGACGTTGTCGACGCCAGCATCTACGGCGCCGGCAGCTTCCAGCGCCTGTTGAACGACGACTCGATCGAGAACATCGACATCAACGGCTGCGACGAGGTCTTCGTCACCCGCGCCAACAGCGCCCACCACGAGAGGGTCGACCCCGTCGCGGCCAACGACGAGGAGCTCAAGCAACTGGTCCAGACCCTGGGCTCCTATGCCGGCTTGAACTCACGTCCCTGGGACGAGGCCAACCCCGAGCTCGACCTCCAGCTGCCCGACGGCTCCCGTCTCTCCGCCGTCATGGGCGTCACAGCCCGGCCCAGTATCTCGATTCGCCGGCACCGGTTCGCCAAGGTCGCCTTGGCCGACCTGGTCGGCGTCGGGACGGTGACCGAGGAGGCCGCCGACTTCCTTCGCGCGATCGTGCGCGCCAAGTGCAACACCATGATCGCTGGGGCCACCCGCGCCGGGAAGACGACCTTGTTGCGCGCGATGGCGGCCGAGACCTCGCCCGAGGAACGCATCATCACCATCGAGAAGGCCCTCGAGCTCGGGCTGCGCAAGGACACCGAGCGACACCCCAACTGCGTGGAGTTCGAGGAGCGCATCGCGAACTCCGAGGGCCAGGGAGCGGTCTCCATGGCGCGCCTGGTGCGACGCACCCTGCGACAGAACCCCGACCGCGTCATCGTCGGTGAGGTCTTGGGGCCCGAGGTCATCGACATGCTCGTCGCGATGGGCCAAGGCAACGACGGCTCGATGAGCACCATCCACGCCCGGTCGGGGCGTGATGTGTTCAACCGCATCGCCACCTACGCCATCCAGTCGGCCGAACGGCTCCCGCACGAGGCTAGCTACCAGCTGATCGCCGGTGGGCTGGATTTCGTGGTCTTCATCAGCCGCCACCCCGTGACCGGCCGACGCCGTGTGGAGTCCATCTTGGAGGTCAACGGCTTCGACCAGACTGTCCAGGCATCGGAGATCTTTGCCGCACCGCCGGTGTCGACGGCGCTGCCCGCGTCAGCTTCACCAGGGGCCGACGCCTGGGAGAGCTACGCAGCTGAATCCGCTGAATCCGCACAGTCCGCAGACCTGTCCCACTCTGCCTACCCGAGCTCCGCCGAGTACCCGGACTATCCGGTGCTCGATCACGCCTATCCCGCGGCCACCTGGACGGGCACCGTGCCGGCCCGCGTCGAGCGGCTGGTGGCGGCCGGATGGACCCAACCCGACCTCGTCGACGCGGCAAGGTGGTGAGCCGCCGATGTCACTGACCGGTCTCCAGGGCCTGGTACTGGGAGTCGTCTTCGGCGGCTGTGTGCTGTTCCTGGTCGCAGCCGTATCGGGATGGACACCTGCCCGGACCAGATCGGCACCCCGCGAGAGCGCCTTGTGGGGGCGCCAGGCTCGCCGTCGAGCGGGCCTGGCGCTCGCGGCCGGCGTGGTGGTCGCGGTCATCACCCGTTGGCCGGTGGCCGCTGTCGCCGCGGTCGCGCTGGTCTACCTGTGGCCGGCGATGTTCGGTGCCGCACGTCTGATGGTCCTCCATATGGAGAAGCTGGAGGCGCTGGCGATCTGGACGGAGTCCTTGCGCGACTCCATCGCAGGATCGATTGGCCTCGAAGACGCGATCCGTCATTCGCTGACTACCGCCCCGCCCGTGCTGCGGCCCGGGTTGGAGAGGCTGGAGGGCCGGATGCGGTTCCAGACCCCGCTTCCTCAAGCACTGACCGCCTACGCCCAGGAGTTCAACGACGCCGCAGGCGACCGGGTGATCGCGGCGCTGGTGATGAACTCGACGCTGCGTGGTCCCGGGCTCAAGGACACGCTGAGCGCGCTGTCCGCCTCGACCCGCGAGCAGGTCGACGTCCAGCGGCGCCGGTTCGAGACTTACAAGCCCCGACAGCGAACCAGCGCCATCCTGGTCGGCTCCACTCTGCTTCTGGGTCTGGGGATGGCAGCGTTCTCCCGCAGCTACCTCGCGCCGTACTCCACCGCGGTGGGACAGGTGATGCTCGCGTTGGTGATCGGTGTGTTCGCCGTCGGACTGGTTGCGATCAAGGCCGCCACCAAGATCCCGACCCCGTCGAGGTTCCTGATCGACCCCGACCACGTCGACGAAGCGTTGCGCGCGACGCCCTCGTTGATGACGGTCGACTCCTCCGGCACGCCTGTCTATCCGCGACCTGCGAGCGCGGCGGCGAGCCGGCCAGCCACCCGTCCAGCTACCCGTCCGGCCACCGGTCCGGTGAGTCGTCCGGAGAGCCGCTACGAGACCAGGCTCGGCGCCCTACCTGGATCCGACCCTCTGACTGGCGCGTACGGGACCAACAACCCCTTCCTCCCGCACTCGACGATGAACGGCCGGCCCCCCGGCAACTCCTCCCACGACCCCATCGAGGACCTCACAGACAACCTCTCCGACGACCCGACGGACGGTCCTGCTGACGACGCTGCTGACGATGGTGGCGGTGAGCCGAGATGATCACTCCTCTGGTCTTGGGATGCCTGTTCGGTGCGGCAGTGTGCCTGCTGATCTTCGCGCTCGTCCCGCCCCGTCCCTCCCTGGGCAGGATGATCACCTCGTGGGAGCGCGCCCGCCAGCGGCACACCCTCGCCGCCACTGCAGCGGCTGCCGCCAGGACCGCAGCCACGGCATCCGCAGGTTCCCGGACGGCCACGCTATCTGCTGTATCGGGAGTGGCACGAGAAGGCAGCCAACGATGGCGTGCCCAGATCGGTCACTGGCTGGTCGCCCAACTTGCTCAGCGAGGCATCGTGTTCGGCAAGCTACGCAAGGACCTCGAACTGGGTGAGCAGAGCCTGGAGGCCCATCTGGTCCGCAAGTGCCTCTACGGCCTGGTCGGTCTCGTGCTCCCCAGTGCGATGAGCGCCGTGATGGCCGCGGGAGGTGCCCACATCAACCCGGCGTTCCCGGTAATCGGCGGGCTCTGCCTTGCAGCCGTGCTGTTCTGGCTCCCCGACGTGGCGGTCGCCCAGACCGCCGAGCAACGAAGGGCACAGATGCGCGAGGTGCTCTCCTGCTACCTCGACTGGGTCTCCATGTCTTTGGCCGGCGGTCGCGGCGTCCCCGAGGCGCTGCCGGTCGCTGCCCGCATGGGCACCGGCTGGGGGTTCACCCTGCTGCGCACCACGATCGACCGTGCTCGCCTGGTCGGCGACACACCCTGGGAGGCGCTGGGAGACCTCGGTCGCCGCACCGGCGTCCGTGAGCTCGAAGACCTTGGAGGAGCCCTGACTCTGGTCGCCGACGACGGCGCCAAGGTCCGCGCGTCTCTGACCGCTCGGGCTGCCAGCGGGCGACGCCGCCAAATTGCCGAGGACGAGGGCACGGCACAGAGGCAAGACCAGTATGTCCAGCTCGCCCAGCTCATCCCCTTCGTAGGATTCCTGCTGTTCCTGGGCTACCCGGCCGTTGCCGCAGTGATGGCGGTCTAACGATGACCACTTTCGCCCGCACCTCCGCCCCTGCGCCAGCCTCGTTCCGACGTGCCTGGCGGGCCCGGCCACTTCCGGCAGGACCATCCCCAGAACTATCCCTAGTGGCGCCGACGGTTCGATCCTCGTCGGTCGCACCGCCCCAAGATCCCAGCTCACCGAACTGCTCGAGCGCTTCGGGCTGGACACGCCCTCCACGCTGCCGTGGGGGTCCTCACGACGACGTCGCGCCGATGCCGACGTACGCCTGCCGCGAGCCATCGCGGCCCGCCTTCACCACAGAAGTCTCCGCAAGCCCCATCGACCCCCGATCAACCGCACGGTCATCACCGCGGTCATCAACCTGGTCCTCAAGGGCGCGAGCGGACACGACACCACTTCCCCGACGCCACGGCCATCTGGCCCGTCCCTTCGATACCGCGGTGTCTGCACCAAAGGAGAACCACCATGTCGATGAACTCCCTGAACTCTCTGTCCTCCCGACTGTTGCCGCCTGAAGCCCAGGTCCTCCAGAACTATCTCCTCGTGATGGCCTACCGGCTCAAGAACAAGCCCCGCAGTGAGCGGGGAGCCGTCGACCTCGCAGTCGTGGTCATCATGACCGCGATCGTGGCTGCCGCCACCATCGCGATCGGCTACATCCTCGTCACCAAGTTCACCGACAAGGCGAACAGCACGCCCACCGAATGAACCTGAGTGAGCTCGATGACGCAGCGGATGCTTCGACAGGGCCTGTACCTCGCACGTAGAGGCCGGGCACGGTCGGGCGCGTCCAAACGCAAGGCGTGGCCGCAGGTCACGGTCGGCCTGCCTGGGCCTTCCAGGCAGGCGGGACGGCTTTGTGGCCGTGGAGCCGTACGGCAGGCGCCAGAGCAGGCGACACTGCGAGCGCCAGGGCGGGTGCTACGGCGGGTGCCACGGGAAGGCGCGAGCACACGGGGACCAGTGCTGATGTCGAGGGCTTGGCATGGGCGGACACGGCGGCGGGTGCGGGATGAGCGTGGGGTCTCCTCGCTTGCCGAAGCGGTGTTGATCTGGCCGGCGTTGCTGTTCGCAGTGATGTCGATCTTCCAGTTCGGCCTGATGTTCTACGCCCGCAACGTGGCCGAGCAGGCGGCGCAGCAGGGCGCCGAGGCAGCACGCGCCTTCAACGCGACCTCCGCAGACGGAACCGCCGCCACCAACCAGTTCCTGGACTCGGTGGTCTCCAAGACCCTCCAGAACCGGCAGGTCACCGCAACCAGGACGAACGACACGGCCTCGGTCACTGTCACCGGGACGGTGATCTCGCTCGTGCCAGGGGTACACCTCAAGGTCTCAGAGCACGCGGAGGGCCTTGTTGAACGGTACGTGCCACCGGTCAACAACGGGGACGACACGGCTGACGGCGAGAGCGGTGGCGCACCATGACACGACGCCTTACTGCACCCAGAGGCTACATGCGCCTCCCAGGCTTCCGACGCCCCGCGATCCCGACGGGATGGCTGGACCACTGCGCTGCGCCCTGCACACGACCACAGCGCTTCCGACACTTCGCTCGTCGAGAGCGAGCAGAGCGCGGCACCGCGATGGTCGAAGCAGCGCTGCTCATCGGCGTCCTGATCGTCGTTCTGCTCTTCGTCGTGGGGCTCGGCCGCATGGCGCATGCACGCGAGGAGATCGACGGCGTGGCCGATGCCGCCGCGCGCGCTGCCTCCCTGCAGCGCAACACCAGCCTGTCCGCCCAAGCCGCACGCACCGCTGCCCAGCAGGCGCTCGGTGCCACTGGGGTGAGTTGCACCGACCTCCAGGTCGAAGTCAACCTGTCGAGCTACCAGCCCGGAGGCGAGGTCACCGCAACCGTGTCGTGTCGCACTGAGCTCCAAGATCTGACGCTCGCGGGCTTCCCAGGAAGCCACACATTCACGGCCACCAGCGTGGTCCCGATCGAGGTCTACCGCTCAGGCTGAATCCACGCGGACTGACCAGCTCGGACCGACGTGCGCCTCGGTGACCGGCCAGATCGATCTCAGATCGTCGCCAGGTGCCGTTCCGATTCCCCGCCCGCCCCAGCTACCTCGAACACGCCAGACCACATGATCCGCAGGACACCGCGATTCGTTACGAAAGGAGGAAGCCATGAAGCCTGATACCGCCCTACCGCTGTCCGGCGGTAGCGTGGCCACCGGCGCACCTGGCCACGCCCAGCCAGGCCTCGGCGTTCGGTTGTGGTTCTTGCGCCTCTTTCGCCGCGGGATCGGCGGTGGCTGTGGCCGTAGGCGAGCCGATGAACGCGGTGTGGCCCTCGTCGTCGTGGTGCTGCTTGCCCTCGCGATCCTCGCCGTGGCGGGGCTCGTCATCGACAACGGCTATGCCCTGGGCGCCAAGCGGCAGGCCATGAACGAGGCCGAGCAAGCAGCCCGCGCAGGCTCCGATGCTCTCAACCAAGGCGACCTACGCAGCGGCATCGTCCAGGTCGACCCCAACCAGGCCATCACCGCGGCACAGAACTACCTCCACGCCGTCGGAGCCACCGGCACCGTGACCATCAACGGCAGCCAGGTCACCGTCACCGTCACCGCCCACCAGCGCACCACCATCTTGTCGGCCGTCGGTGTCGACGCCATCACCGTGCAGGCCACCGCCACCGCCCAATCCATCGACCAGAACGCCCCCTAGCCCCGATGACCAACCAGCACCACACCCGCAACACCAAGCCCACTAGCAACCCAGTACCAAGACCGGAACGCAACAGCTGAGGAGACGACCATGATGCGACTCATGAAGGCCGTGCTGGCCGGTTGCGCCCTGCTGGCCATCACGGTCGGCCCGGCCTGGGCACTGGTGCACTGGATCGGGAATCCGTGGCCCGCCGAAGGAGTCTCCCTGCACGGCGGATTGCCCGACGACGCAATCAAGGGCATCCTCGCCGTGGCGGTCTGGATCCTGTGGCTCCAGATGGTCTCCTGCATCATCGCGGAGGCCGTCGCGGTCATCACCGACGACCGCATCCGCATCACAGTCCCGTTCGCCTTCGGCGCCCAACAGCATCTGGCACGCCAGCTGGTTACCGCTGTCGCAGTCGCCACGATCGCGACCCCGATGAGTCTGGGCTCCGTGGTCGGCATGGCTGCGCCCGCCGCCGCGCCGGCCGCCCACGCTGTTGCGGCGTCAGCCACCGCCCCGTCGACCCCAACGGCGCCCGCGACCCCGGTGATCCCAGCAGCTTCGGCGACCATCGGGGCGGCCTCTCCGCCCGTCGCGCGCGCGGCAACTTCGCCGGCACTGCGGCTCACCTCGACGACGCCCGCGGGTCCCGCACCCAGCAGCGCCGCAACCCCGAACACACCGACCGCGTCGACCGCACCGGCCCACCCTGCCCACGCAGCGCCCAGGCGGCTCCACCGCGTACGTCTGGTCACGGTCAAGAAGTGGGACACCTTGTGGTCGATCGCCGAACGCTACCTCGGCAGCGGCGAGCGGTGGGAGGAGATCAAGGACCTCAACGAGGGCCGCACCATGAACGACGGAACCAAGTTCGTCGCCGCCAACCAGATCAAGGAAGGCTGGGAACTGCGCGTTCCCCTCGATCCCCACGTCACGACCACCTCGTCTGAGGACCCACCAGAACGCGTCGTCGTCATCGACGGTGACACCCTCTCCGAGATCGCCCTCGAGGACCTCGGCAACGCCAGCGAATGGCACGAGATCTACGACGACAACCAAGCCGTCATCGGCTCCGATCCCGACCTCATCTACCCCGGCGAAATTCTGCGACTACCCAGCGCGCCCCACACCGCCCAGGACCACCCGAGCCCACCCGCCGATCACACAGGCAACCAAACCGAGCACCACCAGCACGTCGGCCCCAGTGTTGACAAGCCGCACGGCAACGACGGGAAGGCGGGGCATACGCCACGGCAGTCGAACAAGCCCAACGATCCCAGCGATCCCACCGCGTCGCCTTCGGCACCGGCGACCAGTGCTCCATCTGCCCAGCCCTCGGCCCAACCCTCGGCACCGATCTCCTCGTCTAGCTCCTCGTCCGGACCAGCCCCGAACGGTGGCAGTCACGCGGCGCCCTTGGCGCAGACACCCGAGCGCCCCGACGCACCGGAGGCGTCGGCGGACCACGGGTTCAGCGCTCTGCGGATCTTGTTGGCCAGCGCGGCCTGCCTCTCGGTGGGCCTGCTGGGCCTGGTGCTGGCCAACCGTCGCCGCCAACTGCGCGCACGCCGCCCCGGGCGCACCATCGCCGCCCTCCCGCCACACCTGGCACAGGTAGAGCGCGACGTGGTGGAGACCGGGACGGCTGCACTCTCCCAGGTCGCCTTCCGCGACCTGGCTCTGCGGATCCTGGCCCTCCATCACCGCCAGACCGGGGACCGACTGCCGCAGCTCGGCGCCGCCGTACACGCCAGCGACGAACTGACCCTACTGTTCCTGGCACCGGCCACAGCTGCCCCGCCGCCGGGCTGGGTCTCCACCGGCGACGCCCGCGCGTGGACGGTCTCGCACGCGGTCCTCGAGGCGTACGCCTGGGAGAACGACACCGCTCACAGCACCGGCTCTGTAGGCAGCACCGACATGGCTGGCATGGCTGACGCCGCCAGCCTGCAGGGCTCGGCGGGCTCACTTGGTCCGCATGCTGGGCAGCATGCGAATGCGGAACCGACGCTGCAGCAGGCGGAGAACCTCGGGGTGCCAGTGCCGTACCCGGCGCTGGTCTCCGTCGGAGACGACGCGGCCGGACGGACCTGGATGATCGACCTGGAAGCAATCGGCGCGGTCGGCATCGCCGGCGAGGCGACCCAGGCCGAGAACATGGCCCGGTTCATCGTCGCCGAGCTCGCCGTCAACGCCTGGTCCGAGGGCATCCAGGTCCTCCTCGCCGACGGGTTCGCCGCCGAGACCATCGCGCTCAACCCCACCCGTCTACGTGCCTGCAGCGCCGTCGAGGCCCTCCGCCGTGCCCAGCGGACGCTCTCCGACACCGCTGAGGCCGAGTCCAACCTCCACGCCAGCCTCCTCGACCTCAGGCGTGACGGCGAGCTGACCGACAGCACCGGCCCGGTCGTGGTCGTCCTCCCAGCCGCCGACAGCAGCCGCGCGAATCGAGGAGCCTCGGACCCGGTACACGGGACGGAGCACGCTGACATGGTCGCGGAGGTCGAGGACCTCGACCGCTCCCGTGCCGTCATTATCCAGGTCGCCCCACCGGCTGCCGGCCAGCCAGGCGACGGATACGACGGACCAGGAGACGGATCCGGAGACGGGCTAGGTGGTGAGGCGGTAACCCCCGTCGGCCTCCTGCCTGCGATCGAGCTCGACCGGGACGGCACCGCGTACCTGCCCGAGTGGGGGGTGCGGCTCAAGCCGCTCCTGCTCCCAGCCGAGCAGGTGGCCGGCATGGTCGAGCTGGCGACCTCGACCAGAAACCTCGACGACATCCCCATGCCGCCGCTGCGACAGGACCGCGAGACTCACGACGATCATGGCGCCCCAGCCGGCTCGGTGCCGTCCGATGGAGACGACGACACCGAAGACGACACGCAAGACGGTGAGGTCCGCGCCCTCGATCCGCGCATCCTCGCCGATGGCTCACTGCCTCCCGACCTCACCCAGCCTCGTCCCGATGACCAGCCCGATGACCAGCCCGACGGCGCCGACGACACTGATGACGCGGGTGGCACTCGCGGCGCGGCGGGCACCGGTCTGGCCAAAGGCTCGTTGCTGCCTGCTCCCGACCACGTCTACCTGACCAAGGCTCCGTCCAACTCCGAAGAGGTGGCCCGGCTCGCACCTGTCCTCCCTGCCAACATCCGGGCAGCGGTGGAAGCGCTCGACCCCACGCTGGACCAAGACATCGCCGCCTGGTTCGACCCCAACAACGCCCGGCCCAAGGTGCAGCTCCTCGGCCCCGTCGAGGTCACAGCCATCGCCGGGGACCGAGAGAGCGTGACCAACATCGGTGGCGCCACCGAGTTCATCGTCTACCTCGCCTGCCAAGACCGCGGCGTGACCAAGGACCGCGCTGCTGATGCGCTGGGCTGGAGCGGCGCCACGGTTCAGAACCGGGCCCGCGACGCACGCCGCCTCCTTGGCACGCGCGAGGACGGCACCGAGTGGCTTCCCGAAGCCGGGAAGTCGCAGAGTGCCCGCAAGCGCGGCATAGCCAGCTACGAGCTCGAGACCGGCCAGGGAGGAGTCCTGGTCAGCCCCGACCTGTTCAGGCGCCTGCGTCAACGCGCTCAGGCCCGTGGCGCCGACGGAATCGAGGACCTCCAGACCGCGCTGAGGCTCGTCGCCGGCGAACCCTTCGACCAACTGCGCCGAGGCGGATACGGCTGGCTCCTGGAAGGACAGCGCCTGGACCACATCATGGTCGGCGCCATCGAAGATGTTGCGCACATCGTGGCCACCCGCGAGATCGCCGCCGGGCACTACGACACCGCCCGTTGGGCATGCGAGGTGGCGCTGAAGGCCAACCCCTACAGCGACGTGGTCGTTCTCGACCTTGCCGCCGTGGCCGAGGAAGAGACCAGTAGGGCCGCCGCGGACCGCGTCGTGCGCGAGCAGATCCTCGGGCGCAGCGACGACGACCTCCCGCAGCGCACGGATGAAGTCATCGGCCAACGTCGATGGCTTACCGGGTGAGCCCGCCGACCGGACCCGACAAAGCTCGCATCGGTGGTAGCGCGAGGGCTCAGATGTTCAGCGTCGGAATGGCCCAAGGTGCGGCAGGAGACGCTGGGCAACCTCGACAATGCTTCGTGCGTCGTCAAGCCCGTCACGGGCTTCCTCGACGGTGACCGGCGGATCCTCGGGTGAGGGGTACTCCGATTCGTTGCGGCGGCGACGCAGACCGCCGAAGGCCCGAACCAGATGCTTCGTGTTGGGGCCGAGCTGCGCCTCGGCAGCCTGCTGGACGGCAACGTGCCCACCGGCGCGAGTCGGGCGCAAGCCCTGCACGGCGAGCAGCGCGGTGAGCGCCTTCCGGGCGCCGTCGTAGAGCAGCGTGAACGCCGAGGGCGGGTCGGTCTCGACGAGCGGTTGAGCCGAGCCGAGGTGCGCCTCGGCCTGGTCCATGAGGAGAGCAGCGTGGTCATGGCTCGGGGTGACGTACTCCAGCTCGCCGCGTTCGAGCATGCCGTCGATCTCGTGCTCGCCCTGGGCCCATCGGCCGGGCTGCGGTGGCTGGGTGGTCACTGCTCAGAGCCCACCAGGTCGGATCCGAACAGGTCGACGATGGGGCGCGACATCACGGTGGCCTTGAATGGGTCATCGGCCGCCATCGCATCCCAGGCGCTCGCGGTGACACGGCGGACGTTGACCTCGCGATGCAGAGCGCGTTGGGCCTCCTCGGCTACCTCGTCGAGCTGGTGCCGATCGGCATCGCCCACCACGAGCACGTCGATGTCACCCGGCACCGCGCCGGGCTGCTGGGCGTAGCGTGCCGCCCACGACCCGTAGATGAAGGCACGCTCGATCCCTGGCACCTCGGCCAAGGCGTCGCGCAGCAGGGGCAACGGTCCGAAGGTGACCGCCATCAGCTCGGCCAGCGGACGGTAGACGATCGTGCTGGTGTCGGCTCGCACCAGCCGCTGGTTGCCGGCACGAGAGACCGTGACCAAGCCGGCGTCCTGGAGCCGGTCGACCTCACGCATCACGGTCGGCGAGGAGACCCCGACGGCATCGGCGATCTCCCGCAGACTGAAGGACTGGTCGGGATGAAGCATGATCCACGCGCACACGTCTCCCTGCGCCCGGGAGCGAAGCAGCGGGAGCAGCACCGGGGACGCTTCTTTCATAAAACGGACCCTAGCAGACGTTTCATGAAAGATGCTCGGCTGTGCCTGAGTCGCACACGACACCGGAAACCTGCCTCGATGATCACAGGAACCGAGGCACGTCGAGCTTAGCCGGGGCCCAGCCGGCGGCGCGCGGGCTGGCCTCGCTGAGCCGAGCCCGGGGGTCTGCGAAGTAGGGATTGTGGGGTCGGGACGGCCTGGCGGAGCTGCCGAATCCGCACCACTCGGAGAAGTTTTCCGAGGAGCTGGACCAGGCCCAGCGTGCGGCGGAGTCGCCGGAGACCGCGCAGACCGCGCAGACCGCGCGCCGTGTGGGCAGTGGTGAGCGAGTGGCGTAGCCGTGCAGGCAGGGCGCTGACCTGCGCAAACACCGCTCACCACAGCGACCAGGGCCTCGTGCTGCTGCGCTGTCCTGAGTCGCTTGCGGGCCAGTGGTGAGGTAGCTCCGGCGGGGTGGTGAGCCAGTGGTGAGCGGCCGGTGTGCGTGGTGGTGAGCGTGACGGTGAGCGCCGCGGTGAGGGGTCAGTCCTGCAGTGGGCGAGTCCTGCTCCCTACTGCCACGGAGGCCCGCCATGTCGGCTCCATCCACCACCACGTCCATCACCACGACCCAGCCGCACTCGGTCTGCCGCCCGGTGCGCCAACTCCGCACAATCGACCCAGCCGAACCGACAGCGTCGACCCCGGGACGGGGCCACCACCTCAGCTCGACCGGCCCGACGCCACGTGCCGGCCGGACCGAGCGCGAGAGCGCCCGTACGGGTTGGCGAGGTTCGGCCTGGGACGAGCACCGCCTGTTGATGGTGGTCGACGCCGACCTGAACAGCACCGGGAAGTGGACCCGCTGGCGTGCCGCGGACCCCCGGCTCGCGGACCTGCCCAGCCTGGCGCAGGCCGTCGAGGGCTGGCGCGTCCGGCGTGACCGTGGCTGCTACCAGGCAGTGGCGGCACTGGCCGCCCTCGGGTCGCGTCGCGGCGGCGACGACGACGATGCCGCCCTCGCGGTGGTTGTCCTGCTCGCCCCCGGGCTGGCCCGGTTGGCCTCGGACCTGCGCGACGTCTGCGAGCTCGACGACGTCCGCGCCACCGTCTGGGAGGAGGTCAAGCTCGCCGAGCCCCAGCTGGGCAACCGCGCACCTCGGTTCCTCCTCCAGCGCGCCCACCAGCGCCTGACCAGGCCCGGCGCCGGGATGGTGACGCGCGGGGAGACGACCTCCCTGGACGAGTGGCTGGGCTGGACCGGCGACGCCACGAGCCTGGGTGAGGGCGAGCACCGCGAGCCCGACAGGTCCCTGGAGCTGGCGCAGGTCGAGGACGAGGACCCGGTCTTCGACCTGGCCGACCTGCTGGCCTGGGCGCGTGGCACCGGCGTCATCGAGCCGCAGGAGGCCGACCTGCTGGTCGACCTGGTCACCGCGGCGCGTCACGGTCTGCGCCCGGAAGACGCCCAACGCGTCGTCGGGGCCCACCACGGCGTCACCATGCGGACAGTCCGCCGCCGCCGCAACGCGACCCTCGAGCGTCTGCGCACCGCCGCCCCGGACTACATCGCGGCCGTCGCATGAGCACAGCAACGTCCACAGCAACGCCCGCAGTCGCACGCGCGCTCGCGGCCGTACCGACCCGCACGGCCACCGGGCCTCGCTGCGTCCGGAGTCGAGCCGCCCGTGCGGAGCTGTCCGGCCCGGACTGGCCCGGAGTTGCCCTCTCGATCATGGGCAAGCACACCGACCCCCGGATCGCGACCTCCACCGAGGCATTGACGGAGGCCGCGACCGAGACTCGGACCGGGTCCAGCACCGGGCAGCTTGGGTCCGGGCTTGCGTCCGGCACCGAGACAACGGGCCGCGCCGAGGTCGACCACGCGGCCCGCCAGCAGGCAGGTGGAGAGGCACGCGATCCCGAGCGCGTCGCCTCCCTCCTCGACCTGCTGGTGGGCAAGGACGTCGATCACGCCCTGGGTCACATCGAGGATCTGGTCGCCCGGGTGCGTGCCGAGGCCGACGAGGCGGCAGCAGCACGCGAGGTCGTCCGCAACACTCCACCCGACGTCTTGCGCGAGGCCCTTCGCCTGCGTTCTGTGCGCGCCGAGCACCCGAGTACGGCTCGAGCCCGCGTCCCCGACGTGGCTGGCGTCGCGGTCTCGGGCCGGGGCCTGCGAGGCCTCACGGAGCCGCGGCCATGAGCGCGACAGTCCCTGCCCGGAACGCCACCGAGCATCACACCGAGCACGAAGCCGAACACGGAGCAAAGCAGGGAGTCGGGGAGAGCAGCGGGTACGGCCCTCCGGCCGGTCCGCGGTACTCAGTCCGCGAGCTTCAGGCCGCCGCGGCAGCCTTGGCTGCCGGCCGCTTCGCGCATGCTGCCGATCGACCTGATGTTGGGGGGCCCGAGACTGCCCCATCCTTGGCGGCGAGACGCGGGACATACGAGGTCAACCAGGCGCGCCTCGACCTCGACACCACATCCGACCCCTCATCCGCCCGTCCAGCCGCCAGCGCGACCCATTCGCGCCGTTCGGCACTTGTTTCGGTTGACGCCGCTGGTGCCGCGCCACCTCACGCCGTCGCTGCGATCGGTCAGTGTCCCAGCGGCCTTCTGATCCGCGTGCGCGCCGCCACTTCTGGGGCAGGCGCCTCCACGATCGCTGTCGCCCTCGCCGACGCGCTGGCCGCTACCGGCGCCCCGGTGCGGCTGATAGATGCCGCCTCACCGGAGTGGTCGGGTCTACGCGAGGCCACCTCGACCGAACGCGGCGTCAACGCGGGCTGGCGGCGGGGCCACCGTCCCCCCGACATCGTCGTCGACCGGCTCGCCGAACCGCTTCAGGCGCCCTCCCAGCTTCCCGCACCCCGGCGCTGCAGCCCGATGGCAGCGACCGTGCTCGACGCTGGCTGGAACCACCGCGAGCTCACCGCCCCGACCACCGCCTCGACCCACGCTCCGACTGGCGCCAGTGCTCCGAGTGTCCCCGGTGCCCCCGGGGCCGTGAGCGATGAACTGTCCTCACCGCGGTCGTGGGTCACCGCGTGGACGGCCGACCTCGAGGTCGTCGTGGCAAGGCCAGGCGATGCCGGCCTCCACCAGGCCGAGCTGGTCCTGGCCAGCTGCGACCCCGACCACACCGTCGTGACGATGGTCGGTGCCTCGCGCTGGTCTGGAGGCTCGTTCGCCGCCGCAGGTCCCCACCTGTGCGCTCTTCGTGAGCGCGACGCCATCGTCTTCGCGCCCCTCTTGGCGGCGAAGGCACTCCCGGGCATCGGCCCCGAGCCCCTCCCCAGGTCGATCAACGCCACTGCACGGGCACTGATCGCCCACACGCCCGCGCACCTCCCCGAGAGGTCGCACCAGCGGTCGGTCGCACTGATGTCGGCAGCCCTCGCACACCCCCACGACCAGGACCCGCACCGATCCGCTGAGTCGGTCGAGTTCGCCCAGTCCACCCTCTCCGCCCAGGCCGGCCAGCCCGGGATGGACCCGCACCCGTCACGACGGTCGCTCAGCGCCGCCCCCTAGCCCGATCCGCTTCGGCGAACTCGGGCCGGTTCCCGAGCCCGCCCTGAAGCGGCCCGGTCCACCCGCACCTTTTCAGGACAGCAAGGAGAGACCCTCATGATCTCGTTGGCCATCAACAACGTCTGCGCCCAGGCCCCGGCCGGCGTCAGCCAGTACACCGACATGCTGATGAGCTGGGTGAAGTACGGCGTGGCCGTGCTCATCATCGCGGCCGGCTTCATCTCCATCGGTGCGATCGTCATCGGCAAGCTCGGCTCCATGTCCCGCGCCGCCCAGGGCGGCGCCACCGGCCTGGTCTGGACGGTCATCGCCGCGGTCGGCTACGTGACCATCTACGGCATCTTGACCGCGATCGTCGGCAAGGGCTGCTGATGGCCACCCCCACCTCACGCACCCCACGATCCGGCCTGTCCCGGCCCGCAGCGGGTGCGGCGGCACCCCTGAGGGCCCGCCGCCAGATGGCCCGCCTGGTCACTGCACCCGAGGAGTGGACCCGTCGCAAGCTGCAGATCGCGCTGGGCCTGGGGCTGGTGATCGTGTTGGCACTGATCGCCGGCGGCATCTGGTCCATCCTCGCCGCCCTCCACACCGGCGACTCGGCCACGACCCATGCGGTCGGACCCCGCGGCGGTAGTGGGATCTCGGCGCAGGACCGACTCGCCCAGGCACCCCTGCCCTCGGTCGGGCTGGACGCCGCCCAGCCCGGCGACCTTTCCACCGGTCACACCGGCACCCTGAGGCTTCCCGCAGCCACCGGACAGGGCCCGGCCTACGTGCCCACCGGGTTTCCCCACACTCCGGCCGGTGCCCTGGCCCAGCTGATCGCGATCGACCAGACCGCGATCGACCCCGCCTCGGTCACCACAGCCCAGCAGGTCATCACTGCCTGGGCAGCCCGAGGCGGCCCGACCGCCTCCACCTGGTCGGGCGTGGCCGCGGTCACTGCGCTGCTCTCCGCGGCTGGGCTGCCCGCCGACGGCTCCAGCGGACTGGCCGTGACCCTGGCCCCGTCGATGGGCTTCATCAAGGGCAGCATCGGCGCCGACTTCGTCATCCCGTGCGTCGACTTCATCATCACCACGACCGTCACCGGCCCGAGTGGCACCCAGACCGAACGGATCGCCGCCGCCGACTGCCAGCGCATGACCTGGCAGACCGACCCCAGCACCAGCAGCCGCACTGACGACGGCACCGGAACCGACGCCGCCTCCACGCCCACGGGGCGGTGGGTGATCGGTGCCGGCGCGGAGCCCGCGCCGGCGCCCTCGGTCTGGCCCGGCACCGCGGACTCCTTCCAGGCCGGGTATGAGTGGCTGGAGGTCACCCGATGACCGGCCAGATGACGGGGGCGGGTGTGGTGCCGCTGATCGACCTCAACCCCTTCCACTGGGCCGGGGACGCCGCCAAGGGAGCCCTGGCCGACGCGTTCACCTCCGCGATGATGGCGCTGTGGTCGGCCGGGCTGTGGCTGATCGACGCCAGCTTCAAGATCATCGACAAGTTCCTGGCCCCCAACGTCCAAGACTCCGGCCTGGGCAACCTCTACTCGATCACCCTGTGGCTCTCCCTGGTCCTGGCCTTGCTGATCGGGTTCGGCCAGATCGGGCTGGCCGCGATCCGCCGCGACGGCCGCGGCCTGGGCACCCTCGCCGTCGGCATCGCCCAGTACGGCGCCGTGGTCACCTGCTGGATCGCCGTGTGCGCCGGGATCATCTATGCCTGCGCCGGGCTGACCAAGGCCATGCTCCAGTCTCTACTGCACGTCGACGCCTTCGCCGGCTACTCCACCTCCGCGGGCATGCAGGTCCAGGCCACCGGCACCGTCCAAGCCGCCGTCCTCGGGGTCTGCTCGCTGTTCATGCTCATCCCGGCCAGCTTCGGTTACATCATCATCATGCTCGTCCGCGAGGCCGGGCTGATCATCTTGACCGCCACCCTCCCCATCGCGGCCGCCGGAGCCCTGGGC
>Ga0164242_10002336_pt1 | contig 21998 bp, 22 predicted proteins | sample OricomgcompostMG_FD_108783 | JGI IMG/M metagenome (GOLD analysis project Ga0164242, IMG submission 108783) | Miracle-Growth compost microbial communities from Emeryville, California, USA - Original compost - Miracle growth compost (MG) ... | reverse complement strand
GGGGTGGACATAGGCAGTGGCGCCCTTGATCGCCAGAACCTCGACGGTGGAGCCGGCCGGGATGACGTCGGACTCGACGTAGGGCACCGCCGTCCACTGCTCGCCGGCGATGATCACCTGCCCCGGCTGATGCGCACTGATGGCGGTGGTCGCCTCAGCCTGCTTGCCGACCAGGCGCTGCGGGCCGATCCGAAGCTCGGGACTGTCGCCGTGCAGCCCGGCGATCAGTGAGGGCCGTACCAGCCCCAGCATCCCGGCGCTGACCACCAGCGCGACGACCGCCTCGAGGACCCAGTTGTCGGTCGGGATGGCGACGATCATGCCGGCGAGCGCGCCGCCGGCGAGCATGAGCAGCACGAGATCCAGGCTCAGCAACTCAAGGATCGCCAGGCCCGCGGCAACGCAGAGCCAGATCAACCAGTCCACGCTTGCAGCCTAGGCGAAGGCGGGTCGAATCAAACGGACTTTCGGCCCCGGCCTCCGGAACGGCGCTCGGATCGTGATCAGACCGCCCGGCGAGTACGGCGACGGGCCGCGAACCGACCGTCGACGCTGTCGAGGATCAGCGGCATCCCGAAGGTGCGCGACAGATTGGTCTCGTTGAGCTGGTCCTCGATCAGCCCGGCCGCGACCACCGAGCCGCGGCGCAGCATCAGCACGTGGCTGAAGCCGGGCGGGATCTCCTCGACGTGGTGGCTGACCAGCACCGTGGCCGGGGAGTCGGGGTCGTAGGCGAGCGTGGAGAGGGTGGAGACCAGGTCCTCGCGGCCACCGAGGTCGAGGCCGGCCGCGGGCTCGTCCAGGAGCAGCAGCTCGGGGTCGACCATCAGGGCACGCGCGATCTGGACGCGCTTGCGCTCACCCTCCGACAGGGTGCCGAAGGTGCGGTCGGCCAGGTGGGCGATGCCCACCTCGATGAGGAGCGACTCGGCGCGCTCGTGGTCGACCTCGTCGTACTGCTCCTTCCACCGGCCGTAGATGCCGTAGGAGGCGGTGACGATGACGTCGCGGACCGACTCGACGCGCGGGATCCGGTCCGCGAGCGCGGCGCTGGTGACGCCGATGCGCGGCCGGATCTCGCTCAGGTCGACCCGGCCGAGCCGGCCGTCCAGGACGTCGACGGTGCCGCTGGTGGGGTGCATCTGGGCCGCCGCCAGCTGCATCAGCGTGGTCTTGCCGGCGCCGTTGGGGCCGAGGATCACCCAGCGCTCGTCCTCCTCGACCCGCCAGTTCACCTGGTCGAGCAGGAGGCTCTGGCCGCGACGGACGGTGACATCGACGAGATCAAGGACGGCGGCCATGCCGGCAAAGATATCGACTAGTCTCACCGGCCATGTCGGCGACCTCCTCCTCCCCTGCGCTCGCCTCCCCTGTGCTGCGGCTGGCCTGGTGGGGCACGGCCTGGCTGCGCGGTCTGGTGGTGACCGACCTGATGCTCGATGCGGTCATCGACGACGACGCCACCCACACCGTCGCCGGCCTGGCCGAGCTCGGCCTCGGCGGCAGCGACGCCGCCGAGACGCTGCTCGGTGGGCTGGGGCGGCTGCGCGCCGAGGGTGCCACCGCCCTCGGGACCGCCTTCCCGGTCGAAGGCGATGTCGTCGGCCTCGGCGGGCCGCCGCCGTTCAACCACGCCGCGCTCGAGGCCGGCGAGGCGGTCGTCGCCGACGCCGGAGTCGGCCTCGTGCCCACCCGGGTCGGCGCGGTGATCACCTGGCAGGCGTACGCCGCCCAGCGCCGTCAGCTGCCCGACGTCGGCGAGGCCGATCGGGGACTGCGGGCCGCACTGGTCGCGACCACCCAGGCCCTGGTCGAGCTGGACGTGGCGCGCTGGCGACCCGACGTGGCCGATCGGCTGATGAACCTGCGGCATCGTGACGCGCTCCAGCCGGCGCCCGGCGTACCGCCTCGCTGCGTCGAGCTGGCCGAGCGCGGCCTCCAGGCCGGCGAGATCGTCGACCTGGCCCTGCAGGACGAGGGCGCGGCCGTGTCGGCGGCCGAGATGTCCGCCCGACGGGAGGCGCTGCTGCCGCTCGAACGGGCCGCGCGGCGCGCGCTCACCGCGGCCGGCTCGCCCGAGGTGTGGCCACACTGAGCGCTGCGGGCGGCGCTGGCGATAGCCTTCGGCCTGCGATGACTATTGCTCCTGAGACCCTGCTGATCACGCTGACCGGCCGCGACCGGCCCGGCGTGACGTCGTCCACGCTGGCGACCCTGGCCCTGGCCGGCGTCGACGTCGTCGACCTCGAGCAGATCGTGCTTCGGGGTCGGCTCGTGCTCGGGCTGCTCGTCACCTCGCCCGCCGAGCCGGCCGCGCTGCGCACCGCGATCGAGGAGACCGCGCACGCACTGGAGATGACGGTCGAGATCGAGTCCGGCTCCGGCGACCGGCCGCACCGCTCGGGACAGCGCGCCCATGTCACCGTCCTCGGTACGCCGCTGAAGGCCACCGCGATGGCCGCCGTCACCCGTCGGATCGCCTCGGCCGAGGGCAACATCGACCGGATCATCCGGCTCGCCCGCTACCCGGTCACCGCGTTCGACCTCCACGTCTCGGGTGCCGACCCCGACGTACTGCGCACGGCGCTGGCCGTCGAGGCCGCGGCCCAGGGCATCGACATCGCCGTCCAGCCGGAGAACCTGCTGCGCCGCGGCATGCGACTGATCGTGATGGACGTCGACTCCACGCTCATCGACGGCGAGGTGATCGAGATGATCGCCGCCCACGCCGGCTGTGAGGGCGAGGTCGCGCGGGTCACCGAGGCGGCGATGCACGGCGAGCTCGACTTCGAGGAGTCGCTCCGCGCCCGGGTGAAGCTGCTGGCCGGCGTACCGGCCGGCGCGCTCGACGAGGTCTACCGATCGCTCCATCTCAACCCGGGTGCGCGCACCATGGTGCGCACGCTGCGCCGGCTGGGCTACCGGTTCGCGATCGTCTCCGGCGGCTTCTCCCAGATCACCGACCGGCTCGCCGCCGACCTCGGCATCCACTACGCCCGAGCCAACGAGCTCGAGATCGTCGACGGCGTGCTGACCGGCGAGGTCGTCGGCGAGGTGGTCGACCGGGCCGGCAAGGCGCGCGCGCTGCGCGAGTTCGCCGCCGAGCTCGGCCTGACCGAAGCCTCGACGGTGGCCATCGGCGACGGCGCCAACGACCTCGACATGCTCGCTGCCGCGGGCCTGGGGGTGGCGTACAACGCGAAGCCGGCCGTCCGCTCGGCCGCGCACACGGCCGTCAACGTGCCCTACCTCGACACGATCATGTACCTGCTCGGCATCACCCGTGAGGAGATCGAGGCGGCCGATGCCGAGGCCGGCATCGTGACCCCTGCGCCGCCGCTGCTCTGAGGCGCGTACTGGGGCTGCGGGCTCAGCCGCGACCGACGTGGAAGCCCACCAGCGTCGCGCTGGCCGCCTCCAGCTCGCTCCAGTCGCCGTCGTAGGAGTAGACCGCGAGGGCGGAGGTCGGGAAGCCGGCCACCATCGCATTGGCGGCCTCATCGTCGCCGTCCCCGTCATCGAGCAGCTGGGCGAGCAGGCCGATGGTCGGGTTGTGCCCGATCACGACCAGGGTGCCGATGCCGTCGTCGGTCTCCCGGATCAGGTCCAGTGCGGTGTCGGTGCCGGCGGTGTAGAGGGCATCGACGTACTGTGCGACCTCGAGCTCCCAGCCCGCGCCGGTCGCCACGTCCTCCCAGGTCTCCGCGGTGCGCGCGGCGCCGGAGACGATCGCGTCGTCGGCGGCGATGCCACGCAGCGCGAGCCAGGAGCCCGCCTCCTCGGCATCCGCGTGGCCACGCTCGGTGAGCCGTCGCTCGAGGTCGCTGGGGGCGGAGGCCTCCGCCTTGGCGTGCCGCATGATCACCAGGGTCCGCATGGTTGGAGCCTAGGGCACCCGGACGGCCCGGAGCATCGCCCGGATGGCCGCCCGCCCGCGATTCCTCGGGCCGGCCGTCCGTCCGTGGCACGATGCCAGCATGACCGCGATGTCGGCACCGGGTGCTGAGCACGCTCAGCCCGAGTCGGGCCACCCCGAGCTCAGCCTCCGGCAGATCAACCTCATCTTCGCGACCGTCATGCTGGGCATGCTGCTCTCGGCGCTCGATCAGACGATCGTCTCGACCGCCCTGCCCACGATCGTCGCCGATGTCGGCGGAGCCGGCCACCTCTCCTGGGTTGTGTCCTCCTATCTGCTGGCCGACACCGTGGCGACCGTGCTGGCCGGCAAGTTCGGCGACCTGTTCGGCCGCAAGCTGGTCTTCCAGGTCTCCACCCTGCTCTTCGTGGGCGCCTCCGCCGCCTGCGGCTTCGCCAACGACATGGCGTGGCTGATCGGCTGGCGCGCGGTCCAGGGCGTCGGCGCGGGCGGGCTCGCCGTCACGGCCACGGCGCTGATCGGCGACGTGATCCCGCTGCGCTCGCGCGGTCGCTACCAGGGCGCGCTCGGCGCCGTCTTCGGCGTGACCACGGTGCTCGGCCCGCTGGCGGGCGGCCTGTTCACCGACCACCTCTCCTGGCGCTGGGCGTTCTTCATCAACATGCCGCTGGGCATCCTGGTGGTGATCGTGGCCAGCGCCACGCTGCCGCGGGTCGCCGCCGCCACCGTCCGGCCCACGATCGACTATCTCGGCATCGTCTTCGTCACCATCGGCACCGCGACCCTGACCCTAGGGCTCAGCTGGGGCGGCACGGAGTATGCGTGGGGCTCGGCGACCATCATCGGACTCTTCGTGGCGGCGGTGATCGCCCTCGTGATCTTCGTGTACGTCGAGCACCGCGCCGCCGCGCCCATCCTGCCGCTGCGGCTGTTCCGGGGGCAGGTGTTCTCGGTCAGCGTCGTCCTCGCCTTCATCGTCGGCTTCGCGATGCTCGGGGCGATGACGTTCCTGCCGACCTATCTGCAATACGTGCGCGGCATCTCCGCGACCGGCTCCGGCGTACGCACCCTCCCGATGGTGCTCGGCCTGCTCGTCACCTCGATCGCCGCCGGCAGCGCGGTGGGCCGGACCGGGCGCTACAAGATCTACCCGATCATCGGCACCCTGCTGATGGCCCTCGGGCTCTACCTGCTCTCCCGGATGGACGAGCACACCGGCAACTGGTCGATGGCCGGCTACATGGTGGTGCTGGGCGCCGGCATCGGCCTGTCGATGCAGATCCTGACGATCGTGGTGCAGAACACCAGCTCGTTCCAGGATCTCGGCGTCGCCACCTCGGGCGTGACGTTCTTCCGCACCCTCGGCAGCTCCTTCGGCGCGGCCATCTTCGGCACCATCTACGCCAATGTGCTGGCCAGCAAGTTGCCCGGCGCGATCGCCGCCGCGCACGGGATCGACCCGGCCACCGTCTCCTCGCCGAAGGCGCTGCACGCCCAGCCCGCAGCCGCCATCGCACCGATCGTGCGCGCCTATGCGCAGACGGTGCACGAGGTCTTCCTGTACGCCGTCCCCGTCGCGCTGGTCGCCTTCGTGCTCGCGCTGTGCCTCAAGGAGGTGCCCCTGCGCGGCACTGCGCAGGCCGGTGCCGGGGCGGTGGGTGAGGGCTTCGGCATGCCCGGCGCCGACAGCACCCGGCAGCTCCAGCTGGCGATCGCCCGGCTGGGTCAGCGCGAGGGCCTGCGCGAGCGGATCATCCAGCGTGCCGGCAGCACGCTGGACTCGGCCAGCGCGTGGTGTGCCATGCAGGTGCAGTTCCGCATCCGGCTGGACGCCGACACCTCGCTCGGTGCGATCGCACGGCGCTTCCGGGTGCCGCAGGCGGTGCTCGCCCCGGCCTTCGAGCAGGCGGCCGAACGCGGCTTCCTGGAGGGCGACCCGGCGGCGTACGCCGTCACCGAGCGCGGCCGGACCGAGCTGCGGCTCCTGGCCGAGGAGGTGCGGGAGTGGCTGGCCCACGAGCTCTCGGACTGGAGCCCGGACGACGAGCAGCTGCGAGTGGCGCTGTCGGCCGTCGCGCGGCGGATGGTCGAGGACGACCCCGACATGCTGCCGGAGCTCCCGGCCAAGGCCTGAGCCCGTGCCGGCGCCCGGGCGTGGCAGGAGGCGGCTCAGGCGCCCATCGCGTGGTAGCCGCCGTCGACGTGGACGATCTCACCGGTGGTGGCCGGGAAGAAGTCGCTGAGCAGCGCGCAGACGGCCTTCGCGGTCGGCTCCTGGTCGGTGTTGTCCCAGCCGAGCGGCGAGCGGGAGGCCCACATCGCGTCCAGCTCCTCGAATCCGGGGATCGCCTTCGCCGCGAGCGTGCGCAGCGGACCGGCGGAGACCAGATTGACCCGGATGCCGTCGCCGCCGAGATCGCGGGCGAGGTAGCGGTTGGTGGACTCCAGGGCGGCCTTGGCCACGCCCATCCAGTCATAGGCCGGCCAGGCGACGGTCGCGTCGAAGGTGAGGCCGACGATGCCGGCACCCGGAGCCAGCAGCGGCTTGGTCGCGATGGCCAGGCTCTTGAGCGAGTACGCCGAGACCTGCACGGCCTGGGCGACGTCCTCCCACGGGCCCTGCAGGAACTTCCCGCCGAGCAGGGTCTCCGGGTTGCCGTAGGCGATGGAGTGGACCACGCCGTCGAGGGTGGCGTCGGCGCCGAGGTGCTCCCGCACCGCGTCGGCGAGGCCGTCGAGGTGCTCCTGGTTGGTGACGTCGAGGTCGAGCACCGGCGGCTCGACCGGCAGCCGCTTGGCGATCCGCTTGGTGATCGACAGCGCCCGGCCGAAGTTGGAGATCAGCACCGTGGCGCCCTGCTCCTGGGCGACCTTGGCGACCGCGAAGCCGATCGAGGTGTCCATCGTGACCCCGGCGACCAGGATGCGCTTGCCTTCGAGAAGTCCCATCGTTCTTTCCCTCGCTCAGTGTGTGGTTGCGTCGGTGCGCGTCAGTGGGGGCGGATCAGTGGCCCATGCCGAGGCCGCCATCGACCGGGATCACGGCCCCGGTGACATAGCCGGCGCCGGGGCCGGCCAGCCAGGTGACCGCACTGGCGATCTCGGCGGCGTCGGCGTACCGGCCCAGCGGGACCTGCTGTTTGATGGCGCTCTTCTGCTCGTCGGTGAGCACGTCGGTCATGTCGGTGGTGACGAACCCGGGGGCGACCACGTTGGCGGTGATGCTGCGGGAGCCCAGCTCGCGGGCCAGCGAGCGGGCGAGGCCGACCAGGCCGGCCTTCGAGGCGGCGTAGTTGGCCTGGCCGGCGCTGCCGAGCAGGCCGACGACCGAGGAGATGAAGATCAGGCGACCCCGCTTGAGGCGGAGCATGCCCTTCGCAGCCCGCTTGGCGAGCCGGTAGGAGCCGGTGAGGTTGGTGTCGACCACCGAGGACCAGTCGTCCTCGCTCATCCGCAGCAGCAGCGTGTCGTGGGTGATGCCGGCGTTGGCCACCAGCACCTCGACCGGGCCGTGCGCCTCCTCGATCCGCGCGAAGGCGGCGTCGACCTGGTCGGGCTCGGTGATGTCGCAGCGCACGTCGAGCGCCCCCTCGGGAGCACCACCGTTGCGCGTGGTCACGGCGACCCTGTCGCCCTGGGCGAGGAACGCCTCGGCGATGGCACGGCCGATGCCGCGGTTGCCTCCGGTCACGAGGACCGAGCGCGGTGCGGTGGTCGGCGAGGAGCCCTGCGGGGAATCAGTCACGCTTGGGCACGCTAGTGATTACCCACAGGTACGCCTACCTACCGGCGAGTACGTCGCGCCTCAGGCCTCGTCCTCGAGTCGGAACCCGACCTTGAGGCCGACCTGGAAGTGCTCGACGGTACCGTCCTTGACCTGGCCACGGACCTGGGTCACCTCGAACCAGTCGACGTGGCGAAGCGTCTTGGAGACACGCTCCACGGCATTGCGAACGGCGGCGTCGATGCCGTCCGGAGAGGTGCCGACAATCTCGGTGACACGGTAGATGCGGTTGCTCATGATCGTGACTCTAGCCCCGTCCGGAGCGGGCCGACCGGCGGCGTAGGATCGATCTATGGCCAAGGCGCAGCAGCAGCCGATCCGGATCACCACCGCGGCGGAGAGTCGACGAGTGGATCTCGCGCAGCGGCAGAAGCGCTATATGACCGCGATGGCGATCCGCACCGCCTGTTTCATCGGTGCCGTCATCGCCGGCGTCAACCACGTCCAGTGGCTGTGGCCGGTGCTGATCGTGGCCGCGATCCTGCTGCCCTACCTCGCGGTGGTGATGGCGAACGCGGCGAACACCAAGGGCCAGACCGAGATGGACCTGCTCGACACGCCCTACCACGCCAACGAGCTCGATGGCAGCCGCGATGCTGCGAGCCAGGGCCAGGGCCGGGAGTACGGCGAGGCCGGTCGCACCCGCCCCGAGGAGCACCCCGAGGACCAGGCCTGATGGAGCCCGACGTCTGCTCGGCCAAGGGCTGCCAGCACGCCGCCGCCTGGGCGCTCGGCTGGAACAACCCGAAGATCCACACGCCCGACCGTCGCAAGATCTGGCTGGCCTGCGAGGACCACAAGGCGTCCTTGAGCGCCTTCCTCAGCGCGCGCGGATTCCTCCAGGAGACGGCGCCGCACGACGGCACCCTGCAGCCGCGCTGAGGCTGTGCTTCAGAACGACCCGGTCCCGACACGCTCCATCGCGACCTCGTTCGCTGCTCGACCACCATCGACGACGGCCGCTGGCGCGAACGTCATCAGCCCCCGATAGCAGACATCGGCCGGTCCGGCTGCAGGAACGTCGGGTCGTCGATCCCGTGGCCTGCCCGCTTGCCGGCCATCGCCACGACCCAGCGCTCGGCAAGCTCCGCATCCGAGGCGCCCGAGCGCAGCGCCGTCCGCAGGTCGGACTCCTCGCGGGCGAACAGGCAGTTGCGGACCTGGCCGTCGGCGGTGAGCCGGACCCGGTCACAGTCACCGCAGAACGGGCGGGTCACCGAGGCGATCACACCGACCGTCGCCGGGCCGCCGTCGACCTCGAACAGCTCGGCCGGCGCACTCCCCCGCGGCTCGCTCGCCGGCGTCAGCTCGAACTCCTTCGCCAGCCGCTCGAGCGTCTCCGCGGCTGTCACCATCGCCTCGCGGGACCAGCCGTGCTGGGCGTCGAGCGGCATCTGCTCGATGAACCGCAGCTGGTAGCCGTGCGCCACCGCCCACTCGAGCAGCTCGGGCGCCTGGTCCTCGTTGACGCCGCGCAGCAGTACCGCGTTGACCTTGACCGGGTCCAGGCCCGCGTCGGCGGCGGCCCGCAGGCCGTCCAGTACGTCGTGCAGCCGGTCGCGCCGGGTGAGCTGGTGGAACGTCTCGGCTCGCACGGAGTCCAGCGACACGTTCACCCGGTCGAGCCCGGCCTGGGCGAGCGGACCCGCGAGCCGACTCAACCCCAGTCCGTTCGTGGTCAGGGAGAGCTCGAGGTCGGTCCCGGTCGCCGCCGACAGGGCCCGGGTGCGGGTGAAGATGTCCACCAACCCGCGGCGTACCAGCGGCTCACCACCGGTGAACCGGACCTCGCGGATCCCCAGCCGCTCCACGCCGATCCGCACCAGGCGGACCACCTCGTCGTCGCTCAGCACCCGGTCGTCGGGCAGCCAGGCCAGGCCTTCGGCCGGCATGCAGTACTGGCAACGCAGGTTGCACCGATCGGTCAGCGAGATCCGAAGGTCGGTGGCGACGCGCCCGAACCGGTCAGCCAGCGTTGTCTTCTGCACCACATCAGCATAGGCGCACCGGCGAAGCCGCCGAGCTTGCTCGTGCGTGCCGACCTCTCCCAGCCATGAGCGCCGAGCGCGAAGTCACATCGGTGCCGGTCGTGATGCCGCTGGAGCCGGCGGCTAGCCTCGTGGGGTGCGCTCGTTCCGGTTCCTGCTGAGTCGCCGTTGGGCGCTCTTCACGCTCGCAGTCGCGATCCTCGCCTGCAGCACGTGGTGGCTCGGCGAGTGGCAGTGGGGCCGCCTCCAGGACAAGCACCACAGCAACGCGATCGTGAGCGCGAACCTCAAGCAGACGCCCGAGCCGGTCGCCGAGGTGCTCTCGCCGGACAAGACCGTCGGCAGCACGACCGAGTGGAAGCGGGTCACCGTCACCGGCACCTACGACGTCTCGCACACCATCACCTGGCTCTACCGCACCAACGACCACAGCGAGGCGGGCATCGAGGTCGTCGTCCCGCTGATCACCGCCGACGGGACCGGCGTGCTGGTCGACCGCGGCTGGCTCGCCTCGACCGACCAGGTCAACCACCCGGTCGCGGTCCCGGCTCCGCCCGCCGGCAAGGTGACTGTCGTGGGCTGGGTCCGCGCCGACGCCAGCGGCTCGAGCGCCAGGGTCAACAACCTGAAGACCCGATCGATCTCCAGCCGGACGATCGCACCAGCGATCGGCCGGACGCTGGACCGCGGCTTCATCCTCCTCCAGTCCGAGTCGCCGAAGCCGGCCACGCCGCTCGCCCCCAATGACGAGCCCGACCTGAGCGACGGTCCGCACTTCTTCTACGCGCTGCAGTGGTGGTTCTTCGGCGTCCTCGCCGTCGTCGGGTTCTTCTACCTGATGTACGACGAGCGCCGCCTCTACCTGCACGCTCCGGCAGCGGCCGAGGCCGAGGCCGAGGGGAAGCCGCCCTCCGACAAGGTCGCTGCGGTGCGCGCGGCCGCCACGGCCGAGCGCAAGCAGCGCCAGGCCACGAAGAACGCCCACAGGCAGGCCCTGGCGGCCGCCTACGCCGAGGCGCGTGCCCGCGACGACGCCAACCGCACCAAGGCGTTCGGAAGCAGCGTGCCGCGCACCGGCCAGCAGGCCGGTAAGGACGAGCCCGGCGAGAAGCCGGAGCAGCTGTCAGGTCAGTCCCGCGACAGCTGACCGGCGAACTGCGTGCGATAGAGGTCGGCGTAGAGCCCGCCGGACGCGAGCAGCTCCTCGTGCGTGCCGGACTGGACGATCCGGCCGTCCTCGACCACGAGGATGACGTCGGCCTCCCGGATCGTGGAGAGCCGGTGCGCGATGACCAGCGACGTCCGGGCGGCGAGAGCGGCGTCCAGGGCTCGCTGCACGGCAGCCTCGGACTCGCTGTCCAGGTGGGCGGTGGCCTCGTCGAGGACGACGATCGCGGGTGCCTTGAGCAGCAGCCGGGCGATCGCGAGGCGCTGGCGCTCGCCGCCGGAGAGCCGGTAGCCGCGGTCCCCCACCACCGTGTCCAGCCCGTCGGGCAGGTTGCGGACCAGGGTGTCGATCTGTGCCGCCGCGAGCGCGTGCCAGATGTCCTGCTCGGTGGCGTCGGGACGCGCATAGGTGAGGTTGGCGCGGACGGTGTCGTGGAACATGTGGGCGTCCTGGGTGACGTAGCCGACCACGTCCTCCAGCGACTGCAGCGTCACGTCGCGGACATCGTGGCCGCCGACCCGGACCGCGCCCGAGGAGACGTCGTACAGCCGCGCCACCAGGTGGGTGACGGTGGTCTTGCCGGCGCCGGAGGGCCCGACCAGGGCGACCATCTGGCCCGGTCGTGCGGTGAAGCTGATGTCGTGCAGCACCTCGGCGCTGGGGCGGGACTCGGGGCGGGCGACCGTCTCCAGCGACGCCAGCGAGATCTCGTCGGCTCGGGGGTAGGTGAACGCCACCCGGTCGAACTCGAGGCTCGCCGCGTCGGCCGGCAGCGCCACGGCGTCGGGCTTCTCCTCGATCAGCGAGGGCAGGTCCAGCACCTCGAAGACCCGCTCGAAGCTGACCAGCGCCGTCATCACGTCGATCCGGGCGTTGGAGAGGCTCTGCAGCGGACCGAGCAGTCGGACCAGCAGCAGGCCCAGCGCCGTCAGGGTGCCCAGCGAGAAGTGCCCGCGGATGACCAGCCACCCACCCACGCCGTACACCAGCGCGGTGGCGAGGGCCGGGACGAGCTGCATCGCGGTGGTGAAGATCCGGGTCAGGAGCGCGATCCGCACCCCGAGGTCGCGCACCCGGCCGGCCTTGGACGCGAAGTACGCATCCTCCTCGTCGCGGCGGCCGAAGAGCTTGAGCAGCATCGCGCCACCGACGTTGAACCGCTCCGTCATGGCGTTGCCCAGATCCGCGTTGCCGTTCATCTGGTCGCGGGTCAGGCCGGCCAGGTGGGCGCCGACCCAACGCGAGGTCACCAGCAGGATCGGGAACAGCACCAGGCACAGCAGGGTCACCTGCCAGCTCAGGGTCAGCATGGTGATGCCGACGACGATCGCGGTGATCAGGCTCGCGACGGTGTTGGACAGCGTCGAGGTGAACGCGCGCTGGGCACCGATGACGTCGTTGTTGAGCCGGCTGACAAGCGCACCGGTCTGGGTGCGGGTGAAGAAGGCCAGCGACTGGCGCTGCACATGGCCGAAGACCTTGGTGCGCAGGTCGAAGATCAGTCCCTCGCCGATCCGCGAGGACAGATAGCCGCTGGCGATGCCGAGCGCCGCGTCGACCAGCGCGACCGCCGCCATCCCACCGGCGAGCCACCAGACCAGGGACAGGTCACCGCGCAGGATGCCACGGTCGACCACCCACTTGGTCAGCAGCGGCGTGATCACGACCAGGGCGGCGTCGGCCACCATCAGCGCGAGGAAGACCGAGATCAGGGAGCGGTGTGGCCGCGCGAAGCTGACCACGCGACGTACCGTGCCGCTCTCCAGGCGCCGCTCGAGCACGTCCCGGTCCGAACGCAGGTTGCGGTAGACGCCGCCCATGCCGAGGTTGCCTGCCATCGTGATCCCGCCTCAGGCCAGGGAGACCAGATCTGCGTACGACTCGTTCCAGAGGTCCTCGACCCCATCGGGCAGGATCAGCACCCGGTCCGGCTCCAGCGCGTTGACGGCGCCCTCGTCGTGGGTGACCAGGATGATCGCGCCCTCGTAGGCCCGGATCGCGTTGAGCACCTCCTCGCGGGAGGCCGGGTCGAGGTTGTTGGTCGGCTCGTCGAGCAGCAGCACGTTGGCCTTGCTGACGACCAGCGCCGCCAGGGCGAGGCGCGTCTTCTCGCCGCCCGACAGCACGCCCGCGGGCTTGTGCACGTCATCGCCCTGGAAGAGGAAGGCGCCGAGCACGGTGCGGGCCTCGGTGTCGGTGAGCTGCGGCGCGGAGGACTGCATGTTCTCCAGCACCGTGCGGTGTACGTCGAGGGTCTCGTGCTCCTGGGCGTAGTAGCCGATCTTGAGCCCGTGGCCCGGGATGACCTCGCCGGTGTCGGGCTGGTCGACGCCGGCCAGGATGCGCAGCATCGTGGTCTTGCCGGCTCCGTTCAGCCCGAGGATGACCACCCGGGAGCCCTTGTCGATGGCCAGGTCGACGGCGGTGAAGACCTCCAGCGCGCCATAGGACTTCGACAGGTCGGCAGCCGTCAGCGGGGTCTTGCCGGAGGGCTGCGGCGTCGGGAACTTGATCGCCGCGACCTTGTCGGCCTGGCGCTCGCCCTCGAGACCGGAGACGAGCTTCTCGGCGCGCTTGAGCATCTGCTGCGCGGCGCTCGCCTTCGATGCCTTGGCACGCATCTTGTTGGCCTGGTCGGTGAGCGTCTTGGCCTTGTTCTGGGCGTTCATCATCTCGCGCTTGCGGCGGGCCTCGTCGGTCTCGCGCTGAGTGAGATAGTGCTTCCAGCCCATGTTGTAGACGTCGATCACCGCGCGGTTGGCGTCCAGGTGAAGGACCTTGTTCACCGTCTGCTCGAGCAGGTCGTTGTCGTGGCTGATCACGATGAAGCCGCCCTTGAACGTCTTCATCCACTCGCGAAGCCAGATGATCGAGTCGGCGTCGAGGTGGTTGGTCGGCTCGTCGAGGATGAGCACCTCGGCGTCCGAGAAGAGGATCCGGACCAGCTCGACCCGGCGGCGCTGACCGCCCGAGAGCGTCTTCAGCGGCTGCTCCCAGAGCCGTTCGGCGAGACCGAGCGCGTTCGCGATCTGCTTGGCCTCGGACTCGGCCGTGTAGCCGCCGCCGGCCTCGAACTCGTCGAGGGCACGCTGGAAGCGACGCATGCCCTTGTCGTGCACCTTCGGGTCCGGCGAGGCCATCTGCTCCTCGGCGGTCCGCATCCGCCGTACGGCGTCGTCCAGCCCGCGGGCGGACAGGATCCGGTCACGCACCGGGACCTCGGGGTCGCCGACCCGGGGGTCCTGCGGCAGATAGCCGATCTCGCCGACCCGGCTGACCGCACCGTTGGCGGGCTGGAGGTCGCCCGCCAGCACCTTCGTCAGGGTGGTCTTGCCGGCGCCGTTGCGTCCGACCAGCCCGACCTTGTCGCCGGGTCCTACGCGGAAGCTGACGTTCTCCATGAGGAGGCGCGCACCGACGCGGACCTCGAGGTTCTGGGCGGTGATCATGAGGTTCACTAGTCTAAACGGCGGGGCTCGGCCCCTCGCATTCGACGACTGATCGACCATCGACCGGCCGCTGATCGGGCCGTATCTCAGGGGGAACGATGCGCTTCAACTCCAAGGCCCGGCTCGATGCCAGCCGCACCCAGGACGGGGGCGGAGGTGGCGGCCTGGGCGGGGGCGGCATCGGCCTGCCGCACATCGCCGGCGGGGGCGGTGTGGTCGGGATCATCGTGGTGATCGTCTACGTCGTGCTGCAGGTCACCGGCGGAGGTGGCGCAGGCGGCGGCGCCGACGGCGGGCTCAGCAGCACCCGCTTCGCCCCGACCGCGGTGGGGCTGTCCGGCTCGTCCGGGCAGGCCTTCGACTACTCGGCCTGTCAGACCGGGCAGGACGCGAACGACAGCGACGAGTGTGCCCTGGTGGCGGTCGAGAACTCGCTGACCGACTACTGGAAGTCGCAGCCCGACGTGCGCAGCGTGTTCCAGCCCGAGAAGGAGATCGACGTCTTCCACGGGTCGGTCCAGACCGGCGGCTGCGGCACGGCGACGACCGACGTGGGCCCGTTCTACTGCTCCGCCGACCAGACCATCTACCTCGACACCGCCTTCTACGACACCGTCTTCAAGCAGCTCGGCGGCGACGCGACCCCGTTCGTCCGGGCCTATGTCCTCGCCCACGAGTACGGCCACCACGTCCAGGACCTGCTCGGCACGATGAGCAAGGTCAAGACCCAGCAGGGCAAGAACAGCGACTCGGTCCGGCTCGAGCTCCAGGCCGACTGCTATGCCGGCATGTGGGCCGCGCATGCGACCACCGTCCCGGACGGCGAGGGCAACGTGCTGATCGAGGACCTCACCCAGGACGACATCGACCAGGCGATCGCGGCCGCCAAGGAGGTCGGCGACGACTACATCGAGACGAGGACGGGCGGAAGCGTTGACCCCGACCAGTGGACGCACGGCTCCTCGGCGGAGCGGGAGCACTGGTTCAAGACCGGCATGAGCGCCGACAACGACATCTCCGCCTGTGACACCTTCTCGGCGAGCAGCCTCGGTTGAGTGGTCACTTTCGGCGGCTTGAGTGTCCAGCTCGCTGGACACTCAACGGGCCGAAAGTGACCACTCAACCTTCGAGCAGCGCCTCGATCGCGGCGGCCTGCCGCTGCAGCGCCCGCAGGTGCGGCGCGACGGCTGGGTGACGGAACTTCGCCAGCAGCGCGCCCTCTCCCCCGGCCACCCGGGCCAGCGCCCATTCGGCGCGGGTCAGGGCGGTGTAGACGGCGGTGATCCGGGCTGCGCGGGTGACCTCCTCACGGGTCGCCAGTCCCGGCGGCAGACCGAGCAGATAGGCGTCGAGCAGCGGCTCGAACTCCTCCCGTGCGGGCAGCAGGTAGAGACCGAGGTCGGCCCCGACGGCGCCGTACCCGAGGCAGGCCCAGTCCAGCGCGACGAGCAGGTCGCCGTCCCGACCGGGAAGGTTGGCCGGCGTCGGGTCGCCGTGCTGGGCGACCTGCGGCAGCGCGTCCAGCTCGTCGAGACAGGACGCCCGGCGCCGCCACAGCTCGTGGGCGATCTCGGCCGCCGTGGTGCGCTCCAGGGTGGGCCAGCCGCCACGCCGCTCGACGCGCGCCAGGCGGTCCCGCAGCTGATTGCGGGCGAGCCACCGCACGTGCGCCAGGTCGGCGCCGGCGAACCGCCCCAAGGCGTGTACGACGAACAGGCCGGCGTTGGCGGCGTCCTCCACCCAGTCCGAGATCAGGGTGATGCCTTCCGCGTCCTCGTGCACCTCGGTCGGCGCGAGCGCGACACCCGGCGCGCCGTCGAGCAGCCGGTAGGAGGCAACGTCGGCCTCACGCCTCCAATAGGCGAAGTGCCGCGGGTCGCTCAGCTCGGGTGGGTCGTAGTGGGCGGGCGCGCCGAGCCGCTTGACCACGACGGCTCGGTCCCCGATCGAGGCACGCCAGACGCCGAGGGTGGACGTGCTGGTCCCACCTGGCATCGGATGCCACCCTGGATCGGGCTGCCACATGATCGGAAGTTAACCGATGTCGCGGCGTTCGAAGCGCAACCACGCCACACCGGCGCACACCGTCACCGGCCAGCAACGGGACGGTCGATGACGGCGCTCAGGCGTTGGTCACCTCGAAGAGTGCTGCCTGGGCGTCGCCGATCGCCCGTTCCAGTACGTCGCGGCGCGGGTCGCTGATGTGGCCCGGCAGCCGGATCGCTCCCTCGGGGGCAGCGTCGTCGATGCCGCCGTAGACGAGCGGCCCGCTCAGGCCGTCGAGGATGCGGGCGGCGTGCCCGTCGGCGGCCTCGAGCGCGGCGCGCGCCTGGTTGTCCCGGCGGCGGGCGAACCGCTGCTGGCTCCAGCCACCGGCCTTGGTCCGGCCCTGCACGTGCCGCTTGCCGACCTTGCTGGCGGTGACCTCACGGCCATGCAGCCGAGCGACCGCGAAGCCTCCCTTGCGCACCAGCAGCAGGCCCCAGTCCGCAGGCGCCGCCGCCGCCTCGGCGAAGGCGACCGGGTCCGCTGCCCCGGCGTACTGGCGTTGGAAGGGCAACCGCGCGATGAAGGTCGATCCGTCCGCGGCGGTCCCGTGCAGTGCGCCGCCGGTCACCGACAGCACCGCCGGTCCCCCATGCCGCGCCGCGAAGTTGTCGATCCACCGCCCGATCCGCGGGATCGGGACCAGCACGTCAGGCACCCTCACACCCTACGGTCGAGTCCCGACCGTACGCACTGAGTCCCGTCTCCGTCCAGGTCGGACGGAGACGGGACTCAACGATCACGGAGGCGCGACTCGGGTCAGACGTTGAAGCCGAGCGCGCGCAGCATCTCGCGGCCGTCGGGGGTGATCTTGTCCGGGCCCCACGGCGGCATCCACACCCAGTTGATGTGCACGTCGTTGACCAGGCCCTCCAGGGCGGTGTTGGTCTGGTCGGTGATCACGTCGGTGAGCGGGCACGCCGCCGAGGTCAGCGTCATGTCGAGGACGACCCGTGACTCCTCCTCGATGTGGATGCCGTAGACCAGGCCGAGGTCGACGACGTTGATCCCGAGCTCGGGGTCGACGACGTCCTTCATCGCCTCGGAGACATCCTCCAGGGCGAGGGTCGCCCCCGCCACGACGCTGCTCTCGCCGGGTGCAGTCATCGCCTGCTCTGTGTTGGCAGCCTCGGTCATCAGTTCTCCTCCTTCAGGGGCTCGCCGGACAGCACTTGGGCAGTGGCGTCCTTCCAGGCCATCCACGACAGCAGGGCGCACTTGACGCGGGCCGGGAACCTGGCGACGCCGGCGAAGGCGATGCCGTCCTCGAGCACCTCTTCGTCCGGCTCGACGGCGCCCTTGCCCTGCATCAGGTGCAGGAACTCCTCCTGGATGCCCATCGCCTCGTCGACGGGCTTGCCGACGAGCAGGTCGTAGAGCACCGACGCGGAGGCCTGCGAGATGGAGCAGCCGAGCGCGTCGTAGGAGACATCAGCGACGCTGCGGACGCCGTCGGGCCCGTCGTCCAGATGCACGCGCAGCGTGATCTCATCGCCACAGGTCGGGTTGACGTGGTGGACCTCGGCCCCGTGCGGGTCCTCGGCCGCGCCGCGCAGGCCCTTGCCGTGCGGGTTCTTGTAGTGGTCCAGGATGATCTCCTGGTACAGCGTGTCAAGCGATTCAGCGGTCATTCGCGCACCCCCTTCCTCAGGCCAACTTGAAGTACGAGCGGGTGTATTCCAGACCCTCGATGAGCGCGTCGATCTCGGCCGGCGTGGTGTAGAGGTACGACGACATCCGAGTCGAGGCCTGTACGCCGAAGCGGGCGTGGGCCGGCTTGGCGCAGTGGTGGCCGGCCCGCACGGCGATGCCGCGCGAGTCGAGCACCTGGGCGATGTCGTGTGGGTGCACGCCGTCGATCTCGAACGAGATCGCGCCGCCGCGCTGGGTGGCGTCCAGCGGCCCGAGGACGGTCAGGCCCTTGATCGTCTGCAGCCCCTGAAGCGCGTAGCCGGTGATCGCCTGCTCATGGGTGTGGATCGCGTCCAGACCGATGTGGGACAGATAGTCCAGCGCGGCGCCTAGACCGACCGCCTCGACGATCGGCGGCGTACCGGCCTCGAACTTGTGCGGGATGCCGGCGTACGTCGAGCCCTCCATCCGGACGGTGGCGATCATCTCGCCGCCGCCGAGGAACGGCGGCAGCTGCTCGAGGTGCTCACGCCGGCCCCACAGGACGCCGATGCCGGTCGGGCCGACCGTCTTGTGCCCGGTGAACGCCAGAAAGTCGGGACGGCAGTCCGGCTCCATGCTGGCCAGGTCGATCGGCAGCTGCGGCGCGGCCTGGGAGGCGTCCACGACCACGACCGCGCCGACCTGATGGGCGCGCCGGGCGACCTCCGCGACCGGCAGGATCGTGCCGAGCATGTTGGAGACCCAGGCCAGCGAGACGACCTTGGTGCGTTCGTTGATCAGCTCGTCGATGTTCGAGACGTCGAGCTGGCCGTCGTCGGTCAGCCCGAACCACCGCAGCGTCGCGCCGGTCCGCTCCGCGAGCAGCTGCCACGGCACGATGTTGGAGTGGTGCTCGAGCTCGGTGATGACGATCTCGTCGCCCTCGCCGACCTGGAGCGGCCCACGCCATGCCATCGTGTTCGCCACCAGGTTGAGCGCCTCGGAGGCGTTCTTGGCGAAGATCACCTCGTCCCGGTCGGGCGCGCCGAGGAAGCGCGCGACCGCATCGCGGCCCGACTCGAACGCCTCGGTCGACTCCGCGCCCAGGTGGTGCATGGCGCGCGCGATGTTGGCGTTGTGCCGCTCGAGGTGGTCGACCATCGTGTCGATCACGATCTGCGGCTTCTGCGAGGTGTTCGCACTGTCGAGGTAGACCAGCGGGCAGCGTTCACCGGCGCGGGTACCCTCGAACGTGCGCTCCAGGATCGGGAAGTCCTTGCGGACGAGCTCCAGATCCGGCAGCAGACCGGGCAGCGTCGTCATGTCAGACCGAGGCCTTGATGAAGCGCTCATAGCCGTTGGCCTCCAGCTCCTCGGCCAGCTCCGGGCCGCCGGACTCGGCGATATGGCCGTCGACGAAGACGTGCACGAAGTCGGGCTTCACGTAGCGCAGGATGCGGGTGTAGTGCGTGATCAGCAGCAGGCCCTTGCCCTCGCGCGCGGCGAAGTCATTGATCCCGTCGGAGACCGTCTTGAGCGCGTCGATGTCGAGACCGGAGTCGATCTCGTCGAGGATCGCGACCTTCGGGTCGAGCAGGTCGAGCTGAGCGATCTCGGCGCGCTTCTTCTCACCACCGGAGAAGCCCTCGTTGACCGAGCGCTGCGAGAACGCCGGGTCGAGGTTCATCTTGCCCAGGGCGCCGTTGACGTCCTTGACCCACGTGCGCAGCTTGGGCGCCTCGCCGTCGAGGGCGGTCTTGGCGGTCCGCAGGAAGTTGGCCATCGAGACGCCGGGCACCTCGACCGGGTACTGCATCGCCAGGAAGAGTCCCGCCTGGGCGCGCTCGTCCACCGACATGGCCAGCAGGTCCTTGCCGTCGAGCGTGACCGTGCCGCCGGTGATGGTGTACTTCGGGTGACCGGCGATCGAGTACGCCGTGGTCGACTTACCCGAGCCGTTGGGGCCCATGATCGCGTGCGTCTCGCCGTCCTTGATGGTCAGCGTGACGCCCTTGAGGATCTCCTTCGGGCCGTCCTCGGTGTCGACGGAGACCTGCAGGTCCTTGATCTCGAGCGTGCTCATTCGTCGTCCTTCTTCGAGTGCAGGTTGGGCAGTACGTTCTTGGCGAGCTCCGCCTCCACAGTGGCGGCCAGCTTCTCCTCCAGCTCCGGGACACCGATCTGGCGGATGAGGTCGTTGAAGAATCCGTGCACGACCAGGCGGCGTGCCTCCGCCTCGGAGACGCCGCGGCTGCGCAGGTAGAACAGCTGCTCGTCGTCGAAGCGGCCGGTCGCGGACGCGTGGCCGGCGCCCTCGATCTCACCGGTCTCGATCTCCAGGTTGGGGACCGAGTCGGCCTGGGCGCCGTCGGTGAGCACCAGGTTGCGGTTCTCCTCGTAGGTCTCGATGCCCTCGGCGACCTGGCGGATCAGGACGTTGCCGATCCACACCGTGTGCGCGCCCTCGCCCTGCAGCGCCCCCTTGTAGACGACGTGCGACTTGGTCTTCGGGGCGGTGTGGTCGACGAAGAGCCGGTGCTCGATGTGCTGGCCCTCGTCGGCGAAGTAGAGACCGAGCATCTCGACCGAGCCGCCGGGGGCGGCGTACTCGGCGGTGGTGTCGTTGCGGACCACGTCGCCGCCGAAGGTGACGTCGATGTGCTTGAAGGTGGCGTCGCGGCCCACCGTGATGTGCCGGTGCCCCGCGCGGACCGCGTCGTCGGCCCAGTCGTCGATGCTGACGACGGTCAGCTGAGCGCCGTCGCCGACGACGATCTCCACGTTGTCGGCGAGCGTGGCCGAGCCCTCGAAGCGGAAGACCACGGTGGCCTGGGAGAAGTTGCCGGCCCGCAGCACGAGGTGCTGGGCGACGGCCGGCTCGACGCCGGTGCCGCGGATGTCCAGCACGACCGCGCCGTCGACGACCGCCTCGGGGGCGATCTCGATCAGCGTGCTGGTCGGCGTCGCCTCGGAGGCACGCGCGGCGATCCGGTCGGTCGGCACGAAGCCGCTGACGCCGACCAGGCCGGACACGTCGCCGGTCACGGTGACGCCGTCCTGCAGCGTGGCCTCCACGTCGAGCTTGCCGCCGAACGCCGCCTCCTGGTGGAGACCACGCAGCCGCTTGAGCGGGGTGAAGCGCCAGATCTCCTCGCGACCGGTCGGGACCGGGTGGTGGGCGAGGTCGAAGGAGCCCTCCGGGTGGAGGTGGGACTCGACCTTCTCGAGCGCCTTCTCCAGAACTTCGGCCGTCATCCGACAGCACCCTCCATCTGCAGTTCGATGAGGCGGTTGAGCTCCAGGGCGTACTCCATCGGCAGCTCCTTGGCGATCGGCTCGACGAAGCCGCGCACGATCATCGCCATCGCCTCGTCCTCGGCCATGCCGCGGCTCATCAGGTAGAAGAGCTGGTCGTCGGAGACCTTCGAGACCGAGGCCTCGTGACCCATCGAGACGTCGTCCTCGCGGATGTCGACGTAGGGGTAGGTGTCCGAGCGCGAGATCTGGTCGACCAGCAGCGCGTCGCACAGCACGTTGGACTTGGAGCCGTAGGCGCCCTCGTTGACCTGGATCAGGCCGCGGTACGACGTCCGGCCACCGCCACGGGCCACCGACTTGCTCAGGATCGAGCTGGAGGTGTGCGGCGCGGCGTGCACCATCTTGGCGCCCGCGTCCTGGTGCTGGCCCTCGCCGGCGAAGGCGATGGAGAGCGTCTCGCCCTTGGCGTGCTCACCCATCAGGTAGACGGCGGGGTACTTCATCGTCACCTTGGAGCCGATGTTGCCGTCGACCCACTCCATGGTGGCGCCGGCCTCGCAGGTGGCGCGCTTGGTGACGAGGTTGTAGACGTTGTTCGACCAGTTCTGGATGGTCGTGTAGCGGCAGCGGCCGCCCTTCTTGACGATGATCTCCACGACCGCGGAGTGCAGCGAGTCGGAGGAGTAGATCGGCGCCGTGCAGCCCTCGACGTAGTGCACGTAGGCGTCCTCGTCGACGATGATCAGGGTGCGCTCGAACTGGCCCATGTTCTCGGTGTTGATCCGGAAGTAGGCCTGCAGCGGGATGTCCACAT
>Ga0164242_10002335_pt1 | contig 21999 bp, 21 predicted proteins | sample OricomgcompostMG_FD_108783 | JGI IMG/M metagenome (GOLD analysis project Ga0164242, IMG submission 108783) | Miracle-Growth compost microbial communities from Emeryville, California, USA - Original compost - Miracle growth compost (MG) ... | reverse complement strand
TTCATCGTCTCGAACGTGCCCCAAATCGCCGATGCGCCTTTCGAATTCCCGGCGCATGAGCGCGACGAGCGGGGCCGGATGAAGATGCCCGCGTACCTGCTGACCGCGCACAAGGCCCAGTAGCCCTCAGGCCGAGGTCGCCGCCGTCGCGGCGATGAGCGCTTCGGCGAAGGTCTCCAGGTCCTCGGCGGTGGTGTCCAGGTGCGGCGAGATCCGCAACACCGGTGCGGTGAGCCGCAACGGCGCGCGCTGCACGCCGACGAAGGTGGTCAGGATCCGCCGCTCGGCGAGCAACCAGTCCCGCACCGCCCGCGGGTCCGCGCCGTCGGTGGGCGCCAAAGTGGTGATGGCACTGGGCTCTTCGGCCTCTTCGACGACCGCCCAGCCGGTCACGTCGGTCAGCACGCCGCGGCTCAGGCCGCCCAGCTCGGCCAGCCGCGCGCAGACGGCGGCCGGCCCGTACCCCAGGTATTCGCCCAGGGCCAGCGAAAACCCCACTCGCGCAGCGATATTGGCCTCACCGAACTCGAGTTGCTGAGCCACCGTGGAGCCCGGCGCCCAGTCCGGCGCCGCCAGCCTCGGGTGCAGGTTTTCCATCAGCTCCCGGCGCACCGCGAGCATCCCGACTCCGCGCGGCCCGGCGATCCACTTCCGCGACGACGAGTAGGTCACGTCGGCGCCGGCCGTGCAGTCCACCTGACCCAGCGCCTGCGCCGCGTCGACGACCAGCGGCAGCCCCAGCTCCCGGCAGAGCCGGGCGATCATCGAAACCGGTTGCACCACACCGCTGTGGCTGCCAATCGTGGTCAGGTGGACCAGGTCCGGCGGGTCGGTCTGCAGGGCCAGCGCCGCGTCGTCCAGCGCCACCCGGCCGTCGGCCAGGGTCGGCAGCAGCCAACGGTCGAATCCGTGGGCGGCCATCACGGCCAGGTTGGGGCCGTACTCGCCGGGCAGGCAGGCCAGGATGCGGCGCTCGGCCGGCCAGCTGCCCAGCAGCAGGTCCAGGGCGTGCAGCGAGCCGGTGGTGAACACCGCCTCGGCGTCGGTCATGCCGGTCAGCGCGGTGAATGCGAACCGCCCGGCGTCGAGCACCGGTGCGGCCGCCTCGGCGGCCACGTAGCCACCGAGCTCGGCCTCGTTGCGGGCGTGCTGGGCGGTGGCCTCGATCACCGCGAAGCTCTGCCGGGAACAGGCCGCGCTGTCGAGGTGCAGACCCGCCGCCGGCGGCCGGGCCGACCGCCACGTGTCGGCCAGCGAGGTGCCGCCGCTCACTTGACGGCCAACGACAACCCGAAGTCGTCCGCGCCGTCGGTCCACCAACGGGTGCGACGCAATCCGGCGGCGGCCAGCTCGGCGCTCACCCGCTCCGGGCGGAACTTGCACGACACCTCGGTGAGCATCTCCTCACCCGCCCGGAAGTCCACCGTCAGCCCGAGTGCTCCGACCCGCACCCGCTGGCGCCCGGTCGCGCGCAGCCACATCTCGATGCGTTCCTCGTCTACGTTCCAGCGGGCCACGTGTTCGAAGGCGTCGACGTCGAAATCCGCGTCCAGTTCCCGGTTTATCACCGCGAGCACGTTGCGGTTGAACGCCGCCGTCACCCCGGCGGCGTCGTCGTAGGCGCGCACCAGCCGCTCGGTGTCCTTGACCAGGTCGGTGCCCAGCAACAGGCTGTCGCCGGGCCGCATCTGGGCCGACAGCGCGGCCAGGAACTGCGCGCGCGGCCCGGGCGTCAGGTTGCCGATCGTCGAGCCCAGAAACACGAACAGCCGTCGCCCGCCTTCGGGGATCTCGGTCAGGTGCTCCTCGAAATCGCCGCAGACGGCCTGGATTTCGATGCCGGCGTATTCGCGCTGGATGGCGGCGGCGGATGCCGACAGGATGCCGGCGTCGACGTCGAATGGGACGTACCTGCGCAGCGCGCCCCGCTCGCGCAGCGCGTCGAGCAGCACCCGGGTCTTCTCCGAGGTGCCGCTGCCCAATTCGACCAGGGTGTCGGCCTCGCTGGCCGAGGCGATGCCGGGCGCCTGCGCGCGCAGGATCTCGGCCTCGGCGCGGGTCGGATAGTATTCCGGCAGGCGGGTGATCTGGTCGAACAGGTCACTTCCCACCGAATCGTAGAACCACTTGGGCGGCAACGACTTCGGTGTACGCCGCAGCCCGTCGAGCACGTCGCGGCGCAATGCGTGGTGGGCCGAGTCGGCGGCGAGGTGGTTGGACAGCGACAGCGTCATCAAAATCCCTTCGGATGATCCAGCGGTGTCAGCGTGACACCGTCGGCCGTGACATCGACCAGGTGGCGGTCCGGCACGTCCTCCCAGTCGGAGTCGTCGTCGTAGGGTTCACTGGCCACCACCACACCGTCGGCGCGGCGCAGGATGGACAGGGTGTCCCCCCAGGCCGTGGCCAGCAGCCGAGAACCGTTGGCGGCCAGTATGTTAAGCCGGGCCGCCGGGTCGGCCGCGCCGATCTCGGCGATCACCTCGCCGAGTGCGTCCAGGCCCCGCTCGAAGATGACCGCCGCCAATATCGCGCTGTCGCAAACGGATTCGGCCCGCGAGGTCACCGGCAGCACGGACCGGTCGACCACCCCGTTGTGCGACAGCAGCCACCGGCCGTCGGTGAACGGTGCGGTGGCGCTGATCTCGATCGGCATGCCCGCCGTCGCCGAGCGCACCGCGGCCACCACGCAGTGGCTGTGCAGCGCCGGCGCGACGGACTCGAAGGACACGTCACCCCACAGCGGCGCCGGGCTGCGCCAGCGGCGCGGCACCTCCCCGTCGAAAAACCCTGCGCCCCAACCGTCGGCGTTGAGCAGGCCGTGTTTCTGCCGGCGCGGCGCGTAGGACTGCACCCGCAGCCCGAACGGCGGCTCGAGCATCAGCGAGGAGACCGTGGCGTCGGCCCCCAGCCATCCCAGATGCCGGCACATCAGCGGTGGTCCCGCGCGCCGGGCACGTCCCAGGCCAGCCGGACACCGGCGAAGATCTGTCGCCGGTACGGGTGATCCCAGTTGCGGAAGCTGGGCCGCAGGATGCCCGGCTCCACCGCCCACGAGCCGCCGCGCAGCACCCGGTAGTCGCCATCAAAGAACGGCTGCGAATAGCGTTCGTAGAGCATCGGCGCGAAGCCCGGCCAGGGCCGCAGCGGGGACGTCGTCCACTCCCACACGTCGCCGAGCATCTGTTCGGCCCCGCACGCCGAGGCGCCGGCCGGGTAGGCGCCGACGGGGGCGGGGCGCAGCGCGGCGCCGCCCAGGTTCGCCACGGCCGGCGACGGCGGCGTCGCTCCCCACGGATAGCGGCGCCGGGTGCCGGTGGACGGATCCCACGCGCAGGCCTTCTCCCACTCCATCTCGGTGGGCAGCCGGGCACCGGCCCAGGCCGCGTACGCCTCGGCCTCGAAAAAGCTGACATGCTGCACCGGTTCGTCGGCCGGGATGTCTTCGACATGGCCGAACCGGGTGCGGGCGCGCGCGTCGGGGTGCCAGAACTGGGGCGCGGTCAGGCCGGCGGCCTGGCGGTGCTGCCAGCCGCGCCGCGACCACCAGCGCGGCTCGTCGTAGCCGCCGTCGGCGACGAACTGCTGCCATTCGCCGTTGGTCACCGGAATTGTGCCGATCCGGAACGCGGGCAGGTCGAGCACGTGCGCCGGGCGTTCGTTGTCCAGCGACTCGGGTTCGTCGGCGGCGTCCACCCCGAGGACGAACTCGCCGCCGGGCACCAGCACCGAGGTGCCGGCCAGTTCGGGACGGCCGGCCGGCAGCACCGACGTGTCGCGCAGCAGCGGCGCGCCGCTGCGCAGGTTCAGCGCCTGCAGCATGGTTTCGTCGTGCTGGTTCTCGTGGCTGACCACCATCGCGTACACGAAGGCGGCGTCGGGGTCGTCGGGCAACGCATCCAGGGTGTCGAGCACCGCCGCGCGCACCTTGCGGCAGTAGGCGCGGGCCTGCTCCGGCGACAGCAGCGGCAGGTCGACCCGGCTGGCGCGGGAGTGCACGAACGCGTCATAGAGGCCCTCGACGGCCGGCGGCAACATCCCGGGCCGGGCGGGGTCGCCGCCCCGCAACAGCCACAGCTCCTCCTGCTGGCCGATGTGCGCGAGATCCCACACCAGCGGGCTCATCAACGGGTCGTACTGCCGGCGCAGCTCGTCGTCGTCGAAGTCGACCAGCCGCAGCGTCCGCGCCCGCGTCCGCGCCAGCTGGTCGGCGATCGCCTCCGGTGACGTCACGGCCCCCCTTGCGGGCCGCGCGCGGCCCGGGAAACCGACGCCGCGATGCCGTGCTCGATGACCTGGTCGGCGAAGTCGTCGCCGGGACACCGGCCCTGTTCGACGAGGCGGACCAGCCGCCGCATCGGCTCGGCGAGTTCGGCCGGCGCCCGCTCGGCGGCGATCGCCAGGCAGGCGTTGGCCGCCGCGTACAGCCGTCGGTCCCGCAGCCCCACCCGGGCCGCGACGTCCCAGGCGGTGGCCACCGGTTCCACGGCCCGGGCCGCCAGGCCGGCGGCGACCGGGTCGTCGAGCAGCGCGACCAGGGTGAACACCACGGCGGGCCACAGGGTGTCCGGCACGCTGTCCAGGTAGCGGATCTCCAGCCACTGCCGCGGGCGCACCGGCGGGAACAGCGTGGTCAGGTGGTACTCCAGGTCGGCGACAGTGGGCCGGCGGCCGCCCAGCAGCACCCGCCCGTCCACCCAGTCGGCGAACGGCACCCAGCGCGTGACCGCCTCGGCGTCCGGGGTGTGCACCAACATCACCGGCGCCTTGAGCGCGTAGCGCGCCCAGTCGGTGCCCGGGTCGTCGCCGCTGGCGCCCAGGATGGGGCCGCAGCGCGCCGAGTCCATCCGACCCCACACCCGCTGCCGGCTGGACACCCAGCCGGTGAAATCGCCGTCCAGCATCGGCGAGTTGGCCGTCATCGCAATCATGGTGGGGCCCAAGGCATGTGCCAGCCGAACCCGCGCCGCCCAGCCTTCCCGCGGCCCGGCGTCCACGTTGACCTGAATCGACGCCGTGGATGTCATCATCGCCGCGCCCGCCTCGCCGGAACGGCTGGTGGCGAAGAACCGTTCCATGGCGCGGTAGCGCGCGCCGGGGTTGATCCGCTGGGGCGGCCGCAGCGGGTCGGCGCCCAAAAACACCAGACCCAGCCCGGCCTCGGCGAACGCGGGCCGCAGCACGGCCTGGTCGCGGCGCATGGCGTCAATGGCCGCCAGCACGCCGTCGGCCGGCGGGCCGGACAGCTCGACGGCCCCGCCCGGCTCCACCGTGACCCGGCTGCCGCCGGGCAGCGCGGGCAGCGCGTCGAGCACCGCGGCGATCTCGTCCCAGCCCGGCCGGCGGCACGGGTCCTGCGGGTCGTGGCAGTGGGCTTCGACTTCCAGACCCACCCGGCCCAGCGGAGCGTCCGCCAGACAGCCCCGGGCGATGTAGTGCGCGACGGCCGCGGAGTCGGTCAGCTCGGCGATCCTCAGCTCGGCCGCCGGGTCGCCACCGGCCGGCCGCGAAGCCGCCGCAGTGCTCGGGGCGAACGTCATATCACGATCCCTTCGGGCCCGACCAAGCCTGAACATGCACCTGCGGACCGCTTCCCTGCGCAGCTAATCGAACGATAACCGGCACCACTTCGTCTAGTGCTTCATCTATCAGACGCCCCCGACATATTCCCCTCGCGCGCCTTCGGCTCGCCTTCGCGGCGCGGCGTCGAGGGCGCACGGAAACGACGGGTACCCGATCCGTCGACTATTGACCCAGCGCGTTTTGCATGGCCCCGGCGAGCACGTTCACCGCGGGCCCGGCATTGCCGGACTGGCACACTTTCGCCTGCAGCACCACGTTTTCACGCAGCCTGGTCTGATTGAAGCACCGGCGATCGGTGCCGGCTTCCTGCTTGGTCCAGTTCTCGTCGGCGGGACCGGCCGGCCCGCCGTCGAACGACCACACCTGGGTGCTGCCGTTGTCCAGGTGGATCGCGGTGGTCTGACCCGAACAGCCCACCGTTCGATCCACCACCCGATGAAAGGCGCGGTCCGCGGCGTCGTTGGTGGCGAACACCCCGACCGCCTGTTTGACCAGATGCGTCTGGTCGGTCGCCGAGGTCTGGGTGACGGCCCCGTTGAACGACGCCAGGTCGGGGTCGTTGAACACCTCGGGCAAGCCGATGTCGGCCCAGTTGTTGCACTCCGGCAGGTCCACCCAGTCGCCCTGCCCGGGCTGGGTGAACACCGACTCCCACCCCATGGGCCCGCCGACGATGTTGCCGACCGACCCCTTGCCCAGCACGGCGTAGTTCACCACGCCGGGCTCCGACGGGTGGGCGGCCGCGACCGGAAGCGCGACCGCGCCCGCGGCCGCGACGCCGACGAACAACACCGCCCGGCAAACCCGCGTGATCCGCATGGTCATGCAGCGATCATGCCAGGCGCCCCCGGCCGTGAGGACCCGGCTCAAGGGCACGTCTTGAGGGAGCGCCTTAAGGGCGCGGCGCGGGCGTGCTGGGAGCGGGGCTGACCGGCGACGGCTGCCCGGGGCCGCTGACGCCCGGGCCGGAGACCGGGCCGCCGGGGCCACCCGGGCCGCCGGGGGGCATCGGGACGATCAACCCCGGCCCGCCGGGCCAGGGCCCGTTGTCGGGTCCACCCGGGCCGCCGTACCACGCCCCGGAACCACCGGGACCGCCGGGCCAGGGCCCGTTGCCCGGACCCGGACCGCCGTACTGCCAGGGCCCGTTGCCCGGTCCGGGGCCACCCGGATGAAAGACGCCGTGGTGATGGTGGCAGTGGTAGTAGCTGTGCTTCCAGATGAAGGCGCCGACGAAGAACACCGACGAGATGATGAACACGATGCCCGCGACGATCACCACCCAGGCCGCCGCCGTGTAGAGCCGCGGCGGCTTCACCCGCTCGGGTGGCGGCGGGGGCGGTGGGACGGCGGCGGCTGGGGTCGGCTCGGGAGTGGTCGGCTCAGCTTGCGGTTCGGGTGTCTGGCTCATGCCATGCCATATTGCCGCGCGCGCCAGGCACCCAACAGGGCCCCGCGGCAAATTGTTGCGAATCGAGACGCGGCGGTTACCCCGACGAACGGGTGGCCCGGCGCTCGCAAGGAGCGCCGGGCCACGGGTTGGGTGTTGGGTTTCAGTTGGTCAGGACGATGACGCGCGGGGCCTGCCCCAGCGCGCCGTGCGACGTCGCCGCGGAGTGGAAGACCGACGCCGGCAGCTGGTTCGGGGCCAGGCCGCTGGGGCGCACCGGCGACGGCGTGGCCGGCGCGGTGGACGTGCCCGGACCGGTCTGGCCGCCCTGGCCGCCGGGTCCGCCCGGGCCGCCGAAGCTGCCGGGACCACCCGGGCCGCCGGGGCCGCGGTGATGCATCATCGCGTGGTGCTTGTGGTGGTGGTGGCCGTGATGGCCGCCGCGGTGGCCGAGGATGAAGCCGGTGAAGAAGATCACCGCGACGATGAACACGATGCCGGCGACGATGGCGACCCACGCGGCGACTTGGAAGACCCGCGGGGCCCGGTATGGCGCCGCGGCAGCGGGCGCCGGTGCAGTGGCGGTGGAGGTCCGCACAGTGGGGGTTTCAGATGTTTCACTCATGAGACAAATGATGAAGGCGTTAACAATAGCTGCGGCTATGCGCCGGTTATGTAGCAGCTGTGAACCAAAGCCCCTGCTCAACAAGGCATATCGCCGACCCCGAGATTTCGAGGTTAGGGCTTCAACCTTGAAAACTGGGGGGCGAACTTCAAGGTTGCCCCGGCTTGAATGGGTTCACCGCGAACTGGATGACCCGGTAGGGAGCGGCCACCCGCGCGCGGGTGTCCCACTGGCTCACGAAGATCCGCAGCTCGTCGAGCGTGGAGCCGGGCGAGATGTAGCCGCCGTAGGGCTGCGCGAGCCGGTTGTCGTAGGGCGGCGGCAGGCTTTCCGCCGGCTCGGGCCACTCGTCGTGCTGCACCACCGTGGTGACCGGCGCGTCACCCAGCATCCGCGGGTCGTCGGCGACCCGGACCTCCATGTTGCCCGTGGTGGCATTGAAATAACTCAGCACGGCCTTGCCGTCGATCTGCCGGATGCACATCTCGCCCACCGCGTCCGGCCACAGCGGGGTCGGCGGCTTGCCCCACCCGCCTTGCGGTCCGGCCGCCCAGCCCTGCCACCGGGACCGGTCGGTGAAGGCCTGCGGGGTCGCCCGGTACAGCACGACCGGATCCCGGCGGGTGAAACTGTCGGCCACGATGTACACCCAGCCGCTCGGCGATTCCTCGGTGGGTATCGGGTCGTAATAGCCGCTGATCTGGGTCTGCGAGCCGCCCTGATACGAGGCGGGCCGCGTGGACCCCGGGATCGTCTGCCAGCCCGCCCGCACCGGTTCGGCGGTCACCAGCCGGGAGCTTTGCGGCTCAAGGCTTTTCGTGGTCGTCACCATCAGGTAGTTGCGCCGGTTGATCTGCACCACCCCGGCGGGCAGCTGCGAGGCGCCAGGCGGGGCGGGGTCGGCCAGCAGCGGATTGCTGATCCCGGTGACGCCGGTGTAGCGCACCCCGGCCGGGTCGTCGACGGACGCGGTGTCGACGCGCAGGGCCACCGGCGCATACCAGCCGCCGAATCCGACGCCCTGGCCCGCGAAGCTGTCGCCGCACACCTGCAGCAGTTCGGTGGGAAATTCCACGAACTCACACAGGTCGGTGGCGCCGATCCCGTAATCGCCTGTGGGAGTGCCGGTTCCGGCGGTGGGGCCGATGCGCAGCACCTGGCCCGGCGCCAGCGGGCCCACGATGGGTTCCGGTTCGGGCGCCGGCGGGTCGGCGCGCGCCGCGGTAAACCATTGCGGCGCAAGCAAAGTCAATGCAAGCGAACACCGCGCGACCAGTCGAGTGTGCGCGGCGCTCACCCGCGCCTCACAACTGAGCGGCCAGCAGCTCGGCGATCTGGATGGTGTTCAGCGCCGCGCCCTTGCGCAGGTTGTCACCGGAGATGAACAGGGCCAGGCCGCGCCCGTCGGGCACCCCCGGGTCGCGCCGGATCCGGCCGACCAGGGATTCGTCGACCCCGGCGGCCGCCAGCGGGGTCGGCACGTCGACCACCTTGACCCCGGGCGCGCCGTCGAGCAGCTCGCGGGCCCGCTCCGGGGACAGCGGCCGGGCGAATTCGGCGTTGATCGACAGCGAGTGCCCGGTGAACACCGGCACCCGCACGCAGGTCCCGCTGACCGCCAGGTCGGGGATGCCCAGGATCTTGCGGCTCTCGTGCCGCAGCTTCTGGTCCTCGTCGGTCTCGCCGGAGCCGTCGTCGACCAGCGACCCGGCCAGCGGCACCACGTTGAAGGCGATCGGCGCGACGTAGGTCTGGGGCGCCGGGAACGACACCGCGCGCCCGTCGTGCACCAGCTGCTCGGCGCCGTCGATGACCGCGCGCGCCTGGGTGGCCAGCTCCTCGACCCCGGCGATCCCGCTGCCGGACACCGCCTGGTAGCTGGACACCACCAGGCGTTGCAGCCCGGCCTCGTCATGCAGCACCTTGAGCACCGGCATGGCGGCCATGGTGGTGCAGTTCGGGTTGGCGATGATGCCCTTGGGGCGACGGTGCGCGTCCCTCTCGAAGTTCACCTCGGACACCACCAGCGGCACGTCGGGGTCCTTGCGCCACGCCGACGAGTTGTCGATCACCGTCACCCCGGCCGCGGCGAACCGCGGCGCCTGCACCAGCGACATCGTCTTGCCGGCGGAGAACAGCGCGATGTCCAGACCGGTCGGGTCGGCCGTCGCGGCGTCCTCGACCTCGATCTCGGCGCCCCGGAATTCCAGCTTGCGGCCCTGCGAGCGCGACGACGCGAAGAACCGCACCGAGGTCGCCGGGAAGTCGCGCTCGTCGAGCAACCGGCGCATCACCTGGCCGACCTGGCCGGTGGCGCCAACAACTCCAATAGCAACCATCTATCTGCCCGTCCCCGCATACACCGTGGCGGTCTCCGCGCCGCCGAGCCCGAACGCCTCGTGCAACGCCACGACGGCCTTGTCCAGTTCCGTGTCGCGGCACAGCACCGAGATCCGGATCTCGGAGGTGGAGATCAGCTCGATGTTGACGCCCACCTGCGCCAGCGCCTCACAGAAGGTGGCGGTGACGCCCGGGTGGCTGCGCATGCCGGCCCCGATCAGCGACACCTTGCCGATGTGGTCGTCGTAGAGCAACTGGGTGAACCCGATCTCGTCCTTCAGCGCGTCCAGCTTGGCCACCGCGGTGGGCCCGGCCTCGCGCGAGCAGGTGAAGGTGATGTCGGTCTTGCCGTCCTCGACCTTGGAGACGTTCTGCAGCACCATGTCGATGTTGACGTCGGCGTCGGCGACGGCCCGGAACACCCGCGCCGCATAGCCGGGAATGTCGGGGATGCCGACGACGGTCACCTTGGCCTCGCTGCGGTCGTGCGCGACTCCGGTCAGGATGGGGTCTTCCATGGGCTTGTCCTTGATCGATCCGACGACGACGGTGCCTTTCTTGTCCGAGTACGAGGACCGGACATGCACCGGAATGTTGTAGCGGCGGGCATATTCCACGCAGCGCAGCATCAAGACCTTGGCGCCGCAAGCCGCCATCTCGAGCATCTCCTCGAAGGTCACCGTGTCCAGCTTGCGGGCGTTGTGCACGATCCTGGGGTCGGCGGAGAAGATGCCGTCGACGTCGGTGTAGATCTCGCAGACGTCGGCGCCCAGCGCCGCGGCCAGGGCGACGGCCGTGGTGTCCGAGCCGCCGCGGCCCAGCGTGGTGACGTCCCGGGTGTCCTGGCTGACGCCCTGGAACCCGGCCACCAGCACGATGCGGCCCTCGTCCAGCGCGGCCTGCAGCCGTCCCGGCGTGACGTCGATGATCTTGGCGTTGCCGTGCGTGCCGGTGGTGATCACCCCGGCCTGCGAGCCGGTGAACGAACGCGCCTGGGCGCCTAGCGACTCGATCGCCATCGCCACCAGCGCGTTGGAGATCCGCTCGCCGGCGGTCAGCAGCATGTCCAGTTCGCGCGGCGGCGGGGCCGGACACACCTGCTGGGCCAGGTCCATCAGGTCGTCGGTGGTGTCACCCATCGCGGAGACGACGACCACCACGTCGTTGCCCTGCTTCTTGGTGGCGACGATGCGCTCGGCCACGCGCCGGATCCGATCGGCGTTGGCCACCGAGGATCCGCCGTACTTCTGCACGACGAGCGCCACCTTTTTCCTGCCTCTCCGGGCCTGCGCACTGGTATTTCGGGAATAAGTCCACAACAGAATACGTGCCCCCGCATGGTGATTTACGTCGCGATACCGGGTGGCCCGGCCTGCGCGGGCGCCGCGGTCCCGGCGGCATTTTCGCCACGGCGCCAATCGCGGTAAAGTTGCCGACGTGCAGCGGGTGCTCCTCCTCGGACGCCGCGACGGGGTCTGATTCCAGACCGGCTTCCCGTCGCGGGTGTTCGCGATGCGCCGGTCTGAGGTTCCTTCTGATATCCCCGGAGCAATCACCGTGACTTCCCATCCCGACGCCTTCAGCTCGTCCCGCAGCATCGTCAAACCCGCCGGCCCGCCCGGCCCCGGACAGCCGGCCTGGAACCCCCAGCGCGGCTCCTCGATGCCGGTCAACCGGTACCGGCCGTTCGCCGAGGAGGTCGAGCCCATCCGGCTGCCCGACCGCACCTGGCCCGACAAGGTCATCGACCGTGCCCCGCTGTGGTGCGCGGTGGACCTGCGCGACGGCAACCAGGCGCTGATCGACCCGATGAGCCCGGCCCGCAAGCGCCGCATGTTCGACCTGCTGGTCCGCATGGGCTACAAGGAGATCGAGGTCGGCTTCCCGTCGGCCAGCCAGACCGACTTCGACTTCGTCCGCGAGATCGTCACCGAGGGCGCCATTCCCGACGACGTCACCATTCAGGTGCTGACCCAGTGCCGGCCGGAACTGATCGAGCGCACCTTCGCCGCGTGCCAGGGCGCGCCGCAGGCCATCGTGCATTTCTACAACTCGACGTCAATCCTGCAGCGGCGCGTGGTATTTCGCGCCGACCGGGCCGCGGTGCAGGAGATCGCCGTGGCCGGCGCCCGCAAGTGCGTCGAGGAGGCCGCCAAGTACCCCGAGACGCGGTGGCGGTTCGAGTACTCGCCGGAGTCCTACACCGGAACCGAACTGGAGTATGCCAAGCAGGTGTGCGACGCGGTCGGCGAAATCATAAGGCCCACACCGGAAAACCCGATCATCTTCAACCTGCCCGCCACGGTGGAGATGGCCACACCCAACGTGTACGCCGACTCCATCGAGTGGATGAGCCGCAATCTGGCCCGCCGCGACTCCGTCATCCTGAGCCTGCACCCGCACAACGACCGCGGAACCGCCGTCGCCGCAGCGGAATTGGGCTATGCGGCCGGCGCCGACCGGATCGAGGGCTGCCTGTTCGGCAACGGCGAACGCACCGGCAACGTGTGCCTGGTGACGCTGGGGCTGAACCTGTTCTCCCGCGGCGTGGACCCGCAGATCGACTTCTCCAACATCGACGAGATCCGCCGCACGGTGGAGTACTGCAATCAGCTGCCGGTGCACGAGCGGCACCCCTACGGCGGCGACCTGGTCTACACCGCGTTCTCCGGCAGCCACCAGGACGCCATCAACAAGGGCCTGGACCAGATGAAGATCGACGCCGACGCCGCCGACACCGACGTCGAGGACATGCTCTGGCAGGTGCCGTATCTGCCGATCGACCCCAAGGACGTCGGGCGCACCTACGAGGCGGTGATCCGGGTGAACTCGCAGTCCGGCAAGGGCGGGGTGGCCTACATCATGAAGGCCGATCACGGCCTGGCCCTGCCGCGCCGGCTGCAGATCGAGTTCTCCCAGGTGATCCAGAAGATCAGCGAGGGCGAGGGCGGCGAGGTCAGCCCCAAGGAGATGTGGGACGCGTTCTTCGAGGAGTACCTGGCCCCGGTGTGGCCGCTGGAGCGGGTCAAGCAGCGCGTCGACGCCTCCGACGAGGACAGCGGCGTCACCAGCATCTCCGCGACGGTCAAGATCAACGGGGAGCAGACCGAGATCAACGGGACCGGCAACGGCCCGCTAGCCGCGTTCGTGCACGCGCTCGCCGGGGTCGGGTTCGACGTGGCGGTGCTGGACTACTCCGAGCACGCCATGAGTTCGGGCGACGACGCGCAGGCCGCCGCGTATGTGGAGGCGTCGGTCAACGGTCGGACGGTGTGGGGTGTCGGCATCGCCCCGTCCATCACCACCGCCTCGTTGCGCGCGGTGGTGTCGGCGGTCAACCGCGCCGCCCGCGCCTGATCAGAACAGCGCCAGCTGCGGATCGGGCGTGGCGTCGGTGAACTCGTCCATGCTGGTGCCGCCGATGACGGCGCGAACGCAGTCCAAAAACTGCGCGTCGGAGATCACCGGCACCCCCAATTGCCGGGCCAGATAGCCTTTGCCGTGCTCGGCGGCGGGGTCGTTGCACACCACCAGCGAGGTCTCCCGGTCCACGGTGTCGCTGTAGGCCAGCCCGGCGTGCAGGATCCGCTCGACGAGTTCCTCGTGCGTGCGCTCGACCTCGGCGGCCAGTGCGACGCGCATGCCCTGGACGAGTGGCCGGCCGCCCACGTAGGGGCCCGGGTTGAGATAGGGGCAGGGCATCCGGGAGGCCAGCACCTTCAGCGGGCGCAGCTCGTCGTGGGTGACGCGGCCGTTGGGCCAGCGGCGGCGGGTCACCGGATGCACCGGCAGCCAGATGTCGCGTTCCCGGGCCCGCTGCAGCGCCGAGGCCAGCACGCCGGTCAGCACCATGGCGTCGTCGAAGGCGTCGTGCGGCCGCTGCTGGGTCACGCCCCAGTACGCCGCCAGCGTCTCCAGCCGCAGGTTGTCGATGCCCAGGTCCAGCCGCCGGGCCAGCTCGACCGTGCACATCACGGTGTCGACGGGAAGTTCGATCCCGGCGAGTTCGGCCTCGGCGGCGAGGAAGGCGTAGTCGAAGGCCACGTTGTGGGCGACCAGGGTGCGGCCGCGCAGCACCTCGACCACGTCGCCCGCGATGTCGGCGAACTGCGGCTGGTCTTCCAGCATGGCGGCGGTCAGGCCGTGCACGTGGGTGGGGCCCGGATCCACGCCCGGATTGAGCAGGCTCACCACCGACTGCTCGACCTTGCCGCCGGCGTCCAGCCCGAGCACCGCAAGGCTGATGATGCGAGCCTGGCCCGGGCGAAAGCCCGAGGTCTCGACGTCGATGACGGCCCATCCCGCGTCCGGCTCGCTGGCCGGACGACCCCAGCACACCGCGCTCATGCACTGAGGATGGCACGGGCGACCGACATCACCGGTGTCACACGGCGCCGTGTCGGCGTTCGAATCGATCCGGGCGACCCGCTGCGCCTCGAATCGATGAGGGCGACCCGCTGCGCCCGGCGACAAGCGCCGCGCTTGCGATCGCACCGAACTCGATGAGGGCGACCCGCTGCGCCCGGCGACAAGCGCCGCGCTTGCGATCGCCCTTAAACTCTCCGGGTGCTGACCACCCGTGCCCGCCTGGCCCTGGCCGCGGGGGCGAGCGCGCGCTGGGCGTCCCGGGTGACCGGCCGCGGCGCCGGCGCCATGATCGGCGGGCTGGTCGCGATGACGCTGGACCGCTCGGTGCTGCGGCAACTGGCCACCGGCCGGCGCACCGTCGTCGTCACCGGCACCAACGGCAAGTCGACCACCACCCGGATGACCGCCGCCGCCCTGGCCACCATGGGATCGGTGGCCACCAACGCCGAGGGCGCCAACATGGACGCCGGCCTGGTCGCGGCGCTGGCCGCCAACCGCGGCGCCCGGCTGGCCGCCCTGGAGGTCGACGAGATGCACGTGCCGCACGTGTCCGACGCCGTCCGCCCGGGCGTCGTCGTGCTGCTCAACCTGTCCCGCGACCAGCTGGACCGGGTCGGCGAGATCAACGTCATCGAGCGGACCCTGCGCGCCGGCCTGGCCCGGCACCCGGACGCGGTCGTCGTGGCCAACTGCGACGACGTGCTGATGACCTCGGCGGCCTACGACAGCCCCCACGTGGTGTGGGTGGCCGCCGGCGGCTCGTGGGCGAACGATTCGGTGAGCTGCCCGCGCAGCGGCGAGGTGATCGTCCGCGAGCAGGGGCATTGGTATTCCACCGGCGCCGACTTCAAGCGGCCCAGCCCGCACTGGTGGTTCGACCCACAGGACGGCGGCAACCTGTACGGCCCCGGCGGTCTGGCGCTGCCGATGCGGTTGGCGCTACCGGGCGCGGTGAACCGCGGCAACGCCGCCCAGGCCGTGGCCGCCGCGGTCGCGTTGGGCGCCGATCCGGCGGCGGCGGTGACGGCCGTGTCGACGGTCGACGAGGTCGCCGGCCGGTATCGCACGGTGCGGGTCGGCGGGCACGACGTCCGGATGTTGCTGGCCAAGAATCCGGCGGGCTGGCAGGAAGCGCTGTCGATGGTGGACCCGCACGCCGACGGGGTGGTCATCTCGGTCAACGGCCGGGTGCCCGACGGCGAGGACCTGTCCTGGCTGTGGGACGTGCGCTTCGAGCACTTCAACGACGCGTTCCAGACCACCCCGGTGGTGGCCGCCGGGGAGCGCGGCACCGACCTGGCGGTGCGGCTCGGGTACGCGGGTGTCGAGCACACCCTGGTGCACGACACCGTCGCCGCCATCGAGTCCTGCCCGCCCGGGCGGGTGGAGGTCGTCGCCAACTACACCGCGTTCCTGGCGCTGCAACGAGCGTTGGCGCGCCATGGCTGATTCGGTCGTGCGGATCGGGCTGGTGCTGCCCGACGTGATGGGCACCTACGGCGACGGCGGCAACGCGCTGGTGCTGCGGCAGCGACTGCGGCTGCGCGGCATCGCCGCGGAGATCGTCGACCTCACGCTGGCCGACCCGGTGCCCGAGTCGTTGGACCTCTACACGCTGGGCGGGGCCGAGGACTACGCGCAGCGGCTGGCCACCCGGCATCTGCTGCGCTACCCGGGCCTGCAGCGCGCCGCCGAACGCGGCGCGCCGGTGCTGGCGATCTGCGCGGCCGTCCAGGTGCTCGGGCACTGGTATGAGACGTCGGCCGGGGAGCGGGTCGACGGCGTGGGCATGCTGGACGCGACGACCTCCCCGCAGGACGCCCGCCACATCGGCGAGCTGGTCACCAAGCCGCTGCTGGCCGGCTTGACCGAGCCGTTGACCGGTTTCGAAAACCACAGGGGCGGAACGGTTTTGGGCCCCGCCGCCGCTCCCCTGGGCGCGGTGGTCAAGGGTGCGGGCAACCGCGCCGGAGACGGTTTCGACGGGGTGGTGCAGGGGTCGGTGGTCGCCACCTACATGCACGGGCCGTGCCTGGCCCGCAACCCGCAGCTGGCCGACCTGCTGCTGGGCAAGGTGGTCGGCGGGCTGCCCGAGCTGCAGATGCCCGAGGTGGAGTTGCTGCGCCGGGAGCGGCTGGCCGCCCGCTGAGCGGCCGAAAACCCTCAGACCATGGCGCGGCGGCCGGCCAGCGCGCGGCCCAGCGTCAACTCGTCGGCGAACTCCAGATCGCCGCCCATCGGCAGCCCGGAGGCGATGCGCGTCACGGTCAGGCCGGGAATGTCGCGCAGCATCCGCACCAGGTAGGTGGCCGTCGCCTCGCCCTCGGTGTTGGGGTCGGTGGCGATGATCACCTCGGTGATGTCGACGTCGTCGACCCGCTCCCCGATCCGGCTGAGCAGCTCGCGGATCCGCAGCTGGTCGGGGCCCACCCCGGACAGCGGATCGAGCGCACCGCCCAAAACGTGGTAGCGGCCGCGGAATTCGCGGGTGCGCTCGACGGCCTGCACGTCCTTGGGCTCCTCGACCACGCACACCACCGACGCGTCGCGGCGGGGGTCGGAGCAAATCCGGCAGCGCTCGTCGTCGGAGACGTTGCCGCACACCGCGCAGAACCGCACCCCGTCGCGGACCCTGGCCAGCACCGCGGTCAGCCGGTCGATGTCGGGCGGTTCGACCGATAGCAGATGAAAGGCGATGCGCTGGGCGCTTTTGGGCCCGATACCCGGCAGCTTGCCCAGCTCGTCGATCAGGTCCTGGACGGGTCCCTCAAACATGTCGGCCCTGGAATCTACCCGGACGCTAAACGCCCGGCGCCGGCGCCGGAGGCTGCCCGGGCGGCGCGCCGAACCCGCCGGCCAGGGACCCGAGCCGCTCCTGGGCCATCCGGGTGACCTGCTTGGACGCGTCGGCCATGGCGCCGACGACCAGGTCCTGCAGGGTCTCGACGTCCGACGGGTCGACGACGGAGGGATCGATCTTGACCGCGACCACCTCGCCGCTGCCCTTGACGACGACCTTGACCAGACCCCCGCCGGCCTGACCGTGCACCTCGGCGTTGGCCAGTTGCTGCTGGGCCTCCATGAGCTTTTGCTGCATCTGCTGCGCCTGGGCCAGCAGCGCGGACATATCGCCTCCGGGTCCGGGTTGCATGACAGTCCCCTCGCGTCTTGGTCTCGACTTGGTTTCGCTCGTGAGTCTCCGGCGATTCGGAACACCCAGCGTAGACCGCGCGACGTTACCTTGGCGCCGTGGACCTACGACTGAGCAGACGTGTCGGGATCAAAGTGGCGGTCGGTGCGCTGGTTGCTGCGTCGACGGCGATCATTCCGACCGCGGCCCCGGCCGCGTGGGGGGTGCCGTCCAACATCGCCGGCATGGTGGTGTTCATCGACCCGGGCCACAACGGCTCCAACGACGCGTCCATCAACCGCCAGGTGCCCACCGGGCGCGGCGGCACCAAGGACTGTCAGGCCAGTGGGACGGCGACCAACACCGGCTACCAGGAGCACACCTTCACCTGGGACACCGCGCTTCGGGTGCGCGCCGAGCTGACCGCGCTGGGGGTGCGCACGGCCCTGGCCCGGGCCAACGACACCGGGCTGGGCCCCTGCGTCGATGAGCGCGCCAACATGGCCAACGCGTTGCACCCCAACGCGATTCTGTCCATCCACGCCGATGGCGGACCGCCGTCGGGCCGCGGCTTCCACGTCAACTATTCGGCCCCGCCGCTCAACCAGGTGCAGGCCGGGCCGTCGGTGCAATACGCCCGGATCATGCGCGACCAGATGCAGGCCTCGGGCATCCCGCCGGCCAACTACATCGGCCAGAACGGGCTGTACGGGCGCTCGGACCTGACCGGCCTGAACCTGGCGCAGTACCCGTCGATCCTGGTCGAGTGTGGCAACATGAAGAACCCCGCGGATTCGGCGCTGATGGAGTCGGCCGAGGGCCGGCAGAAGTACGCCGACGCGATGGTCCGCGGCGTCGCGGGCTTCCTGGGCTCCCAGGGCCAGGCCCGCTAGCTCTCCAGCTCCCTCTTCAGGTTGGCCAGCACCTCGCCCTGAATCTTCTTCAGCCCCAACGGCGCAAAGGTTTTCTCGAAGAAGCCCTTGACGCCGCCGGCGCCGGTCCAGGTGGTCTTGACGGTGACGCTGGAGCCGGGCCCGGCCGGTGCCACCGTCCAGTTGGTCACCATGGACGAATTGGCGTCCTTCTCGATCACGGTGTGCCCGGCCACGTCGACGTCGACCTGCACGTCGCGGACCCGCGACTTGGTGGCTTGCAGCTTCCACTTGGCGACCGTGCCGGCCCCCTGCCCGCCCTGCAGCACCTGGTAGTCGCTGTATTGCGGGGAGAGGATTTTCGGGCGGACGGTCTGGTAGTCCGCGACGGCGGCAAGGGTTGCCGCCGGGTCGGCGTTGATCAAGATGGTGCTGTCTGCGCTCACCTGTCCCACGGCGGCCCCTCCTGCTGATGGTTTCCCCGATACCGCCGCTCACGACGGGTGCACGGGCTGTTGTCGAAGACTAGGGTATATCTGGTGCCAGTCCTTGGATCCGCACTCTCGGCCCACCAGGCCGGCGTCGACCGGTTGCTGGAAAGTTATCGGTCCATCCCGGCAACGTCGGCCGTCCGGCTGGCCAAGCCGTCGTCAAACCTGTTCCGCGCCCGCACCAAACGCGACGCGCCCGGACTGGACACCTCCGGGCTGACCGGGGTGCTGGGGGTGGATCCGGAGACCCGCACCGCCGACGTGGCGGGCATGTGCACCTACGAGGACCTGGTGGCCGCGACCCTGCCGTACGGGCTGTCGCCGCTGGTGGTGCCCCAGCTCAAGACGATCACCCTCGGCGGCGCGGTGAGCGGCCTGGGCATCGAATCGGCGTCGTTCCGCAACGGTCTGCCGCACGAGTCGGTGCTGGAGATGGACATCCTCACCGGCGCCGGCGAATTGCTCACCGCGTCGCGCACCCAGCACGCCGACCTGTTCCGCGCCTTCCCGAATTCCTATGGCACGCTTGGGTATTCGACCCGGCTGCGGATCGAGCTGGAGCCGGTCGCGCCGTTTGTGACCTTGCGCCACATCAGGTTTCACGCGCTGGCTGACCTGATCGCGGCGGCCGAACGCATCATCGACACCGGCGGCCACGCCGGCACGCCGGTGGACTATCTCGACGGCGTGGTGTTCAGCGCCGACGAGAGCTACCTGTGCGTGGGCCGGCGGACCACCACCCCCGGCCCGGTCAGCGACTACACCGGGCAACACATCTACTACCAGTCGATCCGGCACGACTCCCCGGGCGACGAGCCCACCAAGGACGACCGGCTGACCATGCACGACTACATCTGGCGCTGGGACACCGACTGGTTCTGGTGCTCGCGTGCGTTCGGCGTGCAGAACCCGCGGGTGCGGCGCTGGTGGCCGCGCCGCTATCGGCGCAGCAGCGTCTACTCCAAGCTGGTCTCGCTGGACCGGCGCTTGCGCATCTCGGACCGCATCGAGGCCCGCAACGGCCGTCCACCCCGCGAGCGGGTGGTGCAGGACGTCGAACTGCCGGTGGAACGGACCTTCGAATTCCTGGAGTGGTTCCTCGAAACGGTGCCGATCACCCCGATCTGGTTGTGCCCCTTGCGGTTACGCGACCACGACGGCTGGCCGCTGTACCCGATGCGCCCGGATCACACCTATGTCAACGTCGGCTTCTGGTCGTCGGTGCCCGCCGGTGCGACCGAGGGCGCCACCAACCGGCTGATCGAAGCCAAGGTGAGCGAGCTGGACGGGCACAAGTCGCTGTACTCCGACTCCTTCTATACCCGCGAGGAGTTCGACGAGCTCTACGGCGGCGAGGCGTACAACACCGTCAAGAAGACCTACGACCCCGATTCTCGTTTACTCGACCTCTACGCGAAGGCGGTACAACGGCGATGACGACCACCAAACAACCGCACTGGTCGCGGACCGGCAAGCTCAGCATGGCCGAGATTCTGGAGGTCTTCGCCGCGACCGGCCGCCACCCGCTGAAGTTCACCGCGTACGACGGCAGCACCGCCGGCAGCGAAGACGCCGAGCTGGGCCTGGATCTGCGCAGTCCGCGCGGGGCCACGTATCTGGCGACGGCGCCGGGCGAGCTCGGCCTGGCCCGCGCCTACGTGGCCGGCGACCTGCAGGCCTATGGCGTGCATCCGGGTGATCCGTACCGGCTGCTCAAGACGCTGACCGATCGGGTGCAGTTCAAGCGGCCGCCGGCCCGGGTGCTGGCCAACGTCGTCCGCTCGATCGGGTTCGAGCGGTTGTTGCCGGTGGCCCCGCCGCCGCAGGAGACGCGCCCCCGGTGGCGCCGGATTGCCGACGGACTGATGCACACCAAGGCCCGCGACGCCGAGGCCATCCACCACCACTACGACGTCTCCAACCGGTTCTACGAATTGGTGCTGGGCCCGTCGATGACCTACACCTGCGCGGTGTACCCGCACCCCGACGCGACGCTGGAAGAGGCGCAGGAAAACAAGTACCGGCTGATCTTCGACAAGTTGCGGTTGGCCCCAGGCGACCGGCTGCTCGACGTCGGCTGCGGCTGGGGCGGCATGGTGCGCTACGCGGCGCGCCGCGGGGTGCGGGCGATCGGCGCCACCCTGTCGGCCGAGCAGGCGAAGTGGGCGCAGCGCCGCATCGACGAGGAGGGGCTCGGCGACCTGGCGCAGGTGCGCCACTCCGACTACCGCGACGTCGCGGAAACCGGGTTCGACGCGGTGTCCTCGATCGGGTTGACCGAGCACATCGGCGTCAAGAACTACCCCGCCTACTTCGGGTTCCTGAAGAGCAAGCTGCGCACCGGCGGTCTGCTGCTCAACCACTGCATCACCCGGCACGACAACACCTCGACGTCGTTCGCCGGCGGGTTCACCGATCGCTACGTGTTCCCGGACGGCGAGCTGACCGGGTCGGGCCGCATCACCTGCGCGATCCAGGACGTCGGCTTCGAGGTGCTGCACGGCGAGAACTTCCGGCACCACTACGCGATGACGCTGCGCGACTGGTGCCGCAATCTGGTCGAGCACTGGGACGCCGCCGTCGACGAGGTCGGGTTGCCGACCGCGAAGGTGTGGGGTCTGTACATGGCGGCCTCGCGAGTTGCCTTCGAGCAGAACAACCTTCAGCTGCATCACGTGCTGGCGGCGAACGTCGACGCGCGCGGCGACGACGACCTGCCGCTGCGGCCGTGGTGGTCGCCCTAACAGGGAGGTGCTCAGCTCCCGTCGATGCGGCGGGCGCCCAACTCGTTCTGCAGCAGCTCCAGCGCGGCCTCTTCCGGGTCGCGGCGCGCCGCCGGCTCGTCGCGCACCGCCTCGGCCAGCATGTGCTCTTCCTCGTCACGGCGGGCCGAATCCGGTTCGGGGACGGGCTGTTCCGGCTTGGGGTGCGGCGGGCCGGCCGTCGCCGGCGCCGGTGAGCCGGCCTCACAGCGCACCCGCCAGTTGACGCCCAGCGCGTCCTTGAGCGCCTCGGCGATGACGTCGGCGTTGCGCTGTTCGCAGAGCCGCTTGGCCAGGGGTGCCGATTCATGCGTCAGCACCAGCGTGTTGTCCTCGATCGCCCGAACGGTGGCGCCGGCCAGCATCACCTCGGTGGTGCGGCTGCGCTGACGGACCTTGTCGCGCACCGTCGACCACATGCTTCGCACCGCGGCGGCA
>Ga0164242_10002334_pt1 | contig 22000 bp, 16 predicted proteins | sample OricomgcompostMG_FD_108783 | JGI IMG/M metagenome (GOLD analysis project Ga0164242, IMG submission 108783) | Miracle-Growth compost microbial communities from Emeryville, California, USA - Original compost - Miracle growth compost (MG) ... | reverse complement strand
GTCTATTCAAGGACATTATTTTCACATCGCGATCAACGCCAAAAATATCAGCTACGACGCCAAAGCGGACGGCGCGATGAATTTTGATAAATCATGGAATCCGCAATTCACCAGCAAAACTTCAATTGGGACGAATAGCTGGATTTTGGATGTGAAACTTCCGTTTCAATCATTCGGAATCAACGCGAAGGAAAACGCCGATTGGAAAATGTCGTTCAAACGCGATGGTGCCAGCCGCCGTTCCAACACCGGCTGGCCCGATGCGAGTTATCATAATCCGGCGGGATTCGGCACGGTGGAATTGGTGGATAAAATTCCGCAACAAAAACGGGTGTTGATTTACGACGCCGGCCATCCCAAAGATGCGTTGCTGGCCGCGTTTCGCAAAATCGGTTTCACCGTCAGCGACGTTCCGCAAACGGAAACCGATTTCAAAAGTACTTTTGCGAAAGGCATTGATGCGATCACATTATTCCGTCCCAGCACAGGCGGTTTTGCGCTTTCGGATGACGTAATGAAAACCACTGTTTTGCCGTTTTTGCAACAAGGCGGTTTGGTGCTGATCGCGGGCAACGGCAATATGCCGTTAGATAAATGGTTCGGCGCGGACGCGGCTGTGAAATGGAGCGGATGGAAAATTGATCCCAATCGCAAAAGTACTTTTGTGCTGGATGGCGACTGGCAGAAAACCCCCAACAATTTATCACGCGTCCTTAAAACCGGCGTGACGCCGGCTTCCGGTTTTTTACCTGCATCCGATTCCTGGCAAATTCTCGCCAAAATGCGTATGGCAGATGGCGATGACATGCCCTATTTATTGCGTTTGAAAATCGGCAAAGGCACGCTGATTTTAACCAGCTCCAACTTCGGCTACGGCGGCGGTTACGAAATGTTTGGTAATCAGAATCCGGGAAATGCCGCAAAATTGGTGGATAATTTATTGGCAAATAAATAAAACTTCAAGCTAGGTAGGGCGCTCTCGCCCTACCTTTAGATATTGCGTAAATCTAAATACGTTTTAATTCATCATAAAAGAAAATAAGTGTTTAAGAATTCTAGTTTGGTGGTATAATAAAAACAAGTTGCTATAACGTTTTAGCAGGAGGTGAAAAAAAGGTGTCAACAGTAACATTAAAAGATGTCGCGCGTGAGAGTGGAGTTTCTATACCGTTAGTCTCCGCCGTGATCAATGGCAAGGCCGATCAAATTCGCATCTCGAAAACCACGCGTGAAAAAGTCGAGAAAATAGCGCGGCAAATGGGTTATGGCCCAGATAACAATCGTAGCGCGCGACAGATGGCGGCACGCAAGCACGGGACGCGCATCGCTTATAATGTCATCGCGGTTTCAGCAACTGTTGAACATAGTAGAACACATTCGGTACACCATAACCCGTTTGAGGGCGAACTGTTGCGCGGCATTGATTCCATGGCTTATCAATGTGGCCTGGACGTATTGATATGCCGCCATTATGATCACAAGTTGCCGCGCATTCTGGAACAACGCGAGGTAGACGGAATTATTCCCCTCGTTTCCACTGACGAGAGCCGGAGACAGATTGAGGCCTTGAGGTTACCCATGGTGCAATTGATCGGCCCTTGCAAAGGAATTCCGCACAGCATTCTCATTGAGAACAAACGGGGAATGAGGGACGCCGTGCGGCATCTGGTGAAGTTGGGGCATCGTAAAATTGCTTACATCGGGCAAGGTTCGTCTTCGTTTCAAGGTGCTCCCCTTGAAAGATACGCCGGTTATGAGCAAGCAATGCAAGAGGCTGGCCTGCCGCTTGAATATGTGGATATTACGCGGAAAGAAACAACCATGACGGCGGCTGGTTTTACCATGGATGCGCTCTGGGAACGCAGTCATGGCGAGATTACTGCGGTGGCATGTTACAATGATGCTTACGCGATGGGTGCCATCCGCAGTTTGCAAAAGCGCGGGATGCGCGTGCCCGAAAATGTTAGCGTAACGGGATTTGACGATGTCTCGGAGGAATACGCCTTTGAGCCGCGGCTGACTTCGGTGTATTTTGACCGGTTTCAATTAGGACAGCGCGCCGTAGAAGTTTTGTTTCACTCCCGCCCGCAATGGCTGGCTGGCGAATCTATTGATCCCGTGCGCGAAATACTCCCTGTGAAATTTATGGAGCGAGGGAGCACTGCGCCGCCTCGCATCAATTAAGGAAAACCTAATGAAAAAAGTACTTTTAGTTAGTAAAAATGATTTGAAGCGGGCATGGAATGGCTTCACGCTGATAGAACTTCTTGTCGTCGTGGCTATTATTAGTTTATTAGCTGCGATCCTGTTTCCGGTGTTCGCACGGGCGCGGGAAAACGCACGACGGGCCAGTTGCATGAGCAATCTTAAGCAGATGGGATTGGCAGTGATGCAATACGCACAGGATAACGATGAACATTATCCATCGAATTCCATGTCATCTGGCGTCACACCGCCCGATGGCCGCTATTGGACTGGCGGCAGCACTACATGGTATTGGCCGCAGATCATTTACCCCTACAGTAAAAGCGTTCAATTATTTTATTGTCCTTCATCACCTGATGGCAGTGCCACTAATCCCGCTTACCATAATTACGGCGCCAACGTTTCCGTCTTGAATACGCCCAGCGACGGTACATTGCCGCTCAGTCTGGCCGCCGTCGTAGCACCGGCCACTACATATATGTTGATGGATTCGGGATCTTTCCGATTGACCTCCACCTGGGTATTGGGGCTTTCCAGCACCAATTATTATTTGCCGGGTTCTGGCGCTTCGGGATCCGTGTGCACTAGCAGCAACGCAATTTCACAATCTGATTGTGAGACAGGACGGCATTTCGGCGGCGTTAACATGGCTTTTGCGGACGGGCATGTGAAATGGCTCAAATCTTCCGTTGTTGTCACGCAAGCACAATTAAATTATAACCATCGATACGACAGCACACCGTTTCCAAGTGCATGGAATGCCAAAAGTGATGCCTCAGCATCTTAAGACATAATCCTAACCACGAGCAAAGCGATGGGTAAGGTGACCGGTCGGTTGCACTCACAGTTCGTGAGTTTCGTTGTGTGACAGAATTCGATCAAATCAGAGAATTGAAAAATATGAAAAAAATGCTTTTATCATCAATCGTCGCATGCCTATGCAGTTTATTTTTTCTGACCGGCTGCCACGCGCAGGAAATCACACTTGTAAAAAACGGCACATCCACCGCGCAAATTGTCATAAGCGCTAATGCGTCTTCCACCGAAGAATATGCCGCGTCGGAGTTGCAACGGGCTATTCAAAAAATCAGCGGCGCGGAATTGCCTGTTACAAATACTATATCTAAAAGTACTTTTAACATCGTTATCGGCACGCCGCAAAGTGTGCCAGAAATTAAAGCAGCGAATCTATTGAACACCAAAAACCTCGAAGAAATCTGTATTGTTACGAGAGGAAAAGTACTTTTCCTCGCCGGCCCCACGCCGGGTGCGGCACTGTTCGCCGTATATACTTATTTGCAGGAAGAGCTAGATTGCCGTTGGTATTGGCCCGGTGAAAGCGGTGAATACTTACCCAGCTTAAAAACCATTTTCGTCAAAGATTTGGATATTACCGAAGCTCCGGATATAAATTTAAGATCACTTGCAATTAACGCACCGCATTGGGATGAAGATACGACGATTTGGATGTCGCGTAATCGTATGAATTGGTATGCATTGCAAGGCTCGACGATTACTCACGAACATATTGCCGATTTACACGAGAAAGGGATAAAAGCGCGTATTGGCGGGCACAATATCACTTTGCCTGAAAAGTTACTCGATGAACATCCTGAATACCGTGCACTATGGGGCGCCAAGAGGCAAGGTGATCAATTATGCTGGGGCAATCCTGATGTGCAAGACGCCGTTGCCCAAAAGATAATTGACTGGTGGAAGAACAATCCGAACATCGATGGAATAACGTTAATGGCCGCGGATAATACGCATTTCTGCGACGATAAATTGTGCAGGGCCCTAGCGCCGGACATCAGTACGCGTTGGCAAAAATTTTGTAAAGCAGTCATGGACAAGGTGAATAAGGTATATCCTGACAAGGTTTATCAATCGCTTGCATATCAGGATTATCGGAATGTTCCAACGAGCGTTGCGCCATTCAGCTTTATTGCATATACCGCATATAATATTAATTATACCAAGCCCATCACGGATTCTTCCAATGACAAAGCGCGTGCTGAGATTGAAGCATGGCAAAAATTGGGCAGTAATATGGGAATTCGCGGTTATCAATTCATTCCGTTTAATAAGGCGATGTATGCGCCCATTGAGCCGCTCATCGTGCAGGAGATTGCCTGGGCGCACAAAATTGGATTAAAAGGATGGTATTCAGAGTTGAAGCCATATGGATATCCACAGGACACTTTGCCACAAGATAAAGATTGGGTGACTCATCGTATGGCACTTTACGCAGTGGCGCAGGCGATGTGGAATGCTGATATTGATCCAAAAAGTATCGTCAAAGATTGGGCGCAACACGTATTCGGCCCGGCCGCCGCGCCCATGGAATCTTATTATCGATCGATGGAAACGGCCTGGGAGAATAGTCCCGAACCGCTGACTTATTTTCTGCAACCGCCTGCCAGTTTTGCGGAGAATTTTATTTCCGTTGATCTATTAAAAACAGCGGATGCGGATTTTAAAAATGCCCGAACGGCATTAAATACAATAGAAAATACGGACAGTAAAAAACGTATCGAAACGCAAATAAATCTGGAAGCCGCCATGTTGGATAACTGGCGAAAAGTACTTTTGCTACAACAGGGCCGTGCCAATCATTTTAAGGCGGAAGCCGCCATCGCCAAAACCACGCCGCAAATGACAGCGCAGCCGGATGATCCCGCCTGGAAAAATGTCGCCGCATTACCAGCTTTTGAAGATAAGGAAAAACAGGCCGCCGCAGAGGCGACAAAAGTACTTTTGCAATGGGATAATAGCGCGCTGTATTTGCGTTTTATTTGCGATGACAATAACATCAGCCAGTTGAAAATTAACGGGCAAACGCACGATAGTAATGTTTTCGGCGATGATACCATCGAAATATTTTTGAACGATCCGTCCGTTGCCGGCCATTATTTTCACCTTGCGATCAACGCCAAAAATGTGAGCTACGATGCCAAAGTGGACGGCGCGATGAATTTTGATAAATCCTGGAATCCGCAGTTTATTAGCAAAACTTCGATTGGCACTAATAACTGGATTTTGGATGTGAAACTACCGTTCGCCTCGTTTGGTATTGACGGCAAGGAAGGCGGAAGCTGGAGAATGTCCCTCAAACGCGACGGCGCGAAACGCCGCACCAACACCGGCTGGCCGGATGCGAGTTATCATAATCCAGCGGGTTTTGGCGAGGTGACATTGGTGCAAAAAGTTACTACGCCCAAACGCGTTTTGATGTACGACGCGGGCCGCAAAAGTGATAACCTGCGCGCGGCTCTGGCAAAAGTGGGATTTACTGTTAGCGATATTTCCCAAGATGCCGCTGCATTCAAAAGTACTTTTACGGGTAATTTTGATGCGATTACTTTGTATCATCCATCTAATGGCAGTTTTGAATTGTCGCCGGAATTGATGCGAGAAACTGTATTACCATTTCTGCAAAATGGCGGATTAGTGCTAATTGCCGCGACCGGAAATTTGCCGTTGAATAAATGGTTTCCGAATCTCGGCGCAACGGTGAAATGGAGCGGCTGGGCAATGGACGCAGTGCGCCGCACTTCATCTTCTCAAAACGGAGCCTGGCAACAACAGCCGCATGATTTAACCAATGTTATCAGCAAAAAACTTGCGCCCGGTTCGGCTTATGAACCCGTATCCGGAAAATGGGAAATCCTGGCCAGCCAAAAAAACAAGGCCGGCGTGGAAATCCCCTATTTGCTGCGCTTGAAAGTGGGCAAAGGCGCACTGATCATCACCAGTTCCAACTTCGGCTACGGCGGCGGCGGTGAAATGTTCGGCAGCGGCAATCCCGATAACGCGGCGATGTTGCTAGATAATTCATTGGTTGCGGCGAGAAGTTCTTCCTGATGCGGCACAGGCAAAAGTACTTTTCACCGGAGCCACGCGAGCACAAATGACGATTGTTTATTCTCTCCGCTTAAGTCGTTCTACTACGCACTCGCCTGATTCAATTTTTCAATAGCCTCATCACCCAAATCTAATTGTGCCGCTTTTACTAAATCGTTCAATTGATCCAGATCCGTCGCGCTGGCGATTGGCGCGGTGATGCTGGGGCGGGCGATCAGCCAAGCTAAAGAAACCTGAGCTGGAGTTACATTATATTGCGCGGCAACTTCATCTAACGCTGCGAGGATTTTAAAACCGCGTTCGTTTAAGTACTTTCTATTACCTTCGCCGCGCGGGCTTTTTGATAAGTCTGCTTCGGAACGATATTTTCCGGTGAGAAATCCGCTGGCTAAGGAAAAGTAAGGAATTACGCCGATGCCGGTTTTTTGCACCAGCGGTTCAAAAGTACTTTCGTAACCGGCGCGGTCATACAAATTATAAAGCGGTTGCAAACTTTCGTAACGCGGTATTTTTAGGTCGTGGCTAATCTGTATAGATTTTTCCAAACGCGGTAAATCGAAATTGGAAGCGCCGATGGCGCGCACTTTGCCTTGTTTGATTAATTCCGCATACGCTTCCAGCGTTTCTTCGATGGGCGTTTCCGGGTCGTCGTAATGGGATTGATACAAATCGATATAATCTGTCTGCAAGCGATTGAGCGAACTTTCGACGGCCTGGAATATATATTTTTTTGATAATCCTTTTTTCCCTGGCCCCATTTCACCGCCCAGTTTTGTGGCGATGATGACTTGTTCGCGCGTGCCACGTGTTTTCATCCAACTGCCGATAATGGCTTCGGATTCGCCACCGTGATTTCCGGGAATCCACTTGGAATAGATATCGGCTGTGTCGATGCAATTAAATCCGGCGTCTAAAAACGCATCCAACAATGCAAACGAATTTCCTTCGTTGACCGTCCAGCCAAACACATTGCCGCCAAAAACCAGCGGCGCTATTTCAAGTCCTGAATTTCCTAAAGAACGTTTTTTCATTTTGTAACCTCACCTGAATTAACTATCACGGTTCAGTTTAATGCAATTTGCTGCACAGGCAGTAGTGAATTGTTAATATTCCACCGTCACAAAATCCGTGCAATCTAACGGCAAATGAATGCGAATTTTATTGTTACCGATTTTGTCAAATTTGATATTTCCTTGATACACAGATTTCACTTCGCGCACCGGTTTATCAACGGTGATTTCCAGCGTCATCTCTTTAATCGGTTGCAATGTATAATTAGCCAAAGGAATCAGCAGATTTTTTCCGCCGGTCATATAAACCGCGTCCACCAGCGGCACGTTGCATTTGATGGGAGTTTCTACATTCGCCACTTGCACCGGAGCGATAATCGCGTTTCGGATATCAGCCGGATATTGCCAGGGATTATAGGATTTTTCGTTGAGCTTCAACGGCTCCACATCCTCCGCGCCGGGAATGCCGTTGTTGTCAGTAATATCCGTAGCTTTTTTCTCGATATCACCTTTTGCGATTAAAGCTTTTCGCATGTAATCGATCGCCGGCAAATAACCTTCGCAAATGACGAATCCTTTTCCAGCAGCGCTTTTGATTTCGGCTGGCGAACCATCCGTAAAAGTACTTTTAATAACACCTGGTTGCACGTTTCCGAAAGTTTGTTTGACGCTCAAAACATCGATATTGCCGGTATTCGTTTTCACTGTATCTTTGGGAATCAAGGTAGAAAGATAACGTCCGGAGGCATGAAATTTTTGCAGCGTTTCCACCGCATTGCGTTTATAATCCAACAACTTATCCAAAGTATCCAATGGCCGGTTATATTCATCCTTCTCGCCAGCGCCCGCTGTCATTATCAATGTTCCGCCCGCTTGAACCCACACAGCCAATTTTATTGCTGCCGCGCGGGTGATGTTGGGATCGGAAAGATAGCAGACTTTATATCCGGTGAGATCGCCATTGCTCACATCATCTTCGCCAACAATATCGACCGGAATTTGCGCGTGCGTCAAAGCCAGCCATGTATTCATCCGCTCAAATCCATACGCCAAATTATCCTGATTCCAAACATCGGAAGCGGAAGAATAGAGAATCGCCACTTGCGCTTTTTGTGGCATGGCAGGAAGTAGATCATCTTCCACCGCGCCGATTTCGCGAACGGCCCTGGCTTGATCACCCCACATTTGTGGAGTTTTCTGCCAGGGCGAACCCTCATGCGTTGCCCAGGTGGGACCATAATGAAAACTCTTCAAAATCTTCACGCCGCGCGCCACTTCGCTGACAGCTTTCAGGCGAATGTCATATCCCTTTCGCCCGGCATACGCAATGAGATATTGTCCCAGCGTCTGGCTTTTATCGCGCGCGGCCGCCGCCATCAATGCGACGTTATAAGTGGCATCCTGATACGTGGACGCCCCATTGCTCCAGTCTTCGCTCCAGATGGCGTTTTGATCGGTGCCGCGTAGCAACGTGAAATAATCCACGCCCTGGCCATAGAAATTGGCGTAATAAACTGCGCCATCGCTGAAGTTTGCGACTACCGGAAAAGTACTTTTCCAATGATCCTGCAATTCTTTTTTCTGAATCGCGATGAAATTTCCCAGTGCAATAGTGCGGTATTTTTCGGAATAATAATAGAGCGCGGGAAGTTTGTCTTTATCCGTATCTGTAACAAGTTTCACATCATCCCACGAATTTACCAGCAAATCCTGCGGCGTCAGATTCAGGCTTTTTGTCCAAGCGCGAAAGCCGTCAATGGATGCCTGATCATTCGCAATTTTCGTCAGGGGTTCGCCGGTCGGTTCATCCATCACCATGGCGAAAGCAATATCCTGCGGTTTAATGCCAGCGGCAATTTGCGACTGATATGCCGCGTCCGCATTCTTGCGGATCTTGTCCAGATCCGGCGCGCTGTAACTGCCGTTCATATACCAACCCACGTTGCCGATGTTTTTGTGGTTGTAGCCAAATTTATCGAAATAGGTTTCATCGCTGATGCCATTGAAACCAAAATAGGAAAGCGTTTTCAATTCCCGGCTTACCACCGTTGCATCCATTGTTTCTGGATCGATGCCAGATGATACAAAGAAGGGGAATTTCTCTGGCTTTTTTCCTGTTATCGGCCAATCATATTTATCGGCAATTGCGCCGGATGCGTTGGCAAAATCCATGTCAGAGTACAGCCTGGCAATATTATCTTTGCTATCCAAATTCGGCGGCACCACAATGTGCATGGTGGAAGGAGAATAATTGACTTTAAATGTTTTTACTACTGCGCCGTCGCTGGGTTTATTGGCAAATTGAATCGTGGCGCTAAAAGTCTTGGCATGATCCGCATAACTATAAGCGGGATAAATAATCAGATGCGCGCCGCCATTGAGGCGTTTTCCTGAATCAGGATAAACCATCTCACTGATATTAAGCCAACCAGTGCTTTCGCCATTGACGAGTTTGTCTTGCATGTGATCTTTGGACGGTCGAAGTCCTTTATCAACGTGCCCTTTAGTGAGCGCATAATGAGCATACCACGGCGCGCGATAATGATCGGCAAAGATGTGTATTTGCACTGGTTTTTCGTAGCCATTTCCCAGTGTTATTTTCATCCAGATTTGGGGGTCGGGAACTGTTTGTTGTTGCGCACATGCGGGCAACGTTAGCAAAATAATGAATGTAAGAAAGAGGAGAGATTTTTTCATAAAAGTACTTTTGTTGGCAGAACAGAATCTCTACATATTCCATTCCAATAAATTTATTGTATCAAGGCAAATACACTAATTAGCGTTTATGTTCCGTATGGCCACCAAAATATGATAGCTCCATTTTGGTCATGAGGAATTTCCGCCGTTTCCGCTTTTAACCATTTTACGTGTCCGTCAACATAGGCGTAGTTACTGCCTCCTAAATGTCGTTCAGGTTGGGGCAAGCCATTAAACGTTTGCTGTATAGGAAAAGCTTTCGCATTAAATCGATCAAATCCGTAATTGTAAGTCGTGCTCGCATATTTATCTTCCGCGAGTAAACAAGTGATAGAAGGCTCAGGAATAGCTGCGATTAATTGTGTAGCAAACGGCGCTGTGGAGCTGACTTTATTTAGCACCACGGCACGTGGCCAAGACGAAGAATCATAACTTGCTGGCATTCCATAATCGGTGGAATAATAACTGCTCACATCTGCGTCATGTTGATCTACAAGGCCCGATGAGGGGCAACGGAAAACCTGAGAATTTTTAACATATGGAAATACAAGTGCCATTTCACCGGCGCTGGTATAGTAAGGCAATCTACCATCGTAATCCTGCGTATACATCATCCAACCAAGAGCAATCTGTTTCAGATTGCTCATACAACTTGCTCTTCTGGCATTTTCCCGCGCCCGAGCGAAGACGGGAAAAAGGATTGCTGCGAGTATCGAAATAATCGCAATAACGACCAAAAGTTCAATTAGCGTGAAAGCTGCTTTGTGTATAAAAGTACTTTTACGTTGCACGGTATTCTCCGATAAATTAGATTTGTATTATTATACCCTGCCGCGCGCCAACCTAAACACACTTTTTGGTTGGATGGGAATTATTTTGGCCGATTATTTTTCGCATGTTCGACAGCTATTTCGATACTGCAATGGTGATGCGCCTTTGCGTTCTCGAAATAATTCCCGCATGCGATTAGGTTGTAATCCTACGGCGGCAGCGATGTGTTTAATTGCCAAATCCGATCCGGAAAGAAGTTTGCATGCTTCCTCAAAGCGCCTATTCTGCACATACTGGGAAAAGGTTTTGCCGGTTTTGGCACGAAATCCTTCAGTGAATACCGTGCGCGACATGCACACGTAACGCGCCACTTTATCAATGGAAAGTTGTTCGCGTAAATTATTTTCGATATATTCCTGCGCGTGCTTAATGGAATATGTTCTATATTCCGCTGGAGCTGGTAATGCCGTATTCTGAATTTCACCCGTCTCCAAAACCGGCAATTCCTGAAGTTCTCGCTGCAAAAAAGCCAGGACAATTTTTAATAAACTGTCACAAATTAACTGCTGATGCGTTTGGTCTTTGGCGGATTCATCCACCAGTTGATTCAGGTAAAAAGGAACGCGGCTATGTGGAACCGAACAAGTACTTTCCTGAACATGTGCCTTGCCGGCTTGATCTATGCGCCGATGGCTGAACCAGCAAATTAATCCGCCATGATAAGGCATCATTTGGAGAATTTCGCAAATGCCTTGATTTCGCTTAGTCTGGTCGAGAAATAAATGACCGATGCCACCAAATGGAATTCCTGCCGGCAACAAAATGCCGTGACCAGGCAGACAATGCAACACATAATCATTCACTTGAAGAGCGATTGGCCCCTTGATGACAAAACACAACTTCGGTGTGCGCGCCGAAGACAAGCCGTCTTCAGGCCACTGGGCATCCACCACAGAGGTGGAACCATAAGCTCTTCCGCCGCGCGTTGCTTTGCGTTTCCCTCGTAAGGTTTTATGCGTTGCAGTCATGCCGTTCGGCAATTCCATTCCCGCATACCAATTTGGGCATGCCGTAAAAATGTTCGCCACGCCATCCCGTTCAACCCAGGGAATTACCGTGTTTTCTAATACCCGGACAAGCGGTGAATGAGGATTCGCGGAAACCATGAAATGAGTTTAAACCAAATTGGATTCAACACTTCGTTCAAGTATCCGTAGGGCTGCAAGTAGAATTCTGCATGAACCTGAGCCAAAGTACTTTTATCCCATCGCCTCAAAATCTTCCGCCGCATGATAACTTGAACGCACGAACGGGCCGGCAGCGATCATGGAAAAACCTAACTTTTTTCCATATTGCTTCAGCTCTTCAAATTCTTTGGGATGATAGTATTTTTGCACATCCAAATGGCGCGGGCTGGGACGCAGGTATTGGCCAATTGTCACAAAATCAATCTGATGCGCGTGCATATCATCCATCACCTGGCAGACTTCTTCCGCCGTTTCGCCAAGTCCCACCATCAGGCCGCTTTTGGTTTTGATGTTTTTATCGAACCGTTTTACGTGCCGCAGCAACTCCAGCGAGCGTTCATATTTGGAACCGCGCCGTGCCGTTTGGTATAAGCGCGGCACGGTTTCGATATTGTGATTGTAAATGTCGGGCCGCGTCGCCGCCACGGTTTCGATGTCGCGGATGTTGCCTTTGAAATCAGGCGTCAAAATTTCCACTTTTGCATCAGGAATAGCATTGCGCACCGCCTCAATTGTCGCCACCCAATGCGCCGCGCCGCCGTCGCGCAAATCGTCGCGATCCACGGAAGTAATGACGACATATTTCAATCCCAAGCGTTTGGCGGCTTCGGCCACACGTTCCGGTTCATCGGCATTGAGCGCCAACGGTTTCGCAGTGGAAATATTACAGAATGCGCAAGCCCGCGTGCAACGCTCGCCGCCGATCATGAAGGTGGCAGTGCGATGGCTCCAGCATTCGCCGATATTGGGACAACGCGCTTCTTCGCAGACAGTGACGATTTTTAAATCTTCGAGCAGCGCGCCGGTTTTCGCCGTCTGCCGCGCTTTGCCGGTTTTAGCCTTCAACCATTCCGGCATGCGCAATTGGCCATTGAGATATTCGTCATTTGTCACGCTGAGCGAAGTCGAAGCATCCCCATGGAAAGTACTTTTGGCGATCTGATCGGGAGAAATTAAAGTGGATGAATCTGGCACGATGAACCTCGAAATAATGCAACATAAATAGAATATCATTTTTGCTACATTCTTTCAGATAAACTATCGTCTTGATGATATTAAAATCTCCCAATTATAACGGCGCAAAAGTGCTGACATTTGCCGGCCGCCGCAGCCAGGAAATGGGACGGCTGATCGAAAAAAATGGCGGACAACCTTTGCTTGCGCCAGTGGTGCGGGAAGTGCCGTTGGAAAATTTGCCAAAGATTGATGAAGTATTAGGCGTCTTAAAAAGTAACAGTCCCGTTTGGTTGATTCTGCTGACAGGTGTCGGCACAAAAGTACTTTTAGGACAATTGGAAAATCAATTGGGGCGGGATGAATTAGTAAAAGTACTTTCGCGCATCACTATCCTGACGCGCGGCCCTAAACCGTCGCACGCATTGCGGCAATGGGGATGGAAAGAATTTCTCACAGTTCCCGAACCCAATACCTGGCGTGAATTGTTGGAAGTGTTGGACACGGCAGAATTACCGGTGCAAAACAGCACAGCAATCGTGCAGGAATTCGGCGCGCCGCATCCGGCGTTGGTTGATGCGCTGGAAACACGCGGCGCAAAAGTACTTTCGGTGCCGGTTTATCGCTGGGCGATGCCTGACGACATCGAACCCGTCAAAGCGGCTATTGAAGAATTAATCGCGGGGAAAGTAGATGTCACATTATGGACATCCGCATCACAAATCCACAATGTTTTTGAAATTGCGGAAGAAATGAATTGCGCAAATCAAGTGCGAGATGCATTGCTCAAAACATTGATCGGCTCCATCGGGCCAACAACTTCCGGCGCCTTGCGAGAGCATGGTTTGGAGCCAAGTTTAGAACCGGAACATCCCAAGATGGGACATTTGATAAAAGCGTGTGCAGAACAAAAGTAATTCCCTCTCCCCTGTAGGGGAGAGGAAGTTACATAGTATTATTTTCCCGAAATATCAAATACCATTGTTCCCGATTGCAATCCTTTCAGCTTCATGTTGATGTTGTTGGGTCCACTAACGGAATGATCCACTTTCACCTTTTCGTTACTGTTGGTAAAAGCAGTATTAACAAATTTGCCATCATTGAGTTTGTTCAATCCGGAAATACGAAATGTCGCATCGAGATCACTGGTCGTGGGGTTGGTGAAGAACACGTAAAATTTGTTTTGATATTTCAGCCCCATCACGTGCACCTGTAAATTGCTGGTTTGCACAGGAACATTTTCACCGCTCAGAATTGGTTCGGAGATAGCTTTGATTTCGCCATTGATATCTTTCATGTGTGGCCAAAACGGTGTTTTCGTCAAATCCCAGCCGCTGCCTTCGGTCATGGAATACCAGAAAATTCCCTTCGCGCCGGACGTCAACGCCAGGTAAACCATGCTGCGCGCTTGCGGAACGGTGGGCTGCGTGCCCAGATCCAATGTCCAGCCAGATTGCACATCAAAGGTCAGATTCTGCCACGGTTCCATTACGCTTTTAGCATTGCGCGAAAATGACGAAACGGCCGTCAAATCGCTGGGGCCAGTCGCGCTGCGCACGGGATATCGATCTATTTGCACGATGTCACAAAAATTCTTCCAGAATCCCAACGTGGCATCGTAGGCCATTGTCAACTCGATAGGATGATTAGGATCGGCAGCCTTAAGCGCACGATAGGCGCCGGGCACTTCGAGAGCAATATCTTTATTGCTGGCAATGTCCGGCTCATCTTTGATTTTCCAGCAGAGAATCGCGGGATGATCGGCAAATTTCTGAATCTTTTCCAGCGAATTTGCCAGGTTTTTGCGCACTTGGCCACCGCCATAAAGTGGCACATCCACAGCCAAACCATATTTCTGTGCTTTGTCCAGAGAATCTTTAAATTCTCCCATATCAAGCGATCCATTTCCCTGAACAGCATTAAATCCATTTTCGGATAACAACTTATAATTGTCGCCGGGATGATACATCCCAATCGGGAAAAACGGCTTGCCGTGGAAAAGAATCGTACCCTTATCCGTCAGATTTTTGGGTTTGCGGTTTTCCACGGAAGTGAACAGATAAGCGGGCTCAGCGGTTTTCAAAAACTTGCCATCGCGATAATAACCGAAATCAAGCGCATAATCGCCTGCTGCCAACGCAGGAATCGTAATGTTTGCCGTAAATTTCTGGTTATCCGCGCGGCCTACATAAGCACGCATTAACGTTGTCTCGCTCGAATCCATCTGCGTGCCCACCGGGCGCAAAGCAGCGGTGATTTCCGGTAAATTTTTATCTGTCCATGGCTGACGGAATGTCAGGAAATAAGTGATACGGCGCGACCGGTTAGGCGTAATCACCATCTGCTGATTACTGGTCACAATCACTTCCGGCGGCTCTTTGGTCAGCGCAAAAGTGGCGTCATCAAAAATAACAGCGCCTTTGCCCATCACTCGGAATAACAGATTGCTGCGTGTGCTGTCCGCGTCCACTTGCTCCGTCACGGAAACCTGTTTCCACGCGCCATCGGCGGGCAACATGACTTTGCCATAAGCGCCGCTGGTATTTTTGCCGAGAGCATTATAATTTTCCATCTTCACAGCAGCTTGGACAGCGGGAGAACCTGGGGCCACACGCGCCCACACGCTAAATTGATAGGTGGCTGCGCCAGTCAAATCATTCGCCACATTGCTGATAAACGGCATGTTGGATTTTTCGGAGGCATCAATCTTCACTGCCTTGTTCCCGCCATGCACAGGTGAATCGACAATGCTAACCTGGCTGGCAAAATTGTTACCGACCGATATGCCCGCCAAGCCATCTTCAAATCCCGCATTTTTCAACGGAATATCTTTGGGCAATGCATCCGCTGCAAATCCTGCGGCAGCTGTTATCAAGGTGAGAGACACCGGCAATAAGATCCTCAAGAGATTTCTGTGTTTCATGGTTCTCCTCATAAAAGTACTTTCACTAAGTGTGATGAATTTAAATGCAAGCGGCAAGTTTATTTTTGAAATCACCAAAACAATTGGTTTACAAAAATACTTTTAACACCTCGCGCAAGATACAAACCATTCATAAATTTGCATCCAAATTGCTATACTTTCATCATTATAATGACTGCAACTTCAACCATCATCACGCCTGAACTTTTGAGATCCGAACCCTTCATTTGGGATGCCGAAAAACAGACGCCGCCGCCGAATCGCCGCGTTTGCATCGATGCCACTCGTCCCGCGTTGTGGGGAAACGCCACTTTGGCCGCCAGCGCCGCGCTGCGTTGCGGCAGCCGCGTCAGCGTCATCGCCACCGGCCACGAATTGGGCGCGTTTGCATTGGCGCTTCCCGAAAGTACTTTTATCGCGGACGCCACCGAAGCCGGCGAAAACGCCGTGTGCTGTTTGCTGGAAATGCCGTCATCCGCGCTGGTGAAACAAGCTGTAATCGTGACAGAATCCAGCGCCACATTGCCCGAAGGCAGCATCGGCATTACCAATCAATCGTTGGAAGATATTTCCATCAAAAGTACTTTCGCCGGCGGCTGGCCGCAATTAAAAGTACTTTTAGCTGATGGAAATTCGTATGCGCCGGAAGAACGCTCCGCCAAAGACGGCCCGCAACCTTTCGTCGCCGGCAGCGAATTTGTCCTCGCCGGAATCGCCAGCGCGATGCTTTCGCGCGGTCTCTCTGAAAGCGCCGCCGCTGTTTGGGGACTATATTTGTTTCATCTCGCCATCGAAGCCGCCGCCAAAGATTTGGGTTCCGAAGGCGCGCGCGCATCGGATTTAATCGCCAGGTTGCCGGGAAGTTTGCGTTATGCCACGCGTCATGCGGACGCCAGCGCGTCGGTGAGATCAGGATTGCGGCCGGTGTAAAAGTACTTTAGTTCGTGAAAGACCCGGAAGAACCGCGCGCGTAAGCAAGCGGAGTCGTGCATTATCCGCTTGCTTACGTGCGCGGTTCTTCAATGCAAACGGAGATTTGAACGAATTTGCACAAACACAGAACAGAGGCAAAAGTACTTTTATACGCTCTATCCCACCGCACACAAACTCCGCAACAACGCATATAACATTTCCAATCGCGGCGTCGCCACATGTGCGGCTTTCGCGCGGCGATAAGGTTCTCCGAAAATCGCTTCCACTTCCACGGCGCGGCCTGCTTGAAAATCGATCAGGCTGGAGGGTTTGTATTCTCCCATCACGGCAGTTCTGTCCATTTGAAAATCGATATACGACGACTCGATATTAACGCCATTCGCGGCAGCGGCAGCGATGAGTTCTCCCATCAATGCGCGCGCTAATTTTGCCAATTCCTCATCCGCCAAAATGCAGCTGACATCGACGCCGCCCGCGGCAATCGCCAATCCGTTGAACGGCACATTCCAGGTGAGCTTGCGCCACAACAACGCCTGCAAACTTTCTTCCAATTGACTGGGCACGCCACTGGATTTCCACAATTCAACTAGGTCGCGCGTGCGTTGTGTTGGCGCGCCGGAAAATTCGCCCAACGCGATTAATCCATGTTTGAAATTTTGCACCACGCCCGGCGAAAGGCGATTGATGCACACAAAACACGCGCCTCCCAACACACGTTCGCCACCAAAATGCCGCGCCAGAAATTCGGCATTTCCCATACCGTTTTGCAAGGTGAGAATTGCGGTGTTTTCGTTGATCAACGGCAAAAGTACTTTTGGCAGCACGTCGTTGGCCGTGGCTTTGATGGCCACGATCACCAAATCGCAAGCGCCAATATCTTCCGCGCGAGAATAGGCTTGCACTTGCGGCAAATCAAAATCACCGTCGTGGCTGAAAATTTGTAATCCGTGTTCCTTCACGTGCGCGTAATCACTGCGCAACAAAAAATGCACATCCGCGCCGGCGCGCGCGAGCATTGCGCCATAATAGGTGCCGACCGCGCCGCAGCCCACAATGGCAATGCGCGCGTCTTTCCAAAAACTGTCTTTGAGATCATCGTTCATGATTATTTATTGTCGCGCGAACTTTTGGCAAACGCACCGTGAATGTTGTTCCCTGTCCCATTTCGCTTTTGACGGAAATATTGCCGTGATGATTTTCTACAATGTGTTTCACAATCGCCAGCCCCAGGCCAGTTCCGCCTTCCGCCCGCGAACGCGCTTTATCCACGCGATAAAATCGCTCAAAAATTCGCAATTGATCTTTTTCCGGAATGCCGATTCCCGTGTCCGCGCAATGAAAAAGTACTTCCTCGCCTATCTCTTCCAATGACAAACTCACTTCGCCGCCTTCAGGCGTATACATCAAGGCGTTATCCAGCAAATTAAAAATCACTTGCTCCAGCGCCGCCGCGTCGCCGGGGATTGCAATACTGGATTCCGCGGAAATTTTGATGTGGATATGACGTTTTGTCGCTTTATTATGGAGACGATTTACCACAGAATTAATGAGCGCATTGAGCGACACCGAAGCAGAAGAAATTGTCGCGGATGATTCTGCTTTCGCCAGATGTAACAAATCTCCCACCAGGCGCGACAGCCGTTCCGCTTCCTCGATCAAACGCGGATAAAACCGTTGCACCATTTCGCGATCATCGGGATCGACGCTCAGCGTTTCCACCATGGCGCGGATATTGGCGATGGGCGTGCGCAATTCATGACTGGCGTTCGCGACAAAATCGCGCCGCACTTTTTCCAAACGTTTGGATTCCGTCAAATCCTGAATGATGGCAACTGCGCCGCTGGTCGCGGAGCGCAGCGGCCACACGCGCAAAAGCACTTCCGTGGCGGCCGGCAAATACAGCGGCATTTCCTTAAAAGTACTTTTGCCTCCGGTCAATGTTTGCCCCACCAAAGCATTGATGCCGAACGACGGCAAGACTTCGATCAATTGCGCGCCCAACACATTTTCAATTTGCAAATTAAACATTTCCAGCGCCGCGCGATTGAGAAACCGCAATCTCGATTCGCCATCAACCACCAAAACGGCGTCTTGCAACGAGCCTAAAACATCTTCCAATTCATGACGCGATTGCTCCAAGACGGTCTGACGTTCGTATATCTTATTGGTTGTTTGCTGAAAGGTGAATGCAGGTTGATGCTCGCCATTTTGGCGCAAAGTTGAAATTGCATTCATCGCTTTTTCAAAATCGCCGTCACCCAAAAATGTCAATATCTGCTGCTTGATTTGGCCATTCCGTCTCTGCCTGCGGCGATCAAGATACCACAATAATAATGCGACTAATAATATAATAAGCAGGCAGACGTTGATTATCATTGTGTATAACTTTCTAAGTGAGCGAACGAATTCCCCCTTGTAAAGGGGGATAAAGGGGGATTTTGGACGTAACGCATTTCGCAAACTTTTGCATAAACTTCTTCTGTTTTTAAATCCCCCTAGCCCCCTTTACAAGGGGGAATTCGTTCATCCAAACTTGGTTCACCTACCACATTATTATCTTTAACTTGCCGACCGCGTTCGCGTCGAAGCCCATTTGCGGAGCTCCGCCACTTCTTCGCTCATCGTCACCGACAGCGGCACGGTGTTGGCGAGATTGTGCACGATGTCTTCCGTTGTCAATTCGCGCCCAGCGTCGAACGCGTCATATAATGCGCTGATAATGGCCTGTTCGATTTCCGCGCCCGAATAGCCTTCGCTGCGGCCGGCTAATTCCTGCAAGTCAAAAGTACTTTTATCACGATTGTGGAGTTGCAGATGAATGCCAAAAATATCAGCGCGTTCTTCGGCCTTCGGCAAATCCACAAAAAAGATTTCGTCCAGGCGGCCTTTGCGCAATAATTCCGGCGGCAGATTTTCCACGTTGTTGGCCGTCGCCACCACGAAAACCGGCGCGGATTTATCCTGCAACCAGGACAAAAATCCGCCCAGAATCCGCAGGCTCACACCGCCGTCATCGCCGCGCGCGGATGACAGCGCTTTCTCAATTTCGTCCACCCACAAAATACACGGCGCCACCGCTTCGGCGGCTTTGAGTGCGTTGCGCATGTTGGATTCCGACTCGCCGACAAATTTGCCGAAGACGCGGCCGATGTCAAATCGCAGCAACGGCAAATGCCAGGATTCGCCGATCGCTTTCGCCGTCAACGATTTTCCGCAGCCCGGCACGCCGAGCAACAAAATCCCTTTCGGCCCGGGCAATCCAAATTCTTTTGCCTTTTCCGAAAAAGCGTTTCCGCGTTTATCGAGCCAGTTTTTGAGATTCGTCAAGCCGCCCACTTCATCCATTTTTCCAGTGGCTTCATAAAAATCCAACATGCCGCTTTTGCGGATGATTTGTTTCTTTTCCGCCAGCACCACTTTGATATCCACTTCGTCCAGGCGCTGATTCATCACCAACGCTTTGGCGAAAGCATTTTCGGCTTCATCCGCCGTGAGGCCAAGCGCCGCCTTGATCAAGGCTTCGCGATGCGGTTTGTCCAGATCGATTTCGATGCGCGGATCGCCGCTGACGCGCCGCACCAATTCTTCCAAAATCGCGGCCAGCTCGGCAAACGACGGCATGTCATAATCCACCACTACGATTTCCTTTTCCAGGTAAGGCGGAATCTGCAACACCGGCGATAGAAAAATAATCGTGCAATGCGACCGTTTCAGTTGATGCGCCAGATCACGCAAACGGCGCACCACCACGGGATTATCAAAATACGGATCGAAATCGCGCAGGATATAAACCGCGTGCACATCTTCGCGCACGCGCCGCTCGATAAAATTCAGCGCATCCAGCGCTGCGTCGTCGCCGTTGGTGGTGGGTTCTTTTTGATTGCTGAGCAAATTTCCCTGCGGATCAATCGCGCCAAACGGCTGCGTAGCCGACCACGCCTGCACCAATTTGCGGCCATTGACAATGCGCCGCAAACCATGCTCCACGCGATCTTCTTCCGGCGAGATGATATAGATAAGCGGATAACGCGCGCGAATCAAAACGTCAATTTCGTGATCTTTGGCGGTTAATAAATGTTGGTCTGACAAAAGTACTTTCCCCCTGCAACGTTCTTATATTTTATCGATAAAACGAAAGATGGCTACATTCGCCTCAGCCAGTAAAACGGAGAACGGTTCTGATGAGCGAATGCAAGAATACGGACGCAGCCCGGCTTGACGCGATAATGAAGTGTAAAGTGCCAGCGCGTCGAAGGCTGGATGAGTAAAGATCGCACCTGCCCGCGTGTCACAGGCACTGATTCCGGGAACTCGCAAATCCGGTGGATAGATTCTTGTACCTGACGTGCTAATTCCAACCCTTTTCCTGGCGCAAGCGATTCGTAATGATCGACCGCATCCATCAATTCTCTGGCTGCGAGAGGATGAAATTCACTATTGAGCATGGCGGGATTCGATGTGCGCAAAAACGGCATCACCCGGAACGCCTTTCACTTCGCCGGATTCCATTTGAGCATCACGGCGCACCGCTTCCGCCAGCCAGAGATCATTCAATTGAGCGCGGGACAAACCTTCCAGACTCATCGCCAGAGTGTGCGCCAACAGCACTCGCTCGTCTGGATCAAGCGTTAACATCTCCCGCTTAATGCTTTCTACTGCTGCTGAATTCGACATAATGCAAAGTATATCAATGGGGTATGAAAAAAGTACTTTTACCCCTGCGGCAGCAAGCCACGCAATGACGAAAGTACTTCCGGCAACAATTGCACAACACTATCCACTTCTTCCTTCGTATTATCACGCCCCAGCGAAAAGCGTGTTCCTGCGCGCGCTAATCCGTTGGGGCGACCAATCGCGAGTAGCACCGGCGACGGATCGAGACTGCCCGCAGCGCAAGCGGAACCGGTGGAAAGGCACACGCCGGCTTTGGCGTCCATCTCCAAAATCAATCCTTCGCCTTCAATGCCATCGAACGAAAAATTGACAACTCCCGGAACGCGATTAGTACGATGGCCGTTCAAGAAAGCGCCTTCCACGTTGGCTTCGATGCCTTCGATCAATCGATCGCGCAAAACGGCAACGGTATTTTCTTCACCATTTGCGATGGCGCGCGCGGATACTTCCGCTGCCGCACCCATGCCCACAATTCCCGGCACATTTTCAGTTCCGCCGCGACGGCCTTTTTGTTGATGGCCGCCATCAATCAGTGTATGGATGCGCACGCCGCGCCGGATGAAAAGCGCGCCTGCGCCTTTGGGGCCGTAGAATTTATGCGCGGATAATGTCAGTAAATCTACATTCATCTCGCGCACATCGACGGGAATATGCCCGACGGTTTGCACGGCGTCGCAATGAAAAAGTACTTCTCGCTCGCGGCACATCGCGCCGATTTCCCG
>Ga0164242_10002333_pt1 | contig 22011 bp, 24 predicted proteins | sample OricomgcompostMG_FD_108783 | JGI IMG/M metagenome (GOLD analysis project Ga0164242, IMG submission 108783) | Miracle-Growth compost microbial communities from Emeryville, California, USA - Original compost - Miracle growth compost (MG) ... | reverse complement strand
TGCGTTGCGTCTGGGCGTGCTCTACGACCTGCTCGGCCGCTCGCAGCACGAGGACATGCGGACAGTCACCGTCGAGGGCTTCATGCGCCGCTACGGCGTGGACCGCGCGCAGGCACGGCGCATCGGCGAGCTGGCGACGGGGTTCTACAGCCAGCTCGGCAAGCCGGAGAAGGCCGACCCCGGCGAAGCGAGCGACGAAGAAAGCCGCGAGGAGAATCGTTTGTTCCTCGGCTGGGCCGCGTCGCTGCACGAGATCGGTCTCTCGATCTCGCATAGCGCCTATCACAAGCATTCGGCCTACATCGCGAGCAACGCCGACATGCCGGGCTTCTCGCGCACCGACCAGGCGCGGCTCGCGGCCCTCGTGCTCGGCCATGTCGGCAAGCTCGGCAAGCTCTCGCAGATGCGCGAGGTCGAATGGCCGCTGCTGTTCTGTCTGCGGCTCGCGGCGCTCCTCTGCCGCCGGCGCGCCGACGTGGGCCTGCCCGGCATCTCGGTCGCGCGCGTCGGCAGCGGCTATGAAGTGCGCCTGCCCAACGCGTGGGTCCAGAGCAATCCGCTCACGGACTACAACCTCATTCAGGAAGCGGCCGAGTGGGGCAAGGTCGGTATTCCCTATCGCGTGATTTATACGGACGACTGATTAATTCACCTTGGCGGCAGACAATGCAAAATGCCCGGCGCGGTTGGCCGGGCATTTTTTTTGTCGGTGTGCCGTCTCGCAACGAGCGCGATTGGCGTTAGCGCTCGCTTGCGTTGCCGAGGAAGTGGCGGGCGTAGCGCTCGTTGATCTCCGAGAGGCGCAGCAGCGTCAGGAAGTCGGCCGTGTTGAAGTCGGGGTCCCAGGCGGGCGCCCCGCAGATCTTCGCGCCGAGACGCAGATAGCCCTTCACCAGCGCAGGCGGCGCGACGGTGGAGCCCGTGCGCAGTTCCTCGACGGGCAGCGGCGCGTGCGGGAACGCGCGGTACTCGGGCGCGGTGAACGCCGTGGCGCCGAGCGAGGCGTGCAGATTCGCGGCGTAGTGGCCGCCATCGGCCATCGAGACGCTCGCGCAGCCGAGCATCGTCTCGTAGCCGTTGTGCATCATGTACGCGCCGAGGCCGCCCCAGAGCGCCATGATGACGCCGCCGCTGCGGTAATCGGGATGCACGCACGAGCGGCCGACCTCGACCATCCGCGCGCGCAGATGCGCGAGACGCGAGACGTCGAACTCGCTTTCGGCGTAGAGGCGGCCGATGCGGGCGGCCTCGTGCGGCGGCAGCACGCGATAGGTGCCGACGACCTTCAGCGTATCGAGGTCGCGGACGAGCAGGTGATCGCAGTAGGCGTCGAACTCGTCGACGTCGAGGCCGTGCGGGCCCGTCAGGCGCGCGCCCATTTCGTCGGCGAACACGCGGTAGCGCAGATGCTGGGCTTCGCGCAGGGCGGCATCGTCGCGTGCCCAGGCGACCTGGAGGCGGTGCTGCGAAGTAAGCGTTTCTTCGGGGCGGGGCAGACGCCGCAGCGAGTCGGACGGCATCGAGGCGGGCGGCAGGGGGGACGTCGGCAGGTATCGCATAGGGTGAACTCGTCGGAGGTCCAGAAGTTTCCTGGCCAATGTAGGGCGGACGAGTGACGGTCACATGGCGAAAACATGACGGTTAGGTGACGGGATGTAAGGCGGGGTGCAGGGCGGGGGTGGTGCGTCAGGCCAGGTCGGGTGTAATCGCGGCGTGCAGGACGGCCTCGTCGTCGTTCGCCCGCTCGCGGCTGGCGACCCAGACGAGCGCGCCCTTTTTCAGCGCCCATCCGTGCGGATGGTTGCCGTCGGCGAGCAGACGCGCGGCGACCTCGCCGAGCGTCGGCTGGTGGCCGACGACGACCACGGTCGGCGCGATGCCGCGCGGCCAGCCCACGGCCGTCAGCACAGTGTCCACGCTCGCATTCGGCGCCAGTTCGCGGACGACGCGGTATTGGTCCGTCAACGCTTCGGCGGTCTGGATCGTGCGCGTGGCGGGGCTCACGAGGATGACGGCGTCGTCGGGCAGGCGCGCGCGCAGCCAGCGGCCGACGGTCTGCGCCTGCCTGCCGCCACGCGTCGTGAGGCGGCGGGCAAGGTCGCTCGCGGCGATGTCTTCGGCTTCGGCGTGGCGCCAGAGGATCAGGTTCATCGGCGGTTCTCTTGGTGGGGCGGGGGAAACGTCTGGGTCGCATCGTGCGGGCCCGGTGTGGCCGCAGCAAGGCAAAGGCCCGATTTGACGGAGAAGGGCGCGACCCGATACAATCATCGATTCCTCGGAGCGTAGCGCAGCCTGGTAGCGCATCTGATTTGGGATCAGAGGGTCGTAGGTTCGAATCCTATCGCTCCGACCAAGGAAATCAAGGGGTTAGCTTAGGCTAACCCCTTTTCGTTTTCGGCTGGGGTTGCGGCGGGGTTACGTCGCCAGTGCATCGGGGTCAATGCTTATCGATGCATTCTGCCTCTGATGTAGTCCGCCGCTCCCTCGCATGATCACCATCGCAGGCCTGTCTGGATCGCTACAATCAGAGACCCGCCCAGACTCTCTGCCACGCCATGACCCTGCCCGCTTCCCGGTACTACACCACGGACGACCTCACGCGGTTCTCGCTGGATAAGTACACGGCGCTCGCCGGCTTCTCCTTCGCCCAATGGCGTGATCTCGTCCAGGATCGGCTCCATGCCCGATATGTTGTCGATACGATTCTCAAGGGGGCTCCGGACGCGGTGCCCTCACGGTTGCTGGAGCACTGGAAACTCGGCGAGGAACAAATCGCTTGCGAAGACAAGGCCACATTACAGGCCATCGCAACCCGCCTCAGAACTGCCCCGCTGGAAAACCTCGATGCAACCGTATCGCTCATCGACGCGTCTAGAACCAACCCTACAGCTACGGCCACCGTCCGCCCCATAACGGGGCGATATCTGCACGATCTGCATGCCCGGAGCGAGGACGCTGGCATTCTTGGTTCTGAATGGGAAATCGACGGCGTTCTCCTAGATAGGCTGATCAGGAACAAACCGGATCTGGAACGCCCTCTGGTTTCCCATTTGGCCGTCAACATGGACGCAACAGACAAGCAGCTTCTGGAAGATTTCGAAAAGTGGCTGAAATCGTGGCGGAAAGCCACCCAGCGCCGGTTCAAGAACAAAGCGTATGAGACGGTCCGCAGTGAGTGGTGCGAGAACATGGTTGTTCCCTATTTCGATCTACACCTTATCGGTCGCATCGAAAACAAGCTGGTCAGGGAAGACGACCTGAAGCAGCTTCTCTTTCCTGACCTCAATGGCATGCGCTGGCAAAACACACGGCGCGCACTTGAGGAGCGGTGGACCAGTGGGCTTTTCTCGATAACGACGCTCTCGATGCTTGCACATCTGTCCCACGACGGGAAAGCGGGTTAAGTACAAAAAAGTTGCCGCATTTTCTGGCTCTCGATCATCCGAGGCCATACACCTAAATTGCTCTCCGTGGCGCCACCACTTTTCAACTACACGGAGCAATTGATGGACACGACTACTTCTTCATGCCGCCAGCGCGGAGGCGAAACACTTCTGGATCGCCCCGCTGCGGCTGCCTACCTCGGCGTGCAACCGCAGACTTTGGCTGTTTGGGCCTGCACCCAGCGCTACGCCTTGCCCTATGTCAAGATCGGCCGGCGAGTCATGTACCGTCTAGGCGACCTCGAATCATTCGTGATGGCGAATCGCCGGACCGTCAACGACATGGGAGCCCGCCATGCTGCCTAACCTGAATACGTCCACCCAACCGCAGGGTGCAGCCAGCCACGCCGATGCACCGTCGGCACCCGCAAAACGGCGTAAGGGGCGTTTCTCCCGTCTCTCACCTTCGGCCATTGCGGGCGACACTTTTGGGGCCGCTCCGAGTACTGTCCGGCAGCGTGACCACGTCGCCTATCTCCAGATCAACCTGGCCATTGATGGCGCATTGGGTACTGAGGAAGGGGCGGCCGAAGTCATGAAGTTCGCACATGCGTTCGACGAGCAGAGTCGTGGGCTCGCCGTTGGGGCTGTCTCGAAGATCACTTTCAGCGACGGGCGGGCGGAAGTCCTCCTTCAGTTGAATGGCGACGTTGATCCCGAAAACTACGGTGCGGTTGTCAAAGACGCCTTCGACGGGCTCCGCAGCTTTTTTGCCTCCAGCTCGATCCTGCGCAGTCATCGGGCAAACCGCAGAGCCACGTGGACGGCCAAGATCGACGGCAGCACGATCGCTGAAGATCAATTCTAGGCATTGAATGCCGCAGAGACCGTCGATGTTCCACCTGGGGCATCGGCGTCTTCACGATATATCATAAGCTGCGTCTTCGTTCGGAACCGGGTTTCTTCTTTCCATCTTTTCGCTGATCGTCACAAGTCTGCGAGCTAACATAAGTACAGGGTAGGTTAGCGATAAGTCTCCACCCTGTAACGGAAAAGACGATGGAAGAGAAAGCGAACAAAGCAATAAGGATAGCTATATATGAGATGGGTGGTGCGACGATGGCGGCCGCCGACCTCGGTGTGTCGACGAGCGCTGTTTACAAATGGATCCGACTCGGACGTGTTCCGAATCTGAGGACAGCAAGAAGGATCGCAGAGGCAGCGCAGTGCAAAGTCTCGGAGTTGCGTCCACCACTTCCGGCTGCGAGCTGAACAGTCGGTCAGTCGGCTGAAGTTGTCTCGCCAGGGTTGGCGGCAACAAAAAGGCCCATGCGGAACGGGGATTCCGCATGGGCCAACTACATCAATCACATTTTCATATGTATTTTAATATACCGGGCTTTCGCTCGACAGAGAAAGCCTATCCAAAACAAGATGGATTATTTAATTTAAGGGATTCGAGGCAGCACAAAGCCGAGATCACCGTCTTGACGTCGCTCGATCATCCGCTGAACAAGCGGTTCTCTCTCGATGGCGACGGAAAGGTCAAAAAGCTGAGCTACCAAAATGCTCTTCGTTATAACGCGCAGACGATAGGCATCAGCAGCATTGACGATATCGCTCGAATCATTGAGGCTTATAGCACAGAGAACCGACACATTCTGATCCGTGGGCTGCCGTCTGGTCGTCTTGAGAGCATCAGGCGACTCGAAAAGAATTTCCCCGAGCACCCAGACGGAACACCGTGGGCCATGCTTGACTTCGATAACGTTGCCATACCTGACGGTATCGATCCGCTTTCAGTGGATGCGATTGAATGGGTCATCACGAAGCTTCCGACGGAGTTTCACAACGCCTCGTACTATTTCCAGCACAGTGCGAGCGCGGGGATTCCCGATGGCAATGGCGTCCCGTTGAAGACCGGCCTGAACGTCCACCTGTTTTTCTGGTTTGATCGCCGAATCTCGGGAGATATCCTTTCCGCCTACGTGAACAAGCATTGCATCGAGACCGGCTTTTATACCATTGGCGCAAACAAAGGCGGTGTGGTTCAACTGACTCCAGGCGTGGATCCGGCTCCGATCCGCAGTAGTGTGCAGCCACACTTCATCGCAGCGCCGACCGTTGATGCGGGTGTGCGATGCAGTCTCGATCCGAAAGAGCGTCAGGGCCTTGTTCGGAAAGAGCAAGATTTAGTCAGACTCCCTGAGATCGCCGCAGACGTTGTACAGCACGCTTCCCGTCTCAAATCCTCTGTCGTTGACCATTATAAACGTCAGAATGGATACGTGACCAAAAGCCTGGTAACGAGGGCCAACGGCACCGTTGCTACAACGAAGTACAGCGTTGCTCCTGCGACTTTTCCGGGGCAAGTTCGAACTAATCGGGTTTTCAGGGAGGGAAGGCTCAGTGATGACCAGCAACGCCTAACGCTCTACTTCGACGACGAAGGTACCCCGGGCTCATGGTACGTGCGCAAGGCTCAGCCCCAAATTGCACGTCGATATGGCGATGATGCTACCGTCCCGCTTCGGGAACTGTCACTCGGTGCCCATGAATATGTTCGTGATGAACTTGGTTGGTTCTCCGAGGTGCCACACCGCTATCTGGAACTGAACAACGGCTTTCTCCCACCTCTTGCAAGTGTCGCAGCCGCAAAGGTATCACTCGTTCTGGCTCCGACCGGATCAGGAAAGACAACCGCAGCTATAGAGTGGATCAGGCAACGCATCGAGCGTCGTGAACTCGTCTTTTACGCAGCTCCGACCATCGCTCTTGTTCGGCAGATGCAGGATGATCTACGTCAGGCCGGGTTGAGTCCGAGATATTACGAAGACGTGTGGACTGGTGATACTCCGAGATCGGGCGTGGTCGTGACGACGAACGATTCCTTGCCTAGGCTGCTTCGGAGTGCCCGAGACAACGGCATACCATACTCGCTGATCCTGGATGAGATTCACCAAGGACTCGATCGGTTCATGGGCAGCGGGAAACGCCTGCGGGAACTCGAAAGAGCGCTGGCACAATCCCGCCAGACCTTGCTTCTGACTGGAACGCTCACGGACGTTCAACGTCATGCTGTCGTTGAAGTCGTTGGCCAGGCATTGGGCACCTTGACCGTTGAAAGCTACTGTGGCTACGAATTTTCTCCGGTCAAACGAAACCCGATTGAAATCCGGCCCACTGCATACTTCGATTCCGATCTCGTTTCGTTGTTCACGGAACTCAAGTCGAAACTCGACAGAGGCGAGGTTCTGCCTCGTTTCGTGTTGCTGGCTGATACGTCGAGAATGGGAATGTATCGTACGCTGATTGAGGCGCATGGTCTTGCCGAGCATGCCATGATCGTTTCCCGACCGGAAAACACGGCTGAAGAGATTGAAGCTGCCCGTGTCAGCACGTTGCCGATTCTGATCTCAAGCCCGCTTTTTGGTCTTGGCCTGAACTTTGCTCGTGAGCCGGATATCCTCTGGGTACGATTTGACCACATCCAGGCGGATACGAGCCAGATTATTCAAACGGTGAACCGGGCGAATCGTGGCCAGCGTATTGCGGAAGTGAGGATTTACGGGAATGTTGAGCCAGAAGCTGATTTCCACATTCCGGACCGGAATCATCTGGCTTCGAGTATCGGAGATCGACTTCGAGCCGAGACGTCCCTTAACGGGATCCTCGAACAACACCTCCACATTGACCGGACTACATATCAGTTCCTACGTGCTGCTGAACGCAATAGCACCGCCGCGCTGAGCAGTCTTGTTCGAGACAATGGGATTCAGAACTTTACCGTTGTAGTGCCGGATGCCTTGCCGGCAGTCGACAAGGTGAAAGCGACGGCGGCGAAGGAAGCACGTAGTCAGGCACGAGAGGCACATAGACTCGCTATCACCGGTGAAAGCACAAGGTTCTCTGGTGGCACGTTGGGAGCCGTGGTCAGTCTTGAAAATCTCGGACAGGAGAGAAGAACTGCTTGGCGTTCTGATGCGCCAAGAGTTGGGAGGGCGCTCGAAATCGAGCAGGCGGCAATTTTCGTGGGGTGCTTCGGAATCTCGGATCCTGCTGCGGCTGAGAAGATTGATCCTCGGAAGGTGCGTCGATTGCTCGGTGAAGAGTCGCCGTGGATCTCGGACCAGTACAACCGGGAGACCTTTCCCGAGTGGGCCAAAGCTGAAGCGGAGAAGACAGACAAGCTCATCATCCTTCTTGAAAAATTGCGTGATTTGAAGGAAGGCCGAATCGACGCCGATGGGCTGTCCGCTGCCTTGACGCGTAACGGTCAGCTTGGGGATGCGTTCAAGGCATTGGCCAATAACGACCAGGACTACCAGTCAATTTGCCGGAAGATTGAGAGTCTCCAGTCAGCCCGAGCAAACGTTCGCTCAAAGGGCGGTAAGGCAAGGCGAGAAGATGTCAAAGAACAAGGCCTCGATTTGCTCCGGGAATTTGTTGAGCCGCTGGGGGTTGCGTATGGCAAGAAGAAGAGCCGTGGCCGGACTGTGATCGACAATACAAAGCCGATTATTCCGGCAGTGTGGAACTTTGATGAGATGATCCTGATTCTGCGTCGGCAGGCCGAACGGTTGAGGGCGCTGCCGGTGAGCCAGAAGGTGCCCTTTGTTCTGGCATCGGAAGATCCGACCGGTTTCGATGACGCGGTGCCCCGGCAAGTGTGTGAGAGATGCGTGTACTTCCATCAGAACGCGTGCGCTTTGGGGCAGGCGGTTGACTGGCAAAGTGTGCCGCCGGAGAATGAAGCAATGAAGTGTGGCTCACGTCGACCCATTAAACCGGAGCTGTTTCTCGAGTGAAAAGAGTCTGCCCACGAATTTTCAAAACTCGTGGGCGACAAATCTCAGAAAAGCCTTGTCACTGCTGCAATCCAGGAGATGAGCATTTCCTTATATTATATAGAGAGAATGCATCGACGCTGAGGATCATTTTTGATTCTGCTTTGGAGTGTGTATGTTTCGAGTTGACATTGAAAACAAGCAACTGATCGAACTGAAACCTACTGGCTTTGGCGATCTTCGTCTCCGGGAGCGGTTCGATATACAGGAGTGGATTGAGAAAACACCGGAGATCCTTGGCGAGGGTCTGTTGATGATTGGTAAGGAGGTCATCCTTCCCTCCGGCAAGCGGTTGGACTTGCTCTGTATCGATAGGGCTGCGGCCCTCGTTATCGTTGAGCTGAAACGCGACGATTCCGGATCCGCCGTTGAATGGCAGGCGATCAAATACGCGTCGTACTGCTCAGCGTTTTCTCCGGATGACATTTTTAAACAGTATGCTCAGTATCTCCGGTGTACGGAACGGGAGGCCGCGCTGGCGATTGAGGAATTCATCGCCTGCGATATCGAAGCCCTGAATAACACTCAGCGAATCATTCTGGTGTCCAAGGAGTTCAACCCGGAGGTCATCTCAGCGGTGTTGTGGCTGCGTGAATTCGGCCTTGAGATTCAGTGCACCAGGCTGGCTCCGTACCTCGACACCGACAAGCAGCTCTTCATCAAACCAGAGACGCTGGTTCCGTTGCCCGAGGCAAAGGATTACATCGAAAGGAAAGAGATCAAGCAGCGCAATCTCTCTGATGCAATCAGGGAATGGACCGGGTACTGGTTCGTCAATGTCGGTGAAGGTACACATCGCACTTGGGAGGACAACCGGAAATTCAATTTCATCGGTGCAGGCCAAGGGACACGCTACTCATCGGCCCTGAAACGCTTGTCCATCGGCGACAAGATTTACGCCTACATGAAAGGTTTGGGGTACGTTGGCTACGGAGAGGTTGTGAGCACGGCGGTGATGATCCGGGACTATAAGCTGCCTGAAACCCAGACGGCTCTTCTCTCAGCAGGATTGAAGGCCGAGCATCCAGACGAAAACTCCGACAATGAGGAGCTATCGGAATACGTCGTTGGCATTAGGTGGATCAAGTCCGTTGGCAAGGATCTAGCCAAGACCTTTCCGAAGATCTTCGCAAATCAAAATGTTGTCTGCAAACTTCGTGATGAAGCGACACTCAAATTCCTTCAGCAGGCGTTTGGTGCGTAACGAACGAGCCGGATCCGCTCTCTGGCGTGGTCGAGCGAATTGCTCCGGAGTCAGAGTAGTCGGGTTTGGCGGCCTCCGCCCATTGCTTTGGTATGAGGTCCCACATCGGCCGGTTGATACTCCGAACCTTGGGCGACGGATGAGCCGATGTGAAAACGCGGAGGCCCAGTGACCTCATCAACGCTTCGGCGTTGCCCGCCTTTCGGCCCACAAGCACGACGGTTTGCAGCCGAGGCAGCAACGATACGAGATTCTTCAACTCGTCCAGCCCGTCCCGGCACTCTGCCGAACTCACCTTGATCGTGCCGTTCCACCCCGAGATGATGTTCCAGATGACAGTTCGCTTCCGGTCGATGTTTGTCTCAGCCATGAAGGAGAAGGTGGCCTCAGCAGTCGGGTCATCATTATTCCGAGAGATGAACCCTGAGCCCTGCTGTTTGCCCGTGCTGGAAGTCATCGGGCCGGGTTTCTCGAACAGGAAGAGCATTTCAGCTTCGACGCCACCATCGGCTGGATCGAAGTCTTGGAACTCCCATGTCGGATGCTTCGCTCGTAGTGACTCGACGTATGCCGTCAACGGAGCAACGTGAGGTTCGTTGAGCATCAGGCGCCGATGGGCGATTGCCTCAGGATACTTGAATGATCTCGGCGTGTTGAGGAAGTCCATGAATAGTTCGAAGATTCTGTCAAAGTGGATTCAAACCCTTTCGGCAGACAACGAGCGCAGGAACGTCGCTACCTTGGCCTTGCTGGTCTTCTGCAAACGAGACATAAGACCATGATCGATATGATCTAATCCGTAATCCTTAGCGATGTCTCGTTGTAGTCGTGACCAGAGATGGCTCGCCATCTCAGCATCGACCATCGCTCGGTGAGCACGCCCCGATTTCGGCAACCGTAGCATCTCCGCCAAGCTTAAAAGGCGGTGACTTCGAGCGTGCGGGTAGATGCGTCTCGAAACGAGCATTGTGCAAGCGAAGGAATGTTCTGCTGCCACGCCGAGAAGCCCGAGTTCCGCTTCCCAGAACCGCTTGTCGAAACCGGCGTTGTGAGCCACGACGGGATGGTTTCCAACAAACGCGGCGGCTTCTTTCATGACCTTCGACACGGAAGGGGCCGATGCAATCATGTCGTTCGTGATGCCCGTGAGGGCGACGACGTCGGATGGAATGCGCCTGCCGGCATTCATCAAACTTTGGTATCGGTCGACGATTTCACCGTCTCGCAGAAGGATGATGGCAATTTCGGTAGCACGGTCGCCCATGTTCGGAGAAAGCCCGGTTGTTTCAAAGTCCAGTACCGCAACGGTTTGCATGGTCGAATTAGATGGAAAATTCTTGGCCGACGACATCGGTTATCGCAACAACACCAGCTCCGGCACCGCACTAGCCCCGCACCACACAATAGCGTTCTGCTCGTACCGAACACCAAGCCGTTTCGCAGCTTCGAGCGAAATTCCGAGCACGAGAAGGCTCGGCTCGGCCCAGTCGCTCTCCGGGTGACGACCGACGCCGTTGACGAAGCGCAGACCTCGTGTGGTCAGTTCGTCAGTCAGCTTCCTCTGTAGCTCCGCATTGGTTTCGTCATCGCACTTACGGCCGTACGGATTCCACGCGGTTACAAAGGCACTCGACTCGACGCCCGCAGTTTTGTGCAGGGCAGCGAGAGCGTCGTTCTTCTGGTCTACCAGCAACGTGATCGACGCATCGCCTTCGACGTAGTAGTACGTTTCACGATAGGCCTGGATCGTGGCTGGGTCGATGACTGAAGATGTGTTCATGTTCATGTGGCGTATCGCATAAGCTGCTATGGTGGCGGCCTGCCGGAAGCTGTTCGCTAGATATGTTGATTTGGTGGCGCGAATTCGATGCCGGCCAGTTCGAGTCTCGCGTAGATGCTTCCTGTGGTTGGACACCAAAACTCAGGCATCGTTGACCGTAGCCCAAGACCACCGGACGTTGGCTCCTTATCGAGACGTGCGCTTTGTTCGGGGGTGATATATATAATGGTGAGAAATCGCTTGATGTCCTTTGCCGTATCGTCAAAGGAGCCTCCGCCAGCGATCTTCTCGACGCAGTGCTTCCTGATATACGCCAACGGCACAACGTGCTCGCCCCATCCGCCGCCATCATTCCCGTAGCCAATGGGCACGTTATATACCCCGTGCAGGAAGTATTCGAAGCATCGGGTGTGGGCATTCAACCCTTTGAGAGTGAGGTACCGCGCGAGGCGAATGAAGGATCGCTGCAAGACCAAACTCGGTTCGGATGCCTCGGAGAAAGGTTGGATCGCAGTAGCGCACATCACGGTCAGTTCTGCATAATCGTCGTCAGTTAACGAGGGGCCGAGGCCCTGCTCGTGCCAGTGATCGGCCAAAGCGATTGCCGCCTCAACGAAACTCATTTTTTGGGTCTCGAAGCAACCATAGAGGACATAATTTCGAAGTCCACGATTCCCGACCTTGTGGCTTGGCTTGAGCAAGTTCATAACTCGTGTGTCCCCAGCGGCTCCTTCCTCCCACATTTCCCAGAAATAGCGCACAGTCTCGAAGACTGCTCGCACGTATGATGTGCGGAGCGTTGTCTCAGGTCGTTCATAGGCTTCAGCGAGGCGGCGAACGCCATCAAGCTTTGCCGTCACGAAGCCCTCGTCCTGTAGGGTTGCGAGAACCGATTCTGCCTCAAGGTAGCCAAGCCTCAGGCTTCGCTGGACAAGGCCGGTCGTAACGCGTTGGTTGTCGAGAAGGGCAGCCTTGGCGGCTTCAATATATTCAGTGGGGGTTGCGGACATATGAATGTACGGGCAGGTTTAGGCGGATGCTCTGAATAGGCTTTCGTTGCTCGTAACCTTCCTATTGTTACAATTTTTTCGCTAACACGGTGCTGCACTGGTCAGCCGTCCCGCGGCCGAACTGAGAAAGGCCGGCCATAGCCTACGCTATTGGGCCCACAAAGCTGCGAAGAACCTAAAAAAGCCCCCACGTCGTGAGAGCAAACGGACGTTTCAACGCCCGAGGATACAGTTCAACAGCTTATGGCCGATCCAAAGCCAAGTCACGCCGACGAAGATCACGCCGACCGGCGCGGCGACGAGCACGAGGAAGGCATTCAGGAGGATCATTGCCCGTCCTCCCGCCGCGCTGCCACTCGGCGATCAAGCTTGGCTTTCAGGCTCGTGGCGGCGGAAGGATTCCCCGAACTGTCGCCAGTTTTAGCTTCGCCATCGCCGCCGGTTTCCGAATAGAATTCCTCCACGACGGCAGGAATGTCTTCGCCCGATTCCTCGAATGCCCCGTTGCCGAAGCCGAGCTTTGCCGCTTCGTCGAGCGCAGCTTGGTCAAAGCCCGAAGCCTTGCGTTGTTGGTCCAGCTCACGGGCACGAGCGATGGCTTCTTCGAGGGTGAAACCGGACTGCACGACGAGATCGACGTAGTAGATAGCGCTGCGATAGCTTTGCGTGGTCGATTTCCCTCGTAGCCTGAGTTCCAGCGGCATCGTCGCCAGCAAGCCGCCCGATACGGCACTGAAGTATGAGAGCCTTGCCGCTAGCGTCCGGATGGAATTGTAGGATGTAGTCCGAAACACGAACGAACCCAGCTCGTCTTCATCCCCGATCACGACATTCGACCGGCCATACGGCTTGCAGCCGCCAGCTTTCCCAAACGGACAGCCATCTGGCGAAGGGCAGGGCAACGCTTCGATGCCTTCGTCCGTCACACGCTTGCAGGTTTCGCCGTTGCCGACACATACCGGGCGGCCAGTATCACGATCAAAGCACGAATACTCTGCTCGGAGGTTGAGCGACGGATCGTTGAACAACACCCGAACAGGAATCGAGCGCAGCTTGCCGTTGCCGTTCGCTTTTCGGAGTGCGTCGTCGAAGGGATGCAGTACCCAACTGCCGTCCCGATTCTGCACCTGCGTCGAGATCGTGAACTGGTCGTCTTTCTCCGGCAATCTCTTGCCGTTCTTTTCGACGACACGCCCGATTGATATTCTCCCGATTGCGGGAGGCGTTATTGCCAGTCCTTTCAACATAGTTGCCTCCTTGGGCTAGACTGAGACGAGGAACCGGCGGGAGCCGGGTTTCGTGACGGCGTATTGCGTGCCGAGGTCGGGGTGTTCGCTGAGCAGCTTTTTCAGATCGATCCCCGAACCGTCCTTGCTGCGCTTGAACGACACTTCGCCGGTCTCGAAGAGGGCTCGGCTGGCGTCGCCCATCGACTCCTGGATGTGTTGTTTGAGCTTCGATTCGAGCTGTTCCCGGGTTTCGATTTCGGCACGTACCGTAACCAGATCGGCAAACGTCGCCGACAAATGGCGGTCGTCGGAGAGGTCAATCGTGCTTCCGGCGTCTCTGGGAAAGAGGCAGCGCAGCGCACGATCGGCGGAGTCGGAGCCATCGGCGGGCGGCGGTGTGTCGCTCTCGACGTACTGCCAGAAACGCGCTTCGAGTTCGATCAGCTTCTCGATGAGTTCGTCGTCTCGCTCGATGCGATGGACGTCGAGTTGCTGCCCGCACATCAAAACCGCGACATCGGCCGCCTGCTTTCCGGTGACTGCGAGCTGGTGCTGGACTTGAAGCTGGACGTATTCGGGAGGGCCGTCCCGCCACAGCTTTGCTCCGTTTATTCCGGCTGTTTTGCACTCAAGAACCTGCACGTGCGGGCTGCCGACCACATCGCGGTCGAGATTTGCGATCATGAAGGGCACGGTCGGATGTCGAAGCACGGCGTTGACCTTCCGGACCCGGTTCCCGGTTTGCTGGGTATATGCGGCGGCAACGATTGGTTCGAGGAGAGTTCCCCAGTAAACGGGATGGGTGGTGTCCTTCGGATCGGGCTTTTCGAGGTCGGCGTCACGGCCCGTTTTGATAAGCCACAATTCGAGTGGGCTCATGTACGGATTGTGGCCCACGGCAGCGGCGGCGTCACTTCCGCCGATCCCGGATTTCCTCACCTCAAGCCAGTCGTCACGGGACAACGATTTCGTTTCGACAAGCCGAAGTGCAGGGCGTCGCCTTGCCGAGCCAGACGTTTGTGCTGCAATGCTCATGTTTCGCTCCTAGAAATGAAAGAAGCCCGGCGAACCGAAGTTCAAGCCGGGCTGCTGGTACTGCTGGTGAGTTGAGGAATCAGGCGACGAGTCGCATTGCTTCATCCCATGCCTTCTGCTTCATTGTTGCGCCCTGACCGAACCAGGCTGCGTCAAGGCGATGATCGTCGCTGCGAGCGCGGCGTTCATGATCGACGAACTCAGTTACGGCATTGACAAGACCCCAAGCCGTTCCCGACGCCGAAGCCAAGATGGAGCCCTTGCCACGTCCGGAGAACAACTCGGTTGCTGCTTTGACCGCGCGTTCGTTCGTCGTTGCTATGGGACCGTCTTTGGCGGTGTTGCCGGGATAGGCGAGGACCTTGCGAAAGTATGCTTCCGCCGTTTGTGGCTTGACCTTGCGTTCGGACAGAGCTTTCATGCGGTACATGAATTCGTCCCACGAGGAAATGGCAACGCCAAGCTGCTTTTTCACCGCCTGAGCGTCAAACTGGCTCCGGTGCGAGACCTTCACAGCTCCGGTGCTGTCTCCGAGAGCGATTTGCAGCGTGTTGTTGCAGACCACACGAACGGACGTGAATTGCGCGGTGGTTGCCAGCGTTCCGTCGCAGGCGGTGGCGAGCAGGAGATAGCCGTTGACCGTATCCTTGCCCTTGAGCGTTGCTGACTGCCCGGTACGAGCAAGAGCCCAGAGCTTTCGCCCCTCCTTCAGGACGCCAGCCGTTTCGAGTTCGAAGCCGCCAACCTCGGTGAGATCCCGATAGAACTCAAGGATCTCGCGTGGCTGAACAACCTGATAACGGGACGAGACAACGGACAGTGGGGCTTTCGTGTCCGAGCGGTACAGAACCTTCATTTCCGCGTAGGCGTGGATGGATCCGAGGCCATCATTGCCTGCGATGAAGCGGACGTCGCCGGATTCGATTTTCCAATCCATGCCGGCCTGCCTTGCCCATACATCGAGCGGCTGTTTGGGAGCAAGGCGGTTGCCGAGGCCGTGCCACGGTTCTTCACCGACGTAGGCCATGCTGTGAACGAGATGCATTTGTTTCTCCAATAGGCGAGCGCATCCAGCCCGAGCGACGCGGGCGGAGAAGCTAGAAATCAGGGGGAAGCGTCCTGCCTGAGCGGCAGGGGACGGTCAGGCGGGGATCAGCAGCAGGTGAAGTCTGAACCGTAGTCGGGACCATCGTCCGAACGGCGCAGGTTGCCCATGAGACGCTCTTTCAGATAAGCCGCAACCGCAGAAACGGCTTCGATCAGAACGACGAGCAGGAAACTAATGGCGGCGTTTTTCATTTGATGCTCCTTGGGGTGGTTTACAGAAGTGGTGTACTTCCTTATTGTTCTTGTACCAAGGAGCTGAGGGAAATTGACCGAGCATCGCCTGCACGCTGGACTTTTAGGTCGATTGCTCGCGGGGGGAAGTTGAGCTGCCAACGGTACTGGAGTTGCGGTACGACGTAAGCAATTGCGAATTGCGGCTTGACTTTGAATGCTATTGGTAGGCTGATAATCTTTGAGAGAGGATTCAAGTGCCGGACGACGAATCAGAAAATCCGTTCGAGGCCGCGAAGGGAGCGGTCGAAGTTATCGGAGCAGTAATTAAGGTCGCAGGTGATCATCCAGATATTAAAGCTGCAGGAGGAAATCTCGCAAAATCGGCGAAGACACTTACTGAATTTATCAACGTCGGCTTACTTCCGATTGCGGCCGTAAATTTTGGATATGAGAAGGCAAAAAATTATTTCGAGAAAAAATTCCCCAAGGACGTTGAGGAGGCTGCGGGGGCTATTCCTCCTGAGAGTCTCCAGGAACCAACCTCCTCAGTAATTGGCCCTGTCCTCCAAGGGTTGGCTTTTACCCACGAAGAGGATAATCTCAGGGACATGTATCTTAGGTTAATTGCTACTGCGATGGACAGTCGCTGTGCCACGAAGGCCCACCCTGCATTTGCGGAGATCATAAGGCAACTGAGTGGCTTTGAGGCAGGGCTCTTGAAGGCAACACTTGTGCACCTTGCACTTCCAATTGTTGAAATTCGATCGGCAGCGTACGATGAAAAGATGCAGTTTGCTAAATTCTCGTTCCCAACGAGTTATCGGACTTTGCAAACGCATATCGTTCCACTTGGAGGCAACGATGGAACTCCATTCGTGAGTCAAGAATTACCGGCAATGGTGGATAATTGGGTAAGGCTTGGATTGGTAAGCGTGAGCTATGATACTGGGTTTTCTGGTGAAAGCTCATATGATTGGGCAAAGGTCCGCCCAGAATATCGGTATTGGGTTCCGCAGGATTCGCCACCGCAGGCGAAAGTTGAAATCGCCAAGGGGCAGCTTAAAGCGACTGCTTTCGGACAGCAATTCGCTATTGCAATTGGTGCAAAGATGTGAGGAAAAGCGTGGCGTTGGCCGAGGGCATTAGAACCCGTTTGGGATGCGGCGTCCACACGCTATTCCTTCCAGATCTCGCCGTCCAGGCTGAACTGCTCGATAACTCCCTCGACAAGCTGACGCCGATACTCCGACAGGCCCCGGAGCCGCCGGAGCACTTCGAGTTCTTCAGCGGTCGGTTGGATCGCATCGCCAGCCGGCTTTGCCCCCTTCCCCGGCCGACTCCGCTTCATGTCTGTCACACCGAACCGTAGCCACTCAGGCGAAACGTCTAGCCAGTCGGCGAGGGTCTGAATTTTGTCGACGGTAGGCCGAGCCGTGCCTGATAGCCACTTGGCCGCAGCTTGCGGGGTGATTGGCTCGCCATGCTGGCGCAGGTTGAACTGGAGAGCAAGTTCCGTCGCTGTCTCGATCTTCTTCGAGCTGCGTTTGAGGGCCTTCTTCAGGCGGGCGGCAAATGCTTTTTTCTCGTCAAGTTGGGCCATGCCGCGAGTGTGCGAAAAGCACAGCAACTCGTGATAACCATACGGTTGTTGGTAAATACCATGTGGTTTAATATCGGAAGCGTAGTCTGCCGGGGAGCTGGGCTTTTCTCCGGTAAATTGTCACGGCTGATGTGACCTGACAGCCTTAAAAAAAGCAGGGCACGGCGATGCCGAAGACATTTCATGTATCGGGGATAGACAATGAGCAAAACGGTGTGGACTGGCGTAGGAGGTGTCATTGCTGCCTTGGCAGCAGGTGCTTTGCTTCCGGAAATAGCGGTACTGGCGGTCGCGGGGGCCGCAACGGTAGCCGTCGGCACTGGTGCTCTCGAAATCCGGAACCGATATCGAGCGGCTCACCGCTGTGGGGCCTGTAGCGAACAGGCGAGCGACCTGATCAAACTCGATTGGACTTGGCTGGCAGAAGATGTGCGCCCAGACGCTGAGCAAGTATGTCCTCAATGCTTCCATCAAGGGCGTTGGGGGGCGCAGTACCGGCGTTACGAGATGGCCATTGATGCCGCCGACGATGTTACGAGTTACAGCATCCGGTATCAGGGGCGAGTGCCCAACTCCGTGGGTCAGGAGATTCCTGTGGCTGGAGCGTGGTTTCCAGAAAAGGACGATGCCGACAGGAGCCTGAAGGTCACCGCTGCCTACCTCGGAAAGAACCTCGTCAAGCAATGCAAGGAAGAGCGGCGTTCTGTCGGGAGCACGCCGGTCCGGTCGGAATGGCGTTACGTCGGTGTGTGCTAATGGGAATTCCAGCTATGACGCGTCTCAGTAAGGAGCTGACGGTGATTATTCCCGTTGTCACCGGGCTACTTCTTGCCGGGTGTCACGGAGATGAGCAGAAAACCCCGGATGCAGTTACGTCAAATACTGTATCGGCCGCTCCTTCGCCGGTAGCATCATCGCAGGTAGCCGCAAGCGTCCCTGTTGCGATGATTTCGCCTGATGCGTTAGCTTGCAACGAGCTGAATGCCTGCTTCGACGCCAGTCTCGCTGCGGCGACTCACGAAGATGCAGAAAGTCTTCGTCATGTCGCTAGGATCATCGATGGTTTTCCGAAGCCTGATCTTGGTAACAAAGCAACTGGCCGAGATCTCAACAAGCAAGCCCTCGATGGCATAAGCAAGAACGACTATGCTGGAGCCGAATCACTGCTGGAACAGGCATACAAGGCGAACCCAAGAGACGTTGAGATCGCAGCCAACTATGGTTTAGTACTGGTCCACCAGCATAAGGCGGATGCGGCTCTTACCGTATTGAAGGCTGCGCTGGCACTTGATCCACGTCGTAGCTCAACATGGGTTCCGACAGCAATGGCATTGGCTGCGAAGGGCGACAGCCGAAATGCAACGGCGGCGCTGTGGATCGCATATCAGTGGTCGCCGCATCAGGACACCACGATCAATTTCTACGCGCAGCACTCGACCGGTGATCCTTCCGACCAGATGACGGCAGTCTATGCCCAAGCAATGTCGTGGATCAGGGACGGACAATACCCTAGGTTTGCTAGCCCGAGTAGTGTATCTGCTTCTCCGGAGCCCCACCTCTCTCTAGCGGAGCAAGGTGCCCACGGAGAATCACCCCCACGCGGTATGTCTCAGCAGGAATTGGATCTCCCCCCGGCTCAGAGTCGAGCAGAAGCAGAGGCTCAACAAAGACAGCTTCAACAAAAAACTGCGGCAAAAGCGTTGTCCGATGCACAGGATGCAGCATTGGGTGACTGGCGAACATTTAGCCCCGCTATTCACTTCGCCAAGGAAGCTAAAGTGCCAGAAAATATGGTAAGCCTAGACCTTGCAATATTGGACGGATTGAGGCAGGCCAGTGACTGGGATCAGGTCGGCCCTGCACACTCATACAGAGGTCGAGATGCAATCGACGAGCACGATGACTCATCAATCTACGTAAAGCGTAGTGACCGTTCGTCACAGCGTATGGAGATCATAGTGGTTAATGGTCACAAAGTGACCAATGGATTTGGTCAACCGGTGAAAGCTACTGTCGCAATTGTTTCTGTAGATTGCACAGGCCATGAGAGACCTCAAATTCTTTTTGCTATGTGGATCGCCCCTGATGGTGCAATTCTGGATCAGGCTGACTTGACACACTCGGACTCACTTGGGGGCATAACGAATGTGGACTACAGTGCAGGCATTAAGCATTTCTGTAGCAGCTAGCCGTTAGAGCGTTCGTGTTGTCTTGTTGCGCAGGGTGTAACGAAGCATAAAATCGCGGCATTGAAAACATTGGCCACTTTAATAATAAAACGAATGGTTTATTCAGAGAAACGCGGCGACAATCAGTCTCGAATTAAAATAATTTAAGAAAAAAATATGTCAAGAATTTATCTTGACCTTGATAACTATAAGGGGAGGTATGTTTTTTTCTGAAAACCACGTTCGTATCGCTGTCGATCGGGTTGGGGGCCCCACGAAAGCCGCCAATCTCGTCTCGGTGAGTAACGCCACGATCCACAACTGGCTCAAGGCCGCCCGGATCCCGAATATCGACAAGGCCAGGATCGTCGCCAAGGAGTCAGGGATCGATGTCTCACTGCTTCGGGAGACGCGATGACTTCGTTTCCTTCTCGAACAGCACGGCTCAAGGCGCAGAACCGCGTCAGGGAGGCGATAGCCGAGTACTGCGAGGGAGAAGTGTTGCCGGCCGTTCGGGAGTACGACAGCGGCAGCGTACACTTGCTGAGCCAGCAGGAGGTTGATAACGGAGTGGTGGCCTTGCTTCTCCAGTGCGGCGTCAATCACGGTTCGGCGGGCGACGTCGACCTTTACAGGCTTGTCGGGGCTTATCTGAGGGATCCGGAGGCTCGGCGGGAAATCAACGAGGTTTTGAGAGGCAGAGGAATCTAGGAAGTGACATCTTGCTCTTTGACGTTGCTGTCCCCCTGGATTGGTGCCACGTTTCCAATAACGCCCTTCAGCTGAGTATGGGCCTGCCCCACATTCAGTATTTCCTCCGTGGCTCTCGTCACCGCCACACGAACGGGATCATGATCTAGGCGTGCGTAGACGGCGGTCGCCGACGTCGAGCGATGATTCAAGCTCTTGCCGATGACGGCCAAACTGGCCCCAGTCATCGCCTGCCAACTTCCCAGCGTGCGGCGCAGATCGTGAATTCGGATGTCCGGCAAAAGTGGGGAAGGGATGGGTAACTGTGCTTGGGCCAGTTGCTCGCATAGCGCCTCCAGTGCCGTTTCCGGTTCCGTCGTTTCCAAGAATCGCTTCGCATGCTCATTAAGCTTCTCGGACGTCCAGTTCATACGTTCAGCGAGGGAATCCAAAAGCGTCAAACCCGCCATGCGAACGCGGATCCGGCGCCATCCGCTCTTGGGTTCTACAAGATGCCCAGTCGAGCCGCTACCGGGAAAAACATAAGGGCTGCCTCCGCCTCCCACCTTTCTGCGCGTCAGAATCTCGACCGTAGCGGAGACTAACATTACGACTTGCGCATCGCCATTTTTCGTACGGGGTATGCGCCAGCGAGCCTCCGAAAGCGTTACGTCTTGCCATGCCATCTCAAGGACATTTGAGCGCCTTGCTCCCGTCAGCAGCGACACGAGGAAAAAGTCACGGATACATTCATTGGGTTCGGCATTCAGTGCCATGAAGAAGTGTGGCAGCTCGGTGCCCTGAAGGAAGCGATCCCGAGAGCGTTCAGCATTCTTTCGGACGCCGATGGCTGGGTTTGTGCTCCAAAGATCAACCGAGTGAGCCCAGCCAAACACGCTTGAAATTAGGGCTAGGACGCGGTTGGCAGTAGTGGCGTACCCGCCCGCAGTGACTCTCGAATGGATCTCCGCGATGTTCTTGCGACTAATCTCCGACAGCCGCTTCCGGCCGAGCGGCGCTTCGAGATACTGTTTGTACTGGCTTTCATCCTGCGGCCATGTTCTTTTTTTGACCTTGCTGTGCCGCTTCAGGTACTCCGCAAAAAGCTCACCAAACGTCATCGTCGCACGAGCTTTGCGCTGGCGCTCGGCAACGTCGATGCCGCTGGCTAGTTCGGCAGTGTGCAACATGGCCTGTTGCCGGGCCTTCTCGATCGAAACATCTGGGAAGCGCCCAAGAGTCGACCGAACCGGGGGGCCGCCCTTGACTCGCCGAAACACTGAGAACGTTTTGACTCCCGTTGCGGTGACCCGAAGCTGCAACCCTGGGGTTTTGATGTCGTGATAAGTGGTCCGTCCAGTGGCGGGCGTGGGCAATGCCAGCAACGCCGCCTTCGTGAAGTTGATGTGAGTATCGCTGTTCATTCGGGGTTACGCTGGGGTTACGATTTGGGTGAAAATCGGGCAATGTCTATCACACCAAGCGTATACGCTAACCATATATTTTTCAATAAAATCAACGATAAAGAACGGTTGTTGTTACCGGTCAATCCAGTGGCCCACCGATTTGGGATCAGAGGGTCGTAGGTTCGAATCCTATCGCTCCGACCAGCATTTTCAAGGGGCTAGCTTCGGCTAGCCCCTTGTCGTTTGTGGGCGACCCAAATCGGGTCAAAAACAACAGTCGCTGATATACTACACACCAAATATTGTAATTTGCGGCGCCGCAGCATATCATTGAGGGATCATTCGTTTCCTCATCTGGAGTTGCGGTATGGAATGGGT
>Ga0164242_10002332_pt1 | contig 22013 bp, 18 predicted proteins | sample OricomgcompostMG_FD_108783 | JGI IMG/M metagenome (GOLD analysis project Ga0164242, IMG submission 108783) | Miracle-Growth compost microbial communities from Emeryville, California, USA - Original compost - Miracle growth compost (MG) ... | reverse complement strand
GCGCCGGTCGTCGCGATGGCCGGCATCGGCGTGCAGCGCGTGCTCGGCTTCACGATGATGACGTTCCTGCTTGGTAGCGTCGTGTTCGGCGTGGCGCTGCTGGTGCTCGTATGAAGGTCGCCGGGCGCGCGCCGCGCGGTCAACGCAACCGCATCGTCCATGCCGGATCCGGCATCGTGACGACGCATCCGCGAGCCAGCCGATGAGATCGAGACTCGAAAACGTATCCAGCGGCATCAGCGTATTCGCCGCCGTCGTCGACGCCGGCACCTTCGCGGCCGCCGCGGACGCGGTCGGCATGTCGCCGCCGGGCGTGAGCCGCGCGATCGCGCGGCTGGAGAAACGGCTCGGCATCCGCCTGTTCAACCGCACGACGCGCTCGGTGTCGCTGACCGACGAAGGCCGCCGCTTCTACGAACAGGTCGTCCCGCATCTGGCGGGGCTGGAGGAAGCGGCGATCGCGGCGTCGGGGCACGCGTCGGCGGTGCGCGGCAGGCTCCGGGTCAATCTCGATCCGGTCTGCTATCGGGCGATCCTCGGGCCGGACCTCGATCAGTTCATGGACACGCATCCGGAACTGGAAATCGAACTGATCGCGCGCGACTGCCTCGGCGACCTCGTCACCGAAGGGTTCGACGTCGCGCTGCGGTTCGGCAAGCCGCGCACGTCGACGCTGGTCGCGCGCAAGCTGCTCGAAACCCCGGTCGTGACGGTCGCCGCGCCGTCGTACCTCGCGCGCCGGGGACGGCCGGTGCAGCCGGAAGACCTCGAAGGTCCCGCGCACCGCTGCCTGGAATTCCGCGATCCCGACACGCGCAAGCCGTATCCGTGGGAATTCCATCGCAAACGCCGGCGCGTCGTGGTCGCGACGCACGGGCGGCTGACGGTGAACGATCCGGGCGCACTGCTCGATGCGTGCGTCGCCGGATCCGGCATCGCGCAGATGCTGCTGCTCGGCGCGGAAGCGCTGATCGCCGACGGCCGGCTCGTGAACCTGTTTCCGGATTGGCCCGACGAACACTTCCCGCTCTATGCGTACTATCCGTCGCGGCACTACGTGCCGGCGAAGACGCGGGCGTTTCTGGACTTCGTCGCCGGCTGGGCGCAAGCGCGCGCATAAACGCCCGCCCGGGTCTCAGCGCTGCGGATTCGCGTCGCGAAAGCGGAGGCTGGCCGGCATCGCGAAAGCGATCAGCAACGCGGTCGCGACGCAGACGAGCGCGATCATGTACAGCCCCATCGACGCGCTGCCCGTCACGTCCTTGACCTTGCCGACCATGTACGGCGCGATCAGTCCGCCGACCTGGCCGACCGAATTGATCAGCGCCACGCCCGCGGCGGCGGCCGTGCCCGTCAGCACACGCGCGGGAAAGATCCAGAAAATGCCGAACGACGCGATCACGCCGGTCGCCGCGATCATCATGCCGAACACCAGGATCACCGTGCTGTTGCCGTACGCGGCACTGAGCACATAGCCGATCGCGGCGGCCAGTGCGCAGCCGGTCAGATGCCAGCGGCGCTCGCCGCTGCGGTCCGACGTTCTGCCGAGCACGACCGTGCCGATCATCGCGGTCAGGTACGGCAACGCGGTGATCAGGCCGATCATGAACGGGTCGGTGGTGCCGGCGGTCTTGATCAGTTGCGGCATCCAGAACAGGAAACCGTAGATCCCCATGCACAGCCCGAAGTAGATCAGCGAGAACAGATAGGTCACCGGCCGCTTCAGCGCCTCGACGAACGAATGCGTGCTGTCCACGCGGCGGTCGCGCGCGATGATCGCGCTCAGGCGCTGCTTCTCGTCCGGCGCGAGCCACTTCGCGTCTTCGACGCGGTCGTCGAGAACGAGCAGCACGATCAGCCCGAGCACGATCGACGGCACGCCTTCGATCAGAAACAGCCACTGCCAGCCCGGCAGGCCATGCAAGCCGTCGAAGAACTTCAGGATCCCGCCGGAAATCGGGCCGCCGATGATGCCGCACAGCGCGATGCTGCCGAAGAACAGGTTGTTGATTCGCCCGCGCCGCGCGGCGGGAAACCACTGCGTGAAGTAATAGAGCACGCCCGGAACGAAGCCGGCTTCGAGCACGCCGAGCAGAAAGCGTGAAAAGTAAAACCAGCCCTCGGTCCGCACGAACATCGTCGCCGCCGACGTGACGCCCCACGTGATCATGATCCGCGCGATCCAGCGCCGCGCGCCGACGCGGGCCATCACCGCGTTGCTCGGAATCTCGAACAGCAGATAGCCGGCGAAGAACGCGCTCGCGCCGAGACCGTACGCGGCCTCGCTCAAGCCCAGCTGGGCCTGCATCTGCAGTTTCGCGAAGCTGATGTTGACGCGGTCCAGGTAAGCGACGACGAAACAGGCAAGGATCAGCGGAACGATGCGCCAGGCCACCTTGCTGAAAATCTTCGCGTCGTCGACGACTTCAGCACTTTGGCCGGCTTCCACCCATGATTCGAACATGGTGTTGTCTCCGGATTTTTGATCTGTTTTCCTGACGGATGCAGCGACGTGGACGCCGGCCACCGGACGAAAAATAGCATCCGACCGGCGGCGACGCAATCGGCGTTCGCCTGTCGATGCGGCGAAGTCGTATGACGAATGCCGCGATCGGCGCGGCCCGCGCTCAGCCGCCCGCGTCCCCGGCCTCGTCCATCAACCACGCCTCGAACGCCATCAGCTGCGGCGACTGCGCGACGGCCACCGAACTCGCGAGATAGTACGCGCCCGGCGTCGTCACCTGCAGGCCGAACGGCGCGACCAGCTTGCCGCTCGCGAGGTCGTCCGCGATCAGCGCGCGCACCGCGATCACGACGCCGAGATTGTCGATCGCCGCCTGGTACGCGAGCGCCGCGTTGTCGAAGTCGATGCGCCCGTTCGCATCCAGTTCGGTCAGCCCCGCCTCGACGAGCCAGCGCGACCAGTCCATCGGCCGGTTCCGCGACGACAGCAGCGTATGCCGCGCGAGGTCGCGCGGCTCGGCGAGCGCCGGCCCGTGTTCGAGCAGCGCGGGGCTGCACACCGGCATCAGCACCTCGCGAAAGAGCCGCCGGTGTCCCTGCCCCTCCGGCGGATACGGATGCGAATGCACGGACACGTCGACGTCTTCGAGACGGAAATTCGCCGGCTCGTGCGACGTCACGATCTGGATCGCGATGCCCGGATGCTGCCGGTGAAAGCGCGCGAGGCGCGGCACGAGCCAGCGCATCGCGAAGGTCGGCGGCAGTTTCAGGCGCAGCACCGCGCCGTCGGGGTCGTCGCGCAACTCGCGCGTCGCGTCGTCGATCTGGTCGAACGCGCTGCTCAACGCGCGGATGTAGCTCTCGCCCTTGCGCGTCAGTTCGATGCCGCGCGGCGTGCGCAGAAACAGCTTCACGCCGAGCCAGTCCTCCAGCAGCGACACGTGCCGGCTCACCGCGCCTTGCGTGACGAGCAGTTCCTTCGCCGCGCCGGTGAAACTCGAATAGCGTCCCGATGCCTCGAACGCGCGCAGTGCATTGAGAGGGGGCAGCTTTCTTCGCATGGGTCGCCATGAGTTTTCTTGATGACCGCCATGATATATCTGTCATTGCAATGCCTGGCGGAGCACCTAAGATCGTTTCACTGCCCGGACCGTCGCGAACCGATGCCGGGCACACGACAAGAAAAGCCTCCGGAGACGAGCCCGTGACTCAACCCACGGCCGCACAGGCCGCCCCCCGAACGCTGTTCGACAAGATCTGGCACGCGCACCGCATTTTCGGGCGCGAAGACGGCCAGAGCCTGCTCTACGTCGACAGCCATTTCATTCAGGATGGATCCGCGCCCGCGTTCGAAATGCTGCGCCGGCGCGGGCTCGCGGTGCGTGCGCCGCAACGCGGCTTCGCGACCGCCGACCACTACGTGCCGACCGACAGCCGCGATCTGGCGAGCATCGCCGACCCTGAAAAGCGCGCGATGGCCGATGCGCTGCGCAACGACAGCCGCGAGCACGGCATCACGTTCTTCGGCCTCGACGATCCGCGCCAGGGCATCGTGCACGTCGTAGGGCCGGAACAGGGAATGAGCCGCCCCGGCATGCTGATCGTCTGCGGCGACAGCCATACGTCGACGCACGGCGCGCTTGGCGCACTCGCGTTCGGCATCGGCGCGACCGAGGTCGCGCATGTGCTGGCGACGCAGACGCTGTGGCAGCGCAAGCCGCGCACGATGCGCATCGTGCTCGACGGCGCGCTCGCGCGCGGCGTCGGCGCGAAGGATCTGATTCTCGCGATCATCGCGCGCATCGGCGCGGGCGGCGCGACCGGACACGTGATCGAATATGCGGGCGACGCGATCGCGCGCCTGTCGATGGAAGGCCGCCTGACGGTCTGCAACATGTCGATCGAGGCGGGCGGCCGCGCGGGCATGATCGCGCCGGACGACACCACGTTCGCCTACCTCGCCGGCAAGCCGCATGCGCCGCGCGGCGCCGCGTGGGAGCGCGAACTCGCGCGCTGGCGCGCGCTCGCCAGCGACGAACGCGCGCCGTTCGACCGGGAAGTGTCGATCGACGTGAGCACGCTGCGTCCGATGGTGACGTGGGGCAACAGCCCGGAGGATGCGCTGCCGATCGACGCGCGCGTACCCGACCCCGCGAGCGCGCCGAACGCCGAGCGCCGTGCTGCGATGCAGCGCACGATCGACTACATGGGGCTCACGCCGGGCCAGCCGCTCGACGGCCTGCCGATCGACCGCGCGTTCATCGGCTCGTGCACGAACGGGCGCATCGAGGATCTGAAGGCGGCGGCCGCGCTCGTCGACGGACGCCAGGTGGCGCCTTCCGTCGAGGCGTGGGTGGTGCCGGGCTCCGGGCTCGTCAAGCGCGAGGCGGAGGCGCTCGGCCTCGACCGCGTGTTCGTCCGCGCGGGCTTCCAGTGGCGCGAGGCCGGCTGCTCGATGTGCCTCGGCACCAACGGCGACATCGTCGCGCCGGGCCAGCGCAGCGCGTCGACGACCAATCGCAATTTCGTCGGCCGCCAGGGGCCGGGCTCTCGCACCCATCTGATGAGTCCGGTCATGGTCGCGGCCGCCGCGCTGAGCGGCCGTCTGACCGACGTGCGGCCGCTGCTGCCGGAGGGGCGCTGATGGAACCGTTCATTCGTCTCGACGCCGTCGCGCTGCCGATCGCGCGGCCGAACTGCGACACCGACCAGATCCTGCCCGCGCGCTATCTGCAAAAGCCGCTCGCCGACGATTTCGGCGCGTACCTGTTTCGCGATCTGCGCTATCGCGCCGACGGCTCGGAAAACGACGCATTCGTGCTGAACCAGCCCGCCTATCGCGCGGCCCGCATCGTCGTTGCGAAGGAAAACTTCGCATGCGGGTCGTCGCGCGAACACGCGGTGTGGGCGCTGCGCGACTACGGCATACGCGCGGTGATCGCGCCGAGCGTCGGCGACATCTTCGCGTCGAACGCGGCGAAGAACGGCCTGCTCGTCGTGCCGCTCGCGCACGACGCGGTCGACCGGATGATCGAACGGATCGAAGCGCAACCGGGCCTGCACGTCGCCGTGGATCTCGACGCGCAGACCGTTTCGACGCCCGGCGGCGACACCCACGCGTTCCCGATCGACGCGTACCAGAAGCGCTGTCTGCTCGAAGGACTCGACGAACTCGGCTACACGCTCACGCAAATCGAACGCATCGAAGCGTTCGAGCGCGAGCACGCGTACTGAAAGCACGCACTCCTTACCCATCGAAACGAGAGGAACAGTCCATGAAAGTGGCGGTACTGGCGGGAGACGGCATCGGCAAGGAAGTCACGGCCGAGGCGCTGAAAGTGTTGCAGGCGGTGGTGCCGAAGGCCGCCGGACTCGAAGTCGAACACGCGCCGATCGGCGGCGCGGGCGTCGCGGCGGCCGGCGATCCGCTGCCCGCCGCGACGCTCGAACTCGCGCGCCGCTCGGAGGCGATCCTGTTCGGCGCCGCGGGCGAGCCCGGCGACGAAAAGATTCCGTTCGACCTGCGTCCCGGCGCGAGCCTGCTGCGTCTGCGCAAGGCGCTCGACCTGTTCGCGAATTTCCGGCCCGCGTTCCTGTTTCCGGAACTCGCGGACGCATCGAGCCTCAAGCGCGAACGGATCGACGGTCTCGACATCGTGATCCTGCGCGAACTCACCGGCGACCTGTATTTCGGCGAGCCGCGCGGCGTGACGAACGAAGGCGGCGAGCGCGTCGGCATCAACACGATGCGCTACAGCGAGTCCGAAGTGCGGCGCGTCGCGCACGCGGCGTTCGCCGCCGCGCGGCAGCGCAAGCGCAAGGTATGCTCGGTCGACAAGGCCAACGTGCTCGAAACGATGCAGCTATGGCGCGACGTGGTGACCGAGGTCGGCCGCGACTATCCGGACGTCGAACTCACGCACCTGTTCGTCGACGCGGCCGCGATGATGCTGATGCGCGACCCGCGCCAGTTCGACGTGATCGTGACCGGCAACGTGTTCGGCGACATTCTGTCGGACGCCGCCGCGATGCTCACCGGTTCGATCGGCATGCTGCCGTCCGCGTCGCTCGGCGCCGGCCGGCGCGGCCTGTACGAGCCGGTGCACGGCACCGCGCCGGACATCGCCGGCCGTAACCTCGCGAATCCGCTGGCGGCGATCCTGTCGGTCGAGATGATGCTGCGACTGTCGTTCGACCTGCACGACGCCGCCGACCGCGTGCATCGCGCGGTGGCCGCCGTGCTCGCTGACGGCTATCGCACCGCGGACATTTACCAGCCCGGCACGCGCCAGGTCGGCACGCGCGAGATGGGCGACGCGGTGCTGGCCGCGCTGGAGCGTCAGTGAAACCGGATCGGAGTGCCGCCGCTACGCGGCTCACGTAGCGATGCGCCCGCCGCCCGTGCGGGCTTCATAACGAGAAGATCGCGGCAGCCGACGAGCCCGCCGCACGGAGACGACGATGACATCCCTCTACGCAGACACGACGACGGCCGTGGGCGTCGCCGATTCGTACGCCGGCCAGGTCGCGTCGCGGCTCGATCGATTGCCGCTCACGCGCACGCTGTGGCACCTCGTGTTCCTGATCTCGCTCGGCGGCGTGTTCGAGCTGTACGACCTGTTCATGACCGCGTACATCGCGCCCGGCCTCGTGAAAAGCGGGCTCTTCAACACGCATCCGGCCAGCTTCTTCAGCCCCGACAGCGTCGGCTTCTTCGTGTTCTGCACGTTCGCCGGGATGTGGCTCGGCTGCATCGTGTTCGGCTCGATCGCGGACCGCCACGGGCGGCGCTGGATGTTCACGTTCTCGCTCGTCTGGTACTCGCTCGCCACGCTCGCGATGGCGTGCCAGACGACGGCCGCCGGCATCGTCGCGTTCCGCTTCATCGCCGCGGTCGGCATCGGTCTCGAACAGGTGACGATCGACACGTTCCTGACCGAACTCGTGCCGCCGCAATCGCGCGGCAAGGCGTTCGCGTTTTATCAGTTCATCGAATTCCTGATCGTGCCGGTCGTCGCCCTGCTCGGCTGGCTGCTGGTGCCGATCAGCCCGTTCGGCATCGACGGCTGGCGCTGGGTCGCGGGCATCTCGGCCGTCGGCGCGATCGCCGCGTGGTGGATGCGCCGCGGGCTGCCGGAGAGCCCGCGCTGGCTCGCGCTGCACGGCCGCGACGGCGAAGCCGAGCGGATCATGCGCGACATCGAGACGAAGATCGCGCGCGACGTCGGCGTGGCCGCGCTGCCGAAGGCGCCGCCCGCCGACGCGGTGGTCGCCGACGGTAAATTCTCCGAACTGTTCGCGGGCCCGTACCGCAAGCGCACGATCGTGCTGTCGGTGTTCAACCTGATGCAGACGATCGCGTTCTACGGCTTCGGCGCATGGGTGCCGACGCTGCTGATCGCGAAGGGCATCCACGTGACGACGAGCCTGCAATACTCGTTCATCATCGCGCTCGCCAATCCGGTCGGTCCGCTGCTCGGCATCTGGATCGCGGACCGCATGGAGCGCAAGTGGCAGATCGTCAGCGCGGGCGTCGGCATCGGCATCTTCATGCTGATCTTCGCGCAGCAGACGCATCCGTCGCTGATCATCGTGTTCGGCGTGCTGGTCACGCTGTTCAACAACTGGATTTCGTTCGTCTTCCACGGCTTCCAGGCCGAGCAGTATCCGACCCGCATCCGCGCGCGGGCGATCGGCTTCGTCTATTCGTGGAGCCGCGTGAGCGCCGCGCTCGCCGGCCTGTTCATCGGCTTTTTTCTGCACGAGGGCGGCACCCTCGGCGTGGCGATGTTCATCGGCGCTGCTATGCTGGTGATGATCGTCGCGGTCGGCGCGTTCGGGCCGCGCACGCTCAATCGCAGTCTTGAGGACCTGAACCGTTGAAGCGCCATGCTTCCATCGAGGAGGAATACGGATCGTGCAGACCAACAACATCGACCTGGGCGGCCGCGTCGCCATCGTGACGGGCGGCGCGCAGGGCATCGGGCTCGCGCTCGGCAAGCGCTTCGCGGCATCGGGCGCGCGGCTCGTCGTGTGGGACGTCGACGAAGCGGCGATGCGCGACGCGAGCGCCGACCTGCCGCGCGACGTGCGGATGGAGCGCGTCGACATCGCCGACTACGCGAGCGTCGAAGCCGGGCTCGAACGGACGCTCGCCGCGCTCGGCCGCGTCGATATTCTGGTAAACAATGCGGCGCTGATCGGCCCGAACGCGACGCTCGCGGACTATCCGCTCGACGCATGGCGGCAGGTGATCGACGTCGACGTGAACGGCACCTTCCATTGCTGCCGCGCGCTCGTGCCGGTGATGACGCGGCAGCAGTACGGCCGCATCGTGAACATCGCGTCGATCGCGGGCAAGGAAGGCAATCCGAACGCCTCGGCCTACAGCACGGCGAAGGCGGCCGTGATCGCGATGACCAAATCGCTCGGCAAGGAGCTGGCGAAGCACGACATCGCGGTGAACTGCGTGACGCCCGCGGTCGCGCGCACGCCGGGCGCGATGCGGCAGTCGCCCGAACATATCGGCTACATGCTGTCGAAGATTCCGCGCGGCCGCTTCGTCGAACTCGACGAAGTGGCCGCGATGGTCGCGTGGCTCGCGAGCGAGGAGAACTCGTTTACGACCGGCGCCGTGTTCGACCTGTCCGGCGGGCGGGCGACCTACTGACCCGCGCCGTCCGGCGGCGGGCGCAGGATCACGGCGTCCAGCGGTGCACGATCACGCTGGAGCCGTTGTAGTTGTCCTTCGTGATCACGTACTGCCCGTCGGAGCGCAGGTACGCGCGCAGCCCGTACATCGAATCCACGTCGTTGCCGACGTCGACGGTGCCCGGATTGCCGTTGATCAGCGTCGCGTCGAGCTTGCCCGTCGTCAGGTTGAACGCGTCGATGTTCGGCACGGTGTGCACGTAGCCGACGAACAGATAGTTGCCGGCCGCCGTGATCGACTTCGGATTCGCGCCGGTGAGGTGGATCACCGGATCGGGCCGCGTCGTGTTGCCGGCCGCCCAGCCGTGATACACCTCGATCCTCGACTGCATCGCGGTCCAGTCCCAGCTTCCGGCGACGCCCTGCGCGAGGATCATCGTGTCGGTCTCGGGCAGGTAGACGATGCGCGTGAGCGGCCGGATGCTCTCCGGAATCGAGATCGTGACGGCCGGTCCCCATTGCGGCTTGCCGTTGCCGTCGAAACCGGTCAGCGGGTAATGGTAGATGTGATTGGTCCGGTCGAGCCCGGCCCATACGTCGCCGTGGCTGTCGAGGCAGAACCCGCCCGTCACCTGCAGGTTCGTGTTGAACGCGGGGCCGGGAATCGACGCATCGGGAATCGCGATGTAGCCGCTCGCCGGATTGAAGTGATAGAAGTAAAAAATGCCCGGATTCTGCCCGGACGCGACCAGAATGCGGTTGCCGCCGACCGCCACGATCTGCCCGAAGTGCTCGTCGCGCTGCGTGTCGTTCATGTTCAGGCGCGGATCGTTCGGGTACGTGAACGGATCGACGGTATTCGCGACGAAGGTGCCGCCGGGGCCGCCGGTATCCGTATAGATCGCGGTGCCGCTGTAGAACCACGCGCCGTCCGTCAGCGGGTCGGGTGCGGCCACGCCTTCGAAGTTCAGCGACTGGAGCTTCCAGATCGGCGTGCCGGCGACGTTGTACGCGTGCAGGTCGGTGCCGCCGTTGCGGCCGAGATCCCAGCCGCCGCCCCACGGATTGTCGAGCACGTACAGGTTGCCGGCCGCATCCTTGCCGATGCCGGTAATGCGCGTGAACCGGTAGTCGCCGACCTGCCCCTTGATGCCGGTCGTCGTGTCCAGGTAACCGCCCTGCACGCCGAACGTGCCGGTCTGGACCGGCGCGCCGGCGATGCTGTAGACCTTGACGTTCAGATCCGGGCCTTCGTCGCCGACCATCAACTGATTTGACGCCCCATCGAAATACAGCGCGGACGGCTGCGCGCCCGCCGCCATGTGGATCACGTTCAGCGGCGCGCCGGCCGCGCTGAATTCGTCGACCTCGCCCGCGCTCTTGCGCGCGACCCACAGATTGCCGGCCGCATCGAGCGCGAGCGCGCCCGGCGCGGACACGCCGATATCGCGCTGCCATACGCCGTCGGTGGTGAAGACGCGCACCCGGTTGCCGTAGAAATCGCTCGCATAGAGCAGCGAGCCCGCGGTCGCGAGGCCCGTGATCACGTCGCTGCGGCTGATCGCGTTCCACGTGCTGACCGCAATCACGAGGTCGCGCGTGCCGGTCGCGCGGTCGTAGCGGCCGACCGCGCCGCTGCCGCCCGGCGCGCCGATCTGCAATGCCGCGAAGATCGAGGTCGCGTTGCCGGTGATCGCGCCGCCCTGAACCTCGTTGTGAATGCCGATCGAGCCGACGCTCTGGCCGTTGCGGTAGATCGCAATGCCGCCCTCGTTCTCGTCCCAGAACGATGCCGTGTAGATCGTGCCTTCCGGCGCGACCCACATCGCGCGCGCGGCGTTGCCGACGTGCGTCGCGAGCGTACCGTACGTGTTCGCGAGCCAGTCCGTCGTATACGCATGGCAGACCGTTGCGGTCGCGGCGATCGCCAGGCCCGCACACAGTGCACGGATGCGTTTCAGGTTGCTGAACAATGCGCGCGCGGTGCCGCCGCTCCGACCGCCATCCGGACGGGTCGGCCGGTTTGCGCGGGGGTGGTCCGCCGGTTGCTCCGGCTTCTCGTTCGTGCCGCCCGGCAAGCGGCGATGCCGGCACGCCGGGTCCGTCAAATCGGGTTCGGGTCGCATGCTTTTTCGGTCTACAGTGAAAGTCGGCATCATCGGAAGGTCCGCCGTAAGCAGGTAGTTCGTCGATGTTCAGGTTGAGTCTTCAATCGCAACGCAACGTGTTCGGAGAGAAGAAATGGATACATCCGGCTTCACCACGACGCTGCAGACCGCATTGGGGGGCTATCTGCCCACGGTTATCGGCGCCATCGGCATACTGGTGGTCGGCTGGCTGATCGCGGTGATCGCGCGCGCCAGCATCCTTCGGCTGCTCACCGCGCTGAAGGTCGACCAGCGCATCAGCGAAAGCACGGGCCAGGGCGCCTACGTCGAACGCATCGTCGCGGGCGGCGTGTTCTGGCTCGTGCTGCTCGTCACCGCGGTCGGCGTGTTCAACGTGCTCGACCTGTATGCCGTTTCCAACCCGTTCTCGCAGCTCGTCGGCCGCATCGTCAACTATCTGCCGAACCTGATCGCCGGCACCGCGCTCGCGCTGATCGTCTGGCTCGTCGCGTCGCTGCTGCGCGCGCTCGTGAGCCGCGTGCTGAAGTCCGGCCGCCTCGACGAGAAGCTCTCCGCGAGGGCCGGCATGCGGCCGATGAGCGGCTACCTCGGCGACGTGCTGTTCTGGCTCGTGATCCTGATGTTCCTGCCGGCGATCCTGTCCGCGTTCGCGCTGTCGGGCCTGCTCGCGCCGGTGCAGGCGATGATCGACAAGCTGCTCGGCATCGTGCCCAACCTGTTCGCGGCGGCGGTGATCGGCTTCGTCGGCTGGATCGTCGCGCGCGTGCTGCGGGGCCTCGTCACGAACCTGCTCGTCGCGGCCGGCGCCGACCGGCTCACCGAGCGCGTCGACAGTCCGACGCCGGTACGGGTGTCGAGCCTCGTCGGCACGATCGTCTACGTGTTCGTGTTCGTGCCGACGCTGATCTCCGCGCTCGACGCGCTGCGAATCACCGCAATCTCCGCGCCCGCGACCGACATGCTCGACCAGTTCCTCGGCGCGGTGCCGGACATCGTCGCGGCGATCGTGATTCTGCTCGTCACGTTCTACATTGCGCGCTTCGTCGCCGCGCTCGCGCAGAAACTGCTCGTCGCCGCGGGCGTCGACGGGCTGCCAGCGATACTCGGTGTCGAGCGCGTTTTTACCGGCACGCTGCAACCATCGGTGCTGGTCGCGCGGCTGATCGTGTTCTTCGCGATGCTGTTCGCGACGGTCGAAGCCGCGAACCGGCTCGGCTTCACCCAGGTGCGCGACGTCGTCACGCTGTTCATCGAGTTCGGCGGGCACGTGCTGATGGGCGGGGTGATCCTCGTGATCGGCTTCTGGCTCGCGGGCCTTGCGCGCCGCGTGATCCAGCAGGCGGACAGCCAGCATAGCGTGCTGTTCGCGCGCATCGCGCAGTTCGCGATTCTCGGCCTCGTATTCGCGATGGGCCTGCGCGCGATGGGGATCGCGAACGAAATCGTGCAACTCGCGTTCGGCCTCGTGCTCGGTGCGATCGCGGTGGCGGTCGCGCTGTCGTTCGGTCTCGGCGGACGCGAGGCGGCGGGCAAGCTGCTCGATCGCTGGTTCAACCAGCGCGGCGATCTGTAAGCGGCCGCGCGGCGCGCGCCGGTCCCGCCACGCGGCGCGGGCGCGCGCCCGACAGCTCACGACACGACGTGTCGCGGCATCGCAAGCATCGAGCGCGAAATCAGCAGCAGATGGTAGTAGAGCCGCAGGCTCAGTCCGTAGTTGTATGCGAACAGATGGTCGAGCGCGATCTGCAATCCCTTCCATGGGTCGCCGTTCTTCGACCACGCGGACACCACCATCGGCACGAGGCGCCTCAACGCGACGCGACGCGCCGGTTCCAGTGACGGGTCGAGCGTCAGGCTACAGACGAACGCGTACGCGAATACCGGTGCCGCGTTCATCGAGCCGCGCGTGCTCTGCGAAATCGACACGGCCGTCTTGCGATAGCAGGACACGTACTCGTTCAGGTAATAGACGCGGCTTGCCGCGACGCACAGTTGCGTGCCGAACACGAAGTCGCAACACGTGCCGTACTGCTCGCTGTAGCCGATCCGCTTCACGAGGTCCGCGTTCGCGAGCCAGCCGTTGTTCGGAAACATCTGGATGAGGCCGGTGCGGCCGGGCAGTTTCTGCAGCCCTTCGGCCATTTTCGTTCGATGGAAGTCGGCGTTGAGCCGGCTGCTGGCTGCGCGATCGATGCGCCCGTCGTGGTCTATCTCGTACTGGTCTCCGAACGCGACTTCGAGGTCCGGTTGCCGATCCCACAGCGACAGCAGCCGTTCGACGCCGGTCTCGACGAGCGTATCGTCGTCGTGAATCAGCAGGATCTTGTCGCCGGTCGCACGCTCGAACAGGCTCGCGACGTTGCGCGCCTGGCCGAGCGGCAACGGGTTTTTCCCGTAGCGGATGCGCGGGTCGCTCGCGTAGCGTTCGGCGATCAACTGCTGCGTGCGGTCGTCGGTCGAATCGTCGCCGATCAGGATTTCGATGTTCGTATGCGTCTGCGCCACGCACGAGTCGATGCACTGGCCGACGAGGTCCGGACGGTTGAACGTCGGCAGACAAATAGAGACCTTCGTTTCTGTTGTCATGGCTGCGCCTCTTTCTGGTCATCGTTGGGGACGGCCCCGCCGGTACGCTTGTCGAACTTCGTGCTGCAAATGAAAGGTAGTTCGGAAAAAGTCGAAAAAAATGCGAAATAATTCCGGTAAGAAATTCCCTGAAAAAGGGCGTCATCGGTACATATGATCTGACGAAACGCGCTCGGCGCGTGTGCGGCGGAAAAAGAGGGGAGGGAAAGGTGGCGAACCGGCAAAATGTGCGGACGCAGCAATCCGGTCGAGATCCGCCGCGAACCGGTCCGCAGCGAAGGGGCCGCTGCGGCCGCCGCGATGCGTCACGCGTCCGCGACAGCAGCCTGGGGCCGGCCGCCGGCCGGCGTCATCAGATCGTGAAGTTTGTCGCGGTCCGACTGGGTCGCCGGGTTGTAGACGACGAGCGTGAGGTCCGCGCGGCCGTCGACCGCGAACGTCGAATATTCGAACGAGAACGGACCGATTACCGGATGCACGATGCGTTTGACCGCCTCGCCATACGCATGCACGCCGTTGTCGCGCCACATCGCGGCGAACTCGGGGCTGATGCGGCAAAGCTCGTCGACGAGGCCCGTCACCGCGTCGGTTGCGCCGGCGCGCGCGACGTCCGCCCGGAACGCGCCGACGACGAACCGCGCGACGCTTTCCCAGTCGTATTGCGCGGCACGCGCGCGCGGGTCGACGAACATCAGACGCAGCACGTTGCGCGCGTGCGGCGCGAGTGCGCCGTAATCGACGAGCACCGCGGTCGCCGCGCGATTCCACGCCAGCACGTCCCAGGTGGCGGTGCGGATCAGCGCGGGGGTGGGATGCAGCGCATCGAGCACGCGTTGCAGTCGCGGCGTAACGCCGTCGCTCGCGTGATAGCGGACCTCCGGCGGACGGCCGAGCCCCAGCAGGAAAACGTGTTCGCGCTCGACGTCGGTCAGCATCAGCGCGCGGGCAAGGCGATCGAGCACGTCGGCGGACGGCGCGCCGCCGCGCCCCTGTTCGAGCCACGTGTACCAGGCCGGGCTGATGTTCGCGAGTTGCGCGACCTCCTCGCGGCGCAGCCCGGCGGTCCGGCGACGGCCGGTCGAAAAACCGAACGCCGCCGGATCGAGCTTCGCGCGGCGGTCCCGCAGATACGCGCCGAGCCGGTTTTCGCTCCGGTCGTCGCCCCGTCCGCCGTCCTGCCTTTCGCCTGTGGAATCGCCGCTCATGCTGGATGCCCGAGTGTCATGTCAGGCCGACACTTTACTACCGCGACGATTCCCGGCCGCCGCCGCGGCAGGCTCAGCGCGAAGAAGGCAGCGTGATGCCGGGAAAGGTCTTGATGACGGCCGAATCGTCCTCGCCGCCGTGGCCGGCGCTCGACGCATTCATGAACATCTGGTGCGCGGTGGCCGACAGCGGCAGCGGGAATTTGGTGCGGCGCGCGGTGTCGAGCACGAGGCCGAGATCCTTCACGAAGATGTCGACGGCCGACAGCGGCGTGAAGTCGCCGTTCAGGATGTGCGGCACGCGGTTCTCGAACATCCACGAATTGCCGGCGCTATGGGTGATCACGTCGTACAGCGCGTCCGGATCGACGCCTTCGCGCAGGCCGAGCGCCATCGCTTCCGCCGCGGCCGCGATGTGCACGCCGGCGAGCAGCTGATTGATGATCTTCACCTTCGAGCCGGCGCCGTACGCGTCGCCGAGCCGGTAGACCTTCGCGGCGATCGCCGCGAGCACGTCCTCGCACGCCGCATACGCGGCGGCCGGGCCCGACGTCATCATCGTCATTTCGCCGGCCGCCGCGCGCGCGGCGCCGCCCGACACCGGCGCATCCAGCATCAGCAGGCCGGCCGCTTCGACGCGCGCGCCAAGCTGCGCCGCGAAGTCCGGCGCGACCGTCGCGCTCGCGATCACGACCGAGCCCGGCCGCATCGCGGCGACCGCGCCCTGTTCGCCGAACAGCACCGCGTCGGTCTGCGCCGCGTTGACGACCAGCGTGATGACCACGTCGCATTGCGCGCCGAGTTCGGCGGGCGACACGCAGCGCATGCCGCCTTCGGCGGCGAATGCGTCGAGCACGCTGTCGCGCACGTCGCACGCATGGACGGGAAAGCCCGCGCGCAGCAGCGAGCGCGCGACGCCGAGGCCCATTGTGCCGAGACCGATGACTCCAACCTGTCGTGACATGGAAAACCTTCGAATGAATGAGGAAACCGTGACGGCCCGGTGAGCCGACGGACGACGATCGCATGCGAGCCAGCATCGCGCACGCGGTAATCGGAGGGTCGCGCGTGGCGTCGCGCATGCCGGCCCGTATCGCGGCACAGGCGGCAAGGTGGCCGCCCAATTGTCCGGTCATCATATAAATAGGGGCCGGCGACCGGGGCCAGGGGAAACCCGATCCGGTGCGCCGGCGCGCGCGTTCACAACGTGCGCGCGACCGCGTCCAACGCGTCCGACAGCGCGCCGACGAACGGCTCCTGTACGCTTTCGCGCAGCGACACGACACCGATCTCGCGCACGAAGTCCGGCGCGTCGAGCGGCAGCGTCCTCACCTGCGCGCGTCCGCGCGCGAGCAGATGGGTCTGCGGCAGCAGCGCGACGCCGATACCCGCGTCGACCGCGCCGACGATCGCGTCGAGTTCGTCCAGTTCGATACTCTCGTTCACCGCGATCCGGCGCCGCCGCAGGAACTGCTCGACGAGCCGCCCGCCGAACGACGCGCGGTCGTAGCGGACGAACGGATAGTCGCGCAGCGCGTCGCGCCAGTCCCGGCAGCGGCTCTTCGCCGGCAGCGCGAGCACGAACGGCTCGCGCAGCAGCGGCCGCCAGCCGAGTTCGGGCGGCAGCGCGAACGGCGGCTTGATCATCACCGCGAGATCGAGGTCGCCCGCGCCCAGTTCGCCGAGCAGCGCGAGCGACACGCCCGGCACGACCCGCACGCGCGCGCCGGGCACCTGCTCGCGCAGCCGTGCGAGCGCCCGCGCGAGCAACACCGGCTGCGCGGACGCGATCGCGCCGACGCGCAGCAGCGGCGCCGCCGCCGGCGCGCGGCCGGGCGCGACGAGCGAATCGAACAGCGCGACGATCTCGTGCGCGACGCCGAGCGCGTGGCGGCCCGCGTCGTTGAGCACGGCCGCGCGGCGCGTGCGTTCGAAAAGCGGCGTGCCGAGCGCTTCCTCCAACCGCTGGATCTGCGCGCTGACGGCCGACTGCGTGAGACCGAGCCGCGCGCCGGCGGCGGAGAACGTGCCGTCGCGCGCGATCGCGATCAGGGTGCGGAGTTCACGGATCATCGGCGCATCATACATCGACGGAATCGATGCTCAGTACGGGAATTTTTCGTTTTCCCATCGATTCCGCGAATTGTAGAATCGGCGACGCGCCGCGGGCGTCACGCCCGCCATCCGATTCCCCTTTCACCTGGACCTTGCCATGAGCACCGCAGAAGCCGCCGCCATGCCGCCGTTTCACCTCGCGTTTCCCGTCCACAGCCTCGAAGCCGCGCGCGCGTTCTACGGCGACCTGCTCGGCTGCCCGGAAGGCCGCAGTTCGCCCGAATGGATCGATTTCAACTTCTACGGCCACCAGATCGTCGCGCACCTGTCGCCGGACGAACTCGGGCACCGCAACACCAGCGCCGTCGACGACCACAACGTGCCGGTCCGCCATTTCGGCGTGGTGCTGTCGATGGCGCAGTGGCAGGACATGGCCGACAGGCTGGTCGCCGCCGGCACCGAGTTCGTGATCGAACCGTACATCCGCTTCAAGGGGCAGGTCGGCGAACAGGCGACGATGTTCTTTCTCGACCCATCGGGCAACGCGCTCGAATTCAAGGCGTTCGCCAATATGGCGTCGCTGTTCGCAAAGTAAGCGGGAACAAGCGGCGAAACAAGCGCCGAATAAGCGCAAACGCGCCGCGCCGGCGCGCGGCCGCGGCGTTCAGCCGGCGCCGCGCGGCCGGCCGGTGGTGCCGCGCACGATCAGGTCGGTCGGCACGATGTTCTGCGAACTGACCGGCCGCCCGTCGATGCGCGCGAGCAGGTAGTCGGCGCTGCGCGCGCCGATCTCGTCGGCGGCGAGGCGCATCGTCGTCAGCGGCGGCGTCGTGAAGCTCGAAAACTCGACGTCGTTGATGCCGGCGATCGACAGTTCGCCGGGCACGTCGATGCCCGCGTCGTGGGCCTCCGCGAGCGCGCCGACCGCGAGCAGGTCGGTGCCGCAGATCACCGCCGTCGGCCGCACCGGCCCCTGCATCAGCGCCTTCATCGCCATCTGCCCTTCGATGATCTTGTGCGGCATCTCGATCAGATGCTTGTGGCTCAGTTCGAGCCCGCGCGACTGCAACGCCGCGCGCACGCCGATGATCCGGTCCGCCGCGCGGTCGCTGTGCTGGGTCATCTGCGTGATCATCCCGAAGCGGGTGTGGCCGAGGTCCAGCAGATATTCGGCGATGCGCCGGCCGACCGACACGTTGTCGAAGCCGACGTACGGATGGCCGTGGTCGACGGTCCAGCCGTTGACGAACGGAATCTGCTCTTTTTCCAGCAGTTCGTAGAGCGCCGGCGAGTGGCTGCGGCCGACCAGCATCAGCCCGGCGATGCCGTCCGCGATCAGCGCGCGCACCTGGCGCAACTCGTCTTCCTGGTCGTAGTACGAGCACGCGAGCAGCAGCGTGTAGCCGGCCTCGCCGATGCGCTTTTGCAGCGCGAACACGCCGAGCGCGAAATTCTGGTTTTCGAGCGACGGGATCACCGCCCCGATCGTCTTCGAGCGCTGCGACGCGAGCGCGCGCGCCGCCGCGTGCGGCGTGTAGCCGAGTTCGGCCGCGATCTCGCGCACGCGGTTCTGCAATTCGACGGCGACGGTGCTGTGCCCGTTCAGCACCCGCGACACGGTCGCCGTCGATACCCCCGCCGCGCGCGCGACGTCCATCACCGATACCGCGTTCGATTTGCGGCGCGACGCCCGCTTTCGTTGTTCTGTGCTCAAGATCTGCCCTGCCCGGTCTGCGCTCGCGCCCTGCCGGGACGCGGTTCGTGGCTGTCACTATAACGCGGCGCAGCGGGCGGCGGGCGCGGGGCACGCGCGAGCGGCTCAGTCGATCGCGTCGAGGTCGCCGTCGAATTCGACGAGACAGCCGAAGCCGCCGTGAAACAGCGCCTCGCGCGCGTCCTCCACCGCGCCGGTCGCGGCGATCTGCGCCGCGTAGCGCTCGGCGTCGTCCTGCGGCGCGTAGCCGAGCCAGCGCACGTTCGCGTTGTCCCAGCGGTTGCGCGCATTGCCGGACACGCCGTAGGCGATCAGGAAGTGATAGGCCGGATGGTCGATCGCGCGCCGCACCAGTTGCACCATGTCGCGATGGCTGATCCACGTGAACAGGTGGCGCGGCACGGTCGGCGTGTCGTCCGGGCGGAACGAGCCGATCCGCAGGCACGCGACCGACAGTCCGTGCTTGTCCGCATAGAGCCGGCCGAGCGCCTCGCCGAACACCTTCGACACGCCGTAGCGGCTGTCTGGCCGCGGCGCGACGGTGTCGTCGATCATCCGGTCGCGACGATGGAAGCCGACCGCGTGATTCGAACTCGCAAAGATCACGCGTTTCACGCCCGCGCGGCGCGCGGCCTCGAACACGTTATAGCAGCCGTCGATGTTCATGTCGCGGATGCGCTGCCAACTGTCTTCGTCCGGGATGCCGGCCAGATGCACGACCGTGTCGACACCGTCCATCGCGCCCGCGAGCGCGTCGAGGTCGCGGATGTCGGCGGTCACGACTTCCTCGTGCTCGCGCGCGTCCTGCTGCGGCGCGATATCCGCGAGCCGCAGCGCATACGCGCCGTGCAGTCCCGCGCGCAATGCGCGCCCGATGTGGCCGGCCGCGCCGGTAATCAATACGCGCTTCATCGTTCGTCTCCTGGGTCGTCGTTGGGCGGGCGGCGCGCGTCGCCGGCCGCCGCGGCGAACGCGCGGCGGTGATGCGCGTCGAGATAGGCGTCGCGCGACGGCAGCAGATGCTGGCGGCACAGTTCGATCAACCGGTCGCGCTCGCCGCGCCGCAGCGCGTCGATCATCTGATGGTGCTCGGCGCGCGCTTTTTCGAGGTACTGCGGCACCACCAGCGACAGCGAGCGGATCGCGTGCGTGCGCCGCTCGTATTCGCGGATCGCGTCGGTCAGCACGTCGTTGCCGGACAGCGCGAAGAACGCGCGGTGAAACGCGACGTTGATCCGCACCACGCGGCGCAGGTCGCCGGCGCGCGCCGCGTCGTCGTGCTCGCGCTGGATCGCGTCGAGTTCGTCGAGCTTCGCCGCATCGACCGGAAACGCGATGCGCGCGGCCGCGCCCGTTTCGAGCAGTTCGCGCAGCGCGTACAGTTCGGCGACCTCGCGCATCGTGAACGACCGGACCAGTGCGCCGACGTGCCGGCGCCGCTCGACCAGCCCGCGCCGCTCCAGTTCCGCGAGCACCTGGCGCGCGACGTGCCGCTTGATCGCGAAGCGCGCGCACAGTTCGTCCTCGACGAGCCGCTCGCGCGGATGCAGCGCACCGAGCACGATCGACTCCTCCAGCGCGCCGGCGACGCGGCGCACGGCTTCGTCCGCGTGGCGGTCGCGCGTCGCCGCGCGCGCACAGCCGCGCGCGGGCGGCTCGTTCGCGGCGGATCCGGCCACGGAGGGCACGGCCGTGCTGTGTGGGAGCGTCGTGACTGCGTCGTTCATCGTGATGGGTCGAATCCGCGCGAAGCGCAAAAGGCCGGCCGGCGCCGCCGGCGTCGGCCCCGCGCGGGGCCGATCCGGTGGCCGGTCAATCGCCGCCGCGCGGCACGGTCGCGACCACGCGCGGCGCCATCAGAAAATCGAAGTCGCAGCCGTCGTCGGCCTGCGTGATCGTCGTCAGGAACAGCTTGCGGTAGCCGCGCGCGTCCGGGTCCACCGTGCGCGGCGGCAGCGCCGCGATGCGCGTGGCGATTTCGTCGTCGGCCACCAGCAGTTCGATCGAGCGGCGCTCGACCGACAGGCGGATCCGGTCGCCGCTGCGCACGATCGCGAGCGGCCCGCCGATCGCCGCTTCGGGCGTCACGTGCAGCACCACCGTACCGAACGCGGTGCCGCTCATCCGGCCGTCCGAGATCCGCACCATGTCCTTCACGCCCTCGCGCGCGAGCTTGCGCGGAATCGGGATATAGCCGGCTTCCGGCATCCCCGGCGCGCCGACCGGACCGATGTTCTTCAGCACCAGCACGTCGTGCGCGCTCACGTCGAGGTTCGGGTCGTCGATCCGGTTCGCGAGATCCTCCGCGTTCTCGAACACGACTGCGCGGCCCTCGTGCTCCATCAGTTCCGCGTTCGCCGCCGACTGCTTGATGATCGCGCCGCCCGGCGCCAGGTTGCCGCGCAGCACCGCGATGCCGCCCTGCGGATAGATCGGCCGCGAGAGCGGCCGCACCACCTGCTGCGCGAACGGCGCCGGGGCCGCGTCCAGTTCCTCGCCGAGCGTGCGGCCGGTGACCGTCAGCGCGTCCAGATGCAAGAACGGCCGCAGTTCGCGCAGCACCGCCGTCAGGCCGCCCGCGCGATGCAGGTCTTCCATGTAGTGCTGGCCGGACGGCTTCAGGTCGACCAGCACCGGCGTTTCGCGCGCGATGCGGTCGAGCGAATCGAGGTCGATACGGATGCCGAGCCGGCCCGCGATCGCGGTCAGGTGGATGATGCCGTTGGTCGAGCCGCCGATCGCGAGCAGCACGCGCAGCGCGTTTTCGACCGCGTCCGGCGTCAGGATCCGCTCCGGCGTGAGCTTCGCGCCGATCATCGCAACCGCCTGCGCGCCGGTACGCTCGGCCACGCGGATGCGGTCCGCGCTGACCGCCGGCGGGCTCGCGCCGCCCGGCAGCATGATGCCGAGCGCCTCCGCGATGCATGCCATCGTGCTCGCGGTGCCCATCACGCCGCAGGTGCCGACCGTCGGCACCAGTTGGTTGTTCACGCCGTCGATTTCGTCCGCACTGATCTGGTCGCCGCGAAAGCTCGCCCAGAAGCGCCGGCAGTCGGTGCACGCGCCGACGCGCTCGCCGCGATGCGAGCCGGTCAGCATCGCGCCGGTCACAAGCTGGATCGCCGGCACGCCGGCCGCCGCCGCGCCCATCAGTTGCGCGGGCACCGTCTTGTCGCAGCCGCCGATCAGCACGACCGCGTCCATCGGCTG
>Ga0164242_10002331_pt1 | contig 22025 bp, 23 predicted proteins | sample OricomgcompostMG_FD_108783 | JGI IMG/M metagenome (GOLD analysis project Ga0164242, IMG submission 108783) | Miracle-Growth compost microbial communities from Emeryville, California, USA - Original compost - Miracle growth compost (MG) ... | reverse complement strand
CGTACACGTTCGTGGCCGCGGACGCGTTGATGATGAAGGTCCGCGAGGGTGGTCGCGTGGTCAAGGTCGCGGTCATGGTCGCCACCGGCGTCAACGGCGACCGGTACCGCGAAGTCCTCGGAATCCACACAGCCACAACCGAATCCGGCGCCGGTTGGCTCGCGTTCTTCCGCGACCTGGTTGCTCGCGGCCTGTCCGGGGTGGCGATGGTCACCTCCGATGCGCACGCCGGCCTGGTCGACGCGATCGGAGCCACGCTGCCGCACGCGTCCTGGCAACGCTGCCGCACGCACTACGCGGCCAATCTGATGTCCGCGACGCCGAAGAGCTCGTGGCCGTGGGTCAAGACCTTGTTGCACAGCATCTACGACCAGCCCGACACCGAGGCCGTGCACGCCCAGTTCGACCGCGCCATCGACACCCTGGCCCAGAAACTCCCCGACGTGTCCGACCACCTCGAGTCAGCCCGTGAGGACCTGCTCGCGTTCGCCGCGTTCCCCAAATCGATCTGGCGGCAGGTGTGGTCCAACAACCCCAACGAACGGCTCAACCGAGAAATCAGGAGGCGCACCGACGTCGTGGGTATCTTCCCGAACCGCGACGCGATCATCCGCCTCGTCGGAGCCGTGCTGGCCGAGCAGCACGACGAATGGGCCGAGCAACGCCGCTACCTCGGCGTCGAAGCCCTCGCCCAAGCACAAGCCGTCCTGAACCACCGAATCACCGAGCAGACCAAGGAGGACGCCACGACCATCGAGCCCGCCATCGCCGGCGAATTCACCGCCTAACAAACACCCGAAGAATTCAACGGCTTCGTACACCACGCAACGGGACTTGACCACCGGCCCTGGGAGTATGACGTGCTCCTCGCGCCCGGGGACGCGGATACCTGGGTCTACAAACGTGATCCGTCGATCACCATGCCGATGTCACACGCCCTGTGGACCAAGGACGGCGTCCACTACCTGCGCCCGGAGATCCAGCTGCTCTACAAGGCACGCGGACTGCGCGCCAAGGACCAGCAGGACTTCGATGCTGCGTGGCCGCTGCTCGAGCGCCCCCGGCAGGAGTGGCTGCGCGAGATGTTGGAGCGCACCCTCCCAGGTCATCGATGGCTGAGTGCGTGACCGAGGCGCTCGCCGATGGCGGCCTCAGCGTCCTATCGCATCGGTGAAGCGTGTCAGGGCGCCCAAGTAACGCTGCACGTCCGGCTCCGCACTGGATGCGACCAATTGCCGTGCTGTTGCACGCAATGCCTGCGCATCGTCGCCGAGGTCGTGCAGCGTCAGCGCTCGGAAGAGGACGACGGCGCTGTTGTCGGGGTAGTCCTCGGTGAGTCGGTCGAGGATCGCCAGGGATTCCTCCAACCGGTCGAGGTGACGCAGCGTGGACGCCTGCTGGATGAGAGCCCGGTGCCGGTGCGGTTCATCCAGACGATGCGTCAACGCCCGCTCGTACCACTGCAGTGCTTCTTCCTCGCGGCCGGCCGAGTCGTAGGCCCCGGCGACTTCATAGAGCACCCGCCCATCCCCGGGGAAGCGTTGCTGCAGCGCGCGTGCGGCATCGATCCGGGCCGTGCTGTCGGACAGCTCCCAGACGGCCGCGATCTCCCGCTCTGCCTCGTGCTCCCCGCGAGCGGCCACCACCTTCCGCCGGATCGCCGCCGCGTCGTCCGGGCTGCCGCCGTGCTCCGTCAGCCAGGCGTGCAACTTCGCGCGATCGGAGTGCGTCATCAGCGCGAGCACGTCCCCGTCGTGCGCTGCCTCCAGCAGGCCGGTCAGGCCACTCAACTCGTCCGGCCATGATCCGGCGGGCACCACCCCTACGCTCGAAAGGCCCTGTCGGAGAAAGCTTTCCAGCTCGTCCATGGTGCGCCCACGCAGGTAGTGCTCCTTGTGCACCACCTGCACGCGGTCGGCACGCAGCCCGGCCATCTCGCCCATCGCGACGAGGATCTCGTCGGTGCGGTCGCCGCCGGTCCCCAGCCCGAGGTGCAACTGCGAACCCGGTCGGACCAGTCCGCGTCCGACCTGCAGCAGCGCATCGAGGCCGGCCTCGTTGTGTGCCATGTCGAGCACGACTGTTGCGGTGCCGCCCGGCGCGAGATCGACCGTGTAGATGTTCATCCGGCCCGGGTTGTGCCGATGATCGGGCGCAAACGTCCGTAAGCCTTCGATCACCGCTGCACGGCCGAGTCCCGCACCCAACCCCGCCGCGGTGGCCGCGAGCGCGTTGGCGATGTTGTGCTGCGACAGGCCGGAGAGCGTGACCGGGACGTCCAACAGACTCACCAGCCGGTCCGGTGATCGACCCGGCTCCAGGACACTGATGTCCCCGTCGAGCACTGTCACTCCCCGCCCGCGAAGCTCCAACGCCTCACGCAGTGCGGGCGACTCCGCATCCAGGCTGAAGCACCACGGCTGCCCGCTGGCCGCTGTGCGCATCGCCCACACCCGTGGGTCGTCACCGTTCAGCACGACCCAGCCGTCCGGTTTGGTCACCTTGGTGATGATCGCCTTGACCTCGGCCAGCTGGTCGATGGTGTCGATGCCGTTCATCCCCAGATGATCCGCGCTGACGTTGGTGACCACACTCACGTCATTGGTGGCTGTTCCCAGACCGCGCAGCAGCATGCCGCCGCGTGCTGTCTCCAGGACGCCGAACTCCACGCCGGGTGCCTCGAGCACCGTGCGCGCACCACCCGGTCCCGAGTAGTCGCCGCGCTCGATCAGCTCCCCCTGCACGAGGACACCGTCCGTGGAACTCCACCCGGTGCGCAGGCCGGCAGTCATCCCGAGATGCGCCACCAACCGCGTCGTGGTGGTCTTGCCGTTGGTGCCGGTGATGGCGACCACGGGCACCTTCGGCCGCAACGGACGCACCCGATCACCCAAGGGGGCGGCCCTCACCTGCTCGGCCGCACCGCGGATCGTTTCAAGCGGCTCGTCGGCGGTCAGCAGGTCGAGGAGGATCCCACCGAGCACTCGTCCGACGGCTTCCGCCCGACCCCGGTTGTTGAGGGCGAACGCAATCACGATCTGGTCCAGTCGTTCGCCGGCACGCACCCGGACCGCGACGCGGCTCGAGCCGACTTGCCGCACCAGCAACCGCACCACCCGCTCCGCGAGTCGGAGCAGGAAGCGCTGGCGTGCCTCGGTCTCCGGTGCTCCGGCATCACTCGCGCGGACGCCGAGGGACCGGCCCAGCGCCCTGAGCAAGCCCGCGTCCGCTGTCGCGTAGCCCGGCAACCGGACCGTCAGTTTGGCTGCCGGGCGGGTGAAGTAGAGGTTCGGTCCCTGCAGGATCCGGACTTCGGCCACCTCGGCGGGAAGCTCGCTCATTCGTCCGATGCTAGTGACGTCAGGCGCTGCAGCGCGTCGCTACTGTCCCATCGCATGCACGCCGCCGTCGACGTGCACGATCTCGCCCGTGGTCGCCGGGAACCAGTCGGACAGCAGGGCGACACACGCCTGCGCCGCGGGCGCAGGATCGGTGATGTCCCAGCCGAGCGGCGCACGCTCCCCCCAGACCGTCTCGAACTGCTCGAAACCGGGGATGGACTTCGCGGCGGTGGTGCGGATCGGGCCCGCCGACACCAGATTCGAGCGAATCCCCTTGGGCCCCAGGTCCCGCGCCAGGTAGCGGTTGGTCGACTCGAACGCGGCCTTCGCGACACCCATCCAGTCGTAGACCGGCCATGCGAACTTCGCATCGAACGTCAGCCCCACGAGAGACGACCCCTGAGTCATCAGTGGAAGCGCCGCGACCGCAAGGGATTTCAATGAGTATGCCGATGCCTGCAGCGCTGTCGCAGCGTCCTCCCACGTGCCCGCCATGAAGTCGAACGCCCCGGGCGGCGCGAAGCCGATCGAGTGCAGCACTCCGTCGAGGGAGTCGACACCGGCCGCCCTGAGCCGGTCCGCCAGGCTGTCCAGGTGCTCGTCGTCGGTGACATCCAGCTCGAAGAGCTCCGGCGTCTGCGGCAGTCGCCTGCTGATCGTCTGCGTGATGCGCATGACGCGTCCGAATGACGTCAGGATGACTTCGGCACCCTGCTCCTGGGCGATCTTGGCCACATGGAACGCGATGGACGACTCCATCGTGATGCCGGTGATCAGCAGCCGCTTGCCTTCGACGATGCCTGCCACGTCGACTCCTCGCTTCGGTGTTGTTGTCGTGTGCTGTGGTCTGTTGCCTCGGTCAGTGGCCCATGCCCAGGCCGCCGTCGACCGGGATCACCGCGCCGTTGATGTATGCCGCGGCATCGCTCGCCAGGAACCGCACGACCTGCGCGACTTCGTCCGGCTCCGCCAAGCGGGCCGCAGGGATCGAGTCGACATACGCTTTGCGCTGCGCCTCCGGCAGGGCCCGGGTCATGTCCGTGTCGATGAAGCCCGGCGCGACCACGTTGGCGGTGATCGCCTTCTTCCCCAGCTCGCGCGCGATCGAGCGCGCCATACCGACCAGGCCCGCCTTCGACGCCGCGTAGTTGACCTGCCCGGGACCGCCGAGCAGCCCGACCACACTGGAAACGAAGATGATCCGGCCACCCTTGCGGCGGATCATGCCCTTCGTGGCACGGCGGGCGCACCGGAACGCGCCGGCCAGGTTCGTGTCGACGACGCTGTCGAAGTCCTCGTCCGACATACGCATCAACAACGTGTCCTGGGTGATGCCCGCGTTGGCGACGACGACCTCGACAGGACCACCGAAGTGCTCCTCGGCCGCCGTGAACGCGGCATCGACCGACGCAGTGTCGGTCACGTCGCACACGACCGTCGTCGCGCCGTCCGGGCCGTCGGAGCCACTGCGGGAAGTGACGACCACGTCGTCGCCGGCGGCCACGAACGCTTCGGCGATCGCCCGGCCGATCCCTCGGTTCCCTCCGGTGATCAGCACGTTCTGCGGCATGGGGACGACTCCTCGGTTCGGTGGGATCCGAGCCTCGATCGGGCACGGAAACGACAGGCTATTGGACTACCGAACGGTAGCGCGCACGGCCCGCCCGGCGGGGGCGCCTAGACTTGAACAGTGCCCCGTCCGAAGGAACGTCCCCCCGTGCAGTCGGCGACAGACCTGCCACTGCCGGGCAAGCGAGATCTCGACAGCCGGATGCGCAACTACGCGATCGCGATGGGGATCCGGACCGCGGCCTTCGTGCTGGCCTACTTCCTGAGCGGCCCGGCGCGGTGGATCTGCGTCGGCCTCGCCTGCGTGCTGCCCGAGATCGCGGTCATCGCGGCGAACGCGGCGAACCAGCGGCGCAAGGACGTACGCGGCCGGCAGCGTCCGCTGTCCACCCGCCACCAGGTCCACGGACCGCGATGAACCTCCCACGATCATGACCACGCTGCCGAGTTTTCCGCGGCCCGAGCCGGCACAGCCGACGCAGTGCAGCTCACGCGGTTGTCGACGTGACGCCACGTACGCCGTGGTATGGCGCAACCCCCGCATCCACGCCGAGGACCGGCGCAAGGTCTGGCTGGCGTGCGACGAACACCGCAGCACGTTGTCGGACTTCCTGTCCCTGCGCGGTTTCCCGATGCGTGTGGTGCCGGTCGCCGAGGTCGACACCGTCGAGCGCGTCTGAGCACTTCGCGGCCGGAGCAGCCGTCCCGGCGGTCAGCGCCGGGGAAGGCGCAGCGCAGTTTCGCGGACTCAGCCGCCGATGGAGGACATCGGCCGGTCGGGCTGCTGGAAGTTCGGCTCACCGATGCCGTGCCCGCGCCGCTTGGCCAGCATGTTCTTGCGGATGACGTCGGCCAGCTCCTCGTCACTCGCACCCGCCCGGAGCGGGCCGCGCAGGTCGCTCTCGTCACGCGCGAAGAGGCAGTTGCGGACCTGACCGTCAGCGGTGAGCCGCACACGGTCACAGGCGGCGCAGAACGGGGCCGTGACGCTCGCGATGACGCCGACGGTCTGGGGACCCCCGTCGACCAGGAAGAGCTCGGCAGGGGCGCTGCCACGGGCCTCATCGGGCATCGGGGTGAGCGTGAAGTGCTCCTCGAGCAGGCCGCGCAACTCCTGGGCGGTGAACATGCGGTCGCGCTCCCACGTGTGCCCGGCGTCCAGCGGCATCTGCTCGATGAAGCGCAGTTGCAGGTCGCGGTCCAGGCACCAGCGAAGCAGGTCGGCAGGGTTGTCGCGGCCGGTCGGATCGTGCATCGCGACCGCGTTGATCTTCACCGGGGACAGTCCGGCGTCCTGCGCCGCCTTGATGCCGCGCTCCACATCGGCGAACCGGTCACGGCGGGTCAGCTCCTTGAAGCGGTCCGGGTCGACGGTGTCCAAGGAGATGTTGATGCGTTCGAGCCCGGCCTCGGCCAACGGCGCCGCCAAGCGGTCCAGGCCGATGCCGTTGGTCGTCATGGCGATCCGCGGCGCAAACTCCAGCCGCGCGATCCGACGAATGACGTCGGGCAGCCCACGGCGCAACAACGGCTCGCCACCGGTGAGACGCACCGACCGGATCCCGAGACGCGTGAAGACGTCGATGACCCGGATGAGTTCGTCGTCGGTGAGCATCTCCGGGCGCGGCAACCAGTCGAGTCCTTCGGCGGGCATGCAGTAGGTGCAGCGCAGGTTGCATCGATCGGTCAGCGAGACACGTAGATCGGTCGCGATGCGACCGAACGTGTCCGGCAGACCGGCACCGGGCTTGTCGAGGCTGCTCATAGGACTCCAGAGTAAGCCGGTTACCGTCTGGGTGTGCTCCGCAGGTTCCTCACTCGCCGCTGGCTGGCCTGGTTGCTGGTCGCCGTCGTGTGGTCCGCAGCGTGCATCTTCCTCGGTCGATGGCAGTGGCACCGCTACGAGGGCAAGAAGCTCTCCCAGCATCAGCTGACGGACAACTACAACGCGAAACCTGTTGGCATCACAGCGATTCTGCCTCACCGCACAACTGATCTGACACCCGAGGACACGTGGCGGCAAGTGGCGCTGAAGGGTCACTACATCGCCTCCCAACGCCTTCTCGTGCGCAACCGCCCGAACGACGGCTACTACGGCTACGAGGTCGTCATACCGTTCCGACAGGCGGACGGCAGCACAGTCCTGGTCGATCGCGGCTGGATCAACAACGGCCCGACCGCGGCAGCGCCCGCCGCCGTCCCGCCGGCTCCGAGGGGGACGATCACGGTCGTCGGCTGGTTGCGCCCGGGAGAGGCAGCTCAGGACAAGCAGTCGGTGCCGGGACAGGTCAGCTCCGTCAATCTGCCCCGTATCGCGTCGCTCACCACGCAACGCCTGTTCACCGGCGCCTACGTGCTGATGCGCAGCGAGAAGCCGGCCGCCGCATCCACCCGGCACGGGCTGGCAGCACTTCCCAAGCCGTCACCGGGCGAATATGCCGGGGTCAACCTGAGCTACGCCCTGCAGTGGTGGTTCGGGGCCGCCGCGGGACTGGTGTTCTACGGCGTCCGCCTGCGGCGTGAAGAACTCGCCTCGGACGAGACCAGACCGGCCAAGCCCAAGAAGGTGCGCATCTGGGACGAGGAGGACGAGTAGTCCGCGCCGGACCCGCCCCTCCTCACCCCTCGGTGACCGCGCTCGCAGCCTGATCGCGGAACTGCGTGTGATAGAGGTCGGCGTAGGTCCCGCCGGCCGCGAGCAACCCCTCGTGCGTCCCGCGCTCCACGACCCGCCCGTGCTCCATCACCAGGATCACATCCGCGTCGCGCACGGTGGAGAGCCGATGCGCGATCACGATCGACGTGCGGCCCTCCAGCGCGGTGTCGAGTGCGCGGGACACGGCCGCTTCCGACTCCGAGTCCAGGTGCGCGGTCGCCTCGTCGAGCACCACGACCGACGGTGCCTTCAGCAACAGGCGGGCGATCGCGAGCCGCTGCTTCTCGCCACCGGACAGCCGGTGACCGCGATCCCCGACCATGGTGTCCAGCCCGTAGGGCAACCGGCTGACCAGATCCCAGACCTGCGCGTCCCGCAAGGCACGCTCGAGTTCGGCATCCGTCGCGTCGGGCTTGGCATAGAGCAGATTGGCCCGAATCGTATCGTGGAACATGTGCGCCTCTTGGGTGACGACGCCGATCCGGTCGCGCAGCGTGTCGAGGCTGAGGTCGCGTACGTCCGTCCCACCGATCTGCACGCTGCCGGACGTCGGGTCGTAGAGGCGCGAGACCAGACCGATGGTCGTGGTCTTCCCCGCGCCGGACGGGCCGACGAGTGCCATCATCTGTCCCGGCCGGGCCGCGAACGAAATACCTTGCAGCACCGTCGAACCGTCGCCCTTGTCGCGCGTCAGCACGGTCTGCAGGGAATCGATCGAAACTTGTTCGGCCGTCGGATAGCTGAAGACGACGTCATCGAACTCGACGCCGACCGGACCGGCCGGCAACTCCTTCGCGTCGGGCTTCTCGGTGACCAGGGGCTGCAGGTCGAGGATCTCGAACACCCGCTCGAACGAGATGAGCGCCGTCATGACATCGACGCGAACGCTCGACAGCTGGGTGAGCGGCGCGTAGAGCCGCCCCAGCAGCGCGGCGAGCGCAAGTAGGGTGCCGATGGTCATCGCACCGTGCACGGCCATCACTCCCCCGATGCCGTAGACCAGAGCTGTCGCCAGCGTCGCGAGCAGGGTCAGGCCGACCAGGAAGATTGCGCGCTGCACCGCGATGCTGATGCCGAAGTCGCGGACCTTGGCCGCGCGTGCGGCGTATTCCTCGTCCTCCTGCACCGGGCGGCCGAAGAGCTTCACCAGCAGCGCGCCCGCAACGTTGAAGCGTTCCGTCATACGAGCACCGAGGTCGGCGTTCTCGATCATCTGCCCGCGTGTCAGGCCGGCCAGGCGACGGCCGAGGATGCGGGTCGGGATCAGGAAGAACGGCACCAGCACGAGGGCGGCGAGCGTGATCTGCCAGGAGAGGACCGCCATCGCGGCGATGATCACCAGCACGCTGACCAGGTTGGACACGACATTGGACAGCACGGACGTGAACGCCTGCTGCGCACCGATCACGTCCGAGTTGAGCCGGGTCACCAGAGCGCCGGTCTGTGCGCGGGTGAAGAACGCGATCGGCTGTCGCAGGACGTGCCCGAACACCTCGCGCCGCAGGTCGTAGATCAGCCCTTCGCCGAGGGTCGCGGACAGCCACCGCTCCACCACGCCCAGGCCTGCGTCGACCACCGCGACCACGCCGGCGGCGATCGCCAGCCACACGACGAGTGCGGTGTTCTTGTCGGCAACGCCTCGGTCGACGATCTCCTTGAGGATCAACGGCGTCGCGATCACGAGCAACGCGTCCAGGACCACCAGCACGAGGAACGTGCCGATCGTCCGGCGATAGGGCCGCGCGTAGCCCAGCACCCGCCGCGACGTGCCCGGCTTGAGCTTCGAGCCGTCCGTCGACTCGCGCGTCAGCGAGTGCATGACCTGCCAGTTGCTCATCGTCCTCCTCGGTGCGTGGCCGGCGATGCGCCGATCCGTCAGTCCGCAACAAAGTCAGGGGACGATGTATGCCGCAGCACGGCCGTCACAGCACGACGCGGCCTCCCCGCCACTGGTCGGGGAGGCCGCGCCGCTCGCAGGATCACTCGTCGAGATACTCCTTGGCGTCCTCGACCTTGTCCTTGCCCGAGGCCTTGGCCTGGTCGGCCTTGCCCTCGAACTTCATCGAATCGTCGTCCTTGGCGTCACCCGCGGCTTCCTTCGCCTTGCCGGTGGCGTCCTGAACTTTGTTCTTGGCTCGGTCGAACAGCCCCATGAGGACCTCCCTGTGGTAGACGTTTCCATGCCCGCGTCTGCCGCGGACATCCCCTACGTACCCAGCGCGCCATCGGGTTAACCTCCTGGACGTCGCAGCCGGGTCCCAGGCCCGGGTGACTCAGGCCAGCTCGACCAGGTCCTCGTAATCGGGGCCCCACAGATCCTCCACCCCGTCCGGCAGCAACAACACCCGCTCGGGCGACAGCGCGTGCACCGCTCCCGGGTCGTGGGTCACGAGCACGACTGCGCCCTCGAACGCCTGCAACGCACCCAGGATCTCTTCCCGAGAGGCCGGATCGAGGTTGTTGGTCGGTTCGTCGAGCAGCAGCACGTTCGCCGCCGAAACCACCAGCAGCGCCAGCGAGAGGCGGGTCTTCTCCCCACCGGACAGCACCCGTGCCGGCTTGTGCACGTCGTCACCGCTGAAGAGGAAGGAGCCCAGCACTTTGCGGGTCTCGGTCTCATCCAGGTCCGGTGCCGCAGACTTCATGTTCTCCAGCACGGTGCGGTCCACGTCGAGGTTCTCGTGCTCCTGCGCGTAATAGCCGAGCTTCAGCCCGTGGCCCGGCTTCACCGCGCCGGTGTCCGGCTGGTCGACGCCGGCCAGGATGCGCAGCAGGGTGGTCTTGCCGGCACCGTTGAGCCCCAGCACGACGACCTTCGACCCACGGTCGATCGCCAGGTCGACGTCGGTGAAGATCTCCAGTGATCCGTAGGAACGCGACAGTCCTTCGGCCATCAGCGGCGTCCTGCCGGACGCCGCGGGCGTCGGGAAACGCAGCTTGGCGACCTTGTCCTGTTGCCGGGTTCCCTCGGCACCCTGCAGCATCCGTTCGGCGCGCCGGATCATGTTCTGCGCCGCCGTTGCCTTGGTGGCCTTGTAGCGCATCTTCTCGGCCTGCGCCATGAGCGCGGACGCCTTCTTCTCGGCATTCTGGCGTTCGCGGCGCCGACGGCGCTCGTCGGTCTCGCGCTGTTGCAGGTAGCTCTTCCAGCCGACGTTGTACTGGTCGATCATCGCCCGGTTGGCGTCCAGGTGGAAGACCCGGTTGACGACTTCGTCGAGCACCTCGACGTCGTGACTGATGATGATCAGTCCGCCGTTGTAGACCTTCAGATAATCGCGCAACCAGTGGATCGAGTCGGCGTCCAGGTGGTTGGTGGGTTCGTCCAGCAGCAGCGACTCGGCACCCGAGAAGAGGATGCGGGCCAGCTCGACGCGGCGGCGCTGGCCACCGGACAGGGTCTCCAGCGGTTGGTCGAGGATCCGGCCCGGCAAGCCCAGGGACGATGCCAGGGACGCGGCCTCGGACTCGGCGGCATACCCGCCCTTGCCCAGGAACTCGTTGTCCAGCCGTGCATAGCGGCGCATGGCCCGTTCGCGCTTCGCGTCGTCCTCGTCGGCCATCGCCGTCTCGGCCGCACGCAGGTCGCGGATGACGACGTCGAGCCCGCGCGCCGACAGGATGCGATCACGCGCCAGCATGCGCAGGTCGCCGGTGCGTGGATCCTGCGGCAGGTAACCGATCCGACCCGACGATGTCACGGTGCCCGCAGCGGGCTGACCCTCGCCCGCCAACACCTTGGTCAGCGTCGTCTTGCCGGCGCCGTTGCGACCGACCAGACCCACCCGGTCGCCCGGCGCGACGCGGAAGGTCGCTTCCTCCAGGAGGATCCGAGATCCCGCACGCAACTCGATCCCCTGTGCGGTGATCACGCTCGCACCTTCCTTCTTGACACATGACAAGGCGCCTGACGCGTGCGCTGGGATGTTTGCGCGTTGCTTCAGGCGCCCGAAGCCGTTCAGTCGCTAGTGTACGTCTCGGGTCAGCGGCACCCCAATCCGTTTACGGTGCCGCGATGACGAAGGGAATCCGGTCGTGACGTTCAACGACAACGCCAACATCGGCACCAGCGACGTCTCCAGCGGCGGGAGCGGTGGCGGTGGCGGTGGTGGCGGCATGATGCCCGGAGGCATCGCGGTCGGCGGCGTCGGCGGCGTCATCGTGATGATTCTCATGGTGCTCTTCGGTGGCGGCCTCACCGGCGGTTCGTCCGGCAGCGGTTTCCCCGGGCAGATCACCGACGAACAGGCCAATCCTTACGGCCAGGACCAGATCAACCCCGGCGGGGACGCGATCCAGCAGCAGCTGGACGCGTGCAAAACGGGTGCCGACGCCAACAAGAACGACCTGTGCCTGATCAAGGGGACCGTCGCCAGCGTCGAGGGCTTCTGGAAGGTCTACCTGCCCGAGCAGACCGGCAAGCAGTACACCCCCGCGGTGACCAAGGTCTTCTCCGGGTCGATGCAGTCCGGCTGTGGCACTGCCTCCACACAGATGGGCCCCTTCTACTGCCCGCTGGACAAACAGGTCTACATCGATGCCGGGTTCTTCCAGGAGTTGCAGAGCCAATACGGGTCCGACGGCGGACAACTGGCCAAGGAATACGTGCTGGCGCACGAGTACGGACACCACATCCAGGACATCCTCGGTCTGCTCGGTCGTGCCCAGCAGGACCCGCAGGGCGCCGAGTCCGGATCGGTGCGCACCGAGCTGCAGGCCGACTGCTTCGCGGGCATCTGGGTGTCGTATGCCGACGGCACGCGCGACTCGAGCATCACGCCGCTGCTGAACAAGATCACCGACAAGGACATCGACTCCGCGCTGTCCGCCGCCGCAGCGGTCGGCGACGACCGGATCCAGCAGAAGGCGCAGGGCCGCGTGACTCCGGAGACCTGGACCCACGGTTCGTCCGCCGCCCGGCAGAAGTGGTTCAAGACCGGTTACGACAGCGGCAGCATCAACGCGTGCAACACCTTCGACGTCGCCGACGTGGAGTGACGAGCCTGCCTGGGCGTCCGGTGTGACAACCGTCAAGTTTTCCTGGGAGTCCGAGCAACCTCGGGCATGACAAGGACGTCCTTCCTGCACACCACACTCCGTGGTAGGCAAGAAGGAAGGAAATGTCATGTCTCACACCATCATTCGGGGCATGCGCAGCAAGGCTGCGCTTGCGGTGTGCGGTCTGACTGCCGCCACCGTCATACCCCTCACCACCACAGGGACCGCGCAGGCAGCGCCGTACTGCGGTATCCAGTGGGGTTCGACCACCAAGGCAAAGGCTGCTTACACGTCGGACACCGTGCGCGGCGTCCGCACCGGCCGGCATGCGTGCTACGACCGGCTGGTCATCGATCTGTCCGGTTACGGCAAGAGCACCGGTTACCACGTGCAGTACGTCTCGGCGGTTCGTGGCCCGTCCGGCAAGGCGGTCCCGCTCGCAGGTGCCGCCCGGTTGCAGATCGACGTGCATGCCAAGGCGACCACCTCCGCGGGCGTGCCGACCTACAAACCCGCCGATCGGCAGCGCGTCGCGAACGTGACCGGCTACTCCACCTTCCGGCAGGTCGCGTACGTCGCGTCGTTCGAGGGTCAGACGACCTTCGGGCTCGGCGTCCGCGCCCGGCTGCCCATGCGGGTCTTCGTGCTGCAGGACCCGGGCGGTCAGCGGTTGGTGATCGACGTCGCCCACAAGTGGTGACCCCACTTCACCGAGAGGACACGAAAACACCGACAGGACACGTAGTTCGACCGAAAATGTGGCCGACTACGTGTCCTGTCGATGCGGATGGTGTCCGCTCGGTCAGATGTTGAAGCCGAGGGCGCGCAGCTGCTCGCGGCCGTCATCGGTGATCTTCTCCGGACCCCACGGCGGCATCCACACCCAGTTGATGCGGTGCGATTCGACCAGGCCCTCGAGCGCGGCAGCCGTCTGGTCCGCGATGACGTCGGTCAGCGGACATGCTGCCGATGTCAGCGTCATGTCGAGCACGGCGTTGTTGTCGCCGTCGACGGTGATGCCGTAGACCAGGCCGAGGTCGACGACGTTGATGCCGAGCTCCGGGTCGACCACGTCCCGCATCGCTTCCTCGACGTCGGCAACGTTGGGAGGACTCACTACTTCACCCATGATCACACTTCCGATCCGGTTGTCAGGTTGTTGAGGTCTACGCCGGCTTGCGCCAATGCGTCGGTGTATGCCGCCCACGGCAGTAACGCGCATTTCACCCGCGCGGGATACTTCGACACTCCGGAGAACGCCACACCGTCGCCGATGATTTCCTCGTCGCCGGCGATCTGTCCCTTCGAGGTCAGCATCTCGTGCATCGCGTCGTAGGTTTTCAGGGAGTCCGCGATGCTGTGCCCGATGACCTGTTCGGCGAGCACCGAGGCCGAGGCGATGGAGATCGAGCAGCCCAGCGAGTCGTAGGACACGTCCTGCACGGTGTCACCGTCCAGCTGGACGCGCAGGGTCACTTCGTCCCCGCAGGTGGTGTTGACGTGGTGCGTCTGCGCGTCGTACGGCTCCCGCAGACCGGCGTGCTCCGGGTGCTTGGAATGGTCGAGGATCAACTCCTGATAAAGATCCATCAGACCGCCACCCCGAAGATGTCGGGCACCCGATCAAGTGCTTCGAGGAAGGCCGTCACCTCGGCGAGCGTGGTGTAGGGGCCGAAGCTGACGCGGGTGGTGGAGGTGATCCGGCACGCACGATGCAGCGGCCACGCGCAGTGGTGACCGGTGCGCACGGCGACCCCGGAGTCGTCCAGCACCTGACCCACGTCGTGCGGATGCACACCGTCGACCACGAACGCGACCGCCCCGGTGCGTTTTTCGGCGTCGGGCGGTCCGAGCACCCGGACCCAGGACCGCTCGGCAAGGCCGTCGAGCACCGCTCGGGTGATCACCCGGTCGTGCGCCGCGACGGCGTCCATCCCGAGCGCGGACAGGTAGTCGCACGCGGCGGCGAGGCCCACGGCCTGTGACTCGTTCGGCACACCCGCCTCGAATCGCTGCGGCGGCGCGGCATACGTCGAACCCTCCATCCGGACCAGTTCGATCATCGAGCCGCCGTAGAGGAAGGGTGGCATGGCCTCCAGCAGCTCACGCCTGCCGGCAAGCACACCCACGCCATACGGCCCGAGCATCTTGTGGCCGCTGAACGCCAGGAAGTCCACACCGAGAGAGGCGAAATCGACCGGCAGGTGCGGCACCGACTGACACGCGTCGAGCACCGTGACGGCACCGACCGCGGCAGCCTTCCGAGCAATCTCCTGGACCGGGTTGATGGTCCCCAGGACGTTCGAAACATGCGTGAACGCAACGATCTTCGTGCGCTCACCCAGGATGTCGTCGAGGGTGGACAGCTCCAGCTGACCATCCGCACCGACGTCGATCCACCGCAACGTCGCGCCGGTGCGGCGTGCGAGTTCCTGCCACGGCACCAGGTTGGCGTGATGTTCCATCACCGTGGTGACGATCTCGTCGCCGGGTCCGATGCGGAAGCGATCGGTCACGGCCGGGTCGGCGCCCGGGATGCCGAGATCGCCGGGTGCCGAGGCGTTGCCGAACGCGTAGGCGACCAGGTTGATCGACTCCGTCGCGCTCTTGGTGAACACGACTTCTCCGGCGTCGGCGCCGATGAACCGGGCAACGGTCCCCCGGGCGGCCTCGAACGCTTCGGTCGCTTCCTCGGCCACCTGGTGGGCGCCCCGGTGGGCAGCGGAATTGTGCTGCTCGTAGAACGCGCGCTCGGCGTCCAGGACCGCACGCGGCTTCTGGGAGGTCGCGCCCGAGTCGAGGTAGACCAACGGCCGGCCGTCGCGCACCGTCCGCTGCAGGATCGGGAAGTCACCGCGCAGGGTTTCGACATCGAACCCGGGCATTTCGTTCAACTCCTCACCTGCACTCACTGGTGTCGATCTGCACATCCGCTGCCGGTCACGCGCCTGCTGGCACGAGGAAGCGGTCGTAGCCCTCTTCCTCCAAGCGGTTGGCGAGCTCCGGGCCGCCCTCCTCGGCGATCTTGCCGTCGACGAAGACGTGCACGAAGTCCGGCTGGATGTAGCGCAGGATCCGGGTGTAGTGCGTGATGAGCAGGACACCGAGGTCCGTGGCCTCCTTGGCGCGATTGACCCCCTCGGAGACGATCCGCAGCGCGTCGACGTCCAGTCCGGAGTCGGTCTCGTCCAGGATCGCCATCTTCGGCTTGAGCAACTCCAGCTGCAGGATCTCGTGACGCTTCTTCTCGCCACCGGAGAAGCCCTCGTTGACACCGCGGTCGGCGAAACCGTCGTCCATGCGCAAGTTGGCCATCGACTGCTTGACGTCCTTGACCCAGTGGCGCAGCTTCGGCGCCTCGCCGTCGATCGCAGTCTTGGCGGTGCGCAGGAAGTTGGACACGGTCACGCCGGGGACCTCGACGGGGTACTGCATGGCCAGGAACAGGCCGGCACGCGCGCGCTCGTCAACCTTCATCGCGAGCACGTCCTCGCCGTCCAGCGTGACGGTGCCACCGGTCACGGTGTACTTCGGGTGACCCGCGATGCTGTAGGCGAGGGTCGACTTGCCCGAACCGTTCGGGCCCATGATCGCGTGCGTTTCGCCCGACTTGACCGTCAGGTTGACGCCCTTGAGGATCTCCTTCGTGCCCTTGTCGGTCTCAACCGACACGTGCAGGTCGCGAATCTCCAGCGTTGACATGTATTCCAGCTCTCTTTTCAGCTTCAGTTTGCGGGGACGGCGACGTAGACGTCACCGTCCTGGACACGGACGGGATAGACGGCGACCGGAAGGGTCGCCGGTGGTGTGATCGGCACGCCGCTGTTGAGGTCGAAGCGCGACCCGTGCAGCCAGCACTCGATCGTGCAGCCGTCGACCTCGCCCTCGGACAACGACACGTTCGCGTGGGTGCAGGTGTCGTTGATCGCGTGCACGACACCGTCCTCGTCGCGGACCATCGCGACGCGCACACCGTTGACCTCGGCGAGCGCGGCTTCCGCGACGCCCAGATCGTCGAGCGCACAGACGAGCTCGAACTCGGCGGTCACGGGCTCGGTCCCACTCATCACGCTTCTCCAGCGGCGAGCTCGGCGTCGATGGCCTCCATCAGCGGTTCGACGACGGCCGGCACACCGATCTTGCCGATCAGATCGGCGAAGAAGCCACGCACCACGAGTCGGCGCGCCTCGGACTCGGTGATGCCCCGGGTCTGCAGGTAGAACAGTTGCTCGTCGTCGAAGCGCCCGGTCGAGCTGGCGTGGCCGGCCCCCTCGATCTCGCCGGTCTCGATCTCCAGGTTCGGCACCGAGTCGGCGCGTGCCCCCTCGGTCAGGACCAGGTTGCGGTTGAGCTCGTAGGTCTCGATCCCCTCGGCCTCCGCGCGGATCAGGACATCGCCGACCCACACCGTGTGGGCCGAGTCACCCTGCAACGCACCCTTGTAGGTCACCAGGGACTTGGTGTGCGGCGCGTCGTGGTCGATGAAGGTGCGGTGCTCCAGGTGCTGCCCCGCGTCGGCGAAGTAGACGCCCAGGAGGGTCGCCTCCCCACCGGGGCCGGCGTACCGGACGTTGGAGTTGATCCGCACGATGTGACCGCCCAGCGTGACGGCGATGTGCCGGTAGGTCGCGTCGCGTCCGACCAGCGCTTCGTGCTGCGCCAGGTGCAACGCGTCGTCGTCCCACTGCTGCAGGCTGACCACCGTCAGGTGGGCGCCGTCACCGACGACGACCTCGACGTTGGCGGTGTGCGCACCGGAGCCGGTGTGTTCGAGGACGACCAGACCGGAAGCGTTCGCCCCGGCTTCGATCACCACGTGGCCGTTGGAGCGTTTCCCGGCCACGCCGTGCACCCGCACGCGGACCGGCTCGGCATACTCCGTGCCTGCGGCCAGCTTCAGGTGCAGCGCCTTGGGACTGTGCGTGTGTGCCAGCACCGCAGCCCTGTCACCCGGACGCAGGACGGTGCCCCGCGGACCCTCGTCGGCGCCGAGCGGTTCGGCGACGACCGACGGGTCGGAGACCTCGACGGTGAGCGCACCCTCCGCGGTGGGTTCGTCGGCCAGCAGTTCGGTCAGCCGGTCGACCGGCGTGAACCGCCAGTCCTCCTCGCGGCCGTGCGGCATCGGGAAGTCCGCCAGGTCGAACGACGTCTTGCGCGCTCCGCGCGACTCGTCGGGCGTCACGACGCCCGAGGCCAGTGACGACGGATCAGTGTGTGTCTTGGCCTTATCGGTCAACAGCGGCATCAGCCGACTGCTCCTTCCATCTGCAGCTCGATGAGCCGGTTGAGTTCCAGTGCGTATTCCATGGGCAGTTCGCGGGCGATCGGCTCCACGAAGCCGCGCACGATCATGCCCATCGCCTCGCTCTCGGTCATGCCGCGCGACATCAGGTAGAACAGCTGGTCCGCGCTGACCTTCGAGACCGTCGCCTCGTGACCCATCTGCACGTCGTCCTCACGAACGTCCACGTAGGGGTAGGTGTCGCTGCGGCTGATCTGATCGACCAGCAATGCGTCACAGACGACATTCGACTTGGAGTGCTCGGCTCCCTCGAGGATCTGCACCAGACCTCGGTAGGACGAGCGGCCTCCGCACCGGGCGACCGACTTGCTCACGATCGTCGAGCTGGTGTTGGGGGCGGCGTGCACCATCTTGGCGCCGGCGTCCTGGTGCTGGCCCTCACCCGCGAACGCGATCGAGAGTGTGTCGCCCCGCGCGTGCTCGCCCAGCAGGAAGCATGCGGGGTACTTCATCGTGACCTTCGAACCCATGTTGGCGTCGATCCACTCCATGGTGGCTCCCTCGCCGACGGTTGCCCGCTGCGTCACCAGGTTGTAGACGTTCGTCGACCAGTTCTGGATGGTGGTGTAGCGGACGCGGGCATTCTTCTTGACCACGATCTCCACGACCGCGGAGTGCAACGAGTCGGTGGAGTAGACCGGCGCCGTGCAGCCCTCGACGTAGTGCACGTAGGAGCCCTCGTCGGCGATGATCAGCGTCCGCTCGAACTGGCCCATGTTCTCGGTGTTGATCCGGAAGTAGGCCTGCAACGGGATCTCGACGTGCACGCCGGGCGGCACGTAGACGAAGGAGCCACCGGACCAGACTGCGGTGTTCAGGGATGCGAACTTGTTGTCGCCGGGCGGGATCACCGTGCCGAAGTACTCCTTGAACAGCTCGGGGTGCTCGCGCAGCCCGGTGTCGGCATCGGTGAAGATGACTCCCTGCGACTCCAGGTCCTCGCGGATCTGGTGATAGACCACCTCGGACTCGTACTGCGCCGTGACACCGCCGATCATCTGCTGCTTCTCGGCCTCCGGGATGCCCAGCTTGTCGTAGGTGTTGCGGATGTCCTCCGGCAGGTCCTCCCAACGCGTCGCCTGCTTCTCGGTCGACTTCACGAAGTATTTGATGTTCTGGAAGTCCAGGTTGCGCAGGTCCGAGCCCCAGGTCGGCATCGGCTTCTTGTCGAAGAGCCGGAACGCCTTCAGCCGGGTCTTGGTCATCCACTCGGGCTCGTTCTTCAACGTGGAGATGTCGCGGACAACCTCTTCGGACAAGCCGCGCCGAGCAGTGGCACCTGCTTCGTCGCTGTCGGCCCAACCGAACTCATAGGCACCGAAGTCCTTCAGTCCCGGGTTGAGCTCTTCGATGGTGCTCATCGCGAATCCCTTTCTGTGGATGGAGGTGTGGCTGTTGGAACGAATGTGGTGCACACGTGGTCGCCGTGTGCGAGCGAGGACAGCCGTTGGACGTGGACGCCGAGCGTCCGGGAGAAGGCCTTGGCCTCTTCCTCGCAGAACTGCGGGAACTCGGTGGCGACGTGCTGCACCGGGCAATGCCCCTGACACAGTTGAACGCCCGCCATCGGGGTGTCATTCCCGACCGGTCGGGTCGTGGCGGCGAATCCCTGCTCGGTGAGGGCGTCCGCGAGTGCCTGCGTGCGATGGTCCAGATCCGGGCCGGCGGAATCGACCACAGCGCGAGCCTGCAGCGCCATGGCCTCCGCACGCTGCCGCGCGAATGCGGTGACCGCCTCGTCGCCTGCGGTGTCCCGCAGGAACTCCAGCACCGAGCCGGCCAACGAGTCGTAATCACCACGCAGCCGTGCGTGTCCGACCGACGAGACGACGAATGCCCGCGCGGGACGGCCGCGCTTACGCTCGGTGGCACCGGTCGGCTCGTGCTCCTGGACCAGCTCGTCGTGCGACAGGCAGTCCAGGTGGCGACGGACGGCGGCAGGCGTGAGGCCGAGCGCGTCCGCGAGCTCGGCCGCCGTGATGGGGCCACGCTCGGAGATCGTCCGCAGCACGCGTTCCCGCGTACCGACCTCGCCACCGATAAACACAACATCAGTGTGACGTAATTCGCCGGGACACATCCAGGCAGGCTTACCTAAGTTTCGCCGGTTTTATTTGTGACACTGTTCACAATGGCTCTGCGCCGCCGCCGGAGCCGCGAGGCCACGGCGGGAAGCATCAGGCTCACGACCTACACTTGGCGGTCGTGAGTGCTCCCGTTCCACCCGTCGTCGTCGACGGCGTGACGCACCACTACGGCAGCAAACTCGCCCTCCAGGACATGAGTTGGCAGGCGCCGCAGGGCGCGATCACGTGCGTGCTGGGCCCCAACGGGGCGGGCAAGACCTCGATCATGGAGATGGCCGAGGGCCTACGTCGCCCGGAGACCGGCACGATCCGGGTGCTCGGCGCCGACCCGTGGCGCGCCGACGCGGCCCACCGCCGCAAGGTCGGCGTCATGCTGCAGGACGGCGGCCTGCCCGGCTCGGTCAAACCGCTGAGGTTGCTCACCCACATCGCGCACCTCTACGACTCGACCGGTGAATTCCGCTGTCTGGTCGAGACACTCGGCATCGAGGAGTTCCAGCGGACCCCGATCCGGCGGCTGTCCGGCGGACAGCGACAACGCGTCGCCCTCGCCGCGGCCCTGATGGGCAGACCCGACGTGGTGTTCCTGGACGAGCCGAGCGCGGGACTGGACCCGCACGCCCGACTGGACGTCTGGGATCTCATCCGCAGCACCCGGGACCGAGGCTGCTGCGTGGTCGTCACCACGCACTCCTTCGAGGAGGCCGACCGGCTCGCCGATCGCGTGATCATCGTTGCGGCGGGCTCGGTCGCCACCGAAGGCACCGTCGCCGAGGTCAGTGGGAGCGTCGGCCTCGAGGACACCTACTTCTCCCTCACCCGCGCCACGAAGAAGTCCACCCCATGAGCACACCCGCCCTGCGCGCGCGGAGCCAGGCCGGCTTCGAGATCCGCACCCTGCTGTACAACGGCGAGCAGCTGCTCGTCTCGCTGTTGCTGCCCGCGCTCGCGTTGATCGGGCTGGCCGTCAGCAAGAGCCCCGACCTCGGCCCCGGACGCCGCATCGACATCGTGGTGCCGAGCGTGCTCGCGCTCGCGGTCGTCTCGACCGCCTTCACCGGGCAGGCGATCGCGACCGGGTTCGACCGCCGGTACGGCGTGTTGCGCCTGCTCGGGGTGACGCCGCTCGGCAGGTCCGGCCTGCTCGTCGGCAAGGCACTCGCCGTCGTGGTGGTGGTCGCGCTGCAGACCGTCGTACTCGGCGTCCTCGGCGCCTGCTTCGGCTGGCACCCGGACGCACTCGGCCTGGTCATCGGACTCGGCATCATGCTGATCGGTACGTGGACCTGGGTCGCACTGGCGCTCCTGGTGTCGGGTGTGATGCGCGCCGAAGCCGTGCTCGCCGTCGCCAACCTGCTGTGGGTGCTGTTCGCCGGCCTCGGCGGCCTGCTGCTGCCGACCCACAAGTTCCCCGAGGCCGCCGGCGTGATCGTGCGACTGCTCCCGTCCGGATCTCTCGGCGACGGTCTTCGCGACGCGATGACCGGTCGGTTCAGCTCGCTCGGCGAGCCGATCCTCGTGCTGCTGGTGTGGGGAGCCATCCTGACCGCAGCCACCGCTGCCACCTTCCGATGGGACGACCGATGATCACCCAGCCCGCGCCGGAGCTCACCCGAGACCGAACACCGGTGACCGGCTGGTCACCCCTGCCACCTCGGGCCGATTCCACCGGCCTCGCACGCTGGTTGGGCCGCCTCTACTGGCTCAACCTGGTGGTCGAAGTGCTCATCGTCGCCAGCGGCGGACTGGTGCGGCTCAGCGCAAGCGGATTGGGCTGCCCCGACTGGCCGCAGTGCGTGCCCGGATCGCTCACTCCGGTCAAGCACCAGGCACAGTCCTGGCACAAATACATCGAGTTCGGCAACCGGACGCTGACCGGGCTGGTCAGCGTTGTCGCGCTGGCGCTGCTGATCGCCCTGATCGTCGACCAACGCAAGGGTTCCCGGCGCCGCGGGCTGTGGCCGCCGGTCGCGTTCATCCTGATCGGCATCGGCGTGCAGGCCGTCGTCGGCGGCATCGCCGTCCACACCGAGCTCAACCCGGCGATCGTCGCCACGCATTTCCTCGCG